>WNGI01002263.1_pt1 | contig 16601 bp, 17 predicted proteins | sample 5400621 | NCBI WGS metagenome assembly WNGI01 (sample SAMN13153374, study PRJNA577476) | soil metagenome | isolation source: 20 cm soil or saprolite under Garry oak tree replicate 1 | place: USA:California | collected 2016-06-15 | reverse complement strand
ACGGCGAGACCGTGAATGTCCGCCGGGCAACTGTCGCCGACGCGGCCACGATCTCCGCTCTCAACGCGGACGTGCAGGCGGTGCACGCCGCGGCTCTGCCATGGCTCTTTAAGACACCGTCCGCGGAAACCTTCCCGCCCGCAACAGCCGCCGCCATGCTCGCAAGAGATGATGTCCTGGCTTACCTCGCCTACCTCGGTGATGAGCCGGTGGGTTACGCGTACGCACAAGTCCGGCGGCATCCAGAGACATCTCTGCAGTACGCCTTCGACGAGATCTATCTCCACCACTTGAGTGTCCTACCAAGTCTTCGAGGACGCGGCATCGGCGGCTGCCGATGGAGCTCGTCGAACCAGAGGAGCGCCCCGGACGCCAGGCGACGGAGAAATTTGCGCGAGCAGCCGGGACACCCTTCATCAGCTTCTTCTCCCCGCTGGAGATGCTGGCTCTGGCCCGCGAAGCCGGTTTTCGAAAGGCCCAGCACGTGTCGGCAGCCGGTCTTACTCAGCGCTACTTCGCCGGAAGGACAGATGGCCTTCGGCCATCGAGCTCAGAGGAGCTGCTGGTAGCGACGACCTGAATGAAGCGGTCTAATTCCAGTTCGGCACGCTAACTGGGGAGGAATCGGAGATGGGTGCACAGGGCGTCGTCGTACTGCCGGGACAAGGCCCAGTATGGAACATGTCGCCGGGCCGATCGGCGGTGCTCAAACTGCTGGGCGGAGCGACCGGCGGCAGCATCATGATGTTCGAGGAAACCGTTCCCGGCGGGACAAAGAGCACGTTCCATCTGCATCACGACAGCGACGAGGTGGCGTATGTCCTGAGCGGCGAGGTCACGTTCAAGATCGGCGACGAGGTCACGGTCGGTGGCCCCGGCACCTGCGCCTTCATGCCGCGCGGCGTTCCGCATGCCTGGAAGAACAGCGGCGCTGAAACCGGGCGTGTGCTGTTTCTCTACACTCCGGCCGGCGCGGGCGGGCTGTTGGAGGAGCAGCAGCGGACGCACCACCCCATCGCGTCGATGAACGAGCGCGAGGCGGCCGAGTTGCGCCAGCGCCACGGCTGGGAGATCGTCGGACCGACGCCGCTCTAAACCAAAGGAGGTTCATTGGCGACAGTGCTCATTACCGGCTCGAGCACGGGCCTTGGCCTCGCCACGGCGGTGGCGCTCGCCCGCGCCGGCCACGACGTCTACGCCACCATGCGCAACCCGGAGCGCTCGCCCGAACTGCAGACCATCGCGCGCAAGGAATCGCTGCCCATCTCGATCCTGCGTCTCGATGTGGACCGCGACGAGTCGGTCGTGCAGGCCGTCCGGCAAGTGTTGGCCGAGCGTGGTCACGTCGATGTGCTCGTCAACAATGCTGGGATTCTCGCGTTCGGCGCCGTCGAGGACCTGCCGCTCGACGTCTTTCGGCAGGCCATGGAGACCAACTACTTCGGCGCGCTCCGTTGCATTCAAGCAGTGCTGCCGTCGATGCGCGAGCGCAGGAGTGGATGCATCGTCAACGTGACCTCGATCGGCGGCCGCATTACCATGGGCGCACACGGATGCTACACGGCCACCAAGTTCGCGCTCGAGGCGTTGAGCGAGGCGCTGGCGCAGGAGGTCAAGGCGTTCAACATCCGGGTGGCCATCGTCGAGCCTGGGATCATGAAGACAGCGATCTTCGACGAAATGCCCGAATCTCATCGCGCGTCACGTTATCCGCACGAAGCTCGCCTCCGGGCTCTCCATGCCGCCGCGCTCCGCAATGCGGTGTCGCCGTTCGTGGCGGGCGAGGCGATTCGCCACATCGTCGAGAGCGACAGCGAGCAACTACGCTATCCGGTTGGCCCGGATGCCTTGCCGTTTCTGGACAAGCGGGCCGGGGTGACCGACGAGGCGTGGCTCAACTGGAACAGCCCTGCGAGCGACGACGAATGGTATGCGCAACTCGAGCGGGACTTTGGGCTGGATGCCCGGTCGTTTCGCCGGGTCCGATCGGTTGCGCGCGGCGTCTGAACCGCGCGTGGGCGCACGCGCGATCATTCAGGACGACGAATGCCCTGTGAGCGTGACGCGTGGGTCATCGATGGCTTCGGTTGCGTCAACTCGTGCCTGACGAGCGGGTCGTCGAAGTGGGCGAGTACGAGACGGAAGATCCTGCCCTGCGTGGCGAGATGACCATCACCATCACGCATCGCTGATGCCAACGGCGGCATCAATCATCTCTAAGTGACGAGCCTTGCTCGAGATTCTTTTTGAGCTGCTCTTCGAACTCGTCGTCCAGGCGCTCGGTGAGTTCGTACTCACCCTTGGCTGGGAAAGCCTCGCGCATGCGCTCCGTGGCACACGCAAGGCGAATCCAGTCCTCGCAATACTGGGCTGGGCTGTCATCGGTTCGATTTGTGGCGTCATCAGCGCATTCATTTTTCCACACCGACTTCTGCCGCCAAGTCGGCTTCCCGGCCTGAGCTTGATCGTTGCCCCACTCGTCTCCGGCGCCCTCATGAAGGCGGTTGGCGATCGACGGCGCGAAGCTGGGAAAGATACAACGATCCTCGCCACGTTTTGGGGCGGCACCATCTTCGCGTTCGCGATGGCCGCCGCGCGGTTTTTCTTGGTCCGCGCATCGTGAGGCGAGGCCGCCAAAACGTGGCGATGAGTTAGAGTAACGGCCGGAGCACATCGATGAGGTGGTGGAGCACGCGCGGCGCTTCCTCAAGGCGCACGAGCCCGCGCCGCACTAGAAAAGCTGGGGGCCGCCAAGACACCACGCAATGAAGCTCGACCATGTCGCGATCTGGGCTGTGGACATCGAACTGATGCGCACCTTCTACGAGAAGTACTTCGACGCGCGGTCGAACCTGAAATACGAGAATGAACGGAAGAGGTTCACTTCGTACTTCCTGACGTTTCCCGGAGGCGGGCGGTTGGAGCTGATGCACCGACCGGACATCCAGAGGATCCCAGATCCGCTGAGCTCGCGCGAGTTCTTCGGGTACGCACACCTGGGGGTGGAGCTGGGCTCTCGGGCCGCGGTCGACGCCCTGACACAACGACTGCAGGGCGACGGGTTCCCGCTTCTCGATGGGCCACGGCGGACGGGCGACGGATCCTACGAGAGCATGGTCGCGGATCCCGAAGGTAACCGGATCGTGATCGCCGAATGATCCCCGTGGCTTACAAATGGGAGTAACGCACCTGTGATTCCGGAACGAGCGGTGACCGTGCTGGTGTCAGTGCTGATTGTCATCCTGGTGGCGGTCGTTCAGGAACGTTCTCGCCATCTCGCCGCCATCCTTGCAACGATGCCCCTCACTGCGCCCCTGGCCATGTGGATCGTGTTCTCCGCGAGTAGTGGCGACCAGCGCCAGACCGCCGAGTTTGTCAGGTCCATGGTCATCGGCTCGGTCGCGAGCTTCGTCTTCGTGTTGGCGTGCTGGTTGGGCCTTCGGCAAGAGTGGGGTTTCGTGGTCACCCTGGCCTTGGCCTCAACCGTCTGGTTCCTGGTCGTGTTGTTTCCGCGCTGGATCGGTTAGGGCCCAAGCATGCCAGCTTCACACCTGCGCATCACGTCGGTGCCGCCAGGCGAAGCGCCACTCTGGGTCCGTGAGAAATGGGTAGGGCTATCTCTGCCGCTTGCACAACGCAAGGCACAGGCGCGTTCACTTTTTACGTCTGGTGTGCTGTCGGGTCCGCGAGGCTTCTTCGCCAGCATCGGTGCTCTTCTGGCAGGCAAGCTCCAGCGCCGGTCAGGCTTCGTCGTGGAAACGCAGGCCGCCATCGCAGTCCTCGCGACGAGCAGTCCCGAAGCTGCGGCATGGTGGCAAGAGAACACGCCCCACTTGTTGCGGAAAACGCGCTACTTCGTGTTCCCGCAAGATGTTGGTCATGTCAGCGAGACTGGACCTGGGGCCTGAACGCGCGCGATATCTGCGTGCGCGCCCTCTCCACTCAGTCGTTTTTTTACTCTTGCTCGCGACGGTTGGTGCCGCCGAGGCCCCAGCCACGCGCCAGTCCGGGTTCACGCGCTTGACGGTGGCGAACCCGATGGGTGGCGGAGCAATCCAGACGGTCGTGTGGTATCCGACGACAGCGCCGGCGTCGCTCACCAGGCTGGGGCCATTCGACCTCGATGTGGCGATCGATAGCGAGCCCGAGGCGGGCGCCCACCCTCTCATCGTGGTCTCACACGGCACCGGCGGGTCCAATCTCGGTCATCACGACACGGCAATCTATTTGGCCCGGCACGGCTTCGTCGTCGCGACGCCCGTGCACCCAGGCGACAACTTCCAGGACACGAGCGCGTATGCAACCGACGCCCAGCTCTTCGGCCGACCTCGCCACGTCAAGGCTGTGCTCGATGCGGTGGTCGCGCATCCCGTCTTCGGGCGGGTTGTCGACACGGCGCGGATTGGTATCGTCGGCATGTCGGCTGGAGGCTACACGGCTCTCGTCCTGGCCGGCGGCAGGCCCGACTTCTCCAAGCTCGGGGCGTATTGTCGCGAACAGCCGGCTGACCCCTGGGTCTGCGGGCGAGGACGCAAGAGCGAGGCGCCGCCCGGCGTCACCGACTGGGCGCTCGTCCGGGACTCGAGAATCAAGTCGGCCGTCCTCCTGGCTCCGGCGCTCGGCCCCGCATTCGATCGGGCTGGTCTGGCCGACGTGCGCGTACCCATCAGGCTGTATCGGCCCGAAGCCGACGAAGTCCTGCGCCATCCGTACAACGCCGAGCACGTGCGGTTGATGTTGCCGCGCGCGCCCGAGTACGTCGAGCTGCCAGGTGCTGGCCACTACGTCTTCCTGGCGCCGTGCTCGCCGGTGCTCGCTCGGCAGGCACCGCAGATCTGCGTCGATCCACCCGGCGTCGACCGCGGGACGCTCCACGCGCGCCTCAATGCCGAGATCGAAGACTTCTTCCGCCGGACGCTTCAGTAGGCCGAGCCGCGAGCGACCGATTCGCACGCCGAACCACCGCGTGGGGTTGATTTCGATCGCGCCGGGTCCTACTGTTCGTGGCATGTCGCTCACACACGTCCGCAAGACCTGGATGCTCGTCGCCCTGCTCGTCGTTCTTCTCGTGACGCCCGCACGCGCGTTCGCCGCCGACCTCGAGATGCGCTACGGCCTGCACGTCACCCTCGCCGCTCGCTGGCTCGACCCGGCCGAGACCGAGGCGTTCAGCACGCCGTTCATGGTGCTCTACGCCGTCCACGACGCGCTCGTGAAGCCGATGCCCGGCGGCATGCAGACGCCGAGCCTGGCCGAGTCGTGGCAAGAGGCGCGCGATCATCTCTCGTACACGTTCACGCTGCGCCGCAACGCGAAGTTCCACGACGGCTCACCGGTCACCGCCGAGGACGTGAAGTTCTCGTTCGAGCGCTACAAGGGCGCCAGCGCCACGCTCCTGAAGGAGAAGGTCAGCGACGTGCAGGTGCTCGGCCCGTCCCAGGTGCGCTTCGTCCTGCGCGATCCGTGGCCCGACTTCATGCTGTTCTACGGCACCACCGCCTCCGGCGCCGGCTGGATCGTCCCCAGGAAATACGTCGAGAAGGTCGGCGAGGACGGCTTCAAGAAGGCTCCGATCGGCGCCGGGCCCTACCGCGTCGTGTCCTCCACGCCCGGCGTGGAGCTGGTCCTCGAGGCCTTCGACGGCTACTGGCGCAAGGCGCCGAGCATCAAGCGCCTCGTGATGCGGACGATGACCGAGGAGACGACGCGCGCCGCCGCGCTGAAGCGAGGTGAGGTCGATCTCGCCTATCTCTTCGCCGGCCCCGTGGCCGAAGAGCTCCGCAGGACGCCCGGCGTCAAGCTGGAGGCACCGCTGCTCACCGGCGCCTTCTGGCTGGAGCTGCCCGAACAGTGGGATCCGAAATCACCGTGGCACGACCGCCGCGTGCGGCTGGCCGCGAGTCACGCCATCGACCGCAAGGCGATCAACCAGGCTGAGACCCTCGGCTTCTCGCGCCTGACGGGCTCGATCGTCCCGCGCATCTTCCAGTTCGCGGTCACCGTCGAGCCACCGGCCTACGATCCGGCGCGGGCCAAGAAGCTGCTGGCCGAAGCGGGCTATCCCAATGGCTTCGACGCCGGGGAGTTCTATCCCTTCCCGCCGTACAACTCCATGGGCGAGGCCATCATCGGGTACTTGCAGGCGGTCGGCATCAAGAGCCGCATGCGCGTGATGGAGCGCGCGGCCTACTTCACGGCCTGGCGCGAGAAGAAGCTCCACGGCATCATCCTCGTCATCACCTCGGTCATGGGCAACGCGGCCACGCGGCTCGAGCCGTACGCGACGAAGGGTGGCATCTATGCGTACGGCTCACTGCCCGAGATCGACGATCTCTTTGCCCGTCAGGCCCGTGAGGTGGACACGAAGAAGCGCGAGGCCCTCGTGCACCAGATGCAGAAGGCCATGACCGAGCACGTGCTCAACGTGCCCATCTACGACCTCGCCTTCATCTGGGGCGTCGGGCCTCGCGTCGAGGTGTCCGGGGCCAACGCCATTCCCGGCTTCCCCTACTCGGCGCCGTTCGAGGACCTCAAGCTCAAGCCATGAGCGAGATTTTGACCGACGCCATCCGGTACTGGGAGTGGCGCCGGATCGCCTACAACGCCGTGCTCGCATCGATCGTCGTCGTGCTCTTCTCGACGAACTGGCCGGCGTCACTGAACCGCATCACCGTCGGCCGGGTCGAGCTGCTTTTCGTCCTCGCCGTCCTGGCGAACGTCGCCTATTGCGCCGCCTACGTGGTCGACGTGACGGCGCAATCGTCCGCGTTTCGCTCGACGTGGATCCGGTATCGATGGATGCTCTTTGCACTGGGCGTTCTCTTCGCCGGGACCTTGACCCAATTCTTCGCCGCCAAGTTCTTTCACGACGCCGCCTGACCAGTCACTTCAGCAGGCGGCCCGTTGTTTCGCCGCGCGAGGGGAGTCGAATTACAGCTCGGAGAGCGGCCCGGGAACTTCGCGGGCGGAGGCCGGTCTAATAGTGCGGGAGAGCGTCCCGGACCCGCCCGGCCTCGTGGAGCGGCTGCGCGCCGGTGATCCGGTCGCCTTCGAAGAGCTCGTGAGAACGTATCAGCATCGCGTGTTCGGGGTGGCGGTCCGGATGCTGGGCAACGCGGCCGAGGCCGAGGAGATCGCTCAGGAGGTCTTCCTGCGCGTCCACCGGTCCGTCGGCGAGTTCCGCGGCGAGGCCAAGCTGTCGACGTGGCTCTACGCGATCACGTCGCGGCTCTGCCTGAACCGGCTGGCCTCGGCCGAGCGGCGGCACCCGCGGGCCGGCGCCGACGCGCTCGAGGACGTCCCGGCCTCCGACACCGGCGGGGGGCTCGAGCGCGAGGAGGTCACGACCGCGCTGCGCCAGGCCATCGCGGCGCTGCCCGAGGAGCAAAGGATCGTGGTGGTGCTCCGTGACGTCGAGGGACTGTCGTACGAGGAGATCGCCCGCGCGCTCGACCTCGAGCCGGGCACCGTGCGCTCGCGACTGCACCGCGCGCGTCTGGACCTCAAGGCCAAGCTGGAGAGGTTCCTGCCGTGACGTGTCACGAGGCGCGCGAGCTGTTCTCGGCGTTCGTCGATGACGAACTGGACCCGCGCGAGCGTTCCGCGCTGGACGCTCACCTGGTCGGCTGCGCAGATTGCCGGCGCGAGCTGGACCGATTCGGGCGGACGGTGTCGCTCGTGCAAGCGCTCCCGCCCGAGCGGGCTCCCGCCGGCTTCGTCGATCGCGTCGTCACACGGGCGCGGCCGGCACCGTGGCCCGTGCGGCTGGTGCGTGGCCTGTTCGTGCCGTGGACGAAGCTGCCGCTCGAGGCCGCGGCCATCCTCCTCGTCGGTGGACTCGCCGTGTGGGTCTATCAGCAGACGCCCGAGCAGCAGCAGTCGGTCCGTCTCGAGCAGGCTCCACCGAGCGCCGAGGCTCCGGCACCCGTCGAGGCTCCGGCTCGCGTGGAAACTCCGACCGGCGTCGAGGAGCCCGCGCGAGCCCCGGCGCCCGTCGAGTCGTTCACGCGCCGGGCTGACGCGCCCGCAACCCCCGCAACTCCAGCCGTTCCAGCCGCTCCCGCCGCGCCGCCAGCCCCGGCCCCGGCGACGCCGGCACCATCGGAGCGCTCGCGAAACGAAAAGAAAGAAACCCAGCAGGCCGTCGCCGACGCCCGCGCGCGTGGCGCCGAATCCCAGCCGCCACGCGCCTTCCAGGAATCGCGTGAGGTGGCGCCATCGCCTGAGAATCGCGGGGCGCGCGACGCCCTCGAAAAGCGCGCCGCGGAGAGCGCCCCTGCGGCGAGATCAGCCGCGCGCGCGCTGAGCGCTCCCGGTCCCGCGGATGTCTCCGGGCGGTTGACGGTGGACGACCCCAGCAGCGGAGCCACCGCGCTCGCGGAAATCGCTCGTCGCGTCGGTGGGAGCGTGACGGCCTCCCGCGCCGACGGCGATGCGCACCTGGTCGACCTCACCGTTCCCCGCGAGCGCTATCCCGACCTCGCGATCGAAGTCGCCCGCCTCGGCCGCTGGCAGGCCGAAGCCAACGCCGCCGGCTTGCCCGAGACCGTTCGCGTCCGGATCCGCCTCACCCGCTAGCCGCCGGCACCAGCGGGAACTTTCCCGCCCCTGCCCTGTCCAACCGGACGAAGGGAGTTGAATCGATCGCCCGGAGGACGACCATGAAGCCCAGGCTCATCGCGCTGCTGATGCTCGGCGCGCTGGCGCTGCCCACCGCAGCGCCGGCCACGCCACCCGCCATCACGCTGGAGATGCAGAAAGACGTCATGGTGACCATCTACAACGGCAATCTCGGGCTCGTGAAGGACGTGCGTGAGATCCGCCTGCCGGCCGGCACGACCGACGTGCAGTTCATGGACGTGGCGGCCCTGATCGACCCCACCACCGTCCACCTCAAGTCGATCACCGATCCGGCCGGCCTCAAGATCCTCGAGCAGAACTACGAGTACGACCTGCTCTCGAGCGCCAAGCTGATGGAGAAGTACGTCGGCAAGCGCGTGCGCCTCTATCAGCCCGATGGCAGCTATCACGAGGCGACGCTGCTCAGCACCAACGGCCCCGTCTACGAGATCAACGGCCAGATCCATCTGGGTCACAACGGTCGTCTGATCCTGCCCGCCTTGCCCGAGAACCTCGTCTCGCGGCCGACGCTGGCCTGGCTCCTGCGCAACCAGGCGACCGCGCCCCAGCGCGTGGAGGCCTCGTACTTGACGAGCGGCATCACGTGGCGGGCCGACTACGTTCTCGTGCTCAACCCGGCCGATACGCGCGGCGATCTCACCGGATGGGTCACGATCGACAACAAGAGCGGGGCGATCTATCGAAATGCTCTTCTCAAGCTGGTCGCCGGCGACGTCAATCGAGCGGTGGACCGGTTTCGCGACGTGAAAGCGCTGGAGATGGCGGCCCGCGCGCCTGCCACCGCCGAGGCGCGGCGCGACTTCCAGTCCGAGGGCTTCTTCGAGTATCACCTCTACACCCTCGACGGGCGCACGACGATCAAGGACAACCAGACGAAACAGCTCTCGTTGCTAGCGGCGACCGACATCGGGATCGACAAGCAGCTCATCTACTACGGGGCCCAGGACTACTACCGCACGTCGTACGGGACACCGATCTCGAATCAGAAGGTCGGCGTGTACCTCGAGATCAAGAACAGCCAGGCGAATCGGCTGGGCGTGCCGTTGCCCAAGGGGCGTGTCCGCGTCTACAAGGCGGATACCGGCGGCAGCCAGCAGTTCGTCGGCGAGGACTGGATCGACCACACGCCGAAGGACGAGCGCGTGAAGATCAAGATGGGCGAGGCCTTCGACGTGGTCGGTGAGCGCACCCAGCGCAACTTCCAGAAGATCGGGCCGAGGACGTGGGAGGTGGAGTGGGAGATCTCGCTCCGCAACCACAAGAAGGACGCGCAGACGGTCACGGTGATCGAGCCGGTGCCCGGCGACTGGCAGGTGCTGCAGTCCAGCCACGCCCCCGAGAAGATCGAGGCCCACACGCTGCGCTTCCGGGTCGACGTCCCCAAGGAGGACACCGTCAAGCTCGTCTACCGGGTGCGCGTCCGCTATTGATCACACGGCGAGGTACCCACCCTTCAGCGCGCCCTCGTGCGCGCGGAACTCCTCGATCGGGCCCGCGAACACCATGGTGCCCTTGTGCAGGACGAGCACGTGATCGGCGACGGTCAGCGCGAGACGCGTGTTCTGCTCGACGAGGAGAATCGTCAGCCCCTCCCGCTTGAGCCGCAGCATCAGCGACCCCAGCTCGCGGACGAGGAGGGGCGCGAGTCCCTGGGATGGCTCGTCGAGCATGACGAAGGCCGGATTGCCGGCGAGCGCGCGGGCGATGGCGAGCATTTGCTGCTCACCGCCCGACAGGCTCCTCGCCTTCTGGTGCCAGCGCTGGCGGAGGATCGGGAAATACTCGAAGAGCGCGTCGTGGGTCCAGGGCCCCCCGGCTCTCCGGGACAGCGCCGCGAGTCGCAGGTTCTCGCCGACGTCGAGGTGCGGAAAGAGCTGGCGTCCCTCGGGAACGTAGCCCAGACCGAGGCGCGCGACGCGATACGACGGCTGCCCGGTGATGTCGCGGCCGTCGAAGCGAATGGTGCCGCTCCGAGGTGGCGTGAGGCCCATGATCGATCGGAGCGTCGTCGTCTTTCCCATGCCGTTCCGCCCGAGGAGCGTCGTGATCCGGCCGCGCGGGACGCCGAACGAGAGGTCGCGGAGGACGTGACTCTTGCCGTAGAACGTGTCGAGGCGGTCCACTTCGAGCAGCGTCGTCATTCCTGCTCCGCGAGGAGGGAGGGAGTCTCGCCGAGGTAGGCCGTCTGCACATCGACGTTGGCCCGAACCTCGGCCGGACTCCCCTCGGCGATCACCTGGCCGAAGTTGAGCACGGTCACGCGATCGGCGAGGTTGAACACGACGTCCATGTCGTGTTCGACGAGGAGAATCGTGAGGTGACGCTCGTGGGCGATGCGTCGGATGACGGCGACGGTGGCCGCGGTCTCGGCCGAGGAAAGCCCCTGCGTCGGCTCATCGAGGAGAACCAGCACCGGCTCCTGGGCCAGCGCCATCGCGATCTCCAGCAGGCGCTGCTCGCCGTGGGGCAGCGTGCTCGCCGGGACATCGGACCGCCCGTGGAGGCCGAGAAACCCGAGGGTCTCGCGCGCGAGTCGCTCGGTTTCCGCCAGCAGGCTCCGCCCACCGAGGAGCACGAAGTTGCCGCCGCGCTTGAGCTGGATGGCCATCCTGACGTTCTCGACGGCTGACAGCTCACCGAAGAGGCTCGTGATCTGAAACGTCCGTGAGATCCCACGAAGACAGCGCGCGGGCTCCGGCACGTCGGAGATGTCGGCGCCGCGGAAGACGACGTGGCCCGCGGTCGGCCGGAGCAGGCCGGAGACGAGGTGAAAGAGCGTCGTCTTGCCGGCGCCGTTCGGGCCGATGATCGCGCGGAGCTCGCCGGGCTCCACGGAAAGGTCGACGTCCGCCACCGCGCGGAGCGCGCCGAACGAGCGCGAGAGCTTGCGGGTTTCGAGGGTCGGCCCGCTCATCCGGGCCGCTCGAGTTCGAGCCAACGCCGCGCGGTGCCGACGATGCCACCGGGCAGGAAGATCACCATGAGGACGAAGATCCCGCCCGTGAAGATCATCCAGTGCTCGGTGTAGCTCGACAGGATCTCCTGGACCAGGATGAAGACCATCGCGCCGACGACCGGACCGACGAGGGTGCCGATGCCGCCCACGATGACCATCATGAGGGCCTGGCCCGACAAGACCCAGAACATCAGCTCCGGAGACGCGAAGCCGCGGAACGGCGCGAACAGCGCGCCCGCGAGGCCCGCGAAGCCGGCGGCGATCACGAACACGATCAGCTTGAAGCGGGCCGGGTCGCGGCCGAGCGCCGCGAACTTGCGCTCGTTCTCGCGGATCGCGACAACCGCCCGGCCGAACGGCGAGCGGACGAGCGCCCAGCAGGCGAGCAACGCGACGGCGACGGTGACGAGCACGAGAAAGTAATACGCGCGCGGTGTCCCCAGAGACGGGCCCGCCCACCAGAGCGCGCTCTTTGGCACCCCGGTGATGCCGTCCGAGCCACCAGTGAGCGAGCGCCACTTGTAGGCGATCGTGTAGAGGAGCTGCGCGAAGGCGAGCGTGAGCATCGCGAAGTAGATCCCGGTCCTCCGCGTGGAGAGATAGCCGATGGGCCAGGCGATCGCTGCCGCGCAGACGGCTCCACTCGCGAGCGCCAGCGGAATCGGGAGCTGCCACGTGAGCAGCGTGAGCGCGCCCGCGTAGGCGCCGAGCCCGAAATACGCGGCATGGCCGAAGGAAACCATTCCCGTGTAGCCCATGATGAGGTCGAGCGAGAGTGCCAGGAGCCCGAAAATCAAGAGCTCGGTCAGGATCGAGAGCTGGTGGCGCGCGCAGAGCCACGGGGCAGCGACGAGAAGACCGCAGATGAGCCAGAGGAGAACGACGAACGCGCGCCGCACTATTCCTCTTCGCCGAAGAGCCCCCAGGGCCGGAAGAGCAAGATCGCGGCCATGACGGCATACATGATCGCCATCGCGGCCTCGGAGACGTAGAACCCGCCCCAGGTCTGCGCTGCCCCCACGATCAGGCTTCCCACCATCGAGCCGACGATCGATCCGAGACCACCGACGACGACGACGACGAACGCGTCGACGATCACGTTGATCCCCATCCCCAGGTAGGCGGTCGTCATCGGCGCGGCACAGGCACCGCCGAACGCCGCGAGCGCGCACGCGAGGCCGAAGACCCCGGTGCGGACGCGGCGCACGTCGCCACCGAGGCATCCGACCATCTCGCTGTTCTGAGCGACGGCGCGCACGAGCAGGCCGGCGCGCGTTCGCGTGAGGAAAAGCCAGAGCGCCAGACCGACGGCACTGCCGGCGGCGATGAGGAAGAGCCGATAGCGCGGATAGACAGCGCCCGCGAGCTCGACCGTGCCCTGGAAGAAGACCGGCGGATCGACCGACCTCGCGGTCACGCCATAGAGGACGCGCACGCTCTCCTCCAGGATCATCGCGAGGCCAAACGTGAGGAGGAGCTGGTAGATCGGCGGCCGGCGGTAGATGAAGCGGAGGGTCGACGACTCGAGCGCCGCACCGATCAGCCCGACGATCGGGGGCGCCAGAATGAGCGTGAGCCAGAAGCTACCCGTGAGGCGAACCAGCGTGGACCCGACGTACGCGCCGAGCATGTAGAAGATGCCGTGAGCGAAGTTGACGACGCGCAGGATGCCGAAGACGAGCGAGAGCCCGACCGAGACGAGGAAGAGGAGCGCGGCGAGCGCGGCAGCGTCGAAGAGCTGCTCCACCAAGATGGAGGACGACACAGGCGCTCTCCGCGCTCCGAGGCGACGCTACGCGAAGTCCTCAGTTCGGCACTTCGGCGTCACCTTGTCTCCGGGATAGGTTGCCAGGATCTTCGGGATCAGGTGCGGGTACTTCGGGTCCTTCGCTGCCTCCACGACGAAGCCGGGCTGCACCGCCTGATGATCGCACTTGCGCATGAAGAATGGACCTTCGAGCCCCTCGTAGGTCGAGTCCTCCCAGGCCTCGATCACCTTCTCGACGTCGTCGGCGGTGCCGGCCTTCTGGATCGTCTGGGCCAGCCACTCCAGACCCTCGTAGGTCTCGCCATCGAACATGTCGGGATAGATGCCGTGCATGGCGTGGAAGCGCTTCACGAAGTCGCGGTTCTTCGGCGTGTCGACCGTGAAGGGGTAGCGACTCGAGCCGATCGTCCCCGTCATGGCCTCGCCCACCGCCTTCAAGTTCTCGAGCTCGAGGATCTCGGTGACGAGCTTCACCTCGCGGGTGAGTCCGAACTGGGACGCCTGCTTGAAAAAAATCGTCGCGTCCTGTCCGGGCAGCGCCATATAGCACGCCTCGGCGCGTGACTGCCTGATCTTGGCGATGTAGCTCGCGAAGTCCTTCGTGCCGACCGGCGGGTAGTCCTTGCCGACGACGTCCTTCTTCGCGGCCGTGATCTGTTTGTCAAAGGAGCCGACGCTGTCGCGGCCCCACGCGTAGTCGCTGCCGAGCGCGAAGAACCGCTTCATCGGCGATTCCGCGAGGTAGAGGCTCACGGCGCGCGCGCCCATGGGCCCGCTCGTGTTCACGCGGAAGAAGTAGCGGTGCCACGCCGTGGTCGTCAGCTGACCCGCCCCGTTGATGGTCGACATGAGGATCACCTTCCACTCGGGGCACTTGGCGGAGACGGCGAGTGCCTCGGAGGAAAGGACCGTACCGGTGAGAAACTTCACGTCGTCCTTCTCGACCAGCTTCTGGGCTTTGCGCACGGCGGTGGCTGGATCGCCGCCGGTGTCCTCGTAGATGAACTGAAGCGGCCGGCCGAGCACGCCGCCCCTGGCGTTGATCTCCTTGCCGAACAGCTCACACGCTCGCTTGGCCTGCGTCCCGTACTGAGCATTGCTGCCCGACAGCGCCGAGGGGAGGCCGACCTTGATCGGCTCCGCCGCCGCCGCGCGCCGGAGGAAGACAGGCGCGCCCAGAGTCACCCCGATTCCGCCGGCGGCCGCCACTGTCAAGAACTCACGTCGTGTCGTGCTCATCGTCGTCCCTCGCCTGTCGATCGGGTTGATGGCTCCAGTAGCGCGTACATCAGATCGTTCGCGTTATCGTAAGGCGGCGATTATAGGTCGGCACCGAGCGCACGAGCAAGGCGACGGGCGAACCGCGATGCCTTGCGCTCGAATCGGAAGGCGTCTTGCGCTATACAGGCCGTGGCCTTGAAAGTGCCTCGAGACCGCTGCTCGTCACGCGCGAGCTGCTCCGAACGCTGGCCGGGGGAGTCCGAGGGGGGCGTAGCCCCCTTCGCTTGAATAGTTGGGGGCCATGTCGGGGCCCCCATACTGGAGACATCATGCCGTCGTTCAAGACCCGTCTGAGCCCGGCGCTGATCGACCGCTACACGCGCTCGGGCCACTGGGGCCACGAGACGTTCTATTCGATCCTCGCCTCGCGTGCGAACGCGCACCCCGATCGCGTCGCCGTCATCGATCACCGGGGGCCGGTCACCTACCGGGAGCTTCGCGAGCGCGTCGACCGGGTCGCCGCCGGCCTGCACCAGCTCGGCATCGGCCCGGGCGACGTCGTCACGATCCAGCTCCCGAACTGGACGGAGTTCGCCTACGTGTTCTTCGCGTGCGAGCGGGTCGGCGCCGTCGCCAACCAGATCGGCCCCGACTACCGGAGCCGCGAGGTCGAGTACATCCTGCGCTTCTCCGAGAGCCGTGCCTACGTCGCCCCGGCGTCCTTCAAGGACTTCGATTACGTCGCGATGATCAAGGAGCTCCGGCCCGGGCTTCCCGCGCTCGAGTCAGTGCTCGTGCTCGGCGGCACCGGCCTGCCCGGGACGGTCCCGCTCGACGAGCTCATCGCGGGCAGGCTTGCGTCGTCGGCATTCAGGCCGCACGCGATGGACGCCAACGACGTCATGCGCATGGCGTTCACGTCGGGCACGACCGGCAATCCCAAGGGCGTCATGCACAGTTTCAACACGACGCTGCCGGCGTGCCGGATCCTCAACGAGGCGATGGCCGTCGGCGAGCGCGACGTCTTGCTGGCCTACCTGCCGCTCGGGCTGAACTGGGGCTATCTGACGCTGCTCCAGGCCATCATGGTGGGCGCCCGCTGCGTGTTGCTCGATCGGTTCAGTGCGCGTGCCGCGCTCACCCTGATCGAGCGCGAGCGGGTGACGTTCATCCCGAGCGCGCCGGCGTCGATCATCGCCATGCTCAACGATCCCGAGCTCGGCCGCTTCGATCTCGGCTCGCTGCGCGTGGTCATCACCGGCGGCGCCTCCTGCCCGATCGAGACCATTCGCGCGTTCCGCGCGCGCATGCCCGGCCACCTCATCGAGTTGTACGGAATGCTGGAGACCGGCTTTCACACCTTCACGCGGCTCACCGACGATTCCGAGGCGGTCACCGGCACGATCGGCCACGCGGCTGACGGCATGGGGCTGCGTCTCATCGACGAGCACGCGCGTGACGTGCCTCAGGGCGCCGAGGGCGAGATCGCCGCCGAAGGGCCGTCCGTGCATCTCGGCTACTACAAGAACGACGCCGCCAACGCCGAGCTGTTCACGGCCGACGGGTGGTTCCGCACGGGCGATCTCGGCCAGTTCGACGCGGCGAGGAACGTCAAGATCGTCGGCCGGCTCAAGGAGATGATCAACCGCGGCGGCAAGAAGTTCTTCCCGCGCGAGATCGAGGAGATCCTCTACACCCATCCCAAGGTCCTGCACGCGGCCATCGTCGGCGTGCCCGACCCGCGGCTGGGTGAGCGCAACTGTCTCTGTGTGATTCCGCGGCCGGGCGCGTCGCTGTCGCTCGACGAGATGGTGAAGTTCCTCGCCGGCGACGTGGCGACCTACAAGCTGCCCGAGGAGATCGAGATCTTCGACGAGTTCCCCTTCACGCCCACGGGGAAGATCCAGCGCCACGCCCTGACCCGGCAGGTCCTCTCGCGGCGGGCATCACGATGACGGCGTGGCGGCCGGCGCGCATTTTCGACATGCACTCTCACTGGGGAACTCGGCGTGGCTA
>WNGI01004312.1_pt1 | contig 16609 bp, 18 predicted proteins | sample 5400621 | NCBI WGS metagenome assembly WNGI01 (sample SAMN13153374, study PRJNA577476) | soil metagenome | isolation source: 20 cm soil or saprolite under Garry oak tree replicate 1 | place: USA:California | collected 2016-06-15 | reverse complement strand
TACTTCGACTTTCAGAACGCTCTCGCCGGTCGCGGCCTCTTCTTCCCGCCCGATCCCGGAAGCGGCCGCGCCTGCACGCTCGGCGGTATGGCGGCGAACAACGCGAGCGGACCGCATGCGGTCCGCTGGGGCACGACGTCGGCGTACGTCCTCGGCACCGAGGTCGTGCTCGCGGATGGCTCGGTCATCACCACCGGCGGCGTGCATTCGAAGGCGCTCAAGTCCTCGAGCAGGATCGACCTCACGAAGCTGTTCGTCGGATCCGAGGGGACGCTCGGCATCTTCACGCGTCTTCGTCTACGCGTTCAGCCGCGGCCGCCGGCGCGTGCGGTCATTCTCGCCGGTTACAGAGCGCTCGAGGACACCGTCGCGTCGCTCGACGATCTCTTCGAGGCGGGCATCCTTCCGTCCACCGCCGAGCTTTTGGACAAGAGCGCGGTCGACGCGCTCCAGCTCTGGCGCCCCGAGCTCGAGCTACCGGAGGGCGAGGCTGTCCTCTTCATCGAGGTCGAGGGCACGCCGGAGCAGGTCGCCGCGAACGTGCGCTACACCGACGGCATCGTCCGCAAGCGCGCGACGGTCACGCGCTTCGCCGAGGACGAGAAGGAGATCACGCGTCTCTGGGCCGGCCGCAGCGGGCTCGCCGCCGCGACAGCGCTCGCGCATCCGGGGAAGCACCGCATCTTCGCGGGCGAGGATCTCGCGGTGCCTCTTTCGGAGATCCCGCAGACCGTGCGCCGGGCGCGGGAGATGGGGGCCGAGCTCGGGATCGCAGTCGTCTTCTACGGGCACTTCGGAGACGGCAACGTGCACTCCGCGATCCTCGTCGACCCCGACGATCCGGACGAGGTCCGCCGCGCTGACGAGCTCGCCGACCGGCTGCATAAACTCGCGATCGAGGGCGGGGGCACGGTCACCGGCGAGCACGGCACCGGCGCGGTCCGCGCTCGCTACATGCGCGCCGAGCATGGCGACGCGCTGGACGTGATGAAGCGGATCAAGGACGTGATGGACCCGAAGGGGCTGTTGAATCCGGGAAAGCTGTACGGTCCCTAGAAGTACCCGTAGTCCGTAAAGACGAGACGGAGAAACATCAGCCCGCAGACCGCTACGAATAGGATGCGATGCGACAGGATCGCCCGCGGATTCTCCTTCGCGACGAGCGCGACCTGACCCCAGAAGAAGAGCACGAGGCCGATCTCGGCCCACATGAATGCGGCGTGCTCGTAGCCGATCCCGGTCCAGCGGTACGGCTGCATCATCGTCCAGTTGAGCAGCGCGTTCGCCGCCTGATACAGGTGGAGGAAGACGGTGATGAGAGCGCTCGCGAGAAATGCGCCCGCGACCTCGGCCGTGCGCGGACGGCGACGCCACGCGAGAAGCTGCCCGACGATGAACACGTTCACCAGTGGGATCAGGACCGCGTCCCCGATGAGCGCCGAGGTGTACGACAGCGTCGTGCGATAGGTCGCGACGATCGGGTCGTTGTGCCACCGCAGCCACGCGCTCCCCGCCGCTTGCACCAGGAAACCGAAGAAGCAGGTCGCGAGGAACACAAGGCCGAGGAGGATCCAGGGTCGTTCCTCGACGCGCGCGACGGTCCGCAGCATCTGTCCCCTTCCCGTTCCTACCCTATTTCGGTGGCGGCGAGCCTATCACCCGCCTCCGTAGTATGGCCGCCCGATGCACGACCTCGTCATACGTAACGGCACGGTCCACGATGGAGAAGGCGGATCTCCGTATGCCGCCGACGTCGCGATTGATGGTGATTTGATCGTCGCGGTCATGCCCGCGATCGGAGATCGCGGCCGGCGCGAGATCGACGCGTCGGGTCTCGCGATCGCACCCGGCTTCATCAACGTGCTCTCGTGGGCGATCCCGTCTCTCATCGCCGACGGGCGCGCACCGAGCGATGTGCACCAGGGAGTCACGCTCGAAGTCTTCGGTGAGGGATCTTCGATGGGGCCGCTCACCGACGCGATGCGCCGCGATCAGATCGAACGCCAGGCGGATATCCGGTACGACATTCCGTGGACAACGCTGCGCGCGAGGCTCGAGCGGACGGCGCGCTCGGCCTCGGGTCGGCACTGATCTACACGCCGGGAACGTTCGCGTCGACGGACGAGCTTGTCGCGCTCGCGGAGGCCGCGGGTGGCACCTACATCTCGCATCTGCGCAACGAAGGGGATCGCCTGATCGAGGCCGTCGACGAGCTCATCGAGATCGCCGGCCGTGCCGGGGTCCGCGCGGAGATCTATCACCTCAAACAAGCGGGGAAAGCAAACTGGGCGAAGCTTCCGGCGGTCATCGAGCGCGTCGAGAACGCACGCGCCGGAGGACTCGACATCACCGCCGACATGTACCCGTACACCGCGGGTGCGACCGGGCTCAACGCGTGCATGCCGCCCTGGGTCCAGGAGGGGGGTTTTCGCGCGTGGCTCGCTCGGCTTCGGGATCCGTCCCTGCGTGAGCGCATCGAGCGCGAGATGCGCGCGCCGGGTACGGACTGGGAGAACCTTTATCTCGCCGCCGGCGGCGCCGAAGGCGTGCTCCTCGTTTCCTTCAAGAACGAGGCCCTCAAGCCACTCACCGGCAAGACGCTGGCGGATATCGCGAAAGTGCGCGGCAGATCGCCTGAGGCGACCGCGATGGATCTCGTCGTCGAGGACGAGAGCCGCGTCGGCGCGTGCTACTTCATCGCGTCGGAGGACAACGTGCGGCGCCAGATCGCCCTCGACTGGATGAGCTTCGGTTCGGATGAAGCTGCGCCCGCGCCCGAAGGCGTGTTCCTCAAATCCAACCCGCACCCCCGCGCGTATGGCACGTTCGCGCGACTCCTCGGGCGGTACGTACGCGAGGAAGGCCTCGTCCCGCTCGAGGAAGCGATCCGCCGCCTCACGAGCCTTCCCGCGACGAACCTCCGTCTTGATCGGCGTGGGCGGCTCGCGCGAGGGTATTTCGCCGACGTCGTCGTATTCGATCCGACCGCGATCGTCGACCACGCCACATATGCCGACCCGCACCGATATTCGAGTGGCGTCGTCGATGTGTTCGTGAATGGGGAGCAGGTGCTACGCCGCGGCGAGCACACCGGCGCCCGGCCAGGGCGGGTCTTGGTTCCGGCCTAGCCGATCTTGTCGGCGATCCGCTCGTTCGCGCGGTGGTCCCACGGCACGGCGACGAGCGCCGGCTCGCCGAGGTCGAGGGCGCGGCGCAGGGTCGGGAACAGCTCACGTATGGTCGGGACCGCGAACCCTGCGATGCCGAACGCTCGCGCCAGTTCCACGAACCCGGGGTTGCCGAACTCGGTGGCAAAGGTGCGGCCGAAAATCCGTCGCTCGTTCGCCTCGATGATGCCGAGCCGATCGTCGACCAGGACCATGCACACGATCGCCGTGCCCATACGCTTCGCCGTCTCGAGCTCCTGGACATTCATCAGGAAGCCGCCGTCGCCGCTGAACGCGATGACCTTGCGCTCGGGAAAGACGAGCTTCGCCGCGATCGCGCCGGGTACGGCGATGCCCATCGATGCGAGCCCGTTCGACACAACGACCGTGTTCGGCACGGGGGTCGGGTAGAGACGCGAGAGCCACACCTTGTGGGCGCCGACATCGCTCACCACGATGTCCTCGGGAGCGAGCGCTTCGCGGACCGCGGCGACGACGAGCTGCGGCGGGAACGGCGCCGGCGAGTCTTTCGGTGCGGATGCGCTAAGGGGCTTGTTCGCGACGCGGATCGGCTGGTCCTTGCGCGGCTCGACGTGGTCTGCGAGCACTGAGAGCGACTCATCGAGCTCACCGACAACCTCGACCGAGGGCTGATAGTGGCCGTCGAGCTCGGCGGCGGTGCTGTCGACGTGGACGACCACCTTGTCGCGTTTCGGATTCCAAAGCGACGGCGACCACTCGCCACCTTGTCGCGTTTCGGATTCCAAAGCGACGGCGACCACTCGACGAGGTCATACCCGACGGCGATCACCAGATCGGCCTCCGCGAGCTGCGGGATGTTCGCCAGCTCCGCACCCGGCCGCTGCAGGCCCGCCGCCGGTAGCGACTGCTGGCTGAACGGGTCGAGCACGCCCTTCGCCATGTAGGTGTGGGTCGCGAAGATCCCGCTCCGCCGGACGAAACGCCGGAGCGCTTCCACGCTGGCGTGACCTGCTGCTTGGCGGCGCGCGACGCCGTTGCCCGCCAGGACGATCGGCGACTTCGAGGCCTTAATGAGCTCGAGCGCGCGATTCACGACCGCGTCCTGCGCCTTGGGATACGACGTCCGGCGGACCTCGAGGGGCTTCATATCGATGTCCTGGCCGGCGATGTCTTCGGGGAGCTCGATGTGGGTCGCGCCCGGTTTCTCGAGGCGCGCGAGCCGAAAAGCCTTGCGGACGATCTCAGGCGTCGACTCGGCGACGGTGATCCGCGTGCTCCATTTCGTGACCGGGCCGAACATGCGCACGATGTCGATGTACTGATGCGACTCCTTGTGCGCGCGCTCGAGGCCGACCTGCCCGGTGATCGCGACGAGCGGCGCGCGGTCGATATACGCGTCGGCCACCCCGGTGATGAGGTTCGTCGCGCCGGGCCCCAGCGTCGCGAGGCACACCCCCGGGTACGACGAGAGCCGGCCGTAGACGTCGGCCATGAAGGCCGCACCCTGCTCGTGGCGTGTCAAGACGAACGTGATCTTGTCGCTCGCTGCAAGCGCCGCGTTCAGGGCGAGAGTCTCCTCGCCGGGGATCCCGAAGACGTGACGAACGCCCTCGTTCTCGAGGCATTTCACGAGGAGCTGCGCGACGTTCAACGGGCGGCCTCTCCGATGAGCCGCTCGACGATGATGGCGTCGCGCCACGCGCCGTCGAGCCTCGCGTGCCGTCGATACGTCCCGACCTCGCGAAACCCGACCTTCGCGAGAAGCTTGCGGCTCGCCTCGTTCTCAGGAAAGACGCGGGAGAGGAGCTTCCACACACCGCGGCCCTCGCACTCGCGCACGAGCGCCTCCATCGCGGTACGGCCAGCGCCGGTGCCGCGCGCCTCGCGGGCGACGTAGACCGAGAACTCGGCGACCCCGGCGTAGCACGGCCGCGCTCGGTACTCGCTCGCGGAGGCCCAGGCGATCACGCCCCCGTCGCGCTCGACAACGACCGTCGGCCACCGCAGCGCGCGCTCCCGAAGGCCGCGGGCGATGTCGCCGGGCGTCCGTGGCTCGGTCTCGAACGTCGCGACGCGGTCGGCGATCCCTTCGTTATAGATGCGCGCGATCGCTTCCGCGTCCTCTTCCGTCGCCACGCGTGCCCGAGTCACTCGGCCGGCTGCGACGTCGGCTGTTGTCCCTCCGCGGGCCCGATCCAGATCGTCTGGGTGTTCGTGAACTCGCGCGCCCCGAACGCGGACAGCTCGCGCCCGTAACCCGAGCGCTTGATGCCACCGAACGGCAGGCGCGGGTCCGATGCGACCATGCCGTTCACGAAGACGCTGCCGGCTTCGATCCGGCGTGCGAGGCGCTCGCCGAGCGCGGCATCGCGGGTCCAAATGGCCGCGCCGAGGCCGTACGCGGAATCATTGGCGACGCTCACGGCTGCGTCAGCATCGCGTACGCGGATGACCGCGGCGACCGGGCCGAAGGTCTCCTCGCGGAACGCCGGCATCTCGGCTGTGACACCGGCGAGGACGGTCGGCCTGAAGAAGTAGCCCTTGCCAGAGATCCGCTCGCCACCGGTGAGCGCACGCGCTCCGGCCCGGACGGACTCATCGACCTGACGCTCGAGCGCGTCGAGGAGATCGCGCCGCGCGAGCGGGCCGACCTGCGTCTTCGGATCGATCGGATCGCCGACGACGAGATCCTCTACGCCCTTCGCGAAGCGCCGCTCGAATTCGTCGGCGATGGAATCCACGACGACGAATCTTTTGGCGGCGATGCACGACTGGCCGTTGTTCTGATTTCGGGCCCGAACGGCGGTCGTCGCAGCCAGCTCGAGATCCGCGTCGCCGAGGACGATGAACGGATCCGATCCGCCAAGCTCGAGTACGGTCTTCTTGAGAGCACGCCCCGCGAGCTCCGCGATGCGCGACCCCGTATCCGAGCTGCCGGTGAGGGTGACCGCACGGATGCGGTCGTCCGCGATGATTGGCTCGATCGCCGAGCCGGAAACGAGGACGGTGCGCAGCAAGCCCTGGGGAAAACCGGCCTCTCGGAAGGCCTCCTCGATCGCGAGCGCGCACTGCGGCACGTTCGACGCGTGTTTGAGGACGGCTGCGTTGCCGGCCATGAGAGCTGGCGCCGCGAAACGAACGACCTGCCAGAACGGAAAGTTCCACGGCATGACCGCGAGGATGACCCCGAGCGGCTGGAAAGCGACGATGCTCCGCCGCGCGTTCGCGCGAATCTCCTCGTCGGCGAGGTAGCGGGAGGCGCTCCGCGCGAAATGCTCGGCACCGAACGCGCATTTCTCGATCTCGGCCTTCGCCTCGTTGATCGGCTTTCCCATCTCGAGTGTCGCCAAGCGCGCGTACCGGTCGGCACGCTCTCGGAGGAGTGAGGCGAGCGCGCGCATCGGGACTGCCCGTTCCGTGACGGGCCGCTCGCGCCACTCGAGGAACGCATCGTGGGCCTCGGCCAGGGCCATCTCGACTTCGTCGGCGCCGAAGGCGTCGAACGACGCAATGACCTCTCCGGTCGCCGGATTTACCGCTTGTATCTGGCTGATGGTGGTCGCCATTTGAGTCGAGGATAAACCCCTATTTGTTCGCGAAGGGATGGACCGGCGTGAACACCTTGACTTCGATCGGCGAAGCCGCCTTCTTGAACCGTTCGCCATCGGCCCCGACGCCGACCCCGGGATAGAACCCGTAGTGCATCGGCACGGCGATCTTCGGCTTCAGCGCCTTCGCCATCCCCGCAGCTTCATCGACCGTCATGACGTAGCCGCCGTCGCCTATCGGCAGGAACGCGACATCGGTCCTGATCCTGTCGAGCTCCGGGAGGTGGTCGGTGTCGCCGGCGTGGTAATAGGTGTTCCCACCGAGCTGGAGGACGTAGCCCACCCAATTGTTCCGCTTCGGGTGGGCCTCCAGGCGCGCCGGATCGACGTTGTAGGCCGGCACCGCCTCGATCTTCACGCCGGCGACGTCCAAGCGGTCGCCCGGCTTCACCGGCTTGACGTTGCCGGAAAGCTCCTTCGCGACGTCGGCGGGTGCGACGATCACCGTCTTGTTCGCCTTCACCCGCGCGATGTCGTCCGGCGCGTAGTGGTCCCCGTGCGCGTGCGTGATGAGGAGGAGATCAGCCGGCGGTAGACCGTCGGTCAGTCCCCACGAATCGATGTACACGACGAGCTTCTCGCCCTTCCAGCGGAAGGTCGACTGCTTGTACCAGGTGAACGTATCGAGCATCTAGGTCCCCCCTTTAACCGTGTTGCGCAGCACGCCGATGCCCTCGATTTCCACCTCGACCACGTCACCGGGCTTTAGAAACTCGGGCGGCGTCCGAGCGAAGCCCACGCCCGCCGGCGTCCCGGTGATGATCATGTCGCCCGGCCAGAGCGTGCACCCCGCGGAGATCTCGGCGACGAGTCGCGGAATCTTGAACACCATGAATTTCGTGCGGGAGTCTTGCTTCGTCACGCCGTTCACTCGCGATCGGATGGCCAGATCGTTTGGGTCGAGATCGTCGGCGGTGACGACCCACGGGCCCATCGGAAGATGGGTGTCGAAGTTCTTTCCTTTGAACCACTGGCCACCGTGGCGGCGCTGCACATCACGGACCGAGACGTCGTTGGCGCAGGTGTAGCCGAAGACGTGGCTCATCGCGGCCGCTTCGGTGATGTCGCGGCCTCCCTTACCGATAACTACGGCGAGCTCCGCCTCCCAGTCGAGCTGTTCTGAGTGTGGCGTCGGGAAAAGCACCGCCGCGTCCGGTCCCACGACGGTCGACGGGTTCTTTGTGAAGATCGCCGGAAACGCTGGTATCTCCTGTGGCGTCAGCGGCGGACCGGACTGTCCTCGCGCCTGCTTTCCTTCCTCGAAATGCTCGCTGTAGTTCCAGCCGATGCAGAACACATTCCGCGGCGGACGCGGGATCGGAGCGTGAAGCTTCGCGCTCCGAAGCGGAACGCCCCCTCGCGCTTTCCGCGCGGCGCGGCGAAGCTCACTCAAGAGCTCGTCGCCGGAAAGCAACAGGTCGAGCACGTCGTCTTCGTCGGTCGCACCACCGAGGAGGTCTACGGTCGAGACGACCGTGTCGTCCGCCGCAACGACACCCGCCGCCGGCACGCCACGCTGCTCGAACGTGCAGATCCGCACGCTAACCCGTGCCCTCGACCGGCGGCGCCGGTCGTTCCCCGGGCCAGGCGGCGTACGCGCGCTTGTAATACATGAGTGGCGTCCCTCCGAGCGCCTCGCCCGCCTCGACGCTGCCGACGAACATGACGTGATCCCCGCCCTCGTGCATCTCGGTCACCCGACACGCAGCGTACGCGAGTGAGAGACCGCGGAGGATCGGCGCGCCACCGGCCTCTGGCGAGGGCTCCCAGCGGAGATCCTTGAACTTGTCGTCGGCCTTCGACGCGAACAGCGTGGCGACATCTTCGGCGCCTGCCCTTAGGAAATTGATCACGAACGCGCGGTGCTTCTGCAGAGCGGGGAGCGTGCGCGACGTCCGATCGATCGACACCAGCATGAGCGGCGGCTCCGTCGAGAGGCCGAGGTAGGCCTGACTCGTGAGCCCCTTGGGTTCTCCGTGATCGTCGAGCGTCGCGATGATCACCACGCCCGTCGGGAACGAGCTCGAGACCGCACGAAAGAGCTCACGGCTGACGGGCACTACCGGCCGCGAAGGTACGCGTCCTGTCCTTTGATCCAGTCCTCTCGGGGCGGGCTGAAGACGTCGAGGTCGTACGTGTCGTCGAGCGCGGTCGCCTCGTGAGGCAGGTTCGCGGGGATGATCAGAACCTCGCCCGTACGCACCTCGTGGATCTCCGAGAGGTCGTCGCCAAGGCGAAGCCGGAGCGCGCCCTCCACGATGAACGACAGCTGCTCAGCAGGGTGCACGTGGCGTGGAACGACCGTGCCCTTCTTCAGCCAGATCTGGGCCAGCATGGCCTTCTCTCCATGCAGGAATCTCCGCTGCACGCCGGCCATGAGGTCCTCGCGCGGCGAATCCTCCCAGCGAACGCGTCGCCCCTTCGTAGTCACGTCATCCTCCCCGTGGTGATGCGGCGAGAATACCGGCCGGAACGACGACGGGCTTCTCGCCTCCAAGCTCCTGACCCAGGAAGCCAAGGACGTGCTGGGCCCACTCGTCGGGATGCGTGGCGTACGCCATGACGTGCTCGCAGCCCGGGACGACCCAGAGCTCAGTGCGCGGGTTCGCGCTCGCGGCCTTCAGATCCAGACCGTGGTGCAACGGCACGGTCGTGTCGTCGGTGCACTGGATGAAGAGGAACGGCCGCTCGGGGTGGGCGGCGACCACCTTCGACGGCGTGACCAGCGAGAGGTCGAGCCCCAGGAAAAGACGCGACATGAGGACGATGCCGGGCGTGAACCACGCCGGCAGGTTCGTGTATTTCGTCGCCGACTCGCTGACCACGGTGTTCCCATCGGCGAAAGCCGAGTCTGTGACGACCGGACCGATCGTGGGATCGGCCTGCACCGTCATGAGCACGCTGCCGCCGCCGAGCGACTCGCCGATCACGGCCACGCGCGGTCGCTCGATGTCGGCGCGACTTGCCGCAACGTCGATCGCGGCGAGGATGTCGCGCGGCTCTTCGATCCCGAGCGTGTATCTGGTTCCGCCGCTCTCGCCGTGACCGCGCAGGTCGAAGAGCAGCACGGAGTAGCCATGGACGAGCAGAAGTCTGGCGATGGCCGCCGGCATGAAGTCCGAATTCACGCGATTTCGTCCGCGGCCGTGCACGATCACGACAGCGCGATCCGCCCGCGGAACCGCGAACCACCATCCCTTGAGCACGATCCCGTCGCGGCTCTTGAAGGTCACGTCCTCATGCGTCGCCGCGATGGAGCTGGCCGGTGGATCGAGCGGGACGCGCTCCACCTGGGTCACCGTTTCCGCGACACGGAAGGAGATCGCGAAGTACGCGATCAGCGCTGCCGCGATGACTCCGGCGATAAAAAACGGCCAGAGCCTGCGCGCTTGTCGCAACACGCGACGAATGTATTCCGGCGGAGTAACGCGCGACTCGGTCTGGCGTTGAGTGTGCTGACCCATCCAGTCCAATCCATCCGACCCCCCTGCGTCGAGCGGCCCGCCCCACCAGGCGGGCCGCTCCTTTTTCAGGGCGCTACCCCGCTGAGACCACTCGCCCTAATTGCCGCTCAGCGCCCTCGTTAGGCCGTGTGAGAGCTCACTTAAATCGCTTCCCCTCCAACGCCGCCGGTCTCTCCACCGGCGGCGTTCTCTGTTTACGGGATACGGCGTCGTGGAATAGGAGCGTTCGGCGAGCCCGCTCGACGATCGGTGGGTCAAGCAGCTTGCCATCGAGTGCCACGGCGCCGAGGCCCTTCAGTTGTGCCGCTTCAAACGCATCGATCACGCGTCGCGCGTGAGAAAACTCTTCGGCGCTCGGGCTGAACGCGTCATTGATCGTGTCGATCTGTCCCGGATGGATCAGCGACTTTCCGCTGAACCCGAGGCGGCGCGCCTGCAGCGCGTCGCGGCGCAGACCCTCCTGGTCGGCAACGTCCGGCCAGATCCCGTCGATCGCATACCGACGCGCCGCGATCGCCGCGACGACGACCGCGGAGCGTGCGTACAGGAGCTCGCTCGCCTCGGCCTCGCGTGCGATCGGCAGCGAGAGGTCGCGCGCGAAGTCTTCGGCGCCGAAGAGCAGCGCGACCACGCGATCCGAGCAGGTCGCGATCGCGTGCGCCTCGAGCAGAGCTCGCGCCGATTCGATCGAGGGAATGATGCGAATCGAGCCGCGCGCGATCCCCATGCCATCTTCTCGTTCGTCGAGCTCTCTGGCGAGCCTTACAACTTCATCGGCCCGGTCGATCTTCGGTGCGACGATGCCCTCGAGGCCCGGGCGCACGGCGGCGACGAGATCCCTGTCGCGCGCCTGGACGTCGCTGTTCACTCGCACGTACCGCGCCGGACCCACTTCCGCCGAGGGCAGCGCGAGCACGGCCGCGACCGCCGCGCGCGCGTGATCCTTCTCCTCAGGTGGGACGCCGTCCTCGAGGTCGAGAATCGCGACGTCGAGAGCGTTCGGCCCGAACTCGCCCTGCCCGAGCGCGCGCGCCACCATTCGCGGCCGCTGCGCGGGCACGAACATCAGCGAGCGCAGTAGCTGCATCAGTACGAGCGAGGCATGCCGAGCACGTTCTGGCCGAGGTACGCGAGCACGAGGTTGTTGCTGACTGGAGCGACGAGCAGCAGCCGCGTTTCCCGAAATTTCCGCTCGACGTCGTACTCGGACGCGAAGCCATAGCCGCCGTGGGTGTCGAGAGCCGCGTTCGCGGCATCCCACGACGCCTGTGACGCGAGCAGCTTCGCCATGTTCGCTTCAGGGCCGCAGAGCTTGTCGCTGTCATACAGCCATGCGGCTTTGTCGCGTACGAGGGCGGCGGCCTCGATGCGTGCGTGCGCCTGCGCGATCGGGAACTGGACACCCTGATTCGTCCCGATCGGCCGGCCGAACACCACGCGGCTGGTGGCGTAGCGCGACGCTCGGTCGACGAACCATCGGCCGTCGCCGATCGCCTCTGAAGCGATGAGGATCCGCTCGACGTTCCAGCTGTCGATGATCTGGCGGAAACCCTGTCCCTCCTCGCCGACGAGATCCCGCGCCGGGATCTCGAGGTCCTGGATAAAGAGCTCGGTTGTGTGGTGGTTGAGCATCGTCCGGATCGGCCGGATGGTGATGCGTCCATCGGCGAGGGCTCGTTTCAGACGGACGATGAAGACCGAGAGACCCTGCGTCTTGTCCTGGAGCTCCTCGTACGGCGTCGTGCGCGCGAGAAGCAGGAGGAGGTCGGAGTGCTCAGCCCGCGAGATGAAGACCTTCTTGCCGTTGATGATGTAGCGACCGCCCTTCTTCTTCACGGCGGTGGTCCGCAGTCGCGTCGTCTCCGATCCCGCTTCGGGCTCCGTGATCCCGAATGCCTGCAATCGCGCCTGACCCTTCGCGAGCGCCGGCAGGTATTTGCGCTTCTGCTCTTCGCTCCCGTGCTTGAGGAGCGTGCCCATCGTGTACATCTGTGCGTGGGCGCTCGCCGCGTTCCCGCCGGATCGGTTGATCTCTTCGAGGATGACCGCCGCGTCCGCGACTTTGAGGCCCGACCCGCCGTACTCGGTCGGGATGAGCGCCGCAAGCCACCCTGCTCTCGTGAGCGCATCGACGAACTTCTCTGGGTACTCGCTCTTGCGATCGACCTCACGCCAGTAGACGTCCCCGAAATCGGCGCAGAGCTTCCGCACGGCGGCCCGGATGTGCTCGCGATCGGGATCGTTCGAAAAGTCCATCTCAGTCCCGAGGCGACGGGGGGTCGCGGCGGGCTGCGGCGGCGCGCGTCGGAACCATGAAGCTGCGCGTCATGACGAGAACGACCGTACCGTCCGGCTTGAATCCGCGCTGCCGGACCTTGACGATCCCCCACCCGCTCCGCGATCGCGACTCGCGGGTGTCGAGCACCTCGCTGTCCGCGTAGAGCGTGTCGCCCTCGAAGAGGGGGTTCGGCAGCTTGACCTCGTCCCATCCGAGCGCGAACCCGTTCTGGCTGGTGTGCGGCACCATCAGTCCGGTCACGACCCCGATGGTGAACACGCTGTTCACGAGAGGACGCTTGAACTCGGTCTGCGAAGCGTAGTGGGCGTCGATATGAATGGGGTTCTGGTTGTTGGTGAGCAGCGAGAACCAGATGTTGTCGGCTTGCGTGATCGTGCGGCCGGCCGATGAGCGCGACACGTCACCGACCTTGAAGTCTTCGAGAAAAGGACCGTCGGTCACCCGCGGAATGCTAGTTCGCGCTCGCTGCTCCCCGGGGAGGACTCGAACCTCCAACCTACTGATTACCCGCTCCCCGAGGTTTCCCTCGGACGTGGACTATCTCATTGCCATGGCGCGTTTCCGCGCTACAGGCACTGGGCGCTTAGTCTCTGAACCTTCCCGAGGCGTGCCCTCGGGCTTGGCTGCGGATTGCCCTGGCGCTTGCGCGCTTTAGGTTTCCCGCAATTCACCCAGTTTTCACTCTTGAGTTTCCCCAAGAGGCTGCCACCATTTTTGGGACAGTCAGCCGCGCTGCCATTGCGCCACCGGGGACCGTACCGCGGATTTTAGGGCATCGCTGCCCTTGACCGATAGGGGTTCGATGCCATCCGACTAGGCGGCTGACGTATCCATTCCGGGTGACGGCGACCACACTCGAAGCCGAGGCATCGCAAGACCGCGTAGGCCTCGACACCGCGTACCGACTCCTCTGGCTCGCGGTCATCTTCGACATCCTCGCGTTCGGTGTCGGATTCGGATGGGATCGCGATTGGCACACGACCCATCCCTTCGAAGACTTCTTCTCACCGCCGCATCTCTTCATCTATTCGATGCACCTGTGCGCGACCATCACGCTCGCGTACATCGCGTTCACGCCGGAGCTGCGGCTCTGGTTCGGCGACACGTTCGCGCTTCCGCTGCTGCCGTTCGCGGTGCCCGGGCCGATCGCGCTCGCCGGCGGCGGGTTCGTCATTACGGGCCTGGCCGGTTTCTTCGACGGGATCTGGCACACCGCGTTCGGCCTCGACGAGACCCTCTGGTCCTTCCCGCACTCGATGCTCGGATGGGGCCTCATGATCGCCTTCCTGGGCATCACCTCGTGCCGGCTCGCCCTCGCGCAGTGGAAGCCCGTCGGCTGGGGCTCGGCGATCGTCTTCGGGTTCCTCGCCTTCTCGAGCTCGATCGAACGCGTCCCCGGCCCCTTCATGAACAACATCAGTCCCGACGTCGTGCGCTTGATCGCCACCATTCCCGTCCTCGCGGCCGAGCCCGCGTTCCAGCACACCACGCGGATCTACCTCGCCAACGACATCACCCGGTTCAGCCCGCTCTTCGTCCCGTTGATGGCCCTCGGCGCGGGGCTCGCGTTCGGCCTCTTGCGCCGCTTCGACCCGCGCCCACTTCTTGTGCTGGGTCTCGGGCTCCTTCTGACTCGGACGACCGACTTCGTGCCGCTCATCGTGCCGGCCGTGGTCGTCGCTCTTCGCGGTACGGCGGCGATAGGCTGGCGGTGGTGGACACTCACAGGGCTCTTCTTCGGCGTCGCGACAGCGATCGTGTGGGGTCGACCGTTCACCGTCGGCGGCGCGCTTCTCGCCGCTCCACTGATGGCAGTCGGCGCCTCCGTCGCGGATCGGATCTGGCGTGTCGTTGAGCGCCCGACGCGCCGCCGCGTCCTCACCTTCGTCGCGGTCGCGGGCGTCGCAGCGCCGGCGCTCACCGGTGCGATCGACCTCGCCCTCCGCGCCCGCACTCCCTAGGCTCGATCAGCGAACGTTCCTCCGCGGCGTCGTGGCAAGAGTGCAGACCGCTACCGGAGCGGACTATCCACCGTTTCACGCCAGCGCCTGGTCGTACATGGCACAGCTCTGGTCGGGCAACAAGCAGCTCCATTACGAAGCCTGGATACGCGAACGGCTCGGGGTGATCGAGGTGGGATTGCACTTCGAAGCCGATGCCCTAACGAACGCTCGTCTCCTCGCTGCCTTTCGTGCGCGTGAGCGCGCCATCCGCCGAGCCCTCGGTGCGGAGGTCCGGATCGAGGCTTGGGACAAAGGCTGGGCCCGCGTCTGGGAGCCCGTCGCCCTCGTGACGCTCGACCGGTCGTTCCTGGAACAGGTCGGCGCGCGCATCGCGTCGTATGTCCAGGCGCTCGAACCAGTCCTGCGCGCGGAGCTCCCTGCCGACGTCCCTTGGACCGAATCGAGACCGAAGCGCTAGGAGTCCCCCGCTATGCTCCCCGCGAAAGTGTGTCCGGCGGCAACGCCGCCGAGGAAGGAAGTCCCATTTTGTCGGTTCAAGCGGCATCAAGCGCGCTCGCGCCCGCCGCGATCGGCGCGCGTGTCATCGCGTTCATCATCGATGCGATCGTCCTCGGACTCATTCAGGTCATCCTCGCGTCGATCGTGGGTGACACCACGATCGTTGGAGGTCTCACGCGGGCGATCATCTACGCGGTGATCGGTTTCGTGTACTTCGGCTACTCCTGGACGGCCTGGCGCGCCTCACCCGGACAGCGAATCCTCGGGCTTTCCACCGTGAACGCGGCGGACGGCAGCACGCTCAACTGGAATCAGGCGACGATGCGGTGGGCGTATCTGTTCGGCCCATCCGTCCTCAACTCGTTGTTCGGCACACAGGTCGGCGGGGGCCTCGGCGCGATCGTCAGTCTGATCGTGTTTCTGTATTACATCTACCTGCTCTACACGGCCGCGACCGATCCACGTAAACAGGGTTTCCATGACAAGCAGGCTGGAACGCTGGTCGCGAGCAAGTCAAGCTAACCCCCTTTCATCGACGCAGGGAGGAGGGGCGGGCATCGGGCCCGCCCCTCTCTTATTGCGCTAGCCGCTAGTTGCCGTGCAACGCAGCGACGAGATCGGGAACGAGATGCGCAGCGTTGGGTGTACCCAAGCCGGTGACAGGGTCCCATCCCTTGGTGGCGGGATATCCCGGAATGCTCGGGTCACCCTGGTTGGTGTTGTTGGTGGCGATGTCGAAGAAGTCGGCGGCGTAGCGAGCCGGGTTCGCTCCGATCTTGTATAGGGCCGCGTTGATCGGACCGAGCGACCCACCGTTGATCTGTCCCGCAATGGCTACCAGCCCTGCCCACTGCGGGGACGAGAGCGATGTGCCACCGATGTCGTACCAGCCTGGATTGTTCACGTTGCTGCCGCTGCCGTCGGGCGGGAGCGAGAGGTACACGAGCGCGCCGGTCCCAGCGCTCGCCTGGAATGCGACGTCCGGCACTCCGCGCATCGCTCCGATCGGGGTGCTCCCCTCGGGGAGCGTGTTCTGCCAGCTTTGCTTTGCGAACGTGTGACTGAATCCGCCGCCTGAGAACGTCCAGGCGACTTCGGCGTTCACGCCTCCGGGGTTGAATGCGCCGGTGCTACTGCACTTGGCGCCAATACCTGGCTTGGCGTAGTTCGTCCGCGGCTGGTTCGTCGTAGCGAGCGGATCGGTGCAGAGGTACGTGCCGCCAACGCCGGTCACGAGCGGGTCCGACCCCGGCCACGAAACCGTCGGGAACGGGATCAGGTTTCCGCCCTTCGCGGTGGGCTGCTTCGTACCGTTCGCGGTGCCGCCGTCACCGGACGAGGCAAGAACAGTGACGCCGTTCGCGGCGGCATTCTTGAACGCGTAGCGCAGGTTCTCGAGCGACTGAAAGGTGCCGAACGCGTCTTCGGCCGAACCGAAGCTCTGCGAGATGACGTCGGCGAGATGATTCGTCACCACGTAGTCCTCGGCCTTCATTAACTGCGGGAAGCCCTGCACGCCGAGCGTCTCGGCGTTGTTGGAGTGAACGAGCAGGATGTTCGCGCCTGGCGCGATGGCGTGGGCGGTCTCGACGTCGAGCGCGACCTCGAGCGCCCAGGCGCTCTTGTT
>WNGI01005879.1_pt1 | contig 16614 bp, 20 predicted proteins | sample 5400621 | NCBI WGS metagenome assembly WNGI01 (sample SAMN13153374, study PRJNA577476) | soil metagenome | isolation source: 20 cm soil or saprolite under Garry oak tree replicate 1 | place: USA:California | collected 2016-06-15 | reverse complement strand
CGAAAAAGAGTTTTGAAGTGCTGCCCTCCCAGATGCTCCACGCGCGCGCCGCTTCCAGCCGGACCGAGTCGTCCTCGCTCGTCAGCCGATGGTAGTAAGCGCTCACCATGTCGTCGCGTTCAGTTTCGGGAATAACTTTCAGATATTCTTCCCAGACGTCCGGAAAAATCGCACTCGCGCCTTCCTGATAAAACCATTGAATTTCTTTTGGTCGGCAAAGAAAGATTCCGCGTAACACCAGTTGGCGCGCACGGTCAGGATGGCTCTCCGCGTAAGCAAGCGCGAGCGTGCTGCCCCATGAGCCGCCGAAGACTTGCCACGAGTCGATGCCGAGGTGTTCGCGCAATTGCTCGATGTCGGAAACGAGGTGCCAGGTTGTGTTCTCTTCCAGACTCGCATGCGGAGTGCTTTTCCCCGAGCCACGCTGATCGAAAAGCACTACGCGATAGATTTCGGGATCGAAGTAGCGGCGGTAGTCGGGCACGATACCACCTCCGGGTCCGCCGTGAAGGAATACTGCCGGTTTACCTGTCGGGCTCCCAACCTGTTCATAATGGAGCTCATGAATCGGTGAAACCCGCAGACGGCCAATGTCGAATGGTTCAATCTCGGGATAGAGAGTTTTCATGCGAGCATCATACGAAGACTCGTTCCAATTTTGCCAATTGCCGGTTAAACCAAACAAATGGGCCGCGGATTTACGGATAAACGCGGATGAGAAAAAAAGCCGTTAGTATTTGGTTACCAGTTGTAATTCTGATCCGCGTTTATCCGCTTAAATTCGCGGCCAATTATCTTCTCAAAATGTTCGAGCGTAGGCTAATAGCGCAATGGCCGCGCGATTGTAAGAACAAAAACCTCCGCCGCTCCTGCTTCCAATAAGGTCTTAGCGCATGAAGAGACCGTGGCCCCGGTAGTGAAGACGTCGTCAACCAGCAGCACTCGCTCGCCTGAAATCAAGGCCGGGTACCGCACGCGGAAAGCGTCCGCGACTGTTTCTCGTCGACCCTTCGCGTCCATTCCGGCGCGATGGCGATTTGTATGAGAGGTACGTAGCAGGCTGACTTCATCCAGCGGCACTGAGCTAGCCAGCGATAACTCACGGCCAATGACCGCCGCTTGATTAAAACCTCTGGCCTTCTCTCGTTCCGGATGCAGCGGCACAGGAATTATTCGTGTAGCCGTACTCAGAGGATGCCCCTGTTGAACCCTAATCAGTTGATTTTTCAACTTAACACAAAGATGAGGTTGGTGTTTAAGTAGAAGCACGGACGCACGCAGCGCTCCTTCATAGACCCCACCGGCGCGAGCGGCAGTAAATGCGTCCTGATCGCAGCGATGACAGCGAACCTGCTCGCGTTCCTCGTGGCGCGTTGTTCCCGTAGACGGCGATCCGCATTTCCAACAAAGAGTTTCCCAGCCCGAAAGGAGGCGCGTTTGCCGCCAGCACCTGTCACACGCTACTCCCAAAACTCGCGATTCGACGCTGCTGCCACACACAGCGCACGGTTGTGGATAAACGATAACGGCCTCCTGAGCAGACTCAGGAGGCCGTAATTATGCCATCAAGTATTACGAACTTCTATTCCTCTTCTTCGCTGAGCAAACCTCGCTCCTGGAGGTCCTGGCAACGCACGCAATGACGTGCCCATGGCACTGCCTCCAAACGCTTGTCTGGTACCGCCTGCCCGCAGCGAATGCATTTGCCGTAGCCGCTGTCGTCCATACGCACCAGCGCTTCGTCGATCAAATTCAGCAACTGCCGGTCGTTGTCCGACATGGAAACCAACAATTCTTTAGTGTAAGCATTTGCCGCCATGTCCGCCGGGTCCTGAGTTGCCTCGGCGTCGCGCTCGCGACTGTATAACTCGGCCTGCTGAACCTGGCCCACCAAACTCTCGCGTCGTCCCAGTAGCTTATCGCGAAAGACTCGTACTCTTCTTTTGTCCATTGTGCGTTACATCCTCCACCCTACTTGATAATTTCGCTGCGTTACCCATTACTTCTGATACGGGAGCCCGTGAATGATCGTGTAGGCTCTATACAACTGCTCGACCAACACGAGTCGCGCTATCTCGTGAGTCAGCGTCAAACGCGAAAGACTCCAGCGCTTGCTCGCCCGGGCAGAAAGTTCTGTCGACACTCCATTCGGCCCGCCCACAATAAAAGTCAACTCTTTCGTTCCACCGTCCTGCCATTGCTGAATCTCTTTAGCCAACTGTTCCGAACTCCACTCCGCACCCTCCGGATCCAGCAATACATTTACAGCGCCCTCACGCAGCCCGTTTGAGATGCGCCTTGAATCCTTATCGATGCCCGCTTTTTTCTCGGTTCCAGGGCTTTCGCGGAACTCGGAGACTTCACATCTTACAAAATGGGAAAGCCGCTCCAAATAACCCTCAATGAGCGCTCTCAAATGAGCGTCTCTGGTCTTTCCGGTCCAGATCAATCGCAGCCGCACTTGTAAAGGATGAAGGCGGAAGAATGAAGGATGAACCCGATGATTGTTTTCCTTCATCCTTCATCCTTCATCCATCATCCTTTCTCATCCGCGCGAGTTTCTCATAAAGGTTTTTCCGACTGATTCCTAAAATCCGTGCCGCTTCAGTCTTGTTCCCTTTAACCGAAGCAAGAATTTCTGCCACATACTCGGCTTCTACTTCGGCGAGTGATTGTGGCTTCTCTCGTCGCCGTTGCACGCGTACCGCGGCGCGAATTGGTTCCGGCAGATCGCCTACCTCGATGCGCTTCGCGTTCGAAACAATCACTGCCCGCTCGATCGTGTTGGCGAGCTCGCGCACATTGCCCGGAAACTCATATTCCCTGAGGACAGACAGCGCCTCAGGCGACAAAGCGGTTACCTGACGTCCATGCTTCGCCGAATAAGACTCGACAAAGGCTTGCGCTAGTTCCGGTAAATCTTCCGCGCGCTCACGCAACGACGGCACTTTAATGTGAACGACGTGTAGCCGGTAATAGAGGTCCTCCCGGAAATGCTGGCGTTTGACCGCGTCGCTTAGATCGACATTGGTCAGTGCAAGCAAACGCGCATCCACCTTAATTACCTTGCGACCGCCAAGTCGCTCGAATTCTCTGGTTTCAATAACGCGCAACAGCTTCGCCTGCGAGTCGTTCGACAGATAGGCAATCTCATCGAGCACCAGGGTCCCCCGATGCGATGCTTCCAACCGGCCAGGCTTTTCTTCGCTTGCGCCCGTAAAAGCGCCCCGTTCATAACCAAAGAGCTCGGCTTCCAGCAAACCGCTGGGAAGCGTGGCACAATCGATCTTGACGAACGACTGTGCCGCGCGACTGGACTTCGAGTGGACATAGAAAGCCACTGCATCTTTACCGACGCCCGACTCTCCCGTTATCAGGACGTTAGCATCCGTTCCCGCAACCCGATCAGCGAGACGAACCGCCTCACGCATTGCTTCTGAACGCGCAACGATCTCAATCACGATTCACTTCTCAAAGAACTATTGGCCTCGCTTGCCAGTTCCGGTGGTAGTTCGACGCGCTGTGCTGCTCGCCAAAGCCTTTCGAGGTCGTAAAACTTTCGCGCCTTCTCATCAAATACATGCACCACGAAATCACCGTAGTCGAGGAGGATCCACTCGGCAGTCTTGTATCCTTCCACGCGAGCAGCAGCGGTGCCGGCTCTCTTAAGCGTTTCCACTACCTCGTCTGAAATCGCCTGCACCTGCCGTTCGTTGGTGCCGCTGGTTATCACAAAGTAATCAGTGAAGCTGGCGATCTCGCGCAAATCGAGCACAACGCTATTAATAGCTTTCTTTTCGCTGGCGGCTCTAAGTGCTATCCGCATTCTTTCGTCGAGCTCTGCCTTTACCGGCGCGGTTGGCGCAGGCTTGAGTTGCAAGTTTCCGCTTGTTGTTGGGCGTAGCGATTGTTCCTTGGCAGTTGAATTATGCTTCATGCGTATTCGTGTATAACTTGTACTTTCTTATGTAATCCGCTACCTCGAGCGGCACCAGCTTATCTAAATCCTCATCGCGCAACTCCCGTGCAGCTTGCCTGACTTCCGTCGCTGAAACGTCATGCATCACCGCGTCGGTTACGAATATCTTCTGCGCGCCGGGTTCTACTATTGGTGAATTCTGCTCAGCTGTTAAGCCGCGCGCATCGACAACTCTTGCCGCTGTCTCGACGCCAACATGCTCAACGGAGAAATCGTACCCCGGCCGAGTGACTACGATCAGATTGGCAAACATCACCAAGCGTTGCCATTCCCGCCAGGTCGTGATCTCGGCCCATGAGTCAGCACCCATGACAAAAAAGAGATCGGCTGACTCGCCGAAACGCGCGCGAAAGTGAAAGAGCGTGTCGACCGTATATTGCCGTTCCGGGCTATCCAATTCGAACGTCGAAATACAAATGCGCGCGTCTGCTCCGGTTGCCAGTGCCAACATGGCATAGCGGTGGAATGACGACGTAACTTCACGAGCCAGCTTGTGCGGCGCAACTCGGGCGGGCACAAACAGAAACTCGTCAATGGCAAAGAACTGTAAAACTCTTCTGGCGATTTCCAGATGCCCTGAATGAACTGGATCAAACGTGCCGCCGTATATAGCAATGCGCTTCCGCTGTTCCATCATGTAGGACAGCCATTCCCGCCTGTCCGAACTCCGAAAACTCTCTTAATTCAGGCAGACATTCCTGCCTTACAGTGCCAATTCAATTACATTGTCCTGGCGGTTGGCAGCTGCTTCTCTCAACTCATCAAGTCGCGCGGCGATGGCCGCAACTAGTTCCCTGGTGCCCTTGTTCGTAACTGAAGAGATTTCAAAGAACGGGATTCCTTCTGCCGCTGCCTGGCTCTTCAGCGATTCAAGTCGCGTCGGGTCGTCCAGCGCGTCAATTTTTGTGGCCACAACGATCTGAGGCCGATTCGCCAGCTCGGGATTGTAGGCCTGCAACTCGCGGTTAACCGTCAGATAATCATCGACCGGCTCTCGTCCCGAGACAGAAGAAACATCCACTAAATGAAGCAGCAGTTTTGTTCGTTCGATATGCCGCAGAAAACGGTCGCCGAGCCCGGCGCCTTCGTGCGCCCCTTGAATCAGGCCTGGAATATCCGCGACCACAAAAGTGCGAAAGTTTCCAAGGTCTACTACGCCAAGATTCGGCTCCAGGGTAGTGAACGGATAATCGGCGATCTTCGGCTTAGCTGCTGAAATGGTGGAAATCAGGGTCGACTTTCCGGCGTTAGGAAACCCGACTAACCCCACGTCGGCGAGCAGTTTTAGTTCAAGCTGTAACTGCAGCTCTTCGCCCTCGCTTCCGATCTGGTGATAGCGTGGAGCGCGATTGGTTGAGGTGGCAAAGTGAGAGTTACCAAAGCCGCCGCGCCCGCCCTTTGCTGCGAGCCATCGCGCGTCGTCGACGGCCAGGTCTTTTAAAAGTTCTCCTGATGTGCTGTCAAAGATCTGGGTGCCGACGGGCACCCTTACGATCCGGTCTTCACCTTCTCGACCCGAGCAGTTGGATCCTTCGCCGTGCCTGCCGCGCTCGGCGATGTGTTCAGGGTTATAGCGAAGGTGAAGCAAAGTGTTGAGGGAGGAATCCGCCACGATCCATACATCCCCGCCGCGTCCGCCATCGCCGCCCGAAGGACCACCGCGAGGCACAAACTTCTCTCGACGAAAGGCAGTTACGCCGTTACCGCCCCTGCCGCCTTGCACACGAATCTTGACGCGATCAATAAACATTTAAATCGAAAGCGACGCCCGGCGCTAAGTCTATGACTTGGCTCAGGCGTCGCGTGATAGCGGTGTTTCGTGTGCACGGCCTATGCTGAAGGCGCCTGCTCCTGCGGGTAGACACTGATGAATTTTCCAGTGCGACCCTTGTCTTCAAACTTCACCACGCCGGCGACCAGGGCAAATAACGTGTCGTCCTTACCGCGGCCGACGTTTTTCCCAGGCTTCCATTTCGTCCCTCGCTGGCGGGCAAGAATGTTGCCGCCCAGAACGCTCTCGCCGCCAAACTTCTTCAGACCCAGTCGTTGCGAATTAGAGTCGCGGCCATTACGAGAGGAACCAACTCCTTTTTTGTGTGCCATTTCTTAACTCCAAGTTCTGAGTGCTGAGTGCTGAGTAAAGGCATTTGTTACTCAGGACTCAGTACTCATCACTGCTCTTAACCTATCGAGTCAATTGTTATCGTCGTGTATCCCTGACGATGACCTTGCTTGCGCTTGTATTGTTTACGACGTTTTTTCTTAAAAACTATGATCTTGGCGCCACGACCGTGGTCAACCACCGTTGCCGAAACCTTTGCTGCCCCAACCACGGGCGCATCAGCTCCGCCACTCTTTCCGCCCGCCGACAACAGCGCGTCCAGCTCAATTGATTTACCCGCCTCCGCCTCAATTGAAGGGATCCGAATCGTGCTGCCCTTTTCCACGACAAATTGCTTGCCGCCTGTCTTAATAACTGCGTATGCCATCTCTTTGTCCTCTCAGACGAGCCTGGTGGCCATTGAAAAGTCGATTATTATAGGCGTCTGACTCGCAAACGGCAAACGCTCACGCTTGCCGGCCTGATGTGCGATAAGCTTCAGCTTCTCGCCGCCGAAGTGTAAAGCAAATTGTTAGTTTGCGAGCTCCATTGCCAAGCACTTACTCTTCGGCCACGTACGCAAACTAACAGTTTGCTTTACAAGGGCTGCGCCCCGACAAACTAAAAGTTTATTCGCGGACTTTGCACGCTCACCTCGCCAGCGCCCCGACCCCGCTTACGCTTTTCGGCACTTTCATCCCATTTTGCTTCAGGAAGTCTTCCATGAAGCTGGTGGAAATGTCACCTGCCTTGAACTTCTGATCATCCATGATCTTCAGATGCAGCGGGATTGTCGTCTTAATGCCTTCAATCACCATCGCTTCCAGGGCGCGTTTCATGCGCGCTATGGCCAGGTCTCGCGTGCGGGCGTGCGTGATCACTTTGGCGATCATCGAATCGTAAAATGGCGGGACGCTGTAGCCTGCATACACATAGGTATCGACGCGAACTCCCGGTCCACCAGGCAAATTGAAAGCAGTAATCAACCCGGGTGAAGGCGCGAATGTCTCCGGGTTCTCTGCATTGATGCGACACTCAATCGCGTGGCCTACGATCATAAGATCGTCCTGCGTATAGCCGAGACGCTCGCCTTCGGCAATCCTGATCTGATTACGAACAATGTCGGCCAGCGTCACCATCTCCGTTACCGCGTGCTCGACTTGAATGCGCGTGTTCATCTCCATGAAATAGAACTTGTTGTCCTTATCGAGCAAAAACTCCACCGTACCCGCGCTCGCATAGCCCAGCTTCTTGCACGCTGCGACGGCCGCGTCACCCATTCGATTGCGCAACTCCGGCGATAGCACGGGCGAAGGCGCCTCTTCCAACAACTTCTGGTGACGCCGCTGTATGGAACATTCGCGCTCGCCCAGGTGAATGCACTCGCCATCTTCATCCGCCAGGATTTGTATCTCGATGTGGCGTGGGTTCTGGACGTAGCGTTCTATGTAAACACTGCCATCTTTGAAAGCAGCGGCCGCTTCAGTTGACGCGGTTTCCAGAGCTTTGCCCAACTCGTCTTCGGATTGAACAATGCGCATGCCGCGACCACCGCCTCCGGCAGACGCTTTTACGATTACCGGAAATCCAATCTCGCGCGCCACCTTCAAACCCTCGGCTTCCGAAACGATGGGTTCAGGACTACCCGGCAGCACAGGCAAGCCAGCTTCTGCCATCGCGCGCCGGGCTTCAACCTTGTCACCCATCAACCTGATTATGTCTGCAGGAGGGCCGATAAATTTGATGTTGCAGGCAGCACAGATTTCGGCAAATTGGGATGACTCGGCAAGAAAACCGTAACCGGGATGAATCGCATCGACATTAAAAATCTCGGCCGTACTAATGATTGCAGGGATATTCAGGTAACTCTGAGCTGAAGGCGCCGGGCCAATGCAGGCTGCTTCGTCGGCGAAACGCACATGAAGCGAATCGCGATCGACGTCGCTATGAACAGCGACGGTGCGGATGCCCATCTCTTTGCAAGTCCAGATAATGCGACAGGCAATCTCGCCGCGGTTGGCGATGAGTATTTTCTTAAACTTCCGTGTTCCCGAGTTCATGAATAATCCATTGCCCAAAGTGTAACGTCCAACATCCCGGTGCCCGAAATGGGCTTTGGACATTGGACGTAAAACTTTGGACGGTTACTTTTTAATGCCGAACAGCGGCTGACCATATTCAACCGGCTGCCCATTCTCAACGTAAATCTTCGCGACCTCGCCGGTGGTCTCGGCCTGAATTTCATTCATCAACTTCATCGCCTCGATGATGCAGACAACTGTTTCTGGCTCAACCCGGCCGCCGATTTTCACAAACGCCTCGGCTTGTGGGGAGGCAGCGCGATAAAAGGTTCCTACTATCGGCGAGGGAATGATGTAAAGATCCTGATCTTCGGAGGCTTCGGTCTGGGCTTTGGCTCCTGGATGGGATGGCGCGGAGGTGGCTGAGGCTTTTGTCTCGGTAACCTGACCACTACCGGTTGTAGATTCGACTAACCCCAATGATGAATCAAAAACGCCGGCTCCGGTTTCACTCGCTTCGACCCCCCTCCGAAAACGCACTCGAAAACCCTCGCGCTCGAGCTCAAACTCCGTAAACTCGTTCTCACGAATTAACTGAATGAGTTCACGCAACTCATCCATGTTAATCGAGGTCTCAGCGGCAATAGATCGATTGCGGCGACGGCGGCCGCGGGCGCGTTCATTCAAGCTTTCGCTTTCACCCTCCGGTGGTAGTTCGCTCCCTACTTTTTCGCTTTCGTGATCATTCATCTTTTCGGTCTTTAGTTGTTGCACCAAACTCTTACACCCTATCAAAGCGTTGAGCCCCAAAAGACTCGGATGGGCATAACCGATGGTCATTTGGGGCATTGCCGTCGAGTGCTTAATGCCGGCACTCGACGTTAGTCAACGTTGGGGGCTAGTTCTCTTCGTCACCTGACTCGGGCTCGGCAGTCGCTGTCTCACCTGATATCTCGGCAGAAGCCTTGCCTGAAGTCTCTTCCGCCCCCTTGTCCGGAACAGCCTTGCCGGCAGCTTTTACCGTTGTGTCAGCTTCCTTTTGTGCTGCCCTACCACGTCCGGCCGCGCTGGTGCCCTTCGCCTCGGCGCCCTTCTTCTTTTTTGACCCAGCAGACTTGCGTTTCTTCGCAGCTTCGAGGGCTTCGCGCTCGCTCTGGTTATCCACCAATTCAATTATGGCTAGCTCAGCATTATCTCCGGCGCGGCGTCCAAGTTTGAAGATTCTGGTATAGCCGCCCGGTCGGTCCTTGTAGCGTTCTCCGAGTTCATCAAACAAACGCCTGAGAGCCGCCACGCCGGCAGTTCTCGGCAGGCGTAGTTGGCCGCGTTTTCCCGTCAGTGCCGATTGCTGCATATTTCCTGCGTGAAAGAATCCCGCCGCCTGGCGCCGCAAGTGCAGCGCGCGTGCACCGGAATCTTCACCCTCAAGACCATTGGCCTTGCGAGAGAGGGTGATAGCGCGCTCTACAAAAGGCCTTAGCTCTTTTGCTTTCGGCAGTGTGGTGACAATGCGCTCCTCGCGAGAATTAATCAGCGAAACAGCAAGGTTGCGAAGCATTGACATGCGATGTTCGCTTGTTCGCCCAAGTTTGCGATGTGCTTTTTGATGTCGCATGGCTCTAAAAACCCGTGTCCGTAATCATTCTGTTGATAGCCTTGCAAGTGCTGAGTAGCTATTCTTCATCGGCGAAGTCGCTGAGGTCGGCGCCGTCGCGACCGCCAGTTCCCGGGATGGGATTTCCCTGCTCATCAAATTCCATCCCGAAGTCCAGTCCCATCCCGTTTAAGATTTCCTTGATTTCGTTGAGCGACTTTTTGCCGAAATTCTTCGTGGCCAGCATTTCCCGTTCGCTGCGCTGGACGAGATCGCGAATCGTCCTGATATCCGCATTCTTCAAACAATTGTAGGAACGCACAGACAACTCAAGCTCGTCTACCGAACGATCCAATTGATCGTTCCGCGGGAGTGGTGGTCGCTCTATCTTTGAGTACGCGAAATCATCGGTGTCCTCTTCAAAGTTGATGAAGATGGACATGTGATCTTTGATCAACTTTGCCGCCAGACCGATTGAGTCTTCCGGCTTAACGGAGCCATCCGTCCAGACCTCGATCGTGAGCTTATCAAACTCGGTGTTCTGTCCAAGTCGCGCGGCCTCGACCGTGTAATTGACCTTCTTGACAGGGGTATGGACGGAATCAATCGGAATGTAGCCGAGCGATAGATCTTCGTCGAAGTTTCTATCGGCGGAAACGTAACCGCGTCCTCGTTTCAACCGCATTTCAACTCTTAATGAGCCGCCTTCGCTAACCGTGGCGATATGCACTGAAGGGTCCAGGATTTCCACGTCTGCATCGGCCTCGATGTCTGCGGCGGTAACCTCGCCGGCTGACTCTTTTGAAATCCTCAGAGTCTTCGACTCGTTGCCATGTAATTTGAAAGGCACCTGCTTTAGATTCAGAATTACATCTGTAGCGTCTTCTACAGCTCCTTTGATTGAGGAGAACTCGTGTTCGACTCCTTCAATCTTCACAGCGGTAACCGCAGCGCCCTCAATCGAAGAAAGCAGTGCTCGTCGTAAAGAATTGCCAACGGTAGTACCGAAGCCGCGCTCGAAAGGCTGCGCTGAAAAGCGGCCATACCGTTCGGTAAGGGTTTCAACATCCGCTGCCAGGCGACGAGGCATCTGAAATCCGGTCCAGAGATTATTTTGGTCCATAGCCATAGCGTTTTAAGTCCCGATTTTGGAAAAAGGCTGTTATCCGCGAACGGCAATTCACTGCCGGGCCGCGGGTCTCTAATTACTTACTATAAAGTTCAACGATAAGCTGCTCGTTTATTGAACGGTCGATATCTTCGCGAGCAGGCAGTCCGCTGATACGGGCTGACATCTCTGCGCCATCCTGTGAAATCCAGGACGGACGTCCGCGCCCCGAGGCGGTCTGCCACGCGCCTTCGATGTGCGGATTCTTGCGGCTTCCCTCTTTGATACTGATTGCTTCGCCGGTCCTCACCTGATACGACGGAATGTCTACTTTCTTTCCGTTGACCAGGACGTGGCCGTGATTAACCAATTGACGTGCTTGACGACGAGAGGTTGAAAAACCTGCGCGGTAGACTGCGTTATCCAGGCGTCGCTCGAGCAGGAACAACAGATTCTCACCCGTGATTCCCTTCATGCGCGCCGCGCGTTCGAAATAATTTCGGAACTGTCCTTCAAGGATGAAGTAGATACGCTTGACCTTCTGCTTTTCGCGCAACTGCTGGCCATAACCAACCAGCGCCTTGCCGCGACGCATCGAGTTGCCGTGTTGTCCGGGCGGTTGTGTGCCGCGTTTTTCAATCGGACAAGAAGGCTTGTAGCATCTGTCACCTTTTAGAAAAAGCTTTGCGCCCTCGCGGCGGCACAAGCGGCACACCGCATCTCTATACCTAGCCAACTGTTTTCTGCCTCCAGTCTAAATTCGACGGAAAAGTTTACAGGCTGCGTCTTCCCATATTCTGAGATCTCGAATCCGAATTCTGAGATCTCAAATTTCGGATCTCAGATTCAAACTGAAATCCTGAAACTAAGAACCGACGCTGGCCCTTCATCCTTTAGGTTATTCAAGTATCAAATCCGCAATCTCAAATCCGAGGTTACAGATCTTACAAAACCAGCCGCACTCTACAACTACTAAACTCTTCGCCGCTTGGGCGGTCGACAGCCATTGTGCGGAATGGGAGTCGTATCGCGAATGGTCACTACCCTGATTCCGGCGTTTGCGATTGCTCGAATCGCGGATTCGCGGCCGCCACCCGGCCCCTTCACTCGGACCTCACACTGCTGCATTCCAGCCTCGTGAGCCTTTTTTGCAGCTTCGTAAGCGGCCTGCTGCGCTGCAAAAGGGGTCCCTTTACGAGAACCTCTAAACCCGCGCGCGCCGGCTGACGATTGAGCGATGAGATTACCCTCCAGGTCGGTAATCGAGATCATTGTGTTATTGAAAGAGGCGGCAATGTGGGCAATACCCACCGGAACATTCTTCTTCTCTTTCTTACGAAAAACTTTTTTCTTTCCTGTAGTTTTTGCCATATCTTTGTCAGCGATCAGTCGTCAACGTGGTTACAACTGCCCACGGACAACTGACTCTTTCTATTTCTTACCCGGCGCCTTCTTCTTGGCGATAGTGGCGCGTCTTGGACCTTTCCGAGTGCGTGCGTTTGTGTGCGTACGCTGACCGCGAACCGGCAGCGATCGGCGGTGGCGCAGTCCCCGGTAGCAACCAATATCCATCAATCGCTTGATGTCCATCTGGATACGCTTCCGCAGATCACCTTCAATCTCACCCTGCGCTTCGAGAATCGCCCTGATCCGGCTCAGCTCGTCCTCATTCACGCTCCCGTTTATCTTTGATTGCGATTCGCCTGTTCAAAAGCGAAAATGGTTTATCCCTGCCGCTGCTTATGTTTCGGATTAGGGCAAATCACCCGCACCACTCCCTTGCGGTGAATGACTTTGCACTTGTCACACATCTTTTTTACCGAAGCACGAACTTTCATTTAACTGACCTCTTCTGCTCAACGCCGGCAATGCATCATTTGTATCGGTAAGTAATTCGTCCGCGGTTCAGATCGTAGGGCGACAGCTCCACCAACACTCGATCTCCCGGGAGGATCCGAATAAAATGTTTGCGCATCTTTCCCGAAACATGCGCAAGCACTTGGTGCTGGCTGTCTTCCAACTCGACTCGAAACATAGCGTTAGGCAAAGTCTCAAGGACTTTAGCCATAACCTCTATAGCTTCTTCCTTCGCCATATCCTCAGAACGAATTTTGCCTGTACCGACAAACTCCAAATAATAACATGCCAAAATGTCTTTGCCAAGCCGCGCTAGCCGTTAGGGTTACGGCTTCGACTTGAAGTCATAATGCCACCTTCGAGAGCCGCCTCCAGGCCCCTCTGAGCCGTAATTCTGGTGAGCACCTCAGGGCCTTCCTCGGTTATCGCGATGGTGTGCTCAGCGTGCGCACTGGGCTTTCCATCCAGAGTTACGACCGTCCAGCCATCGGCCAAAACTTTGGTGTAATGGGTCCCCAGATTGATCATAGGTTCAACGGCAAAAACGTATCCGGCCTTTATTTTGGGACCCTGTCCGCGCTTGCCGTAATTTGGTATTTGCGGGTCTTCGTGCATGCGACGACCTATTCCGTGGCCTACATATTCACGTACAACCGAATAGCCGCGGGCTTCGGCATGCTGCTGTATAGCTGCGCCGATGTCTCCCAAATGTTTTCCCGGCCGGCATTCCTCAATCGCAAGTTCCAAACACTCCTCGGTGATACGAACCAGCGCCAACCAATCGTCGCTCACTTTACCAACCGGTACGGTCGTCGCCGTGTCACCTACAAATCCATCCAGCGTTACCCCACAATCGATGGAAAATATGTCGCCTTCCTTCAACTTGTATTCGGAAGGAAAACCGTGAACCACCTGATCATTAACAGAGGCGCAGATCGAATAAGGGAAGCCGTGATAACCCTTGAAAGTCGGCAGCCCGCCGGCGTCGCGAATCATCTTCTCCGCAGCCCGATCAATTTCAATAGTAGAAATACCTGGCTTCACCAGAGCTTTGAGTTCCTGAAGAACGAGCCCCGTCATTCGTCCAGCGGCCCTCATCTTTTCGATCTCTTTTCTTGATTTCCCGATAATCATAGTAACTTCGAACAAGAAACCTGGCCGGCAAAATCTTGCTGATCAGTCGTCTTCTGTCACTACCTTCTCGATGTCCTTATAGATCACTTCCGGCTCTCTGGCGCCGTCGACGACGTGCAGTAGATTCGTGGCTTTATAATAATCGAGCAGAGGGCGTGTTTGCTTCTCGTAAGTAGCAAGTCGTGCTTGCACCGTGCCCGGATTATCGTCCGATCGATGGTTTAGTTGCGCCTGAGGATGCAGGTCGCAGACGTTATCAACCTTCGGTGGCTTGAAATAGATATTGTAGATCTCACCGCAGACAGGGCAGTTTCGGCGGCCCACCATTCGCTTGGCCAGTAACTCCCTTGGTACCTGGATTTCAATGGCTTGAATACTCTTGCCCTGCTCAGTCGCCAGTTTCTCGAGTATGGCGGCTTGTGCCGGCGTGCGTGGAAACCCATCGAGGATGTAGCCATTCTTACAATCGACTTGAGCAGTTCGCTCACGTACTACCCTGATCGTCACATCATCTGGCACTAGTTGACCGGCTTCCATGAGCGCACGAACCTCAGCTGCAAGCGGCGTTTGTGCTTCCTTAAGCGTGCGAAACATGTCGCCAGTCGAAATTTGCGGCAAATTCAGACGTTCATGAAGCAAGCGCGCCTGCGTGCCTTTTCCAGCACCAGGCGCACCCATCAAGACTATGATTTTCGACATAAACAGATGTCAGGTGTTTAATCTTAGTCAGGGGCTAGCATCTGACATCCAGTATTTGCCTTAAGCCCTTCGTCCTCGGAGACGTCCTCCACCTCCAAGGAATCCTTCGTAATTTCGCATTACGAGTTGGGCCTCTATCTGGGCCACTGTGTCCATGGCGACGCCCACGAGAATCAACAAAGAGGTGCCGCCGAAGTAAAACTGATAACCCATACCGGTGGGAATCCACGACAGACCTGGCGTACCGGTTACAAAGGCATCGAGCCAGTTGCCAATCAGCGGCAGGCGCGCAACTTTAAATCCGCTCAGCATGAACTGGGGCACGAAAGCAACCAGGGCAAGGTAAACAGCGCCCACTGCAGTCAAGCGCGTAAGGATACTATTGAGATACTCAGCGGTGGCTCTGCCCGGCCGAATGCCCGGCATGAAGCCACCATGCTTGCGCAGGTTATCGGCCACTTCTTCAACGTTGAATACGATGGAGACGTAAAAGAAAGTGAAGAAAGCTATTAGCGAAAGAAAGATCAATTCGTAATAGGGATCACTGGCATGAAAGCTTTGAAAGAAGGTCCAAATTGAGATCCAGACCTTCGACCCGGCCCAACCCGTTTGAGTTTGATTCGGCGGAAATGCTGCAAAAAGACTCTGCGGCATTGAAAGAACTGACGACGCAAAGATGACCGGAATGACGCCGCCCATATTTATTTTCAGCGGCATAGTGGTTTGCTGGCCACCGACGAGCTGCCGGCCAACGTGTCGTTTGGCATAGCTCACCGGCACTTTGCGTCTCGCCGCTTCGACAAAGACGATAAAAGCGATGATCGCTACTAATGCCAATAGCAGGCCGAAAACTCCGAGGGTTTCGAGCGTGTCGCCACTGCGCAGCCGCTCCGATACCTGCAGGACGCCGCGGGGCAGTCCAATGACGATGCCCGCAAAAATCAGGAGTGAAATTCCGTTGCCCACGCCTCGGTCGGTAATTTGCTCGCCGAGCCACATGACAAAGATGGTGCCGGTGGTTAACGTAAGGACTGTAGTCAGAAGAAAGCCCCACGTGGGCGCGCCAACGCCGTTAACCTGAAGCCAGTGCGCAACAAAAGAAGTCTGAATGCCCGCCAGGCCGACAGTTAAATACCGGGTCCACTGGTTGATCTTTTGCCGGCCCATCTCGCCCTCTTCCTGCAACTTCTTCAACTGCGGCGAAACGACGGTCATCAATTGCAGAATAATTGAAGCCGTGATGTAGGGCGTGACGCCGAGCGCAAAAATTGAGATCGTACGGAAGTTTCCGCCTGAGAAGAGATCCAGTACGCCGAGAAGCGTTCCGGCAACGTCGTGCCAAACCTGGTCCAGTCGATCTTTATTGATTCCCGGCGCGCCAATGTGTGCGCCAAGCCGATAGACGGCGAGCATGCCAAGCGTAAACAAAATGCGCCGGCGAAGATCCGGCACATTGAACATATTGCGAATAGCCGCAAAAAACTTATCCATCAGCGTCCTTTCGCTCGCGCTTCTCCAGTTACGCTACCTTGCCAACTTCCGCGCCGATTTCCGTTACCGCCCCGCCGGCTTTTTCGATTTTCTGGCGCGCGCTTTTCGTAAATCGATGCGCAGAAATGCGAAGCGGTTTCGACAGTTCCCCGTTTCCGAGGACAACGACATCATGTTTGGCCTTCTTGATGATTCCGCGAGTGTGTAACAGCTCGGGAGTTACTTCTTCGTCGGCTTGAAAACCGCGATCCAACGCCGCCAAACTAACTTCGAGCCAGCGCTTCTTGAAGATATTTGTGAATCCACGTTTGGGCAAGCGACGATGCAACGGCATCTGGCCGCCTTCGAAGCCGATCTTGGCGGAGTAGCCGGAACGTGATTTCTGTCCTTTTTCCCCACGGCCCGCAGTCTTCCCTAAACCAGAGCCCGGCCCTCTTCCCAACCGTTTCTTCTTATGTACTGAACCCTTAGCGGGTTTTAGATTATTGAGACTTAATGCCATGATGTTTTGCCTTTGACCTTTGTACTCTGAACTTTGTAATTTGAATTCGTCCGAACTCAAAGTACAAGCGCGAAGTACAAAGATCACTATTCAACGATTCGCAAGAGATGGGGAACCTTGGCCACTGC
>WNGI01002257.1_pt1 | contig 16617 bp, 20 predicted proteins | sample 5400621 | NCBI WGS metagenome assembly WNGI01 (sample SAMN13153374, study PRJNA577476) | soil metagenome | isolation source: 20 cm soil or saprolite under Garry oak tree replicate 1 | place: USA:California | collected 2016-06-15 | reverse complement strand
CGACGGTGACCTCGGCGGCCTCGAACTCGTCGCGTTCCTCGACGATCGAGCGGGATTCCGCGAGCTTTCGGCGCAGATCCTCCGCGCGCGGATCTGGGCCGGAAGGGGCTTCGCGCCGCCGACGCAGGAAGCCGAACAGCGCGAAGCCGCCGAGCAGCCACGCTGACGGGTGCTTCATCGCGGCGATGCTACACTGGCCGCCTTCCTGCCTTGCCATCGCGCCTCCTTTCCCGAGTGGCGCCAGCCGGTGAGGCCGATTCAGACCAAAGGAAGGGAGGTCTCGGGAACAGTGGTTGCGTACGAAATTTTGCTCATGCTCGATCCCGACCTGCCAGAAGGGCGGCAGGAGGAGATCATCAAACGCGCGCGTGAGCTCGTGGAGAAAGCGAATGGGACGTGGGTCCGGCACGACGTCTGGGGACGGCGCCGGCTGGCATACGAGATCGCCCACAAGGGCGAGGGCTCGTACCACCTTCTGAACTTCGACGCCGATCCGGAGACGCTTGTGGAGCTGTCACGAGTCCTCCGTATCACGGACGGTGTCATGCGGCACCTCGCGGTGCGCCGGGTCGAAGGCTCGGCCGGAGCACCCCCGCCGCCGGAGCCCGAGCCGATCTCCCGGTCTGTCCCCGAGCCCGCCTATGCTGAAGCGAACACCAGTTCGGAAGAGGAGTAGAAGATGGCCAACATCAATCGCGTCGTGCTCGTGGGGAACCTGACGAAGGACCCGGAGCTGCGTCACACGCCGAGCGGCACCGCCGTCTGCAAGCTGCGGATCGCCGTGAACACCCGCCAGAAGGATCCGCAGGGCAACTGGGGCGACAAGCCCAATTACTTCGACGTCACCGTATGGGGCAACCAAGGTGAGAGCTGCGCCCAGTACCTCTCCAAGGGCAGACCGGTCGGCGTCGACGGACGCCTCGACTGGCGCGAGTGGGATGCGCAGGACGGCACCAAGCGCCAGGCGGTCGAGATCATCGCCGACACCGTGCAGTTCCTCGGCAGCCGCGACGGCGGCGGAGGGGGCGCAGGGGACGGTGAGCGCCAGTTCGTCCCGGCCGCTGCAACGGCCGGTAACGAGGACTTCACCTCGTCCTCTGCGGACGACGACATCCCGTTCTGATGCCGCCGCGCGGAGGAGGAGAAAAGAGAGACAAGGACCGGCAGCCCGGCCGAAAGCGGCCGGGCCAGTCCTCCGGTCCGATCCGGCGGAAGTCGTGCTTCTTCTGCAAGGACAAGGTCGACGAGATCGACTACAAGAACGTGAACCAGTTGCGCCGTTACATCTCGGAGCGGGGCAAGATCCGCTCGAGGCGGATCAGCGGCGCGTGCCGGCGGCACCAGCGCCAGGTCGCCGTCGCTGTGAAGCGTGCACGCGAGATGGCGCTCCTGCCGTACGTTTCAGAAGGCCGGGAGGGCCGCTAACGCCGTGGACGTAATCCTCCGTTCGGACATCGACAAGGTCGGTCTCCGCGGCGAGGTCGTGAACGTCACGCGCGGCTACGCGCGGAACTTCCTCTTCCCACGCGGGCTCGCCGACCAGGCGACGCCGGCGCGTGTCGCCGAGGTGCGCAAGGTCGAGGAGCGACGCGCCCGGAACGAGGCGAAGACGTTCGAGGACGCACAGTCGGTCGCCGAGCGGCTCGGCCAGGTCGAGCTTCGCTTCGACGTGAAGGCCGGCCCCACCGGCTCACTGTTCGGATCGGTCACGCCGACGGACATCGCGGACCAGCTCTGGGAGAAGCACAAGGTCCGTGTCGACCGGCGCAGGATCGGTGGCGAGCCGCTCAAACGGATCGGGCGCTTCCAGGTACCGATCGAGCTGTTCCAGGACGTGACGGTCGAGGTGCGGACACTCGTCGTGCCCGAAGGTGGCGAGCTGCCGCCCGAGGAAGAGCTCGAGGCATTGGCGGCCGTCGAGGAAGCCGAGCAGGCACCGCCTGTGGAGCAGGAGAAGCACGAGCTGACCCTCGACGAGCTCGATGCGGTCGCTGCCGCGCAGGATGCTCAGCTGATCGCGGCCGGAGAACTGCAGCCGTCACGCGGCGATGTCGAGGGTGAGCTACAGGAAGACGAGTTCGACCGCGCGGTCGACGCCGGCACCACAGAAGAGCAGAGCTAGCCGCCCCACATTGCGACCGTTGCGCGTCGCGCCGTCTTGAAGAGGAGGCGGAGCCGGCCACGGTCGACCGCATAAACTCCTGGGCCGCCGCGGTAGGTGCCGCCGCACACACCCGTTGGAAAGTGGATGAGCGCGCGGCCGTCGTTTGTCCAGCCAAGTGCGATGGAATCGTCCGCCGCACCGCCGAGACGCCGCGAGCTCCCGGTCCGCCGAGAAACGAGGAAAGCCTGAGGCGTTTCGCACTCGGCTGACCACCGCGCGAGAAGCGTTCGCCCGTCGGGAGAAAGCTGCACGCCGGACCAGTGCCCGATCGGAGAAGTGTTCGGCGCAGGCGACTTGACGGGAGCGCGTCGAATGATCTTCCCGCCGACGAGCTCAACGATCGCCTGAGGGGTCTTGGAGAGCGAACGTGCGCTGCCGCAGAGCAGAATCCATCGCGGCCGCCGTCCGGTTCCAACGGTGCACAATGGCGGAACTTTGAAGAACGTATCCGTGCGCAGGTCGAGCGCGCGGCCACCTGCCGTCACGACATCGCGCCTTTCGCTGACGAACGGAAGCTCGCGGGGCGCGCCGCTCATCAAAACGCGACCGCGACGGCGCACCAACCACGTGCGGGTACGCGCCACGAACGAAACCGTTGCGCCTCCATGCAGGAGCTGTCCGTCGTCGGCCGGGGCGAAGCGTCTACCCGTCCGGTCGAGGCGCCAGTGCCGCCCGCCCGAATCAGTGAGCCGAGGCATGCCGGCACCAAAAGTGTTCTCAGACGCAAAACGGAAGCCCTGAGTTCGCCCGATGACGCGCCCTTGAAGGTCGACGAAGGCCAGGGCAGCGCCGCTTGACACGGCGAAGCCCTGCGCGGGAAGCACCGGCAAGTGCTGGGGATCGAGCGTCGGAGTGGCGGGTGCCACGAGCGTCGCGGCTGCAATCAAGACCCCGACCGCGACGATCATGTCCACAATCTTGCACCTGTTTTAGAGCGGCGCCGAGGCAGTTCTGTGGAAAGCCTGGGTACAACCTTTCACAGGCCTTTCCACGGCCTGTGGACTTGCCGAGGAAGTTCCCGCTCGTAGCGGTCGAACCATCAACAGGCTCCGTCCGAACCGTATGGGAACATGTGTTCTTTTCCGCTGCAAACAGGCCGAAAAGGACATGTCAAGAACCCACCTTCCCACAGATGGAAAGACGCGCACAAGGGTGGTTCACTCCGACCGAGTGACACCTGTCGCCCAGCTCGCAGAAGCCGCTCCGATCGCGCCACCCCAGAACCTCGAGGCGGAGGAGTCCGTCCTTGGGGCGATGCTGCTCTCCCCGGGCGCGATCGGGGCGGTGAGCGAGGTCCTCGACGCCTCCGATTTCTACCGGGAGAGTCACGCGAAGATCTACCGCGCGGGCCTCGCGCTCTATGCGAAGGGCGAGCCGGTCGATGCGATCACGCTCGTCGACGAGCTCGAGGAACGCGGCGAGCTCGAAGCCGTCGGTGGACGCGTCCGGATGCACGAGCTGGCGGCACTGGTGCCGGCGACCGCAAACGCCGCTCACTACGCGCGCATCGTCCACGAGATGGCGACGCTGCGCGGACTCATCGCCGCCGGACAGCAGATCGCCCAGCTCGGCTGGGAGCGTCCCGGCGAGACGCAGATCCTCGTCGACCGCGCCGAGCAGGTCGTCTTCGAGCTTTCGCAGAGTCGCGTCTCCACGGAGTTCAGCCACATCGAAGAACTGCTGAAGGAGAGCTTCGAGCGAATCACGGCCCTGTACGAAGCCGGGGCCGACGTCACCGGGGTCCCCTCGGGCTTCCGCGATCTCGATCGGCTGACTTCCGGGTTTCAGCCCGGGAACCTGGTCATCATCGCCGCGCGTCCGAGCATGGGAAAGTCGGCGCTCGGCCTCTGCGTGGCGGCCAACCTCGCGCTCCGGCACGAGATCCCGGTTGCGCTGTTCACCCTCGAGATGTCCAAGTCGGAGGTGACGCAGCGTCTCCTCTGTAGCGAGGCGAAGGTGGAGTCGCAGCGGTTACGTACCGGCAAGCTCGCGCAGGACGACTGGCCCCGCCTCGTCGCGGCAGGCGACAAGCTGATGAAGGCCCCGATCTACGTCGACGACACGGGCTCGATCACGATGATGGAGATCCGCTCCAAGGCGCGGCGGTTGAAGACCCGCGAGCCGAGCCTGGGGCTGATCATCGTCGATTACCTGCAGCTCATGACCTCGGGGACGAGCGCGGAGAATCGCGTGCAGGAGGTCTCGCAGATCTCGCGCAACCTCAAGGTGCTCGCGCGCGACCTCGACGTGCCGATCCTCGCGATGTCGCAACTCTCTCGCGCGGTCGAACAGCGACACGACAAGCGGCCGATCCTTTCCGACTTGAGAGAGTCGGGCTGTTTAACCGGCGACTCCCGCGTCCACCTTCCCGATGAGGGCGTTTACCGGCCGATCAGCGAGCTCGTCGGCCGAAGCGGTTTCCGCGTCTCGGCTTTGAACCCGGAAACTTGGAGGCTCGAGTCGCGCGTCGTCACCAACGCCTTCGCGACCGGCCGCAAACCGGTGTACCGGCTGCGGACACGTCTCGGCCGGACGATTCGCGCGACCGGGAACCACAAGTTCCTCTCGTTCAGCGGGTGGCGACGGCTCGACGATCTCGGTCCCGGTGCGCGTGTTGCGTTGCCGCGGCGGTCCGAGGGACACGGGGAGCCGACCATGAGCGAAGCCGAAGTGGCCCTTCTAGGCCACCTCATCGGCGACGGGTGCACTTTCCCGCGGCACGCGATTCAGTACACGACAAAGGATCGCGACGTTGCCGAATTGGTGGCCTCTTTGGCGGCCGAGATCTTCGGGGACGCGGTCCGGCCGCGCATCAACCCGGAGCGCACTTGGTTCCAGGTGTATCTCCCTTCGACGCGAGGCTTGACGCACGGAGTACGAAACCCGATCGCGCAGTGGCTCGACGAAATGGGACTCTTCGGGTTGCGATCGTGGGAGAAGCGCGTGCCCGAAAAGGTCTTCGCACAGCCACCGCATCTGATCGCAACCTTTTTGCGCCATCTGTGGGCAACCGACGGTTGCTTCCATACGAGCAGCGGCAAGCACTATCCGGTCGTCAGATACGACTCGACGAGCGAGGAACTCACTCGAGACGTCCAGTCCCTCCTGTTGCGGCTCAGCATCAACGCCCGTCGCTTCCCCGTCTCAATGGGAACAAAAGGTCGGACGAATCATCGGCTCGATGTTCAGGGACGCGATGAGGCGATACGGTTTCTGACCGCCGTCAGCGCAGTGGGCGCGCGAAAGCGGCGGCAACGCCTCGAGATTCTCACGTGGTTCGACGGCCGCGTTCGTAACACCAACCGCGACGTCGTGCCGAAGGACGCCTGGCGGTCGATCGTCGTTCCCGCCATGCAGCAGGCGGGCATCACCTCACGCGACCTCCGAGAGCGTATCGACACGCATTACTGCGGCTCGACTCTCTACAAAAGAGGGCTCGGCCGCGAGCGCGCACTTCTAGTCGCGGACGCCGTGGACTCAGATGAGCTCGCACACCTCGCGACGAGCGATGTCTACTGGGACGAAGTCACCTCTATCGAGCCTGATGGCGAAGAGGAGGTCTACGACCTAACCGTCGAAGGACTACACAACTTCGTCGCTGACAACATTATTGTTCACAATAGTATAGAACAGGATGCCGACCTCGTTATGTTCGTCTATCGCGACGAGTACTACAACGAAGAGAGCGACCAGCAAGGGCTCGCGGAGATCATCCTCTCGAAGCACCGCAACGGTCCGACCGGCGTCGAGAAGCTCTCGTTCCTCAAGCGCTACGCGAAGTTCGCGGACCTGGCTTCCTGATGGCGTCCTGGGCGGTCGTCGGCGAGCAGGTCGTGTGGATCTCCCCGCTGGCGACCGCTTTCACGGTTGTGTGCGAGCGTTGTGCGGACACCGGCGAGGGATTTCCGTCCGTCCAGGGGACGCTGTCGCTCGAGCATGTCCGCGGGCACATGGTGTGCCCCCGCGGCCACGAGCTCCGCGTCGAGCGCGACGGGCGCTAGCCAGCTGTAGCGACTACGACCGCGAACGCGACGTAGAGCGCGACGATCGCGCCGCCTTCGCGTCGCGTTAGGCCGCCACCGAAACCGAGCGCGACGGCGACGACTGTCATGCCGACCATCCACAAGGCCGCGAAGGTCTCGATCCCCGAGGCCGAGCCGATGCCGATGATGAGTGCCGGCACACAGAGCCCGACGAGGATGTTCGCGTTGTTCGAGTTGAGCGCTTCGCTCACGCAGGCAGCACCCCGGCCGTGGCGCGCAAGCCGGACCGCTGCGATGAGATTCGGGATGCTCGTCAGGGCCGCAAGGACGAGCGCGCCGAGCACGATGTCCGAGACGTCGAAGCGGTCGCCGAGCGATTGGGCCGCCACGACCATCCCATAAGCGCCGCCGACGACCGCGGCGAGAGCGGGACCCACGGCAAGGGCGTCGAGCCTCGTCGCCGGCGGCCTGACCTCGTCGCGGCGTGCATCCCGTTGCTCCTCGGCGACGGCCTCGCGTAAAGGCGCGGGCAGCCGCGCGCGTGTCCGTTCGTGCAGCGACGAGACCACGACGTAAGGGGCCAGCACGAGCAGTGCGAGGACCAGCCCGACGCTCCCGGAGAGAAGGTCGATCGCGACCAATGCGCCGATGAGTGCGACAACGACCGCCACGCCTCCGTTCAGCAGCAGACCGTGCCGGTGAATGCGCACCCGTCCGGCAATCAGAGCCGACACGCCAAGTAGAGCCGCGAGATTGAAGACGTTCGACCCCACCACGACGCCGACACCGGTGTCCTCGTGTCCTGCAACAACCGCAGCGACGGCCGAGGCGATCTCCGGCGCATCGGCCCCCAGCGCGGTCACCATCCCCAGCAGTGCCTCGGAGAAGCCGAGCCGTTGGCCGATTCGGTCGAGCTCCCGGGCGAGCACGACGCTCGACGCCACGGTGAGCACGAACGCGGTCGCAAGCAAGAGGAGCGCCACCGGAGTCGACATTGGCGGCGGAGCCTAGCCGTGGGCTCTGGCAGACTCGGGCTCGATGCCCGCAACAGTGATCGTCGGTGCGCAGTGGGGAGACGAAGGCAAGGGCAAGATCGTCGACCTGCTTGCCCTCGACTCCGACCTCGTCTGCCGCTACCAGGGCGGGCCGAACGCCGGGCATACGATCGTCGTCGACGGGGAGACCTTCAAGATCCGCCAGATCCCGAGCGGGGTCCTACGCGGGAAGATCTGTGTCATCGGGGCCGGCTGTGTCGTCGATCCGGCTGTGTTCCTGGCGGAAGTCGACGAGCTCGAGTCGCGCGATGTCTCGACCGGCGTCGTGCACCTCTCGGGCGAGGCGCATCTGATCATGCCGTGGCACGTCGCGATCGACCAGGCGAGCGAGCGGCGTCTCGGCAAGTTGCAAATCGGTACCACGAAGCGCGGCATCGGACCCTGCTACGCGGACAAGGCCGCGAGACTGGGAATCCGCGTCCAGGATCTCCTCGAGCCGAAGATCCTGCGGCAGAAGATCGAGGTCGCGCTCGCAGAGAAGAACGTCTGGCTGGAGCGCGTCTACGGCGTTCCGCCGCTCGACCTCGAAGAGATCGCGGGACAACTCGAGGCGTTCGCGCAGCGGATCCGCCCCTACGTTTCGGACACGTCGCTGCTCGTCGACCGAGCCCTGCACCAAGGACGGGACGTGCTGCTCGAGGGCGCGCAGGGGACACTGCTCGATCTCGACCACGGTACGTATCCATTCGTCACGTCTTCCAGCACGGTTGCCGCCAACGCGGCGACGGGAATCGGCATCGGCCCGAACAGGATCGACCGCGTGATCGGCGTCGCGAAGGCTTATGTGACACGCGTCGGAGAGGGGCCGTTCCCGACCGAGATCGAAGGCTCCGATCAGGAGCGCGTGCGCGAGCTCGGCGGGGAGTTCGGGACGGTGACCGGGCGCGAGCGCCGTTGCGGCTGGCTCGACCTGGTCGCGCTCCGCTACGCCGTACGTCTGAACGGAATCACCTCGCTCGCCCTGACGAAGCTCGACGTCCTCTCGCACTTCGCCGAGCTGCCGGTCTGCGTCGCGTACCGGCTGCGGGACGGCAGGGAGACGTACGAGTTTCCAGCCCACCAGAGCGATTTCCATCACTGCCGTCCCGTCTACGAGACGCTGCCGGGTTGGCAGGAGCCGCTGACCGCCGAGCTGCCGCAGGCAGCACACGGGTACGTCGCGTTCGTCGAGGAGGCGCTCGGTGTGGAGATCTCGCTCGTCGGTACGGGCGCGGAGCGCGAAAGCGTCGTCGCGCTGCGTTAGTCGGCGACGCGGCCCTTCACTGCCCACGCAGTCGCGCTGAGGGTGAAGGCGCCGTCCGGGTCGCCGAGGCGCTGTCGACACTCTTCACGCAACGCTGCGCGACGATCTGGATCGAGTGACAGGCAGTACGCGCCCGCCGGACCGACCCCGCCGGTGAACGGCTCCCAGAAGTCGTCGAAGTCCCGGTAGGAGGCCTCGACGACGAGCGCGTCGGTTTCGACTGCTTCGAGCCCAACCCGCAGCCACAGCTCTCGCAGCTTGTCCGGATCGTTGAAGTGCATCGTGCCAGCTTCGTCCGGGGCCCCCGAGTCGAGTGCAAGCGCCGCGTCCCAGAAGGTCCGCAGCATCGTCATTCCGCCGGAGTAATCCCACGTGCACGCCGCGACCGTGCCGCCCGGCCGGATGACCCGTCGCATCTCGCCGACGCCTGCATCCGCGTCCGACATGAAGTTCACGACCAGCTGCGCGAGTGCTGCGTCGAAGCTGTCGTCAGGCCACGGCAGCGACTCCGAGGCGCCGAGCTGAACGTCGGCAGCCGGCACACGTTCTGCGGTGGCAGTCGCGAATTGCTCGGACGGGTCGATCGCGGCGACGTTCTCCGCCCCGACGTGAGCGGCGAGCGCCTCGGTCAGCGATCCCGGCCCGCAGCCGACATCGAGCACGCTGTCACCTGGTTCCACGCCTGGGAACGCGATCAGAAGCGGGGCGAGCTGGTCCGCGTAGCGGCCCATGAACGCGTCGTAGGCTTTACGGCTGGTTGCAAAGCTCACGGCGTTCGCAGCCTAAGCTCGTACGCCAGGCGCTGCTGCCCCTGTCGTGGAACCTCGCCGTCCGGCAACTGCACGAAACCCGCGGACTCGTAGAGACGGCGCGCCGCGACCATCCCCTCCGCGGTGTCGAGCCTGACGAGTCGTGCGTCGTTCGCGCGAGCCCAATCGAGAGCGGTCGCGAGCAGCCGTTTCCCGAGACCGCGGCCGCGGTGCGCTGGACGCAGGTACATCCGCTTGAGCTTGTAGGCGCCGTCACCGAGATCGCGGAGCGCCACGGAGCCTGCCACTTCGCCACCGGCGAGCGCGATCCAGAGTGCAACGTAGGTTCCGACGGGATCGTCGAGGTCGTTATCGAGCTCAGGATCGTGCTCGAAGCCGAATTCTCGTAGCGTGTCCGCAACGAGTGCGGAGAAGCCCTCGGCGTGTGTCGTGTCGAACGGAACGATCTCGATCGTGAGGCGCTCGAGATCCGAGCTGTCGTGCTTGTCGAGCCCGGGCTCAAGCATTCGCTTCCTAGTTTCGCAGGCGGTAGCGCTTTCAAACCCGTCAACCGCGCTCGCTAGAGTCCTCGTGTGAAAGTGCTCCTGGTCGGGTCGGGCGGACGCGAGCACGCGCTCGCCTGGAAGCTCGCCCAGGCACCGGAGCTCGACGAGCTCCACGCCGCCCCGGGTAATCCCGGCATCGCAGCACTCGGCCGCTGCCATCCCGTGCGCGCGGAGGACGGCGAGGGCCTCCTCACGCTGGCCCGCTCGCTGGAGGCGGATCTCGTGGTCGTCGGCCCGGAGGCGCCGCTCGTGGCAGGAGTGGCCGACGAGCTACGTCACGTCGGAGTCCCCGTCTTCGGTCCGAGCTCCGGGGCGGCGCAGATCGAGGGCTCGAAGTCCTTCGCGAAGGACGTCATGGAGGCTGCAGGCGTGCCGACCGCGGAGTCGTTCTCGATCGCGCGGCCGCCGTGCGTGATCAAGGCGGACGGCCTCGCAGCAGGCAAAGGCGTGTTCATCTGTCACGACCAGGCTCAGCTGGACGTCGCGTTGCACGCGGCAGCGTCGTTCGGGGACGCGATCGTGATCGAAGAGCTGCTCGAGGGTGAGGAGATCTCGGTCTTCGCGCTCTGCGACGGCGCGCGGGCACTGGCTCTGCCGGTCGTGCAGGACTTCAAGCGCGCCGAGGACGGAGATACCGGTCCCAACACCGGCGGCATGGGCTCGTACTCCCCGGTCGCCGGGTTCGGCCCGGGCGAGATCGAGGAGATCCTGGACCGCGTTCATCGCCCCGTGCTCGCGGAGCTCGCCGCTCGCGCCGCCCCTTTTGTCGGCGTCCTCTTCGCCGGGCTCATGCTCACCCACGACGGGCCGCGTGTCCTCGAGTTCAACTGCCGTTTCGGGGATCCAGAGACGCAGTCCCTCCTCCCGCGTGTCGACGGCGATCTCCTCGGCGCACTCACAAGTGCAGCGGCCGGCGATCTCTCCTCCGGCGACCTCGAGGTCGCCGACTCGGCCGCGGTCACGGTCGTCCTCGCAGCCGGTGAATATCCCGCCGCCAACGATGTTGGCTCGCCGATCCATGGGATCGAGGAGGCCGAGCAGTCCGGGGCGTTCGTCTTCCACGCCGGCACTGCGCTGAAGGGAGATCACCTGGTGACGAACGGCGGCAGAATCCTCGGCGTCACGGCTACGGGAGGCACCGTCGCGGCTGCACGCGAGCGGGCGTACGCAGCCTGCGACCACATCTCTTTTCCCGGAATGCGCTATCGGAGCGACATCGCCGCGCTGGCCCATGTCTAGCCCGCTGGTCGGCATCGTCGTCGGCTCCGAGTCGGACCGGCCGCGCATGCAGGCGGCGGTCGACGAGCTGGAGGCGCGTGGCATCACCCACGAATTCGAGGTCCGCTCGGCACACCGGCAGCCGGACGCGGTCGCCGAGTACGGACGCACCGCGCGCGACCGAGGGCTGCGGGTCCTCATCGCAGGCGCCGGGCTGGCGGCCGCGCTGCCCGGCGTGCTCGCAGCCCACACGGATCTGCCGGTGATCGGCGTGCCACTCCGTTCCTCGCTGAGCGTTCTCGACGGGCTCGACGCGCTGCTCTCGATCGCGCAGATGCCTCCCGGCGTCCCCGTGGCCTGCGTCGGGGTCGACAACGCGAGGAACGCGGCCGTGCTGGCCGCCCGGATTCTCGGACCGACCGGCTCTCTAGAATCCACCCAGTGATTCCGCGCTACTCCCGTCCTGCGATGACCGGGATCTGGTCGGAGGAAAGCAAGTTCGCGCGGTGGCTCGAGGTCGAACTGGCGGCACTCGAAGGCTGGGCCGAGCTTGGCACGATTCCTGCGAGCGACGTCGCTGCGATCCGCGCGCAGGCCCGCCCGCCTGCTCCCGCGCGCGTCGCCGAGATCGAGCAGGTGACAGATCACGACACGGCCGCCTTCGTGGATGCCGTGACGGAACTGTTGGGGCCGGAAGGGCGCTGGCTTCATTACGGCCTGACGTCCTCCGACGTCATCGACACCGCGCTCTCCCTGCAGCTGCAGGATGCGGGGCGGCTGATCCTCGAAGGCATCGACAACCTATTCGCCGCGGTCGTCGGACGAGCGGAGGAGCACCGTCACACCGTCTGCATCGGGCGGTCGCACGGCGTGCACGCGGAGCCCACGACCTTCGGCTGGAAGCTCGCAGGCTGGGCGTTCGAGCTCGATCGAACGCGTGGTCGCGTCGCGCTCGCGCTCGCGACGAATCGTGTCGGGCAGCTGTCCGGAACGGTTGGCACGTACGCGCAGGTCGATCCCGAGGTCGAGCGCATCGCCTGCGACCGGCTCGGGCTCGAGCCCGAGCCGGTCTCGACACAGGTGATCGCCCGCGACCGTCATGCCGAGCTGCTCTCCGCGCTCGCGCTGGCCGCCACGTCGCTGGAGCGTTTCGCCACCGAGATCCGGCATCTCGCGCGCACCGAAGTCCGCGAGGTCGAAGAGCCGTTCGGCAAGGGGATGAAAGGCTCCTCGGCGATGCCGCACAAACGGAACCCGAAGGTCGCGGAGCGGATCTGCGGCCTCGCCCGCGTCGTCCGCGCCAACGCGCTTGTCGGCCTCGAGAACGTGCCCCTCTGGCACGAACGCGACATCTCCCAGTCGTCCGCCGAGCGTGTCGTGATTCCGGACTCGTTCCTCGCACTCGACTACATGCTGGACCGCTTCACCTGGATCGTGAGCGGGCTCGTCGTCTATCCCGAGCGGATGCGCCGCAATCTCGAGGCGAGTCACGGACTCGTCTTCAGCCACCGACTGCTTCTCGCACTCGTTGACGCCGGGCTTCCCCGCGATGACGCGTACCGGCTGGTCCAGCGGCACGCGATGCGCGCCTGGGAAGAAGAAACGGACTTCGGCGAGCTCGTTCGCGCCGATCCAGAAATCGCGGGGCGCGTGGATCTCGAGGCCGTCTTCGACCTGGAGGCGACCGTCCGTCACGTCGACACCGTCTTCGACCGTCTGCACGCCCTCGTCCAGAAGGAGGAACCAGTCCATGCCTGAGGCCGCGCTCCACGTGGGTAGCGGGAAGGTTCGCGAGCTCTACGCCCTCGACGACGAGCGGTTGCTCCTCGTCGCAAGCGACCGCATCTCGACGTTCGACGTCGTGCTGCCGACGGACATCCCCGACAAAGGTCGCGTTCTCACAGCGTTGTCCGGCTTCTGGTTCACACGGACGCGCGAGATCTGTGCCAACCATCTGCTGAGCCTCCGCTCAGACGGACGCTCGACCGAGTGCCGACGGCTCGAGATGCTGCCGATCGAGTGCGTCGTACGGGGCTACCTGGCCGGGTCGGGTTGGAAGGACTACTCGGCAACGGGCACCGTCTGCGGTCACGCACTGCCCGCCGGGCTCACCGAGTCTGACGAGCTGCCGCAGCCGATCTTCACTCCGGCGACCAAGGCCACGAGCGGCCACGACGAGAACATCGACCGCGAGCAAGCCGCCGCCCTGGTTGGAGCAGACACACTCGCGGACGTGGAGCGCGTCTCGATCGCCCTCTACCGGCACGCGGCGGAGCACGCCCGCGGGCGCGGAATCCTCATCGCCGACACGAAGTTCGAGTTCGGCCTCGACGACGAGAGGCGACTCGTGCTCGGCGACGAGGCTCTCACGCCCGATTCTTCGCGTTTCTGGCCCGCAGACGAGTACACGCCCGGCGGCTCGCAGCCGTCGTTCGACAAGCAGTTCGTTCGCGATTACTGCGAGACGCTCGGGTGGGACAAGACGCCGCCAGGCCCGGAGCTCCCCGACGGCGTCGTCGCAGGCACGCGCGCTCGGTATGTGGAGGCGTTCGAGCGCCTGACCGGCATCGGGTTCGACGATTACCTCGCCGACTCGGAGGTGGTCTTGCGATGAGGGCCACCGTCCTCGTTCGCCCGAAGCACGGGATCCTCGATCCACAGGGACAAGCGGTGGAGTCGTCGTTGCGCCAGCTCGGCTTTGCAGTCGGGGAGGCGCGTGTCGGCCGGGTGGTCGATCTCGAAGTGGAGTCGAACGACCCGGCGGGCGCGCGCGCGGAAGTTGAGCGCATGTGCGAGCAACTGCTCGCGAACCCGCTGATCGAAAGCTACGAGATCGAGCTCGTGGAGCCGCCGGGTGACTAGCCCTCAGCCGCGCATCGGCGTGCTCCGGTTCCCCGGCGCCTGCGACGACCGCGACGCGCTCTGGGCGCTCTCTGCGCTCGACGCCGAGGCCGTGTTCGTCTGGCATACCGAGACCGAGCTGCCGGACCTCGACGCAGTCGTGCTGCCGGGCGGATTCTCCTACGGTGACTACCTGCGCTGCGGTGCGATCGCGCGGTTCGCACCTGCGATGGAGGCCGTCGCCGGATTCGCCGCCGAAGGCGGGCTCGTGCTCGGGATCTGCAACGGCTTCCAGATCCTCTGCGAGGCCGGCCTGCTCCCTGGCGTGCTGCGCCGGAACGAGTCGCTCTCCTTCGTCTGCCGCGATGTCCGGCTCGTCGTCGAGCGGACGGACACTCCGTTTACCTCTCGCTGCGCCGAAGGTGAACGACTCACGATTCCGGTGAAGCACGGCGAAGGCTGCTGGTTCGCCGGCGACGCCCTCTACGACGAACTCGAAACGAGCCGTCAGATCGTGCTTCGCTACGCAGAACCTGTCAACGGTTCTCGAAATGACGTTGCGGGCGTCGTCAACGAACGCGGGAACGTGATGGGCCTGATGCCGCACCCCGAGCATGCGATGGATCCACTGCTCGGCTCCGCAGACGGCGCCCTGATCCTCTCCTCGCTCGTCGACGCTGCACGCGACCGGGCTTTGGCGAGCGTCTAGTCACCGCCTCCGCAGCCGAACGCCTCGGCGAGCTCGGGGTGTTCGGCGAGGGCTGTGCGTAACCGCTCGAGGTCGCGCAGCCGCAGCGTGACGGGCCCGCGTCGCGCAACGCCGCCGGTCGTGTAAGCGAAGCGGACGTAGCGCTCGCCCTTCTCGGTCTCGAGGAGCTGCACCACGGACGCGAACCGCTTCTCACCTGCACGCTGTGGAAGCGTCACCTGCTCAACCGTATGCGCCGGGCCCCACGGCGTCGCGGTCGTCTTCTTGCGCTTCGTGGTCGTTGTCGCCATGAGAGGCAACGTAACGGGCACACTGTCACGTGCGTGTCGCAGGCGTGTGCCGAAAGTGTTGCGTCAGAACTCGCGCACCGACAGCGACCTACTTTCCCGAGCGGTCGATCAGCTCGATCCGGTAGCCGTCCGGGTCGCGGACGAAACAGAGCCGCGAACCACCCTCGCGAACGCGGTACGGCTCGCGTTCCGCCTCGATCCCCTGTTCCTTCAGGCGCGAAAGCGTTTCGTCGAGATCGTCCGCGGCGATCGCGATGTGCCCGTACCCATCGCCCATGTCGTACGTGCGTCCGTCGTGGTTGAAGGTGAGCTCGAGGACGTTCTCGTTGTCGCCCATGGAGAAGAAGTAGTTGGTCGCCTCGAGTTCGCCGTTGCGGACGATGTCCATCTCCCGGCTGAACTCGAATCCGAGCGCCTCGTAGAAGGCTCGGCTCTTCTCCGGGTCGGTGATGCGGTACATCGTGTGGAGATAAGCGGCCATGACCGTGATCCTAAGCTACGGCTCCGCGACAGCCTCGGGGGTGCCGCCCGTCGCCAGGACGCTGCCGGTGAGCACGAGCGAGAAGCCGATCACCATGCCGACGGTCAGCGGCTCGCTCAGAAGCGTCACGCCGAGCACCGCTGCAACGGCCGGATTCACGTAGGTGATAACCGTCGCGCGCAATGGGCCTACCTCCCTGATCAGCGCGAAGAAGATCAGGAAGGCCGCCGCCGAGCACACGACCGCGAGGCCGACGACGGACTCCACCACGTGCGCGGACGGGAACGTCGCGGGCCAGTTGGCCGCTGCGAGCGGTGCATAGAACAGTCCGGAAAGCGCCAGTGAGGCGGCGACGATCCCGAGGGCGGGCAGTCCGCCCATCCGGCGCGCGAGGATCAGCGGGCCGACGGCATAACAGACAGCCACCAGCGCGACCTCGCCGAGCGCGAGCAGGTCGATGTTCCCGATGTCGAGACCGACGATCGCGCCGACGCCGACTATGCCGGCGAGGAGGCCGAGCCAGCGGCGGAGGCCCAGCCGCGCTCGCTCCCCGCTCAGCGTCACGATTAGCGCCCCGACCAGCGGCACCGCAGCGATCAGGAGCCCCGTCAGCGAGCTCGTCAGCTTCGTCTCCGCATGGCCGAGCAAGTACCAGGGCAGCGCGACCTCGACCGCCGTGTAGGCGAGCAGGGGCCGCCAGCCGCCGATCAGCGGCCGGAGCTCTCCACGTCGCGCGGCCAACGGCATGAGCAGCGCCGCAGCGATTCCCGTCCTCAGGAAGACCATCGTGACGGGCGCAAGCTCCCGCACCGCCACGCGGATCATCAGGTATGGGATCCCCCAGATGATGCACATCGCTGCGAACAGCAGCGCGCCGCGACGGCTCAAGGAGAATCGAAGGTAACGGTCAGCTTCGCGATCTTCCCGCCACGCGACGTCACGAGCATTCGTCCCGCGTGCTTGCTCGGCTCGCGCAACCAGCCGTAACGCGCCACGACCTCGTCGCCGCTCTCCTCCGTCCCGAAGATCACGACCTCGTCATCCGGAGGTTTCGCGTCGTAGGCGGCGGCGATCGCCTCACGGCCCTTGAAGGGCCCGACCGGAACGCCCTGGAAGGCGAGCTCCGCATCCTCGGTGAACCACTCGGCGAGCGGCTCCCAATCGCCGGTACGAACGCATTCGTTGTGCACCATCACGTAGTCGTGCAGGAGTCCGACGGCGGCGGGCACCTCGAGATCATCTCGCACGAGTGCGAAGAGCGCGCCGTCGGCCCAGGCACCGTGACGCCAGTAGGCCTGTCGCCGCACACCCTCGCGCT
>WNGI01003941.1_pt1 | contig 16618 bp, 16 predicted proteins | sample 5400621 | NCBI WGS metagenome assembly WNGI01 (sample SAMN13153374, study PRJNA577476) | soil metagenome | isolation source: 20 cm soil or saprolite under Garry oak tree replicate 1 | place: USA:California | collected 2016-06-15 | reverse complement strand
TGGACTCATGCCTGCTCGCCGGCATGGAGGGCTCGTCGTTTCCGCCGCGACGGCTCACGGTCAACCTGGCGCCGCCTGAGATGCGCAAGGAAGGGAGCAGCCTCGACCTCTCTCGGCAGCTAGTCCGTCCGAATCACACGGATCAGCGGCGAGAGATTCCTCTCTCGTAGCGCGCCGTGTACATGATCACGAGCAGCGCGACGATGAACGTCGGCCCGACGACCAGCGAGTAGGTGACTCCGGAGAGTACGAGCACGCTCGCCACGATGGCGAGGACGACGACGAAGATGGCGGCCACGACAGGCGGTCGCGTCCGGCGCCGTGACCACGCGCGCAGCATCATCGCCGCCGCCAGCAGGCAGGCCACGTCCAGCACGATCAGCCCCACAACGTCGCGCTGGCTCATGGGCAGAGGGTGGGGGAGCGGCGCTCGCCGCTCCCCACGATCGCTGCTCGGGTCACGCCACGTCGGCTACCGGCTCCGCTCCCAGGCCGGTCTGGGCGCGGACGTCGATCTCGTGGAACTTCTGCTCGGCAAGCCGGTCCGCTTTCACCAGCTCGCCGAGGTAGGTGCCGACGATCGCCAGCACGAACCCGATCGGGATGCTGACGATGCCGACGTTCTGCAGAGGGAACGCAGGATTCGCGTTCACGGGCACGGTCCAGCCCGGCCCGATCGCCACCAGCCAGATGGTGACCAGGCTGCCTCCGACCAGCGACGCCACGGCGCCCCAGGTGTTGAACCGCTTCCAGAAGAGCGTGAACAGGATGGCCGGCAGGTTGGCCGCTGAGGCGATCACGAAAGCTACGCCCGCGACGAGGGCCGCCACGTTGGCGGTGGCCCCGACACGCGCCGCCAGCCAGATCGAGAGCAGCCCGACCAGGGCCGCGGTGATGCGCGCGACGAGTACCTGCTCGCGGTCGCTCACCTGCCCGTGGAGGATGTGGGTACGGACGACGTTGACGTAGAAGTCGTGGCTGAACGCGCCCGACGCGGCAAGCGTCAGGCCCGCCACCACGGCGAGGATGGTCGCGAACGCGACCGCGGCGATGAAGGCAAGGAGGAACTCTCCTCCTCCAGTGCCGAAGAAGCTGTTGCCGAGATACTCGGCCAGCCTCGGAGCGGCCAGGTTGCTGTTCGGCGTGCACTTTGGCGCGACCGTCGCGCAGATCTTGGCCTTACCGACCAGCGTCGCCGCGCCGAACCCCAGGAAGGTGGTCATGATGTAGAAGGACCCGATCAGGCCCATCGCCCACGCCACCGACTGGCGCGCGGCCTTGGCGTTGGGCACCGTGAAAAAGCGCATCAGGATGTGCGGGAGGCCCGCCGTGCCGAGGATCAGGGCCATGCCGAGCGAGACATTCTCGAGCAGGGCCTTGTCGACGCCCCAGACCTGCGTCTTGCCGTACGCGTAGAGGATTCCCGGCTGGGTGAAGTTGAGCCCGCTCTTCGAGTCCTTGACACCGGCGATCGAGTCGAAGAAGGATCCGAAGTTGAATCCGAAATGGAGCATGACCAGAAAGCTGAGCAGGACGGCGCCGCCCATCAGGAAAATCGCCTTGACGATCTGGACCCAGGTGGTGGCAACCATTCCGCCGGCGATGACGTAGATCATCATCAGCACGCCGACCAGCGTGATCGACGGGTCGAGCTTGGTGCCGAGCACCGTCCAGTTGAACCAGGGTTTCAGCGCGGTGTCGAGCGACGGGATCAGGATCTTGATCAGGCTTCCGGCGCCGATCATCTGGGCCATCATGTATGAGGCGCTGACGGCGACCGTCGAAAATGCCGCGGCCGAGCGCACGGGGATCGGCGACATTCGATAGGAGATCACATCGGCCAGCGTGTACTTGCCCGTGTTGCGCATCGGCTCCGCGATCAGAAACAGGACCGTGAGGTAGGCGACGAGCCAGCCCACCGAGTACATGAATCCGTCATAGCCGTTGAACGCGATGAGGCCGGCGATGCCGAGAAACGACGCGGCGCTCATGTAATCACCGGAGATCGCAAGACCGTTCTGCCAGCCTTTGATGCTGCGGCCCGCGGCCCAGAACTGGACGGTGGTGCGCGTACGCCGTGCTGCCCAGCCGGTGATCACGAGCGTGATCCCGACGACGATCAAGAAGAGGACGAGCGTCACGTTCATGGCGCGGCCCTCCTTTCGCGCGCCGCCCGGTCGCGCACGGCCGCCGCGAGCCGGTCGAACAGGCCGTTGGCGCGCCGGATGTAGAACCACGCGAGAAGCCAGGCGACGAAGAACTGCGAGAGTGCGAAGAGGTAGGCGATGTTGACGTGGCCGACGACGTCGGTGCGCATGAGGTTGGGCGCTAGCCCGTTCAACAGCGGAAGCAGAAAGTAGTAGACGAGAAAGAACACGGTCGCAGGAAGCACGAAACGCAGGCGCGCCGACACCAGCTGCCGGAATTCCTCGGTGTGCTCGAGGCCCTCCCAGTAGGCGGCGTCCTCACTCTTCGACCCAGTCTTGGGCGCTTCCTGCGCACCCGCCGAAGGCTGGGATGGACGCGATCTCTCGATCTCCATGGACACTCCCCCGCGGGCAAGCCCGCGCCAACATGGCCGTAAGGGAGGTCAGATCAAACCAACCAGGTCCCCGCAAGCAACCACGCCATGTCTGGGTCCGCCCCCCTTGGCCACCCCGAACCCCTTCAATTTATCCCTTCCGCGAGCGGTTGTCAGGCCCGGCCGAGCAGTTCCGTGACCAGGTGGGCCTGCGCGATCAGATGGCAGGGCGGATGATCTAGAGGCGGACCCGCGACCGCTCTTCCTGGCCCAGACGCGTCGACCCCCTCGGCGTGCTGCATTGCGGGACGGCAAGGCGCGCCTGCTCGACGATGCGCAGAAGCATCAGCTGGCTGCTGGTGCTGAGCCACGAGGCCGACCAGCCGGCGGGCTACATCGAGACTGACGGTAGGTGGCGCCCGGAGCCACGCCTCACGTAGCGCCTTAACAGGCGGGGCTGCGCTCCGCGCGCTCCGCCCGTACGGTGCTCCCAGATGCTCGCAACCGTTGACTCATGCCTGCTCGCCGGGATGGAGGGCAGGCTCGTGGAGGTGCAGGCGGACGCCGCCAACGGCGACTCGCACTTCTATCTCGTGGGCCTGGCGTCGGCGTCAGTGAAGGAGGCGCGCGACCGCGTGCGTTCGGCGATCCGCAACAGCGGCATGCCGTTTCCGCAGCGACGGCTCACGGTCAACCTTGCGCCGCCCGAGATGCGCAAGGACGGGAGCGTCCTCGACCTTCCAATAGCGGTCGCGATCCTGCTCGCGCACCAGGGCCTCAAGCCGCCGCCGCGATCCGCGTTCCTCGGCGAGCTCGCGCTGGACGGGACGGTGCGGCACGTGGACGGTGTGCTGGTGGCCGCGCGCTGGCTGCGCAGGCGCGGATACGAGCGGGTCTTCGTATGGGACGGTTCGGCACGTCGACGGTGTGCTGGTGGCCGCGCGCTGGCTGCGCAGGCGCGGATACGAGCGGGTCTTCGTGCCCCACGCCGACGCTGGTGAGGCGGGTTTCGTGGACGGCATCGATGTGATTCCGTGCCTCGACCTGTCAAGCGTCATGCGGCACCTCGCAGGCGTCGAGCCGATAGCCCCGGTCCTCATGCGTCCTCCAGACGCGGAACCGTTCCGATCAACCGAGCACGACCTCGCCGAGGTGCACGGACAGGAGGAGGCGCGGCGGGCCCTCGAGATCGCCGCGGCGGGCGGTCATCACGTGCTGATGTGCGGCCCGCCAGGCGCGGGCAAGACGATGCTTGCGCGCAGCCTGCCCGGCATCCTGCCGCCGCTGGACCTTGGCGAAGCCCTGGAGGTGGCGCAGGTGCGGAGCCTGCTGGGCGAGCTGCCGCCGGGCAGGCCGGTCGACTGGGTGAGGCCGTTTCGCGCTCCGCACCACGGCATCTCCATGGCGGGTCTCATCGGCGGCGGCTCGGGCCTCGCGAATCCTGGTGAGATTTCGCGGGCGCATCACGGGGTGTTGTTCCTCGACGAGCTGGCGGAGTTCCAGTCGACGGTGCTGCAGGCACTGCGGCAGCCGCTGGAGGCCGGTCGCGTGACCATCACCAGGTCGGGAGGGTCGGTCGCGTACCCAGCGCGATTCACGCTTGTCGCCGCCACCAACCCGTGCCCGTGCGGGTGGGCAGGTGACGCGCGCCGCGTATGCCGCTGCACACCTGCCGCGATCGACACGTATCAGCGCAAGCTCTCAGGCCCGCTGCTCGATCGCATCGATCTGAAGGTGAACGTGCGTCGTGTGCCGCCGGCGCTGCTCGCGATCGAACCGGTGGGCGAGGGGTCGGAGCCCGTGCGCGAGCGGGTCATCGCGGCGCGCCGGCGCCAGCACGAGCGACAGGGTTGTTTGAACGCGATGCTCAGGCCGGCCCGGCTGCGGGCCATGGCTTCACTGGAGCCGGGCCCTCGCCGGACGCTCGAGCGGTGGGCGGACCAGCAAGGATTGTCGGCCCGGGGGTTTCATCGAGCGTGGCGGGTTGCGCGCACCGCCGCCGACCTCGACGGCGCGGAGCGCATTGACGACAGGCACGTGCTCGAAGCGCTCGGCTACAGGCTGCACGATGCAGCGGCCTGAGGTCGTCGGCCTGCGTACGCGCGGCCGCTGGCCGCCGCCCGCCGGACCCCGCGTTGCGCTGGTCGGCTCGCGAAGGCCGTCGCCCTACGGCGAGGCGGTTGCGGAGCAGCTGTCCTGCGACCTCGCGGCTGCCGGCGTGATCGTGATCAGCGGGCTCGCGCTAGGCATCGACGCGGCAGCCCACCGCGGAGCCCTGAACGGCGGCGGCATGACGGTCGCTGTGATGGGAACCGGCGTGGACCTCGTCTATCCGGCCGCCCACAGCCGCCTGGCGGAGGACATCCTTGCCGGTGGCGGGGCGCTGGTCAGCCAGTTCGCCGACGGCACCCAGCCCCGGCGAGGCAACTTTCCCGCGCGCAACTGGACGATGGCGGCGATGTCGGATGCCGTGGTGGTCGTGGAGGCGGCCGAAGGCTCGGGCGCGCTCATCACGGCGCAGGCGGCGCTCGAGCTCGACCGCGAGGTCCTGGCGGTCCCCGGCAGCATCTTCTCGCCGCTGTCGGTGGGCGCCCATGGGCTCATTCGGGACGGTGCCGGCCTGGTCCAGAACGCAAGGGACGTGCTGGCCGCCCTGGGCGCGCAGCTGGAGGTGCTGGACGACCCGCTCAAGCCGCCGCCGGGGGTCGGTTTCGAACCCGCCCGAGCCCGGGACGGGCTGCTCATCCATCTCTCGGAAGCCATGGCCGTGAGCGCCGCCGAGCTCGCGCGGAAAGTCGGGCTGCCGGTGGCCGAGGTGCTTGGCCGCATGACTTCGTTGGAGCTGGAGGGGGCTGTCCGCCGGCATGCCGGCGGCTACGTAAGGGCATTGCGCCCAGGAGGAGGACGGGCGTAGGATTGCGCGCCCAGAACCAGCCCCACGGGAACACAAAGGCTGTTTTGGGAATAAAGGAAGAGCTGTGCCGGAAGGTCTGATCATCGTCGAGAGCCCCGCCAAGGCGAGGACTTTGAAGCGGTTCCTGGGTGACCGTTTCGACGTCCTTGCCTCGATGGGGCACGTCCGCGACCTGCCCGAAAAGGAGCTCGGGGTGGACGTGGAGAAGGGCTTCAAGCCCCACTACGAGGTGGTCGACGACCGCCAGAAGACGATCACCGAGCTCCGCGCGGCGATCAAGAAGGACCCGGGTCAGGTCATCCTCGCCTCCGACCCAGACAGGGAGGGCGAGGCGATCGCCTGGCACCTGGCCGAGGTGCTGCACCTGCGCTCGCCCAAGCGCATCGAGTTCCACGAGATCACCTCGGACGCCGTCCGCCGCGCCCTGGAGACGCCTCGGGAGATCGACATGCGCCTGGTGAATGCGCAGCAGGCGCGCCGCGTGGTGGACCGGCTGGTCGGCTTCGGCCTGAGCCCGTTCCTCTGGAGCAAGGTCCAGAAGGGGATCGGCGCCGGCCGCGTTTCCTCGGTCGCGCTTCGCCTGGTCGTGGACCGCGAGGAGGAGATCCGCAAGTTCGTCCCTGTCGAGTCATGGACGATCGACGCCGAGCTGTCCAAGGAGGCGGCCGCCGAGCATTTCCTCGCCCGGTTGAACCGCGCGGCGGGCGCGCCGGCCGCAGGCGAGGACGCCAAGCTCGAGGTGCGGACGCAGGCCGAGGCTGACGAGCTGCTGCGCAAGCTCGAGGGTGCGACCTACAAGGTGCTGGGCGTCGAGAAGAAGCGCCGCACCAAGAGCTCGTACCTGCCCTACATCACGTCCACGATGCAGCAGGACGCGTCCAGCCGCTTGCGCTTCCGGCCACGCAACACGATGCGCGTCGCCCAGCAGCTGTACGAAGGCATCGAGCTGGGTGCTGAGGGCGCGACCGGCCTCATCACGTATATGCGCACGGACTCGACGCGCATATCCGATGAGGCCGAGGGGCGAGTCAAGGCGTGGATCGCGGACAAGCACGGCTCGAAGTACATCGGCGGCCCGCGTGTCGCGAAGTCAGCGCCGGGTACGCAGGATGCTCATGAGGCCGTCCGCCCGACAGACGTCAACCGCACGCCTGATTCGATTCGCGAGCACCTCACACCTGAGCAGTTCAAGCTGTACGACCTCATCTGGCGGCGCTTCGTTGCGAGCCGGATGGCGCCGGCCGTCTACGACCAGACACAGGTGGAGATCGAGGGCGCCGAGTACATCTTCAGAGCCACGGGCTCCGTGCTCGCATTCGACGGCTTCTACGCCGTGTGGCCGCGCGAGGAGGAGAACGGCGCGCAGGATCTGCCCGCGCTGGCGGACGGCGAAGCGCTGGACTTCCATGGCCTCAAGCCCGAGCAGCACTTCAGCCAGCCGCCGCCCCGATACTCGGAGGCGACGCTCATCAAGGAGCTGGAGCAGCGCGGCATCGGCAGGCCGTCGACGTACGCGCCGATCGTCGAAACGATCACCAAGGACCACGGCTACGTCGAGATCAAAGAGCGAAGGCTGCACCCGACCGAGATCGGCGAGGCCGTCAACTCGATCATGGTCGACCGCTTCAAGGTGATCTCGGACGACGAGTACACCGCGACTCTGGAGAAGCGACTCGACCAGGTCGAGAGCGGGCACGAGGACTGGGTGCCGGTGGTCAGCGGTTTCTACGGGCCGTTGCAGAAGATGCTGACCGATGCGCAGGAGGCGATGCCGGCGGACACCGACGAGGTGTGCCCCGAGTGCCATGACGGCCACCTGGTCCGCAAGGCGAGCCGCTTCGGCCCGTTCATGGGCTGCTCGCGCTATCCGAAGTGCAAGTTCCGCCGCGCATTGACCATCAACGGCGAGGCCGCACAGCCCAAGCTGCTCGAGGAACCGTGCCCGGTGTGCGGCCGGCCGCTGCAGCTGCGCACCGGTCGCTACGGCGAGTTCGTCGGCTGCTCGGGATATCCGGAATGCAAGTACATCAAGAAGGATGCGTCGCAGTCGGCGGTCAAGCCGACCGGCCAGAAGTGCCCGCAGTGCGGGGAGGGCGAGCTCGTCGAGCGGACCGGGCGGTACGGGCCGTTCGTCGCGTGCTCGCGATACCCCGAGTGCAAGTACCGAGCCAACGTAGGCAAGGACGGAAAGGCGAAAGAGGGCCCGAAGCTTCTCGACGAACCATGTCCAATCTGCGGCAAACCGCTGGTCGAGCGCCGCGGCCGTTACGGACTGTTCAAGTCATGCTCCGACTACCCCAGCTGCCCAGGTCCGAAGGGCGTCAAGAAGGTCGAAGCCTAAGCCGTTCGAGGATCTGCGTATACTCCGAACGCCGGTTAGCGAAAGCCAGCCGAGTTAGCACGCCCGGGGCAAACCCCCTGTCCTGCAAAGGCCAGAACCGGGCGGAAGAGGAACAGGGAGGAGGTAGCTACGTGGCGCAAGTGACTTTGAAGCAGCTGCTGGAAGCAGGTGTCCATTTCGGCCATCAGACCAGCCGCTGGAATCCGAAGATGAAGACTTACATCTTCACGGCCCGCAACGGCATCCACATCATCGACCTGCAGAAGACCGTCCGACTGCTGGATGACGCGTGGGATTTCGTCCGCGGCGTGGCGGCCAGTGGCCGGCCCGTGCTGTTCGTCGGCACCAAGAAGCAGGCGCAGGAGACCATCCAGACCGAGGCCGCGCGCTGCGGCATGTACTTCGTCAACCGCCGCTGGATGGGCGGCATGCTGACCAACTTCTCGACGGTCAAGAAGAGGATCGAGCGCCTGCAGGAGCTGCGCAAGATGCAGCAGGAAGGCCAGTTCGAGAACATGCCCAAGAAGGAGGCGAAGAAGCTCCAGGACGAGCTCGACCGCCTGATGTTCCACTTCGACGGCATCGCCGACATGAAGCGGCTGCCCGGCGCGATCTACGTCGTCGACCCGCGCAAGGAGCACATCGCGGTCACCGAGGCCAACCGGCTCAAGATCCCCGTGGTCGCGATCACCGATTCCAACTGCGACCCCGACCTCATCACGTTCGTGATCCCCGGCAACGACGACGCGATTCGCGCAGTCAAGCTGCTCACCGGCAAGATCGCCGACGCGTGCCAGGATGGCCGTCAGGAGGCGCAGGCGCGCGGCGAGATCCTGCCCGAGGTCGAGGACCGCGAGTTCCTCGAAACACCTCGCTATGAGGAGATCGAGGAGTACCTCGAAGACGAGGAGGATTACCTGCCGACCGTATCGGAGGAGGAGTTCATCGGCCGCAAGGCGGACGGCGAGGAGTCGCGCTGAAACTGATGGCGAAGGTGACACCAGAGTTGATCAGGAAGCTTCGCGAGCTGTCGGGCGCGGGCATGATGGACTGCAAGAGCGCGCTCGAGGAAGCGGACGGCGACCTCGAGAAGGCCTACACGATCCTGCGCGAGAAGGGCATCGCCAAAGCCGCGAAGCGCGCCGGTCGCTCCACCGGCCAGGGCGTGGTCGAGTCGTACCTGCACAAAACCGGCGACGACTACCCGCCGCAAGTCGGGGTGCTGGTGGAGGTCAACTGCGAGACGGACTTCGTCGCCAAGGGCGTCGATTTCCGGAAGCTGGCGCGCGAGCTTGCGCTGCACGTCGCCGCGGCCGGCCCGCGATGGGTGGCGCGCGAGGACATTCCCGACGAGATCCTGGTCGAGGAGCGCAACCTCTATCAGCGCAAGGCCGAGCAGGACGGGAAGCCGGAGCAGGCCATCCCCAAGATCGTCGACGGGCAGGTCGAGAAGTTCATCCAGGAGAACGTGCTGCTGGAGCAGCCGTACTTCCGCGACCCCAAGCACCCGGTGAAGGACCTGATCGCGGAGAACATCTCGAAGCTCCAGGAGAACATCACGGTCAGACGCTTCTCGCGCTTCAACGTCCGAGAGGCCTAACCTCTAGGAGCACCATGGTCGACCGCTCGCCGAAGTACAACCGCGTCCTGCTCAAGCTGAGCGGCGAAGCGCTTGGCGGCCAGCGCGATTACGGCATCGACCTCGAGGTCGTGCGCACGATCGCCGCTCAGATCAAGCGCGTCCACGAGATGGGCGTCCAGATCGCACTGGTCGTGGGCGGCGGCAACATCTTTCGCGGCCTGGCGGCCAGCAACCAGGGTTTCGATCGGGCGACAGGCGACTACATGGGCATGCTGGCCACGGTCATCAACGCGCTGGCGCTGCAGGACGCCCTCGAGCGCACGGGCATCCCCGCGCGCACGATGACTGCGATCCAGATGCCGCAGGTCGCCGAGCCTTACATCCGCCGGCGCGCGGTGCGTCACCTGGAGAAGGGGCGCGTCGTCATCCTGGCGGCCGGCACCGGCAATCCCTACTTCACGACAGACACGACCGCCGCCCTGCGCGCGGTGGAGATCGAGGCGGACGTGATCCTCAAGGCGACGCGGGTCGACGGCGTCTACACGGCCGACCCGAAGCGCGACCCGAAGGCCGTGATGCTGCCGCGGCTCGACTACCTCGAGGTGCTCAATCGCGGCATCGAGGTGATGGACAACACCGCCCTCACGCTGTGCATGGACAATGACGTGCCGATCGTGGTCTTCAATCTGCTTACGCCGGGCAACATCGAGCGTGTCGTGCTCGGCGAGGAGATCGGGACGCTGGTGGGCGCCGCGACTTGATAGATCCGATCCTTCGCGACGCAGAGTCGAAGATGGCGAAGTCGGTCGACCACTTCGGGGGCGAGCTCGCGACCATCCGCACGGGCCGCGCCAACCCCGCACTGATCGACAAGGTGATGGTCCCGTACTACGGGACGCCGACTCCGCTCAACCAGCTGGCGCAGATCAGCGCGCCTGAGCCCAGGCTGTTGGTGGTCCAGGTCTACGACAAGAGCCAGATCGGGGCCATCGAGAAGGCGCTGCGCTCCGGCGACATGGGCCTGAACCCCGCCAACGATGGCCAGGTGATCCGCGTGCCGATCCCGCCGCTGACCGAGGAGCGGCGCAAGGAGTACGTGCGGCTCGTCAGGCAGAAGGCGGAGGAGGCGCGGGTGGCGATCCGCAATGTCCGCCGCGACGAGATCCACCGCATCGACCAGATGGCCAAGAAAGGCGAGGTGGCCGAGGACGAGTCCAAGCGCGCGCACACCCGCCTGCAGAAGATCACCGAAGCTCAGGTCGAGCGCGTCGACGCCCTCGGGGCGCGGAAGGAACACGAAGTTCTTGAAGTATGAGAGGGAACCCACACGGTTCCCTCTCATCGGAGCGCTAAGCGCGCTCCTGCTCTCCTTCCCTCGCCCGGCCACGCCTGGGTGCCGTTAGGGACAAAGTCGAGGCCGGGCGGAGCCCGGCCTCCCCTGCAACGCCGGAATCATGTCTCGCCGGTACTCTTTGAGGGCCTTGGCCGACCCGTCAGTACCGCGTCACATCGGAATCATCATGGACGGCAACGGCCGCTGGGCCCGCGGCAAGGGCCACCCGGTGAGCTTCGGGCACAGGGCCGGGGTGCGCGCGATCAAGCGGGTGCTCGACGGCTGCGAGCGGCTGGGTGTCGAGGTCCTTTCCGTGTACGCCTTCTCGACGGAGAACTGGTCGCGGCCGCGGGCCGAGGTGCGAGCCCTCATGCGCCTGTTTCACGAGACGATGCAGCGCGAGATCGACGAGATGCACCGGCGCGGCGTGCGCATCGTCGTCAGCGGGCGGCGTGACGAACTCTCGCAGCGCATGCGCGAACGCATCGACGAAGCGATCGCCCGTACGTCGCGCAACACGAACGGCGTGCTCAACGTATGTCTGAACTATGGCGGCCGAGCGGAGATAGTCGACGCGGTGAGGAGGATTGCAGCGGAAGGACTCAAGCCCGAACAGATCGATGAAGGCGCCATCGCAGCCCGCCTCTACAACCCTGACCTGCCCGACCCCGACCTCATCATCCGAACGGCCGGCGAGCACCGGGTGAGCAATTTCCTGCTCTGGCAGTCGGCGTACTCCGAGATGCTCGTCACCGAGCGCCTGTGGCCGGACTTCGACGTCGACGACCTCAAGGCCGCGATAGCGGAGTACGCGTCGCGCATCCGGCGCTTCGGCGGGCGCCCGGACATCGAGTCGAATCTCAAGGCCGCGGGCGGCGCACGGTCATGACCGCGACCCGGACGCCCGCCGCGTGGAGCGTGAAGCCCAGCCCTCTCATGATCCGCATCCTGAGCGCGTTCGTCTTCATCGGCTTGGTGGTCGGCGGCCTCTTCGGCGGCACATACACCGTGTATGCGCTGGTGATCGTGCTGGCGGGGCTCGCGCTGTGGGAGTTCCGCGGGCTGTCCGACGGCATGGGCTTTCGGGCGCCGCTCTGGCTGCTGTTTCCGCTTGGCGCCTTCTTCGCGTTCAGCGGCACCGCGCTGAAGCACGTGGACGTCGCGGTCGTGCTCTCGCTGTCCCTGGTTGCCGGGCTGGGCACATTTCTGGTGGTGCCTGGCCGCCGGCAGGGCCTCGGCCGGTGGGCGATGGGCTTGGCCGGCGCGCTCTACATCGGCATGCCGTTCAACTATTACCTGCTGCTGTACACGGCCCAGCCTCACGGCCTCATCTGGGTCGTGTTCACCGTCTTCGCGGTCATCGCGAGCGACGCAGCTGCCCTGCTGGTCGGCAGCCGCCTGGGCCGGCATGCGTTTTTCGCGACCATCAGCCCGAAGAAAACCGTCGAGGGGGCGATCGCGGGCGTCGTCGCGTCGGTCATCACGATGTTCGTCGGCGTGTCTGGAGTGCTCGGCATATCGCCGGTCCACGCGGTCGTGATCGGAGTGCTCGTCGGCCTCAGCGCGATCATGGGCGACCTGGTCGAGTCGCAGATGAAGCGCATCGCGGAGGTCAAGGACTCGTCGAATCTGGTTCCGGGCCATGGCGGCGTGCTGGACCGCCTGGACTCGATCCTGTTCCCGCCGATCCTCGTCTATTTCTATGTGTCGATGTTCGGGCTGCTCACTCGGTGACGCGGCCCGCCAACGTAGCGATCCTTGGCGCCACCGGCTCCATCGGCCGCCAGGCCCTCGACGTCATCGACCGCAACCCGTCGCGCCTGAAGCTTTTCGGCCTGACCGAAGGCAAGCGCACGAGCGCCCACAGCGCCGAGTACCTCATCCAGGGCCAGGCGGGCGACCCCGATTTCGATGCGCGCGTCGAGACGATGGTCACCGACCCTCGCTGCGACCTGGTGCTCGTCGCGATCCCCGGCGCCCGCGCGCTGCGTCCAACTCTGGCGGCGCTGAAAGCGGGGAAGGAGATCGCGCTCGCCACCAAGGAGGTGCTCGTCATGGCCGGGCCGCTGGTCATGAAGGCGGCCGGCGAGCGCGGTGTGCGGCCGGTCGACTCAGAGCACAGCGCGATCTGGCAGTGCCTGTGGGGCGAGCAGCGGGAGAACGTGCGCCGCCTCGTCATCACCGCGTCTGGCGGTCCGTTCTGGTCCCAGCCAGACCTCGACCTGGATCGAGTGACCGTCGAGCAGGCGCTGAACCACCCTCGCTGGTCGATGGGTCCGAAGGTCACCATCGACTCGGCCACTCTGATGAACAAGGGCCTCGAGGTGATCGAGGCGCACCATCTCTTCGACATCCCTCTTGACCACATCGCCGTATCCATCCACCCCCAGAGCGTCGTTCACTCTGTCGTGGAGTTCATCGACGGGTCGCTCAAGGCCCAGCTCGGCCGCCCCGACATGCGGCTGCCGATCGCCGTGGCGCTCGCCTACCCCGACCGGCTGCCGGACGCGGTGCCGCCGGTGCGGCTCGAGGAACTGACCGGGCTCGAGTTCCACGCTCTCGACGAGCAGCGATTTCCTGCGGTCCGGCTCGCGCGCGAGGCGGCCGCGGCCGGCCAGGGCAGGCCGGCGGTGCTCAACGCGGCCAACGAGGAGGCGGTCAGCGCGTTCCTGGCCGGCGAACTGGCGTTCAGCGCCATCATCCCGACGGTCGAGCGCGCCCTGGCCGCGTTCCCTGGCGGCGGGGAAGACCTGGATGATGTGCTCGAGGCAGATCGCTGGACGCGGGATTACCTGGGCAGCAAGTTGGGTAGGCTGAGGGCGTGAGCGGGATCCTTTCCGACCTTCTCTATGTGGTCGGGATCGCAGTGATGTTCCTGATCCTGATCGCGCCGCACGAGGGCGGTCACTTCCTGGTGGCGAAGCTGTGCGGCGTCAGGATCATCGAGTTCTCGGTCGGGGCCGGCACCAGGCTCTGGTCGACGACCCGCAACGGCACCCTGTACGCGATCCGCCTGATCCCGATCATCGGCTACGTCCGCATGGGAGGCATGGAGGCGGGCGACTTCGAGGAGGCCAACGGCTTCCACTCCAAGGCTCCATGGCAGCGCATCGCGATCCTGCTGGCCGGCCCTGTGGCGAACTTCGTGGTGGCCATCGTGCTGATCACCGGGTTCGGCCTGACCCAGCTCAACAGCGACCCGGGAAAGGTCATGGGGGTCGTCAAGGACTCGGTCGCCGCGAGCGCCGGGATCCGTCCCGGAGACCACATCAAGACCGTCAACGGCAAGGCGATCACCGCCCCCCAGAACATCCAGCAGCAGGAGGTGGCGGCCGCAGGGCAGTCCGTCACCATCACAGGCACACACGCCGATGGCACTCCGTTCGCAGCCGTGGTGACGCCCGTCTGCCAGAACGGCACCTGCCAGATAGGCGTCTTCATCGCGCGCGTCGCCACCCCGCTGACTGCGGTGCAGGAGGGCGTCAGCTTCCCATTCCAGGCGATGCAGGTCATCGTTCAGGGTCTCGGCTCGCTCGTCACCGGCCAGGTGCCGGGCGGCCTGTTCGGAAAGGACGGGCTCACGGGCCCGATCGGCATCGCCGCCATCACATATGACGCGGTCAACCAGGGGCCCCCGACCTACATCTGGCTGGTGGCTCTGCTGTCGGTCGCGCTGGGCGTGACGAATCTTTTCCCGCTGCTCGCGCTCGATGGCGGCCGCATTGTGGTCGTGATCCTCGAGTGGCTGCGGAGGCGTCCGTTCGACCGCAACAGCGAGCTCAACTTCCAGCGCTGGGGCCTCGCAGCCCTGCTCGCGCTGGTCGCGGTGATCAGCTTCCTCGACATCCAGCGCATCGTCACCGGGCAGTTCCCAGGCGTGCACTGATGGTCCCCCGCCGGAAGTCAATTCCGGTGAACGTCGGCGGCGTGGTCATCGGCGGCGCGGCGCCGATCGCCGTGCAGACCATGACCAAGACCGACACACGCGACGTCAAGGCGACGCTGCGGCAGATTCACGAGCTGAAGGACGCGGGATGTGAGGTCGTCAGGCCGGCGGTGCCGGACCGAGAGGCGGCGGAGGCCTTGAGGGAGATCGTCAAGGGCTCGCCCCTGCCGGTGATCGCGGACATCCACTACGACCACACCCTCGCGCTGCTGGCGATCGAGGCAGGCGTGCACTGCCTGCGTCTGAACCCAGGCAACATCCCCGACCGCGACAAGGTCGTCAAGGTTGTGACCGCCGCCAAGGAGCGGCAGATCCCGTTCCGCATCGGCGTGAACGCCGGCTCGCTGCCCGAAGAGGTGCACAAGAGCATGCGCGAGCAGCACCAGGTCAACCGCGACGACCGCGAGCGCACCGCTGAGCGCATGGTCGAGGTGGCGCTCGGCCACTGCAAGATCCTCGAGGACCTGGACTATGGTCCGGGCTTCGTCAAGGTCTCGCTGAAAGCGACCGACGTCTGGACCAACGTGCTCGCGAACCGCAAGTTCGCCGCCGCGCGCCCTTACCCGATCCACCTCGGCGTCACCGAGTCCGGGCCCGTCCAGGCCGGCAGCATCCGCAGCGCTGTCGGCATGGGCATCCTCCTCAGCGAAGGCATCGGCGACACGATCCGGGTGTCGCTGGCGACATCCGATCCACGCGAGGAGGTGCGGGTCGCGCACGAGATTTTGAAGACCCTTGCCATTCGCAACGAGAGCCCGACCCTTGTCGCCTGCCCGACGTGCGGGCGGCTCGAGTACGACATGGTGCCCACCGTCAAAGCGGTCGAGGCCCACATCGCCGCGCTCAAGGTTCCGATCACCGTCGCGGTCATGGGCTGCGTGGTGAACGGCCCCGCCGAGGCTCGGCACGCCGACATCGGTGTGACCGGCGGCCGCGGCAAGGGCGTGATTTTCAGGAAAGGTAAGCTGTACCGCACGGTGCCCCAGGAAGAGCTCCTGCAAGTGCTTCTCGCCGAGATCGACGCGATCGCGGCCGAGCACGCCCCCGCACCGGCTCCGCTCCCGTCGTAGCGCCCCTCCCCACGAAGTGGGGAGGCTGGGAGGGGGCGCCGAACTCACCTCGAGCGATCAAACACGTGGTTAGAGAATGAAAGAGACAGTGGAAGAGCAGCAGGATTTCGTGAAGGACATCACCAAGATGTCCGACGACTTCGACCGTTGGTACACCGACGTCGTCCGCAAGGCCGAGCTGGCGGACTGGTCAGGGGTCCGCGGCATGATGGTCGTTCGGCCATACGGCTGGGCGATGTGGGAAGCGATCCAGCGCGCCTTCGACGACATGATCAAGGAGAGCGGGCACGAGAACTGGGCCTTCCCGCTGCTGATCCCCCGTGAGTTCCTGATGAAGGAGGCCGAGCACGTCGAGGGCTTCGCCCCCGAGGTCGCCTGGGTGACGAAAGCCGGCGCTCGCATGGAGGAGCTCGAGGACCCGCTCGCCGTGCGGCCCACGTCGGAGACCATCATCGGCGCGATCATCAAGCGCTACATCCAGAGCCACCGAGACCTGCCGAAGCTGACGAACCAGTGGAACAGCGTCGTGCGGTGGGAGATGCGCTCGCGCCTGTTCCTGCGCAGCCGCGAGTTCTGGTGGCAGGAGGGCCACACATTCCACGCCTATGCGCAGGAGGGCATGGACGAGGCCAACCTCATCCTCAACTACTACCGCTCGATCGCCGAGGACTGGCTGGCGGTGCCCGTGCTCATCGGGCGGAAGTCGCCGTCGGAGACGTTTCCGGGAGCGGTCTATACGCTGACGCTCGAGGGCTTGATGCGCGACGGCCTAGCTCTTCAGATGGGCACGTCGCATTACTTCGGGCAGAACTTCTCGCGCGCCTACGACATCTCGTTCTCCAACAAGGACAACGAGCGCGAGCTGTGCTACTCCACCTCGTGGGGCATCAGCACCCGCATGGTCGGCGCCA
>WNGI01002256.1_pt1 | contig 16618 bp, 13 predicted proteins | sample 5400621 | NCBI WGS metagenome assembly WNGI01 (sample SAMN13153374, study PRJNA577476) | soil metagenome | isolation source: 20 cm soil or saprolite under Garry oak tree replicate 1 | place: USA:California | collected 2016-06-15 | reverse complement strand
CGGGCAGCCGCCCAGTCAGGTCTTGGGCGTGCTCCAGGGCCTCGGCCTTGAAGGGGGCCCTCTGTCCGCCGACTCCCTCTACCCGGAAGCGGGGTTCATCCGCGCCCGCGGCGAAGCGGTAGCGCCCGAGTCCCTCGCGGCCGGTAACTACGTGTTTGGGGTCGATGTCTTCCGTCGCGCCAGCACGCAGTTCATGCCCTTGCTCTCCGGGCCCGTCGACCCGGCGTACCGCCTGGGCCCCGGGGACGTCATCGCACTCTTTCTCACCGGCGGCGTGGAGCAGGCGTACCAGCTCGAGATCACGCGCGCCGGGTTCGTCATCGTGCCGCAGGTCGGCCAGATCTACCTGGCTAATCTGACGCTCGAGAGCGCACGGAGCGTCTTGTCCGATCGGCTCGGCCGCGTCTACTCGAAGCTTCGTGGCCCAAACCCGACGATCAAGTTCGATGCGACCGTGGCCCGCGTGCGCGCGAATCAGATCTATGTCACGGGGGAGGTGACGCAGCCTGGCGCGTACCAGATCAGCGCTTTGGGGACCGCGATCACCACGCTGTACGCGGCCGGGGGGGTCACCGCCCGCGCGAATATGCGGCAGATCGAGATCCGCCGCCTCAACAACGTCGTCGCCACGCTCGATCTGTACGACTACCTGTTGCGTGGGGATAAGCGCGACGACGTCCGCCTGGAAACGGGCGACGTGGTGCACGTCCCGCTGCACGGCACCCGCGTCCAGGTGACGGGAGCGATCCTCCGTCCGGCGATCTACGAGCTGAAGGAGGGAGAGACCCTGCCCGACCTGCTGCGCGCCGCAGGCGGCTTCACCGCGGACGCCGCGCTCGATCGCCTGACGATCCATCGCATCTTGCCCGCCGCCAAGCGGCGACCGGGACCGCTTCCCCGGGCCGCGCTGGACGTCGCACTGGCCGTGCCCGGCCAGACCGAGCAGCACGGCAGCGCGCAGTCGCGACAAACGGCGGGCACACCGACTCCCGGAGGAGATCCGCTGGGCGGAGTCGTGATCCCGGCCCTGGCGCTCGACAACGGCGATTCTGTCGTGGTGGACGCCGTGGGGCCGCTGGAAAACCTGCTCTACGTCGCGATCAGCGGTATGGTGAACAAGCCGGGGCGCTACCCGTGGCAAGAGGGCATGACCCTGCGGGACCTGATGAAGCTGGCCCGCGGCCCCAAGATCGGCGCTTACCTAAAGGACGTGGAGATCGCCCGGCTTCCGGCCGATCGTTCGCAAGGCCAGCTCGCCGACACGCTGCGCGCACCGATCGATTCCACCTATCTGTTCGAGCGCGATCGACAGGGCCAATACGTAGGCCCGGCTGGTCCGGCCTTCCGGGGGAGCGGCGCTCCGGAGGTCCCGCTCCAGCCGTTCGATGAAGTGCTAATGCTGAAACAGCCCGATTTCGAGCTGCAGCGCACCGTTCAGGTCCGGGGCGAGGTGCGGTTCCCGGGCACCTACGCGCTCCGGTCCAAGGACGAACGCCTGCTGGACCTGCTCGACCGCGCCGGCGGGCTCACGCCTCAGGCCTACGCCAACGGCATCCGCTTCTATCGCGCCGAGGCCGACGCGGGGCGCGTGGGTCTCAACCTCCCGCGCGTGCTGAAAGACAGGCGTTACAAGGACAACATCCTTCTCGCCGACCACGATTCGCTGTATATCCCCGCCTACGTGCCGACCGTCCGGGTTGACGGCGCCGTCAACTCACCGGGCAGTGTCACCTACGTCCAGGGCCAGGGGCTCGACTACTATCTCTCCGCTGCGGGCGGGGTCTCCTACAAGGGCGACAAGGGCCGGGTCTTCGTGGAGCAGCCGAACGGCAACGTGCGTGCTGTCCACAAGCGCCCGCTGTTCTTCGGGACCAGCAAGCCGACCCCCGAGGCCGGCGCTCGGGTGGTGGTGCCGGTGCGCGATACGACCGCGCAATCCCAAATCGGCCCCATCATTGCGGGCATCGCGCAAATCGTCGGCGCCCTGACGACCATTATCGTGGTTGTCGTGACGCGACCGTGAGGCCACGCGGATGAGTACGACAGCGCCGGAAACGTTCCCGCCGCGTCCCACTGCCGGGGAGCTCGGCGTCGTGTCTGACCGCCCGGCCTCGGCCGATTCCTTCACACCGCTCGAGCTGGCGAACGTTCTGCTCAGGCGGTGGCGGAAGGTCGCTGCGGCACCCTTGCTGCTCGTCGCGCTCACCGCAGGGGTCGTGTTCGTGATCCCGCCCGGCTACACGGCGACGACGACGTTCGTGCCCGAGGTCCGAAGTCCGACCAACCTACCAGCGGGGCTGACCAGCCTCACTGGACAGCTCGGAATCCCCCTCGGTGGGCAGCCCAGCCAGTCCCCGCAGTTCTACGCCAGCGTAGTCACGAGTCGCGAGCTCTTGGAGCGCGTTCTACTCAGCCGGTATCCGGACCCGCGGAGCCCGAGTGTCCCGTCCGACTCCACCACGCTGCTGCGAATTCTCGGGGTGAAAGGGCGCACGTCAGCCGACAGCCTGCAGCGCGGCGTAAAGAAGCTGCTCAGGCTGATTTCGGTCGACGCCGACAACCAAACCAACATCGTGCGCCTCAGCGTGTCGGGCCGCTACCCAGTGCTTGCTGCGACCGTCGCCAATCGGCTGGTGAAATACCTTAATGAGTTCAACGCGCAGACGCGACAGTCCCAGGCGCGCGAGCGCCGGAAGTTCACGGAACAGCGCGTGGCCGACGCCGGAGCGGCCCTGCGAGAGGCGGAAGAGGCGGTGAGGACCTTCTACGAGCGAAATCGCGGATGGCAGCAAGCCCCCGAGCTCGTGTTCCAAGACGCGCGTCTGCGTCGCCAAGTGGAGGTGAGTCAGGAGGTGTATCTCACGATGCGGCGACAATACGAGACGGCGCGAATCGACGAGGTAAACGACACGCCGGTCCTCACCGTGATCGATCCCGCGACTCCGCCCGAAGAACGGTCACGCCCCAACCGAATTCTCTGGATTCTGACGGCCTTGGCGTTCGGCGGCATCGCAGGCGTGTTCGTGGCGTTCGCGGCCGACTACGGCGAACGGGCTCGACACGAGGAGCCGCGGCGGTACCGAGAGTTCCGCGGTCTGGTGGAACGGATGCGCGGCGAGATATCTGGGGGCTTGCGTATGCTCGTGCGACCGCGGTCGGTCCACCGAGCCGGCTCGAATCGGGACGACGCCGCTTAGCGGAAGAACGTGTCGGCGACGTAGCGGGCAGATGCGCTCAAGTATGGCGCCACCCTCCGCGAGCGCAGCCACCCGGTAGAGGAGTGGTCCTGGTGCCAAACCTTCAACCGCGGCTCGTACACCACCCCAATGCCGAGTCGCCGCGCGGTCTCGGCGACGAAGAATTCCTCCCCAAACAGAAACGACGGGTAAGCCAGAGTGCCTCCGCATTCGAAGTATCTCTGACTGAAGACGATGCACGATCCGTGCGGCGCGTAAATCCTGCGACCTTGGTCCGTGGCCTCGTGGTTCCCCGACGAGGCAGCGACCAGCTGACGGCGCACGAAGTGCTTAGCCTTGTTCTTCACCACCCCAAGCAGTTCGTAACAGTTCAACACGTAATAGTTTCTGAATACCAGCTTGTAGAACTGCATCCGATACCGGCTCGGCCGCTCCCTCATTAGCGGATTGCTGCTGCCCCCGAGGAACGTGGACCAGATGTAGGGTGCGATCACACCCACGTCTGCCTCACCATCCCAAGCCGCCAGGTGCCGCCAGAAGAGAGGATCCCGGAACTCGACGTCCACGTTGGCCACGACGATCCAATCTGGAGCCGAGCCGCGCTCCCGATACGCGGCCAAGCCGAAGCTCGCTCCCCCGAAGTAGCCGAGGTTGGTCTTGGGCTTGAGACACAGCGGCGTGGGATGGACCCGCCGCACCTCTCGGAAGAAGTTGCTGCTGTCCACACGGTCCGAGTTGTCCACAATCACGAGATCCACCGGCGGGGTAGCGCCACCCTCCGCAATCTGGCGAGCAAAGCGGACCGTCAGCTGGTCGGTTCCGTAGCTCACCCCGATGACGACTATGCGTCGTGGTGCGGCCGTGGTGATAGGCATGCCGTTCACGGATCGGACCTCCTCGGCCGGACCGCAAGTTCCTGGTCACGCTGGACTCAGCACGCCGGAGCCGCGCCACTGAGCCGCAGCCAAGCCGACACTAAATACGCCCAGTGCCGCCAGAATGCTGTTGTACGCCCATAGGCTCGAGATCGAGCTGAAAATGGCCGTCGCATAAAAGGCGACCATCAGCGGTAAGGCGGTCACACTACCCCGGGCGACGCGGTCGTAGACCATTCCGGCGACTGCCCCAAACAAGATCAGAAGCGCCAGGGCTCCAGGTGGCGTGAAGTCCTCGATCAGCAAGCGAAATAGGCTGTAGATGTTGGTCGTCCCGCCCGACGAAAGTGTGACGAAATCGGTGAACAATCCCCCCAGCCGCGCGCGCACGCCAAGCGCTTCGAATACGCCCGCGAACGTATACGCGCCGAGGGCCGGCTCGTGGAGGTCGAACCCCGCTCCCTGAAACCAATGAGAAAACGCCGGAAGATAGCCGACCGCGGCGTCCTTCATGCTGGGCAGGACTTCCAGCTCCACCCGCAAGAGATTCGTGGAACCCAAGCGCGCGAGCCCCGACGCCAGAAACAACACCACTACGATGCCTATTGCCCAAACTCCGACGCCCATATGACGGCGCGTGAACAGCTCCCGCCGGCCGAACGCCAACCGGGTCGCCAAGTATGCACTCAGCCACAGGACGATTGCTAAGAACGTGCTGCCCTTGGTCGTCTGCGTTCCCGTAATGAGCACAGCCGGCAGCAAGGACGCCGCCGCAATCCACGCGTGACTCCGTCGGCACTTGATGGCAGCGACCACACCCCCAAACAGCGGGCCTGCATAGGCGAACACGAGGAGCGCCTGGCTCGAAGCCGGCGGGCGATACAGCACGGAATAACGCGCCAGCGATAGCACGTGAGCCGCGGCGACCAAATTGTCGGGCGAAAACAACGCGCCTACGGTGTAGCCAGCGGAGACAAGCGCAAGAACCCCGGCGCCCAAGCCGAGCACCGTACAAGCAACGGTTGCCCACACGAAGAACGCGACATGCAGCTCTCCAGCATGACGCCCCCTTCCGGCTGGCAGTGGGATCGCACGAGATCCCCCTCCCGCCAGCGCGCCGACGAAGACCGCCACCACTGCTCCTTCGAGCCAGAGCAGCGGCCCGATCCCGACGGCGTCACTCGGAGAGAGGAGAATCGGCAAGAGCAAGCCGGCAACCCAGTAGAGAGCGAAGAACACCCCGGGCGCGAGCCAGCTCCCGAGCAAGGCGCGCCCGAGCACCGTGAGGATTAACAGCGGCAGCGTAGCCACGAGTACGATCATATCGATCAGGGGCTAAGCATGATGACTGACTGGAGATCCTGCAACCCGTGAGGCGCCGCGTGGGCGCAGCACTTGCCCCACCCCGGCTTTCGGGTAGGTTCGCGCTAAGCGCGTCGTGCGCGCCCGTGGGAGCCTGCGTCCTCTGGGGAGAACTATGTGCGGTATAGCTGGAATCGTAAGCCTCGACGCAGATTCGCCGGTGGATGTGTGGATCCAGAAGATGATCCGCGTGCAGTCGCATCGCGGGCCGGACGGAACCGGTTCCTGGACCTCACGGGTCGACCATCTGCGAGTTGCCCTCGGAAGTGTCCGCCTTGCTATCCTCGACCTCACGGCCGCTGGCTCCCAGCCGATGTTTTCCCCCTCGCAGCGCCAGGTCCTCGTATACAACGGCGAGGTGTACAACTACCGCGAGTTGAGAGAAGAGCTCCAAGGACGGGGCGTCGTCTTTCGCACCCGGTGCGACACTGAGGTAGTCCTACAGGCGCTCGCCACCTGGGGAGAGGGCGCGCTCGAACGGTTCAACGGGATGTGGAGTCTGGCCTGGCTGGATCGAGATGCGGGCCGCCTGGTGCTGTCCCGTGACCCCCTCGGCATCAAACCGCTGTATTGGCATACCGCGGACGGTTGCCTCTTCTTCGCCTCTGAGATCAAGGGAATCCTGGCAGCCCGTGATACCCGGTTCTCGATCAACCCCGAGGTGGTCGCTCGCTTTCTACGTCAATCCCTGCTGGACGCCCAGCAGCAAACGTTCTTCGCGGGAATCGAGGCGGTCCCGCCGGGACACGTGATCCGATTCGACCTTTTTTCCCCCCCCCAACTCCAGCCTGCCCTGCGGCGCTTCTGGACCCCTCCCGATCCTGATCGTCAGATTGACGGTTCCGCGCCGAATGCCGACGAGGCGCGTAGCGAGCTGATGGACTCCGTCAGGCTGCGGTTGCGGAGCGACGTGCCAGTGGGTGTGCTGCTGTCCGGCGGCGTGGATTCGTCCGCGCTGGCCGCGGCGATGCGCCACAGTGTCGACAACGGTAACGAACTGCAACTACTGTCGATCGTGTGTGATGACCGTCGGTACAGCGAGGAACCCTTCATCGACCGTATGGCGACGCATCTGGGAAAGGCTGCCCGCAGCACCCGAGTGCGGTTCACGGCCCACGACGCGTTTCGACTCCTCGACCGCACCATCTGGCACAATGACGAGCCCTTCGGGTGTTTTTCGCCGGTCGGCCACTATCTCCTGATGCAACGCGCGCGTGAGCTCGGCGTGACCGTGATCCTGTCGGGACAGGGTGCCGACGAGCTGGCATGCGGCTATCTGAAGTACTGGGGGTTCTACCTGCAGTCTCTCGTCCATTCGCGGGAATGGGGCAGGGCGCTGACCGTAGCGGCGGGCGTCGCGCTGCGAGGAACGTTCCTCCCGCACTTTCGCATTAACGAGGCAAAGCGCTACCTGCCGCGGTGGTTGGGTCCGCGTGGGGTCGACATCTGCGGACGGCGCTTGCATTGGGTGGACTCGAGCCTCGACATGGGCCTGGGTACGGCCGGACTGGTGGAGCGACAGGTAGCGGACCTCGCGTGGTTCTCACTTCCTTCCCTGCTTCACTACGAGGACCGGATGTCGATGGCATTCGGCCGCGAGATCCGCTTGCCTTACCTCGACGGTCGGGTGATCAGCAGGCTCCTGCCACTTCACCCCCGTTGGAAGCTACGCCGCGGATGGTCCAAGTGGATCCTCCGCAAGGCGATGGAGGTTGATCTACCCTCGGCTATCACGTGGCGCAAAGACAAGCAGGGCTTCGCAAACCCGCAGAGCGAGTGGTTGAAGAACGAGCTCCGGCCTTCGGTGGAGCGCCTGTTCTCCGAACCAATGCTGACTGCCGCCGCCGGGCTGGTGGACCAGGCCGCCCTACGGCGCGTGTACTCGGCCTACTGCCGACAACGCGGCGACGGCGGCCCGATCTCGTTCAAAGACATCTTCAATCCCCTGGCCCTCGAGCTCTGGGCCAGGCGGTTTGAGCCCTCGCTCCGGCTCGAGCCGTAATGGCTCAGGGATCCATCGCGGGGGCGAGCAGGAGGTCGGGCACGGCGGGAAGTACTCTTCGAATCCGAGACCAGTGATGAACTGGAAGATGAAGGCCTTGCTCCAGGGAACGTTCTCGCTCCTCCCCTTCGGCGAGCCGCTGAATCATTTTTTCCAACGCCATGTGACGAGAAGCCTGCCCACCAGCGCGGCGAAGTGTGGCGGCATCGTCTCGGTTGCCAAACAGCACTTCGATCTGCTGCAGCGACACGGCACCCGCCCACTTGAGGATGCCACGTTCTACGAGTTTGGGGCCGGATGGGACCTGATGATCCCGTTCGCACTCTACTGTTTCGGTGTCGATCACCAGATTCTCGTCGACATTCGCCAACTCGTGAGGGTCTACCTCGTCAACGATGCCATCGCAAAGCTCCAACGGCTGGCCGGTTCACTGCGCCTTCCCCGAGTCCCACAGCGCTATCTGGGCAACGATCAGACCGAAGCTCTGGCCACGTTGCGGGACGAGTACGGCATCGACTACCGGGCGCCGGTGAACGCGCGAGATACACAGATGCCCGAGGTGTCGATCGACTACATCACGTCGACCAACACGCTCGAGCACATCCCCGCCCACGATATCTGCGCCGTCCTCGGGGAGTGCAACCGAGTGTTACGTGATGATGGACTGATGAGTGTGCAGATCGACTACCAGGACCACTACGCCTACTTCGACACCCGCATCTCCGTGTACAACTTTCTCAAGTATTCGGACCGAGCGTGGTCCTGGTTGAATCCTGGCTTACACTACCAGAATCGACTGAGGCATCGGGACTACTTGGAGCTCTTCGACGTGACGGGGTTCGAAATCGTCGAAGACCTTCGCGCGGAGGGCGCGGCTAGCGATCTGGCCGTGCTGGCGGAGCTTCCTCTCGCGACACGATTCCACCGTTACTCTCCGGCTGAGCTCGGCATCCGTCACTCCCTGGTCTTGCTCCGCAAGCGACGCGATAACGGCGCCCGACGGTAGGCGCTTACGTCGTGGGCGCTTGCGTCGGGTGCATCGCAATCCCGATGAGGTGAGACGCCAGGTGCTGGTAGATCGCCGAGGCCGCAAACCCGGAGCGAAACCGTTCCAGGGCCCGGCGGCCCATCTCGGTTCGCTGCTGCGGATTCTCGAGTAGGCCCTGCAGCGCCGTGCTGAAGCTCTCGGGATCGGAGGCTTCGTACGTCAGACCGCACCCGGACTCGGCGAGCAACCGCTCCGTTTCTCCGTGCAAGCTCGAGAGCACGGGTAGCCCGGCCGACATGTACTCGAACACTTTGTTGGGCAGGCCCTGCGGGGCGCCCGTCGCGTACGCCGCGACACCGACGCCGGCCATCGTCAACAACGCCGCGATTGCGGTTGCCGACAGCCAACCCGTGAACACCACGTTGGGCAGCCCCGCAGCTCGCGAGCGCCACTCCGCAGCCCGCTCTCCATCGCCCGCAATCACAAACTGCACCTGTGTCCAGCCAGCGCCGTTGAGCTGGCGCGCCGCGGTGAGCACCGGGAGCAGGTCGTACGTCCGTCCGAACGACCCCACGAAGCAGCAAATGGTCTTCGACGGATCGACTCCCGCGGCCGCGAGGTCGAGCCGCGCGCGTTCCACCTCGTCTGTCGAGTGCTCGAGGTGGGGATAGCCCAGCGGGAAGACAGCGTCCCGCTCGGTCGGCGCGCGCCCGGCGTACCGCACACCCCACTCTAGGTACTGTGCCGACACGCCCAGGATGGCGGCAGCGTGGTGCAACACGAACTGGGCACGCCGGAACTCCGTGCGCAGCAGCAACCGGAGCATTCCCCGCAACGAGGCCGGCGCGATGGTCAGGAACGCGTCTGGCCAGAGGTCGCGCACGTCCACCACCACAGGCACTTCATGCACCAGGGCGTAGCGGACCGCCGCTTCGGTGACCTCGAGTGTCGGTAGGCTGCAAACGATCAGATCCGGCACCGACTCCTGCCCCGCACGCTGTGCAAACGCCCGCGCGACCGCCCGGTGATGCCGGACGCGGGCGAGGCTCACGTTGCGCCGGTAGGGGGGGCCTGGTAACAGCCGGATGCGGTAGTTCGCGACCACGGGGATGATCTCGACGCCGGTCGCGACCGTGCGATACGCCTTGCCCGAATGATCGAACGCGGAGCTCCACCACAGCACGTCGTGCCCTTGCTGCGCCAAAGTCTGCGCCAGGATACCGCACCGCATGAGCCGGGCGCCCGGGGCGATGGGGAGGGGCTCGGTGAGCTCCGTCAGCCAAACCCGCACGAAGGGCTAGACTCCCAACTCCGTACCGCCCACCGCCGGGACCGGCGGGGCTGGGGGCCCGGTCCGCGCGCGCCCGAACGCGCGACGCCACGACAGCAGGGTCAGCGCGCCCAACACGAGCATGCCGAAGGCGACAGCGGGCGCCGGGGAGATCCAGCCGCTCGCGCCCCACAAGAGGCCCATCACCGCAAGCAGTGTTACACTGAGGTTCACGGTGTTGTAGGGCCAGACCGCGATCGCGTCGAGCGGATCGCGCAACAGCGTGTAGACCACGAAGGGGATGGCACCGGTGATCAACCAGCGTGCGGGCGGCACGGCCGGCGTAAAGCTGCTCCCCATCACCAGAGGGATCAGCCACGCCAGCGTGACGTGCAACCCCATGACCGCGACCAGGGTCACGAGCAGCGACGCGCCAACGCTGTTTGCGACCACTTTCGCGATCCGCTCCCAGTTGCCTTCTCCCACCTGACGACTCACGTACGGGAGGAGGAGTATGCCCACGGTGGCGAACAGCGAGCTGAGCACCTGTACGAGCGACAGGGCGAACGAGAGGAATCCCGCGCGTTCGACGCCCGCCGTATGCGCGACGTAGAACGTGGGGAGCGCAAAGAGGCCGAACAGCGCGAACTCGCCCACCACGCGCGGGAGGCCAAAGCGAAGCAGATCTCCCGCGGCGACGACAAGGAAGCCCCTTGACGGCACTCGTAAACCGCCGGACAGCACGCCCCAACCGCCCACGAGCGCCGAGGTGGTGAGCCAGACCACACCAGTGATTCCCACGGCGGCCCCCGTGGTCCGGTGCGACGCGAGGACGGCAAGCGGAGGCGCGAGGCCGAGGTTGCAGAGCTGCAGCAGGTTGGCCGGCCACATGCGGAGCCGTCCCCGGTAGTTGGCGTACACCAGCACGTGCGCGTACAACCCCGCGATCGCGAGCAGGATCGGTAGACTCAACGATGCGAAACGGGCATCGCCGTAGAACAGTCGGGCGAACCGATCGGGCTGAAGCCAGACGACGATACTGAAAGTCGCCACGATCACAACGCCGATAAAGAGGCTAGAAAGACTGTACCCTATTGCCGTCGCGCCCGACGGATTCGAGCCGATTGTCCGGGAGACGTACCGGGCGACGCTGGTACCCATGCCGGCAAGCAACGGGAAGGCCAAGACCGAGACGATCCGCCGCGCGACGGCGTACTCGCCGAAGCCGGTCGCCCCGAGGGCGTCGCCGGCGACCTTCAGGGTGGCGAGTCCGCCGACCAGCGCGCCCATCTCGGCGATGAAGGTGAACATGTAACTCTTGGGCCATCGTCCGCGCAGCACCTCGCGTGCAGACTCCCGGAGGATCCCCACCTGCGTCCGCAGCCACGTTCCCGCCATACTCACGCCGGCGAACCCGTGCCATGAGCTGGCTTGCGTGCCGTGACGTAGATGACCTTGAAGTCTCGTACCGCGCCAGGGCTGACGGCGACACGCGTGGCCACCGCGGCAAAGTCGCGCGGCAATTCGGCGGGCAACCGGCGCAACTTGCCGTAGACCAGCCGCTTGAGGCGGGCCCGCCCTCGCAACGTCCGCGGCACGAGCCCGAGGCTGTGGAGGGTCCGCCGCGCCAGCGACAGCGCCGCGCCCACCCAGCGCGCGGGGCCCCTCGCCGTGCGTCCCGCGACCGGAAACGCACCCTCCACCGTCACCCGAAACCCCAGGGCCCCGAGCGCGGCCCGCAACTCGTCCGCCGTGTGGTAGTGGATGCTGTGCGGGCTCGCGATGAAGTCCGGACGCTCCGGGTTGGCGTTCACGAGTACAGCCAGTCCGCCAGCCGCGAGTACCCGCGTGATCTCGTGGAGCACGCTCTGAACATCGGGAACGTAGTAGGACGCCTCGAAGAACAGTACGAGATCGAACACACCCTCGCCGAACGGAAGTTGCTCGGCGGAGAGCAGGGCAACCGAAAAGCGGTGGCCGTAATGTCGCTGCGCCGCGCGCAGCAACGGCAGCGATAGGTCCCCCCCGACGAGCTGCGTCGCCCCCTGCCCCACGAGCCCAAACCCCTGTCCCGACCCGCAGCCCAGCTCGAGCACGCGACGGCCCCGCGCGACGTCCGCGGCGTAGCGATATCGCGAGTAGATCATCGCGGCACCCTCGGCGGAAACGGGGGTGCCGGTGGTCTCGGTGACGTCCTCGAACTTCGGACCACCCGATGCTCGAGCGGTCACCGCGCTCTCTCAGGAACGGAGATCGACCACGTCAATCGGCGTAGAACTCGCGGATGGTGCGGCAGACATAGCGCACCTGCTCGTCGCTGAGCTCGGTATGCATCGGGAGGAGCAGCACCCGGCGAAACAGCGCCTCCGTGTGCGGGAGTTTCCCCACGTAGTCACGGAGGCCCAGCCGCGGGAACTGGTGCACTGCGCGGCCTCCCCACGGCAGGAGGATCTCGACTCCTGACTGCTTCAGCCGTGCCACGAGTCCATCGCGGCTCTCCGCCTCGAGTTCGTAGTTCTGATAGACGTCGAAGAACGCCCCGCGACCATCCGGTGGCGGCGGCAGACTTACCTGCGGCAGGTTCGACAGCTCGGCCTGATAGATGGCGGCGAGCGCACGCCGCCGCTCGATCCAGCGGGGCAAGTACTGGAGCTTCAGGTCGAGGATCGCCGCCTGCAGGTTGTCGAGACGGCAATTGAATGACCACCCGGCCAGGTCTCCCTCCGGGGTGCGTCCGTGATCCCGCAACCGCCGCACCGCCTCCGCCGTTGCTGCGCTGTTGGTCGTCACGGCGCCCCCGTCGCCCAGGGCGCCGAGCAGTTTCGCCGGGTAGAAACTGAAGCAGCCGGCGAGCCCCCATGCGCCACCCTTGCGTCCATGGTGCGACGCGCCCAAAGCCTGGGCCGAGTCCTCGATGACGAGCAGCTTGTGCTTGGCCGCGACTGCCATCAAAGCCTCCATGTCGCAAAGGCGGCCGTTCAGGTGCACCGGAACCACCGCCCGGGTGCGGGGGGTTACCGCGGCTTCCACCAGGCGCACGTCCATGTTGTGGTCGGGTCCGATATCGACGAACACCGGAGTGGCGCCCGTGTGGTGGATCGCGGCGGCCGTCGCCACAAACGTGTGGGAGACGGTAACGACTTCATCTCCCGGGCCGATGCCGGCCGCCCGCATCACCAGGTGCAGTGCGTCGGTGCAGTTGCTGGTCCCGATGCAGTACTTCGTGCCGACGAATTGGGCGAGATGGTCCTCAAAATCGCGGAGCTGCTGGCGCAGCATGAGATCGCCGCGCTCGAGCACGGTTCGCACCGTCCCCATGAGCTCGGCTTCCATGCCGCGAAACTGGGACGGGTAGTCTACGAACCGGACGCGCCATTCCATCCGCTCATCTCCCGTGCCCGCGCCGCGAGCAGTGAGCGCACGGCTTCCGCGACCGCGCTCTCCGACAGCCCCAAGGCGTCGCGCAGGTAGTCCTGGCCTCCCACGGTTGGGGCGAACATCGAGGGCAACGCCACCCGCCGAAGCCGCACAGGACACACAGGGCCGTCGAGCAGCGCCTCCGCGACGGCGCTCCCCAGGCCTCCGATTGCCGAGTGCTCCTCCAGCGTGACGATGGCGCCGGTTTGTCGGGCCGCATCGGCGACCGCATCGGTATCGAGCGGCTTGAGGGTGTGCATGCTCACCACCCTCGCGTGCACGCCCTCGGCGTCGAGTCGCTCCGCGACACGCAGTGCGCGCTCGAGCATCGCGCCGGTGGAGATCAGCGTCACATCGCCCCCGTCCCGCAGGGTGATCGCCCTCCCGAGCTCGAACCGCATTCCGTCACCGTGCACGGTGTGCTCGCCCGCCCTACCGAGCCGCAGGTAGCACGGACCCGATCGCTCAGCCACCGCCCGCACCGCAGCCGCCGTCTCGAGCGGATCTCCGGGCGCAACGACCACCATGTTCGGCAGGGCCCGCATGATCGCGAGGTCCTCGGTCGCGTGGTGCGACATGCCGAGCGCCCCGTACGCAAATCCGCCCCCGATGGTCACCACCTTGACGTCCGCCTCATGGTAGCAGACATCGTTCCGAATCTGCTCCAGGCAGCGCAGCGTCGGGAAGTTACCGATGGAGTATGTGAAGACGATGCGACCGGTGAGCGCCATGCCGGCCGCCACGCTCGTCATGTTTTGCTCGGCCACGCCGATGTTGAAAAACTGGTGAGGGTAGGCACGGCCAAACCCTTCCAGCACTCCGAAACCGAGATCGCCGGTGATGAGCGTGATCCGCCGGTCGCGACTGGCGAGATCGGTCAGGGCCTGGACGAACGCGGTTCTCATTGTGCCGCGCCGAGCTCCTGGAGCGCGCGACGCAGCTCGTCGGCGTCCGGTGCGCGGTAGTGCCAGAGCAGGTCGCCTTCCATGAAGCTGACGCCCTTGCCTTTTACCGTATGGGCGATGAGACAGCTGGGGCGCCCGCGCTCGAACGGAAGCCGCTCGCAGACGTCCACGACGGTTTCAATGGCATGACCGTCAATCTCGCGAACGGCCCACCCGAACGCACGCCACTTGTCGGCGAACGGCTCGAGGTCGAGGACCTGCTTCACCGTCCCAAAGCTCTGGATCTTGTTGTAGTCCACGATGACCACGAGGTTGTCGAGCCCATGGTGCGGCGCGAACAACGCCCCTTCCCACGTCGACCCTTCGTCACATTCGCCGTCGGACAGCAGGGCGAACACCCGCCAGGAGTGGCCGTCGTGCTTCCCCGCGAGCGCCATCCCGCAGGCCAGGCTGAGTCCGTGTCCGAGCGAGCCGGTGGAGACTTCCACGCCCGGGACGCCGTGATGCGTAGCGTGGCCCCACAGGGTGGATCCATCCTGGTAGAAGCGGTCGAGCCACGGGGTGGGGAAAAAACCCCGCTCGGCGAGCACGGCGTACAGGGCCGCGCAGCCGTGGCCCTTGCTCAGCACGAAGCGGTCGCGGCCGGGCCAATCCGGCCGGGCCGGGTCCACCTGCAGCACGCGACCGTACAGCACCGCCAGGAGATCCGCCATGCTGAAACAGGTGCCGATGTGGGAGCTCTTGGCACGGTGCGTCATCTGCAGCGTGCGGATGCGGATCGTGCGCGCCAGCTCCGCCAGCGCGCGTGCGTCCCGCCCGGGGGCCGGAGCGTGCACGGGGGCGCTCATCGGCCTCTCTACTCCAGCACCGCGTACGCGATGTACGGGTCCCACTCGATGCGCCGCAGCCGCAGCTGCCGCAAGCCCACGGCCTCGATGGCAGCCAGCGTCTCTCCCGGCCACCGCGGGTTGTCGAGCTCGTCGAAGGCCAGCACGGCGCCTTTCGGCATGCGAGTCATCAAATGCTCCAACGCCACTTTGGTGGGCTCGAACAGGTCGCAGTCGAGAAACAACAGGCTCACGACCAGGTGCGGATGCGCTGCGACAAACGCCGGCACCGTTTCCGCGATATCACCTCGGACGAGCTCGACCTTGGGGAGGTGTCCCAGAAACCGGTCCGCATCGTACTCCGTGATGAGCTTCGACAACTCCTCGTAGCTGTCGGAGCACAACCCGCCCTTCGCCGCCGTCTCCCGCGGGCTGGCGTCCTGCTCCGACACCGCCGGAAATCCCTCGAACGTATCGAAGCCGTAGATCCGCCGGGTCAGGTTCTCCGGCTCGAGAATCGCACTGAGCTTCGCCCAGCTCATGAGCCCGAATCCGCGATATACGCCGCACTCCACGATCGAGCCCTTCACCGGCAGCGCCAGCTTCATGATCTCGTACATCGCGAGAAATCGCTTCAGATGCTGACGCCGCACGTACTTGGGGAAATTCTCCAGCCGGATCTCCACGGGATCGGCACACTCGAGAAAGATCCGTTCCACGTTCTGGCCGACCTGTCGCTCGGTCGGCGTCCGCAACGACTTCATGGATTGTGCCCCGGGCGCGTCGACGCCCTGTTACGCGAGCCGGCCGGCAGCCTCAGCACCTTTTCCGGGTCTGCCCCGGCAACGACCCGGGCCGTGGCCAGGAGAATGCGCAGGTCGGTCATCAACGAGTGGTTCTCGACGTACCGTAAGCCCAGGCGAATCTTTTCAGGCGCTATGATCCGAAGATAGTCCCCGTCTGGATCGGCGCTGCCCCTCAGAATCTCGCCCTCGTTGCTGAAGCGGATAGATGCGTAATCTGTCATGCCGGGCCGCACCGACAACAGTTGCTTGTCCTCCTCCGCGTACAGCGCCACCGCCCAGGGCACTTGAGGGCGGGGGCCGACGAAGCTCATGTCGCCCACGAGCACATTGACCAGCTGGGGTAGCTCGTCGAGTTTCGCTCGTCGCAGCCAGCGTCCCACTCCCGTAATGCGGGGGTCGTCGTCCGCCGTGGACGACGCGCCGACGCGCTCCGCGTCGGGGACCATTGTGCGGAACTTCACAATGCGAAATGGCTTGCCGCCGAGACCGACGCGTTCACCGCGATAGAAGACCGGCCCACCGTCCTGTAACTTGACGGCGATTGCGACCGCCACCAGCAGCGGCGCGCACACGACAATCCCAATCGCGGCAACGACGACGTCGAACAGCCGCTTGACCACCTCCGCTCCTACGCGACTGTCCCGGAGGGGGCCGCACGAGGTACAGCGACTTCCGTCACTGTCGGTTTGCCGTTCCCCGACAGTCCCACGGCCTCCTCCAGGATACTCCGCAGCAAGAGCTCGGCGTCCTGATCGACCAGCTCCCGGATTATAGGGATGAGTCCTACGACACTGCGCAGCGCACCACCCACGGTAGCGAGCATGATCTTCGGATGGCGGCTCGGCGCCGCGTTCTCCGTCGCCCACCACAGCTCCTCGTGCAGTTTCTCGCCCGGTCGCAGACTCGTCTCGACGATCTCGATGTCACTCCCGGGACGCAGCCCCCACATCCGGATCAGGCGTTCGGCCA
>WNGI01002744.1_pt1 | contig 16620 bp, 13 predicted proteins | sample 5400621 | NCBI WGS metagenome assembly WNGI01 (sample SAMN13153374, study PRJNA577476) | soil metagenome | isolation source: 20 cm soil or saprolite under Garry oak tree replicate 1 | place: USA:California | collected 2016-06-15 | reverse complement strand
GGATGGCTGGGTGAGAGACACGCAAGTCAGATTCGCCCAGAAGTCCGATCGGGACCAGTTGGCTCGATTGAGAGCGATGCTGTGGCCGGAATCTTCAGCCGGAGAGCATGGGCAAGAGCTTCGGTTGATTCTGGGGGGCCAGTTCCCCGGAGTCATGCCGCGGGTGATTCTGGTTGCACAGGCAAGTGATGGGACATTGGCAGGATTTCTGGAAGCCGGTCTGCGCTCTTACGCCGATGGATGCGAGGCGCGCTATCCCGTCGGTTATGTGGAAGGTTGGTACGTCGCGGAGAACTGGCGGCAGCAGGGGATTGGAACGGAACTGCTGCGAGCTGCGGAGGATTGGGCGCGCAGCCAGGGATGTATCGAGATGGCTTCGGATACGGCGATCCATAACCAAGTATCGCAACGAGCGCACCCAAGCGCTGGGATTTGAGATTGTCGAGCGCAGCGTGCTGTACCGTAAGTCGCTGTGAAGCGTGTCCGGGTGGGCGGCTCTTCGGTCCCTAGGCAGCCGACGGAACACCATCTACTCCGGTAAGTTGTTGATTCGGCAAGACCAGGACGCTGGGCTGCTTTCATCCTTTGTTGTGGCTCTCCCGAGAGCCATGAGCTGCGCCCTTCCCGGCGGCACTCGCGACAGTGAGCGGGAGAAGTGTGAGCGCGACCTGGGCGCCAACCATCGCGCTGTGGGTACGCCGGGCGTACGCGCTGCCCATCACACGCCGCACACTGCTTTGCATCAGTCGCGCGATGTCCGGCCGCGAGAGTTGCAAGGCTGGCCAGAGGCCGAAGACAGTGGCGGTAGCGACTGCCAGACCAATACTGAAAAGCAGCACCGGCACGTTCATTTTGATAACCGATTCGGCGGGGAAGGAATTCGCTGGCAGGAATGCGGTGATGAGCGAAAGGCTCTTCCATGCCAGGACAAAGCCGAGCACGGTTCCGGCCCCGGCGATGGCCAGCGACTCGGTATGATGCGGAGGCGATCGGCTCCCACGGCGCGCACGGCCAGTTCATGATGGCGTTCGGCGCCACGGGCCAGAAGCAGGATGGATACGTTCGCACAGCCGAGCAAGAGCAGGGAGGCGACGGCACCTGTCCGTGGCACTTGGATCCTACGCTGACGAGTTGAGGATCAATCAGGAGCAGGGCAGACAGGGCCATACTCGGGATCATGAATGAAATCAAACGAACTGGCTGATTTGCGGCCGGCCATGGTAAGAACGGGACAGCGGCGCAGCGCGGTTCCCGTAGGTCATGTATAATTTTGGCAGTCTGCTTCTTTCATGGCTGAAGAAACAAAGGTAGACCGGGCGAGTGCGAAAACACTGCTGCGGAGGCGGCTGCGTTTCCTGCGGACGCGTGCGCGCGAGCTGAAGATGATCGGGAAAGCGTTTGTGTCGACCAAGCACCCCATCCTGGTGCACATCATCCCCATGCGGCAATGTAATCTTGCGTGCACGTACTGCAACGAATTCGATGATTTCTCGAAGCCGGTGCCACTGGCGGAAATGAAGAAGCGGCTGGATATTCTGGCAGACATGGGGACGTCGATCATCACGATCAGCGGCGGGGAGCCGCTGATGCATCCGGATCTGGACGAGGTGATCGGGCACATGCGGCGGCGGGGCGTGATCGCCGGGCTGATCACCAACGGGTTCTATCTGAACAAAGAACGCACGGAGCGGCTGAACGAGGCGGGGCTGGAGCATCTGCAGATTAGCATTGATAACGTGGCGCCTGACGAGGTTTCCAAGAAAAGTCTGAAGACGCTGGATGGCCGGTTGGTGATGCTGTCGAAGTACGCGGTGTTTCAGGTGAATATCAACTCCGTGCTGGGCAGCGGGGTGAAAGATCCGGAGGACGCGCTGAAGATCGCGCGCCGGGCCGTGGAGCTCGGCTTCACCAGCACTGTGGGGATTATTCACGACCACAATGGGCAATTGAAGCCGCTGGGGCCGCACGAGCAGGAAATTTTTGAAGCAGTCATGGCGCTTGGGAAGCGGTCGTTTTCGCGATTCAACGAGTTTCAGCACAACGTGGCGCGCGGGCGGGAACACACCTGGCGATGCCGTTCGGGTTCGCGGTACCTGTATATTTGCGAAGACGGACTGGTGCACTGGTGCTCGCAGCAGCGCGGGTACCCAGGAATTCCGCTGGCGCAGTACACACCGGATATGCGCCGCCGCGAGTACTCCACCAAGAAGTTTTGCGCGCCACGGTGCACGGTTTCCTGTGTGCAGCAGGTCGGGATACTGGATAACTGGCGCGACCCTCAGAACCTCAAGCCCATGCCGATGGCGCCGCCCACGCAAGCGGAGCTGGTGCAAATCGGACAGGGGCGCGGCCACTCCTGATTTCGGACGGTCCAATCTGAGATAATGTAGTTTCTCTCCGCGCACATTGCCCAGCTGAGTGATTGACGGTCACCCTCGGCTTGCCAACAATGAGGACATGCCAAGTTCAGCGATTGAGATTGAAAATTTGACAAAGGAATATCCCTTCGGGTTTCTTCACCTTAAGAAAAAAACTTCGCTCGAAGGGCTGAACATGCAGGTGGAGACGGGCGAGGTGTTTGGTTTTATCGGGCCGAACGGCGCCGGTAAATCAACGACCATCAAGCTCCTGATGAGGTTGATTTTCCCGACGGCGGGGAGCGCACGAATCCTCGGCAAGCCGATCAGCGACGTGGAAATGCACCGGGAGATCGGTTATCTCCCCGAGCAGCCCTACTTTTACGACTATCTGACCGCGGCGGAAATGCTTGGTTATTTTGCCCGGTTTCAGGACCTGACCGCGGCTGACCGGAAGGATCGCGTCCAACGCATGCTGAAGAAGGTCGGGCTGGATACCGCGCATAAGATACAGCTTCGCAAGTACTCGAAGGGGATGCTGCAGCGCGTCGGGCTGGCGCAGGCCATCCTTCACGATCCGAAAGTAGTCATTCTGGACGAGCCGATGTCGGGGTTGGACCCGCTCGGCAGGCGCGAGGTGCGCGACATTATTCTGGAGTTGAAGAGGGATGGCAAGACGGTGATGTTTTCCACGCATATTCTTTCCGACGCGGAGATGTTGTGCGACCGCGTGGGCGTGATTGTCGGAGGAAGGCTCCGCGGGGTCGGCGCGCCGGGGACCCTCGTGGACATGAAAACGCAAGGGATGGAGATTCTGTTTGAGTTGAGAGGGGCGAGCAATGCGCCGCTGCTTTCCAAGGCGACACGCACGGGCGCCTGTTACCGGCTGCACGTAGCTGAGGAGGAGCTGTACGCGGCAATCGAGCAACTGCGAGGAGCCGGGGCACGCATCCTCTCCGTGTCACAGGTGAAAGCGACGCTGGAAGAATTTTTCTTGAACCTGGTGGGGGCGGACCGCGCGCAGGCATCGGCGGTGGAAGTGAGTGGGAAATGAGACGCGCTGGCGTGGTGGCGTTGAATACGTTTCGTGAAGCAGTGCGTGACCGCGTGCTGTATAGTCTGGTGTTCTTCGGCTTGCTGATGATGGCGGCTGCTGTCGCCGTGGGACAGATCTCGATTGGTATCGAACAGACGGTCATCGTGAGCCTGGGCCTGAGCGCTATTTCGATGATCGGGGTGCTGATTTCGGTGTTCATCGGCGTCGCGCTGGTCTCCAAGGAAATGGACAAGCGCACGCTCTACGCGCTGCTGGCGAAACCGGTGCGGCGATGGGAATTCCTGCTCGGGAAATTCGGCGGGCTGGTGCTGACACTGGCGGTCAACACGGCGGCGATGGCGCTGGGGCTGCTGCTGGTGATGCTGTACGTGAAGCATTCGCTGGAGCGAAGCGATGCGGTGGTGCTGGTGGCGGTGTATTTCATACTGCTGAAACTGGCGCTTATCGTCGCGCTGGCGCTGTTGTTTTCCTGCTTCACGACACCGCTGCTGGCGATTCTCTTCACGGTGGGCTTGTACATCGTAGGTTTATACGTGCAGGAACTGCGGGATTTGCCGGTCGAGGTAATGAGTCCGGCGATGGCCGCGTTCACCAAGTGGCTCTCCCATCTGCTTCCGAATTTTGAGAATTTCAATGTGATGGCCATGGCCGCGCACGGGCGAGCGGTTCCTGGCGCCTTGATCCTGCAAAACACGCTGTACGCGGTGGTTTATTGCACCATCGTTCTGACCGCCGCGGCCGTAGTGTTTTCGCGACGGAATTTGAAATGAAATCGGAGAAATCCATCGCGTGGGTGCTCTTGCTGGTCCTGCCGCTTGGATTTGCAGCCATCTGGCGGCTGCAGCACGGCATCGACGCGCAGCGTGCGGCGTTAAGCCAGGAACGCGACGACGTCCTGCTGCGCTCCGGAAGACTCGTGAAGATAATGAGCCTCGAATATGCGCCGCTACTGGCGGACATTTACTGGACGCGCGTGGTGCAATACTACGGAAACAAACATGTACGAGGCCAGGCGAATCTCGAGTTGCTCTGGCCGCTGCTGGATATCACGACGACGCTCGATCCAAATCTGCTGATTTCCTATCGGTTCGGCGCGATGTTTCTCAGCCAGGCGGCCCCGGCCGGTGCGGGCAGGCCGGATCTGGCGGTGCAACTGATCCAGCGCGGCATCCAAGCGAATCCGGAGTACTGGCGCCTGTATGAGGACCTAGGATTCGTCTACTACTTTGATCTGAAGGATTACCCAAAGGCCGCGGAGGCTTTTCTGGAAGGAAGCAAGAAACCAAACGCGCAGCTGTGGATGAAAGTAATGGCCGCCAAGGTGGCCGCGGAAGGGGACTCATTCGCAACCTCGATGTTCTTGTGGAAGGACATTTACGACTCGACGCCCGATCCTTCGGTCAAAAAGAATGCGCTGCTACATCTACAGTTGCTCAAAGTGCGAGAAGATTGCAAGCAGCTTGACGCGCTTGCCGATGAATACGCGAAGCGCTACGGTAAACGGCCGGCGCGCATAAGCCAGATGGTACAGGCCGGCCTGCTCCGCGGAATCCCCGGCGATCCCCTGGGTTTCGCCTACATTTTCGGCGAGGGCGGAAAAGCAGAGCTCAATCTGGATAGCCCACTCCTCGAACAACAGTTGCTGCTCGATCGTTTCAAGTAAGCTCCGCCCGTAGATTCCATCCCTTTGCTCTGGAATCCAGCCCCCATTCGAAATCCCGGGCGCGTATTATTCCGAGGTACACAGCAGCGTCATCTGGGGATCAACGACAATTTTGCGCGGAAGACTCGGAGCGACGAACTGAAACGACGTTTCCGGCCCGGCCGCTACCACGGTGACGAGGAACGCCCCGTGTCCGGCGCCACCGGCATAGAGTGGAACGCTGGCGACGAACGAGCGCGGCACACCGGTCTGAAAGAGGTTCCCACGAATCTGATAGCCTTTTTCCGTATGGTGAGCCGTGAATTCCAAACGATAATGCGGGATGCCCGTCCCGCGCACCCACTCTTCGAAGAACCATTCCATAGAGCGTCCGCCTTCGAGGTTCATGCCGGGCGTCATGACGGCTTCCACTTCGTGTTGCAAGTCATCGGTGGAGAGCGCGCGGTAAGCGTACTTTGTCACCAGCGTTTGCAGGAGAGCGGTGAATCGCGCATCGGGATTCCTGGCGCCCGGCTGGCGCAGCATTTCCCGCAACATGTGGATGATCCAGGAACCTTTGCTGTAGATAATCTGCTCATAGGCGGTGGGGGACTTCGAAGAATTGAGGCGTGACCCGAGGGCCAGCGCGCCGATGTCTCCCGCTGTTTCCGTGGCGCCCGGTAATTTCTCAACGAGCTGCTGGCGGTAGCGCGCGAGCCAAACGTGCAGTGTGTGGTCCGGATTCTTCTTGGTGTCGGCGAAGAGGACGGCGAGATAATTCGCGATGGCTTCGTCAATCCACTGGTCGCGGTAGCTCGACCAAGCGACGACATTGCCCCACCATTGATGCGCGACCTCGTGATAGGGAACCAGCTCGCTGAAGTGCTCCTGGCTGGCGGTGCTCAGCCCCGCGCGCTGCTGGGCTTCCGACGGCAGGAAGGAATAGGTGGAAACGTAGAGCAGACCGGGCCAGCCCTGCCCAAAGGTTCCGGGAATCTGCGAGACGCTGAGGTTATGGAAGGGAAAGGGGCCACTGAATGTTTCGTAAAAGCGGATCGAGGAATCAATCTCTTTGCCAAGTTGCTTGAGCGCATCAGCCGGACTGGGAGAGGGAGCAGGCGGCACGACCGAGTGTGCCGTCGAGGCAGAACCGAATCGCCCGGAAGGGAGGGAGAGGGTATCCGCGTCATGCAAGGTCAGGCGCTTCCGCAGATCCTCCTCGAGTTGACGATTGGCGTAGACATCGATGGAACGGGCCCCGGAGGCGACGGAGGCCGAGGCGTATTCGCCGAGATTGAAGCCCGCAACGGACATGGGCTTTTCCGTCTTCCAGTGCCCGACGCGGAATTCTCCGTCCTCGTGCTCTTCGAGTTTAGAGCCGGTGGCAATCAAGCGAAGCTTGTGCGGCCAGCGCAGTAGGAAGTCATAAGCAGAAAATTCCGCGCTATCTCCAAGGTGCGGGTACCAGCTTTCTCTCGCGCCGACAAACAAGACGCCGTTCCCGGCGTCCTGGATGACGTTGCCCCGGTAATGAAAATGAAGCGTGAATTCCTGACCGCCCGACGGAGTCTGCGGAAGAATGACATCCAAATAGTCGTTGCCGCGCGCGCTGCGCTCCTGGAGATTCATGCCCTCATTTTGAAAAAAAGGGAGGGATTCACCATGCTCGCCGGTGACGCTGTCGATCGTCAGAGCCCGAGAAAGCTGGAAAACGAGAACCCGTTCTGTTCCGGTTTCCGCGCGCAAACGCACGCTGGCGGTGGCATCGAGGGAGTTGTTGGGGGAAATGGAGGTCTCCATGGAGTAGTGCAAGGCGCGAAAAGCCACTGGAAAAACCGGCGAGTCCGGAACTCGATGCGAGGTCCAGACATCGTATAAAGTTGTGCCGCCGGCTTTCTTAACTTGTCCAAGAAGGAATTGCTCGTCACGCTGTGCGTCGAGCACCACATCGAACGGGCCAGTGGCTGCGCCTTCCAGCCCGGCGTAAAAGCAGGGTTTAGGGTTCGGCGAGAGCCGGTCAAAAAGAATGCGCAGGGTGTAGCTGGGATTGAGGTGAGTTACAGCGGAATCCCATTGCGTCCTGACGGACGCATCCGTCTGAGCCACCAGATTCGCGGCGCGGAATTGGCGAAGCAGTTCGCCCGCGGTATCGTCCGTGAAGCGAACATAAGCGTTGCTGAATTCCTGATCGAGGACGGGAGCGCCGAGAAATCTCCCCATCTGCTGTTTTTCGACCGGTTCGCGCGGCGCCGCCAGAACGTGACCGCGCCCGGAAAAGACAGCGCCCGTAATCTGCCCATCGAGCGGGGAGAAAAACGTGAGTGTCCCCTCTTCAAAGGAGAGAACGGCATCGCCACGCCGCAGCTGGACATGATGGGCGGGAGCAATGCGATAAACATTGGAGGAATCGACACGCAGCGCCTTAATCGCATCATACAATTCATGCGGCGATCTTTCCGTGCCTGGAAAGACTGTCGGCGCCAGGAGACACCACAGCGCGAAAAAGATTGCCTCCGCCCTCATACGAGGAGTGTAGTCACTTTCGGCATGAGGGAACAAGGCGGACGGCGCGAACTGACGACCGCGGATTAAAATGGAAAGATACCGCGCATGATTTTAGCTTCCCGAATTCGCACTGTCTTGCTGAGCGTCGCACTCCTTTCCGTGAGCGGCCGGGCAGCAGCGGATACCATTGTTCTTAAGAACGGCCGGCGCATCATCGCTCTGAGCGCCGTCGAAGAAGGCGACAAGATAAAGTATCTGACCTCCGCCGGCGAATTGAGCCTGCCGAAATCCATTGTCGATCATATTGAGAAAGGTGGCGGCTCGGTGCCGATGGCCGGCTCACCGGGAGCCGATGCCGCGAACTTGGACATCGCGCCGCCAGTGATGGAATCGAGCGGAGCGATCGCCGAAGTCGAACACGGTGCGGTTCACGACGGGGCCATCGACCGGGAATACATCGCGAAACTGGAAGGCGCAGCTCGCTCGGGCGGCCGGCAGGCCAATCAGAGTGCCGCGCTGGGACATCATCTGGCGGCGAATTTCGAATTGTCTCGCGGCGACATGGAGCATGCGCTCAGCGACGCGCGAACGGCACTAAACTATGCGCCGGAAGAGCCGGCGTTGCTCTTGAACGTAGGTTACCTCCTTTTGAGGCGGAGCGAGTTTAAGGAATCCCTGGAATACCTGGAGCGCGCGCGGCGCTTTGCGCCTGACAACCCGGATGTGCCAAAGCTGGAGGGCTGGGCCTACTACGGCTTGAATAAAATAGCTCAGGCGGTTGCCGAGTGGAAGCGCGCGCAAGCGCTGCGGCCGGACAAAGAAGTGCAGTTAGCGCTGGACAGAGCACTCGCGGATAAGCAGGAGGAAGAAAGCTACAAGGAAAACGAGAGCAGTCACTTCAAACTGCGCTACAGCGGCGCAGCCGCGCCAGCGCTGGCGCGGGAAGTACTGCGAACGCTGGAGAGGCATTTTTCGGCGATTGAATCCGAGCTGAACTTTACGCCTCCGGAACCGATTGGTGTGATTCTCTACACGCAAGACGCCTTCAGTGATATCACCAAAGCCCCGTCGTGGGCGGGAGCGCTGAACGACGGACGCATTCGCGTGCCGGTGCAGGGACTGGCGGGGGTGGACTCGGAATTGTCGCGCGTCCTGAAACATGAGCTGACCCACAGCTTCATTGCGCAGAAGACGCGCAGCGCTTGCATGGGGCTGGCGGCAAGCTGCACAATTCACGCACCGGCCTGGATTCAGGAAGGATTGGCACAATGGATGGAGGGCCAGCGCAGCAGAGAGGATGCCGCAGTGCTGTTGCAGATTTACAACGACAATAAGGCCATCCCGCTCAGCCGTCTCGAAGGCTCGTGGCTGAACATGAGTGGGGACACGGCGCGCTATGCGTATGCCTGGGCGCTGGCGAACATCGAATACATCGTGCAAGCCGATGGGATGGGCGATATTGAGCGAATCCTCGATCGCATCGGGGCGGGAATGGCCACCGAGACGGCGCTGCGCGACGTGCTGCACAGCGGTTATGACGACCTGATGCAATCCGCAGCGGAATATCTGCGGAAAACCTACGCGCGCTGATCCGCTTCGTGCGAACGCTTGCGCCCTCTCCTCTCGTTTGTCGTCCCTGGCTTCACACCGCTAGATGGTGGCAAGAAGAGCGGCTAAGAGTGCGGCGCGGGAGGGCATGGTGTTGATAAGAATGTGTTCGTGCGAGGAATGAGCGCCATCGCCGACGGCGCCCAGGCCGTCAAGCGTGGGGATGCCGAGCGCGGCCGTGAAATTTCCGTCCGAGCCGCCCCCGACGGTGCATTCGCCCAGGGACACATTCATTTGCTTCGCCAGTGATTTGGCGCGGGCATAGAGCGATGCGCTCATTTGGCGTTCGAGCGGAGGGCGGTCGAATCCGCCGGTGACTTCAAGGCGAGCCCCACTTTGAAGCGGACGCAGGGCGTGCAGGCGGCGTTCCAGGCTGCGCATATCGGAATTCCTCAAGGCGCGCAGGTCAAGGAGGGCGCGTGCGCGTTCCGGGATAACATTCGTGCGTGTGCCACCCTCAATGATGCCGGCGTTGACGGTGACGCCGCGGCGAAAATCATTCCATCCTGCGATGGCCGCGAGTTGCCGTGCCAATTCGTGGATGGCGTTGACACCCTCTTGTGGTGCGAGACCCGCGTGCGAAGCGCGGCCATGCACAATCAATTCGGCTCCACCGACTCCCTTGCGCGCCGTCTTCAGCAGGCCGCGCGAGCCGAAGGAGGGCTCAAGCACGAAGACGGCGTCGCTGCGGCGCGCTTCCGTTTCGAAGAATTTGCGCGAAGATTCGCTGCCGATCTCCTCGTCAGAGGTCCACAGAAAGACGAGGCGTTTGCGCAGCCGCATTTCCGCATGCTGCAGGGCCTGCAGCGCGAAAAGCGCCTGAACGATTCCGGCCTTCATGTCAAAGGTTCCCGGGCCGTACGCTTTGCCACCTTCCAGTCGGAAAGGCATTTTGGCGAGTGTTCCCGTGGAGTAGACCGTATCGTAGTGGCCCAACACCAGAAGTTGGCCCGAAGACCCAGATTTGTTCGGCGCAGGAGTGATGCGGAGAAGGTCCCCACGATGCTTCTGCGCGATTCGTTCCACGCGTGTGCCGCGCTTATTCCATTCCTCAGCGATGACACGGCAACAACGATCAGCAGCGGCTTTTTCCAGACTGGGGGATTCCGCAGTCACGAACCGGCGCAGCGTCGCGAGCATCTGCGGCAGGCGTGGCTTCAAGAGTTGCAACAACGTCTTAGGGAGACGGGCATCCAGCATGATGGGGAGATGCTATCAATGCGCGGCGACCAGAGCAAATCGAGCAAAATCTATCGCCGCGAAAGAAGACCTCCGCGGTTGGAAAACCGTAGCCACCCCCAAAGAGCGCGTATCGCGGAGGGCGACGGTTCGCATATAATTAGAAGTTTGGCGGGGATGTGCCAGGCGCCGCTGAAGAGGCTGCGGCGACGGAGAGCACGAATGATACTGGACGTCGTGGAAATTCAGAAGCTACTGCCGCACCGCTATCCATTTCTCATGGTGGACGCAATTCTCGAGGTGGAACGCCTCAAGCGCATCGTCGGCATCAAGAATGTTTCTATAAATGAATATTACTTCCAGGGGCATTTTCCCGGAAAGCCCGTCATGCCGGGCGTCCTTATTCTCGAGGCCATGGCGCAGACGGGTGGGCTTTTGCTGCTGCTGGATATTCCGGATCGCGACAATAAGCTTCTTTTTTTTGTGGCCGTCGACGGCGCGCGATTCCGGCGTCCCGTGGTGCCCGGCGATCAACTGCGCATCGAATGCAACGTCCTGGCCTGGCGCGGGGACTTCTGCAAGTTGGAAGGCAAAGCAACGGTGAACGGACAATTGGCTGCCGAAGGCACGGTGATGTGCAAGATGATCGATCGCGACGCACCGGGCAAGGCCGAAGAACCCCCGAAATGACGATGCGCGAAATTCATCCGCAGGCTGTGGTGGCGGCAAATGCAAAGCTTGGGGAAGGCGTGAAGATCGGCGCGTACGCGGTGGTTGGCGAGGACGTGGAATTGGGCGACGGCTGCGTGTTGTACACACACGCGATGCTGACGGGCCCTTCGAAGTTCGGCAAGAACAATGCGTTTTATTCGTTCAGTGCGATCGGTAGCGACCCACAGGACTATACCTTTCGAGGTGAGCGCACCGAACTGGTCGCAGGCGACGGCAACATTTTCCGCGAATACGTCACCGTCAGCCGTGGCACGCAAAAAGGCGGCGGCAAGACTTTCCTGGGCGACCACAATTTTCTCCTGGCGTATTCGCACATCGGGCATGATTGCTTGATCGGCAGCAACACGCTGTTGGTGAACGGCGCAACCCTCGCGGGACACGTCACGGTGGAAGATTTCGCGACGATTGGCGCGTTCTGTCCAGTCCATCAGTTTTGCCGCATCGGCCGCTACGCGTATATCGGCGCATCGACAGTGATTACTCAGGACGTCCCCCCGTTTTCGAAAATCGTAACCGAGCGCGAGACGAAAAGTTTTGGCATCAATACCACTGGCCTGGAGCGCAAAGGATTTTCGCCGGAACGGCTGCAGACCTTGAAGCGGGCCTATCGTTTGCTCTTGCACTCGAAGCTGAATACTTCGCAGGCGCTGGCCGAAATGCGGAAATCGTTGAGCGATTCCGCCGACGTGCAAGAACTGATCAAATTCATCGAAAGCGCCGAGCGCGGCATCGTGAAGTGACTCCTGACTGCGGATTTCATGCCGGACGCGAACACCAACACGACAGGCTGGGGACTCATCGCTGGAAACGGGCGCTTTCCGTTCCTGGTGTTGGAAGGTGCGCGCAGTCAGGGAATCGACATGGCGGTGATTGCGCTGAGGGAAGAGGCATCCCCGGAGCTGGAAAAAATTGCCAGACGGCTGTGCTGGGTGAGCCTCGGCGAGTTAAGCAAAACCATCGACTTGATGCGTCAGGAAGGCGTGAAGCAAGTGGTCATGGCCGGGCAGGTGAAACACAACAAGATTTTCAGTTCCATCCGGCCAGATTGGAAGCTGGCGAAGCTGCTGTTTTCGCTGCCGCGGAAGAATACAGATGCATTGATCGGTGCAGTCGCACGCGTGCTGGAAGACGAAGGCATCCACCTGGTGGATTCGACGCTGTTCCTGAAGCCGCTGGTCCCCGAACCCGGTGTGCTCACGCAGCGCGCCCCGAATGAGCACGAAGCAGAAGACATGGCTTATGGGCTGGACGTGGCCAGGCAAATCGCAACCATGGACATCGGACAAACCGCGGTCATCGCGGATTGCGCTTGCGTCGCGGTGGAGGCGATGGAAGGCACAGATGAGACTATCGCGCGCGCCGCCCGAATCACTGGCGGCAAGCCGCTGGTGGTCGTCAAAGTCAGCAAGCCAGGCCAGGATATGCGTTTTGATGTACCGGTGGTCGGTTTGCCCACCATCGAACAAATGAGGGCTGCGGGTGCGACCGCTCTCGCAGTGGATGCCGGGCGTACACTTCTTTTTGACCGGGAAAAACTGATTGAATTGGCGGACGGAGCGGGAATCACGATTCAGGCTTTTCCTCCCGCCCCTGGGCCGGAACCAAATGACCTTTCGAAGGGAATGAACAAGGAATGAGCGCGGCGGGAGAATCGAAGAAGATTCGTGTCGCCGTGGTCGGCACGGGCGAATTTGGGCGAAACCACGCGCGCGTGTACCGTGAGCTTGAAGGCGCGGAACTCGTTGGCGTCTTCGACCAGAATCAAGAACGCTCCGCGGCCGTCGCAGCGGAATTTCAGACGCAGGTTTTGAAGAGTCTCGATGAATTGCACAGTCGCGTGGATGCCGCGAGCGTCGCTGTCCCGACGGTCGCGCATGCGGAGGTGGGCTGCCGGCTTCTGGAAATGGGGCTCGACGTTCTTGTTGAGAAGCCCATGGCCGTGAATCTCGTGGAGGCCGATGCGCTGCTCCGTGCGGCGAAGAAAAACGGACGGATCCTGCAGGTGGGCCACGTCGAACGGTTCAATCCTGCCGTGGTTGCGGTTGAGCCGATCCTGAATCGGCCGCTGTTTTTCGAAGTGCATCGATTGGGCATCTTTACGCCGCGCAGCCTTGACGTTGACGTGATCTACGATTTGATGATTCACGATCTGGATATTTTGCTGGCGCTGGTCGACGAAACCGTGGTGGAAGTCAAAGCCGTCGGGATTCCGGTCCTTACGGACAAAGTGGACATCGCGCACGCACGCCTGGAATTTGCGGGTGGGGCCGTTGCCAATATCACCGCCAGCCGGGTTTCCACCGAGCGCGTGCGCAAGATGCGCTTTTTCCAGCAGCACGAGTACATTTCGCTTGATTATGCGCGGCGCGATGCCCTGCGCATCGGGGTAAAGAAGCCCGGCCCGCAGCCGGAGTTTGCGTTTGAAAAGCTGAATACACGCGTGGTCGAGCCGTTGCACGCGGAGCTCGAAGCGTTCGTTGATGCCGCGGGCTCGCGCAAGGAGCCGCGCACCAACGGGGCAGCGGGGCGTGCGGCGCTCGAATTGGCAGGCCGCGTAATGGCAAGCATCCACGAGCACGCCGCGCGCGTCAATGTATTAGACAGCCGTCAGTCGGCCAGCGTTCCGGGCGATCGCAAAACGGCCGGCTTGGATGTTTTCGCCACACACGACAAAACAAGATGATTTCGCGGATTCTGGTTCCGATCGATGCTCGTCCGACCGCGGCGGTGGATGCGCCAACACAGCGCCGCCGTCCCACCACCATGGATGAGCGCACGCTGGTGCCGGCCATGCTGCCCATCGTGCAGTTGGACGGGCATTCGACGATCCCCGCAAATCTGCCGCTGGAGTCCATTGTCGCCCGCGTGGTCGTGCCCCGCGATGTGCATCGCGAAGCCTACAGCGTCACGGAAGACCTTTCGACGCCGCTGCAACCGACAGACATGGACGAGCGCATCGCTGTGCCATTGGGCGCCGCCCCGCCGGAGGTGAGCTCGTATCCGCGGCATGTTCCGGAAGACCTCGTCGACCCTAATATTTTCATTACCGGCGAAGTCAATCTGACCGTTCCCGAGCATAAGGAGGAAAGAGCAAAGGCCAGGTGGCAAGTCACCATGCGGCTTTTGGTGGCTTACTCCCTGCTGATAACTTTGATTTTGTTGCAATCGAAGCTGTTTCCGCCGCGCGAGCGGACCCAGGCCGAAATGGAACTCGCGCAAAGGCAAATGGTAGTGCTGCTTCCTCCGGGAGCGTTGGAATCGCTAAAGCCATCGACCCGTCCGGTTCAACCGGTGCCCAAAGTGCACGTTGATCCACGGGTGTTGCGTGAAGTTGCGCCGCCGATCGCTCCGACGCCGGCACCTCAACCGGAACGTCCGGTGAGAGAGTTGCCGAACGCACCAGTGCCCAAGCCAAACGATGTTCAGCCTGATCCACAGCCCAGCGCACCAATGCCCAGAACGGATGCGCCCAAGCCCGCGGTAAAACTCGAAGCGCCGGACACCCCACAGCCGCAGCATGGGCTGATCTTGCCGAAAAATTCGACCAGCAGATCGATCCAAGATACGCTGCGTGAAGCGGCCAAGAGTCCGGCAGGTGGCCGTTCCGGCGCGGTGGTGGGCCCGATGCCGCGCTCGGGCGGGGCACTCGGCGGAGGCGGACCACAAGGTGGCGGCGGTACCTACGGCAATGGCTATGAGATTCTTACACCTACCGAAGGCGTCGATTTCAGTGATTACATGGCCCGCGTCATCGCTGCCGTGCGGCGGAACTGGTATGCGGTCATGCCGGAATCGGCGATGCTCGGCGACCGGGGCCGCGTGGCCCTGCAATTCCGCATCATGAAGGACGGCAGCGTGCCGGCGGGAGAGCCGGTGCGGCTCATCGGTTCCGGGAAAGAGCCACTCGACCGCGCGGCGGTGTCAGCCATTCGCTCGTCGAATCCGTTCGAACCGCTGCCGCAGGCCTTCAGCGGACCGTATATCGAGCTGCGATTTTATTTTCTGTATAATTTGCCGATCGAAGCTGCTTATCAGTGAAACTCACGCGCCAACAAGTTCTAGGCAGACTTCTTGTCGTGCTTTTCATACTTATTTTTCTCTTTGTTCGCGCGCGGCATCTCCTCGTTCGATGAGCGAAAACAAAGCGCTTCTGCCTCTCGTTGTTGTTGTTGGTCCCACGGCATCGGGAAAGTCGACGCTCGCTGTGCGACTCGCCGAGCGGCTCGGCGGGGAAGTTGTGGCCTGCGATTCAACGCAGCTCTATCGCGGGTTTGATATTGGCACCGCAAAGCCCACCCCCTCCGAACGCCGCGGCATTGCGCATCATCTGATGGATATTCTCAGCCCGCAGGAAGAAGCGACCGCGGGCGGATATCGCCAATTAGCGTTGTCTGTGCTGGACGGCGTGCGGCAGCGGAAGCGCCTGCCGATATTCACCGCCGGCACGGGATTGTATTTGCGCGTGCTGCTCGAGGGTCTCGCGGACGTTCCGCAGCGCTCGGAAAGATTGCGCGACCGGCTGCGCGCAAGCGTTGAAGACCACCCGTCCGGCCATCTGCATCGAATGTTGAAGCGGCTCGACCCGGAAACGGCCGCGAAAATCGCGCCCGCGGACGAACAGAAGCTCATCCGTGCCGTCGAAGTTTGCGTGCTGACGCGAAGGCCGGTCTCCGAGGTCCTTCGGGCGGGCCGGACACCGCTCGAAGCCTGGCGTGTGATACGAATCGGATTGATGCCGCCGCGCGAGAAGCTCAACGAGCGCATCCACGCCAGAACAGACGCCATGCTCGAACAAGGATGGGTGCGCGAAGTGCAAGCACTACTCGAGAGCGGCATGAGCCAGAATTCGAAGCCGTTCGATTTCATCGGCTACCGCGAATTGCGCGCGGTACTCCGCGGCGAGATTACACTAGAAGAAGCGCGGGGAGCGATTCAGCAGGCCACCCGGCGGTACGCCAAACGCCAGCTCACGTGGTTTCGCAAAGAGCAGGGCGTACGTTGGTTTCCAGGATTTGGCGATGATCCCGGTGTACAAGCGGGCGCAATCGAATGGCTAAATGTCCAGGGGCTTGAGGAGTTGACGGGTTTGGCGTAAGCCGAATGCCGGGGATTGAGCAGCCGGCTTACCATGTAGGCCGTCTTTAGGCCGGGAATATAAGGCCTCTTGATTTGCGCGGCCCCTGGTCTCTGGCTCGGCAATCGAAGCAGCACATGCTTTCGAGCCCGTTCGTCGCAGGCCCGAACTAAGATCGTCAGGTCAGGAACCCGCCGAAGGTGTCCCGCAAAACCAGCGAGACGCTGTAGAAATCCTTTCTGTTTTAGGGAGACCAGGATGTCAATCTCTGCCTGGTTCAACTCCAGAACAAACTCTTACTTGTCCTTGGCCTGGATGGAAAGCAACTCCACTTCGAAAATGAGGGTCGCGCCGGGTCCGATGTTCTCGCCCGCGCCGCGATCGCCATAACCCAACTCCGCCGGAACAAAAAGTTGCCACTTCGACCCGACGGGCATGAGCTGGAGGGCCTCCGTCCAACCCTTGA
>WNGI01008365.1_pt1 | contig 16622 bp, 17 predicted proteins | sample 5400621 | NCBI WGS metagenome assembly WNGI01 (sample SAMN13153374, study PRJNA577476) | soil metagenome | isolation source: 20 cm soil or saprolite under Garry oak tree replicate 1 | place: USA:California | collected 2016-06-15 | reverse complement strand
GAGCCGGTTCCAGGCGCGACACCAAAAAAGCCCGCTTCCGGATTAATCGCCCAAAGCCGGCCATCCGAGCCAACGCGCAGCCAGGAGATATCGTCGCCGATCGTGTGGATCTTCCAACCCTTCATGCTCGGGGGCGGCACCAGCATGGCCATATTGGTCTTGCCGCAGGCGCTCGGAAAGGCGCCGCAGATATAAGTGATCTCACCATCCGGGCTTTCAACGCCGACGATGAGCATATGCTCGGCGAGCCAGCCTTCCTTTTGACCGAGTTTGCTGGCGATGCGCAGCGCGAGACATTTTTTTGCGAGCAACGCATTCCCGCCGTAGCCTGAGCCGACACTCCAGATCGTGTTGTCTTGCGGGTAGTGACAAATGAATCGCCGTTCGATGTCGAGGTCGGCTTTGGAATGAAGACAGCGGGTGAAGTCGTCGGAGTTGCCGAGGTGATCGAGAGCAATCTTGCCCATGCGCGTCATTAAGCGCATGTTGAGCACGACATAGACACTGTCCGTGACTTGGACACCGACCTTGCTGAAGCGCGAACCCGCGGGCCCCATGAGAAATGGAATCACATAGAGCGTCCGTCCGCGCATCGAGCCGGCATAAATTTTCGAAAGCTTTTCGTAAGACTCGGCCGGAGCCATCCAATTATTGTTGGGGCCCGCTTCCTCCTGTTGATCGGTGCAAACGAAAGTAAGATTTTCCGTCCGCGCCACGTCGTTGAGGGCGCTGCGATGCAGATAACAACCCGGTAGTTCCTTTTGATTGAGCGGGATGAGATCACCACCGTGTACGGCGATCTTCGTTAAACGTTCCTTTTCATCTTCGGAGCCGTCGCACCAGAAAACTTCATCCGGCTGGCACATGGCGGCAACGTCTTTGACCCATTTTTGAATATGCGCATTTATGGGAATTGTTCCTGTCGACTGGTTCATGGTTTAACGATCTTTCCTTTCCTGATCGCTTAGTATTTTGAATTTCTTATATTATGGAGATTAGCGACGTGGCGCTCATAAAGAGCGCAGCACTGATGTAGCGAATCAGGAGCACGCTGCATTCACAAACCCTAACCGATGATACGCAGCCATGTCAATAATTGCACTATTCGCGGAATACCCGGGAGAGTCGCCACCGCCCGCCGGGAATGTCCTCGACCCATCTCGCTAACGCCGCCAGTTCGCCGCGCGGATCTAGGATGCCAACGTAATTTTCGCCATTTTGCCGCGCGCCAAGTTGGCCGAGCAGTTCCTGCTGCCCTAGGCGCAACCGGGCTATGAGACGACTCTGCCATGTCACCGCTCGTAAATGCGCTAGCGCTGAGCGCAGCGAAACAAGCGGGATGACGTTTTGCGAATGGCGATCTTTCAGTTCTTCGATGCCGATGGATTGCGCGACGTCGAGATGATCACAGGCGAGACGTCGCAGATTTTTTAGGTGCGCTCCGCAACCCAATGCCTTTCCCATATCCGCCGCCAACGTCCGGACATAAGTTCCGCGCGAGCAGGTGACCTCGAATTCAAGCTCGTGCTCGTTCAATTGCATCACGCGAAGTGCGTCGATCCGGATGGGCCTCGGCTCTCGAGGAATCTCCTTTCCCTGGCGTGCCAGACGATACAATCGTACGCCGTCCTTTTTCAAGGCTGAAAACATCGGCGGTACCTGCAGGAGATCGCCGGAGAATTTTTGCTCCAAGGAGCTAAGTTGGGTCTTCCCGACTGCCGGTACGGGCTGTTCTTTCAACACCTTTCCAGTCGCGTCTTGCGTATCGGTTTCGACGCCAAGGGACATCACGGCCTGATATCGCTTCACCCCGCCCAGAAAAATATCGGCGATCTTCGTCCCTTCATTGACACCCACCAAGAGCAAGCCCGAGGCAAAGGGATCGAGGGTGCCAAGGTGACCGACTTTCTTGGCGCATAAGAGTTTCTTGACCTGATGGACCACTTGGGCGGAAGAGGGGCCTTCTGATTTGTCGATCAGTAGAATGCCGCTTTGCGTCATGAGCGTGAAAGGAAAAAACGGAAAGCTAAGAAACCCAGAACGAAACCGCGAAACGAACCGACCTCATGATTTCGCAACTCTTAGCAAGGATTCGATACGCCGGGCTTCCTCTTCGGTTTCGTCGTAGGTGAATTCGATCGACGGCACGAAACGGAGATTGAGCTGCTTGGCAACTTTTGAACGAATAAATCCCGAGGCGCTCTTCAGGCCCGCCCAAGCCTCGCTCTTGCCGACGCTGTCGCCGAGCACGCTGAAAAAGATCGTGGCGTGCCTGAGATCCTTGGTCACTTTTACCTCGGTTAAGTTTACCGTTTGGACGCGTGGGTCGCGAATTTCTCGCCGCAAAAGGTCCGCGAGTATTTCGCGCAATAAGTCTGCCACGCGATCCGATCGTTGGAAGTCCATAGTCAAATAGAAACCCGATCCTAGCAATGAAAACATTCCACTTCGGCGTGGCCCAGTTGGACCAGACCGAGGGCCTCGACGAAATCGGTCACCCGATTCAACGTCGCTTCCACCACCGGCTGGCTCGTGCCGGCGGCGGCAAAACCCAAAACCGAGCTTTGCCAGAGTTCTTGATCGCCACACTCCGTGACCGATACGTTGAATTGATTGGCAACCCGCGTCTGAATACTTTTCAAAACCCCGCGCTTGCCTTTTAGAGAATGGTTCTCAGGAATCGTCAGCTTGAGCTTAAGGACGCCCACGACCATGGCGATACGTGACTCGCGAGCGACTTCGGTCGGCTAACTATACGCCGCTAAGTCGCTGCGCCTCGCGCCCCGGCGGCGTCGGGTTGATCCGCCGTATCACCGGGATGCGCTCGAAAGCTTCGATGACATCGCCCTGTTTGATGTCCTGAAACCCTTCCAAGGAAAGACCGCATTCGTAGCCTGCGGCAACTTCGCGCACGTCGTCTTTAAATCGCTTGAGGCTCGCCAGCTTGCCTTCGTGAACCACCACTTGGTCGCGCAACAAACGCACGATGTTGCCACGCGATATTTTGCCCTCGTTGACATAACAGCCGGCGATGGTGCCGACGCCGGCGATATTAAAGATCTGGCGAATCTCGACTCGAGCTTGCGTTTGCTCGCGGTAGGTTGGCTCCAGCATGCCTTCCATCGCTGCGCGGACGTCCGCTACGGCTTCGTAAATGATTGTATAGAGTCTTACGTCGACGCCTTCCTTTGCTGCCAACGTCGCACCCTTAGACTCGGGCCGGACATTGAACCCGATAACGATCGCGTTCGACGCCGCTGCCAGTAAGATATCACTCTCGGTAATCCCGCCGACCGATCCGTGAATGACTCTGAGCTTCACTTCGTTCGTCGACATGCGGCTCAATGCGTCACTGAGCGCTTCGACGGAACCCTGCACGTCGGCCTTGAGCACGACGCGAAGCTCTTTGACATCGCCGGTTTTGATCTGATCGTAGAGCTCTTCCAAAGAAACTTTGCTCGATTTTACGAGCTCTGATTCTCGCTGCTTGCTCTGGCGATATTCGGCGACCTGCCGCGCCTTAGCTTCGTCGGCTACGGCCACGAATGAATCGCCTGCCTGGGGCACGCCCTGGAGTCCAATAATTTCAACTGGAAATGACGGCGGCGCCGACTCCAACTTGTGGCCGTGGTCGTCGATCATGGCGCGCACCTTGCCGTAATAAACACCGCAGACAAATGCGTCGCCGCCGTGCAGCGTGCCCTCCTGGACCAAGACGGTCGCCACGGGACCTCGGCCACGATCCAACTTCGCCTCGACGATCGTACCGCGCGCAAGTTTGTTCGGGTTTGCTTTGAGATCTAAGATATCGGCTTGAAGTTGGATCATTTCCAAAAGATGCGGGATGCCTTCGTGGGTCTTTGCCGACACGGGGGCGAATACCGCATCGCCGCCCCAGTCTTCGGCAACTAGACCGTGCTCGGAAAGACCTCTTTTGACTTTTTCTATGTTGGCATCGGGTCGGTCCATCTTGTTTACAGCGACGATGATGGGCACCTCGGCCGCGCGCGCGTGGTTTATCGCCTCCACCGTCTGCGGCATGACGCCGTCATCGGCAGCGACCACTAGAACGACGATGTCGGTCACTTTCGCGCCCCGGGCTCGCATCGCCGTAAAAGCTTCGTGGCCCGGCGTATCCAAGAAGGTTACGCTTCGACCGTCCACCTCGACATGGTAAGCGCCGATATGTTGCGTGATCCCTCCATGCTCCTGCGCCGTAACATGAGTGCTGCGAATCGCGTCGAGTAAAGATGTCTTGCCGTGGTCGACGTGGCCCATGATCGTCACCACGGGTGAGCGTGGTAGCAGCGCCGTTTCTTGCTCTTCCACCTGATGCTCGAGTTCTAGCGCGCTGTCGGCGTCGAAGGCGACATTTTCCACCTGATGATCGAACTCGGACGCGATCAACGTCGCCGTATCCGCATCGAGCACTTGGTTGATGGTCGCCATCATGCCCATGCTCATCAATTTTTTTATGACCTCGCCAGCTTTGACGCCCATTTCTCTGGACAGATCTGCCACGGTTACTACTTCGGAGATCTTGATGACCCGCTTGCTCGCTTTAGGAACTGTGATCTCGGTTTTCCTGACCTCTTTGCCAGGTAGCACCCGCTTTTTCTTTGGAATTCGACCACCGCCGCGCAGTTCCTTTTCTCGCAACTCCAACACATCCTGTTTTTTGACGACACGCCGTTTGTGACGTCCCGGCTTCGGCTTGTCCGCGCCCGCGGCTTGTTCGCCCGTGCCGTTTTGCGGCTTTTCCGCTTCCGGCACACGCGAACCTGGCTGAACTGGAGCCGGACCAGCCGGCCGTCGCAACACCGGCGTCGGAGCCGGCTCAATCCGCATGGTTTGCTTCAGATCAATGCGTCCGAGAATACGCGCGCCGCGCGGCGCCTCTTGCGGCGTCGGCTCCTTGGCTTGAATCACCGCTTCCCGCCGACCCTCGGGTTGGGCTGGCGCCGAGGACGGTGCCGTCACTTCGGTCTCACTCGGTGGCGGCGTGCGCTCGGGTTCCGCTGGCGTCTCCGCAGCTCTGGCAGATTCATCAAAGGTTTCGATTTCCGATTCGGCTTCCGATGGGCTTGGCTCGACTGGAGATATGGGAGCGGCCGTCTCGAACCGGGAAGGTTCCGAAACGGGCGCTTTGGCTGATTCGACCGGCGCTGCCGTCGGTTCGGTTGGTGCAACCTCCGTTCGGCTGGTGCGCCTGCGAATAACGTTGGCGCGCACCCGGCGCTCGACGATCGTTTCACGCGCTTCGGACGCCCTATCCCCCTCGTCTTCGCTTTTAACCATACGATCGGCGACGATCTTTTCCTCACCGACGTGAACTTGAGGTTTCTCGAGCGCAGTCAGAGCAGCGCGCACACGCGACACTTCGTCGTCTTCGAGCGCGCTCTGGGCTTTGCGGCCTCTCATTCCCAGCTTATCGAGCTGAGCAATAAGATCCTTCGTTTCAATGCCTAATTCCTTGGCTAACAGATGGACTCGCGTCTTACCCATCTCCCCTTACTCCCGGTCTCGATCTTTAAGTGCCTCGATCAATCGTTCCTTCGCCGCCCGGTCAATCTCTACGTGAAACGCGCGGTACTGACTTTTACGCCCGAGGAACGCTCGCCAACAATCTTTGTCTTGGTGTAAATAGCCACCACGCCCTAGTGTTCGATCAGCAATCAATTCGCCCTGCCCCGTCGAAGTCAATCGGATCAACCGGTCCTGGTTGTCTCGTTTGCCGCACCCCAAACAAGTTCGTTGCGGGCCGGATCTCTTTTTTGGCACAATTACTCTGGTTGCGACTCTTGCTCCGGAGCGGGCACCGCAAGCGCAGCAGCCGCCGCGGCGGCTGCTGCGCTTGCGGCCGCTTCGGCTTCTCGCGCTCGTTTCTCGGCAACGTATTGCCGAGCCGAATTGTGCAAAGCCTCTGCTTTTTCCTTGCTGATGCCCTCGACTTCGAGAATCTCAGCTAGATCACTATCCGCGACATCTTCCGCCGACTTAAATCCCTCTTGATAGAGCAACTCCGAAGCAAAATCACCGATGCCGGGGATCGAGCCGATCGATTGCCGCGCCCGGCGCGTTTCTTCCTCGGCCTCGGCTTCGCTGCGCACGTCAATGCGCCAACCGGTCAGACGAGAAGCTAACCTCACGTTCTGTCCCTTTTTGCCGATGGCGAGCGAAAGCTGATCGTCGGGCACGATAACTTCCATCGTGTGATCCTCGTCATCAATGAGAATCTTGGAGACTTTAGCCGGTGCGAGCGCGCGACAAACAAATTCCGCTTGGTCCGGAATCCAGTGCACAATGTCAATTTTCTCACCACGCAACTCTTGAACCACGGCCTGGACCCGAGTGCCCTTCATGCCGACGCAGGCGCCGACCGGATCGACGTCAGGGTCGTGGGAAACCACGGCGATCTTTGCCCGTCCACCGGGCTCGCGCGCTGCTCCTTTGACTTCGACGATGGCTTCATAAATCTCGGGAACTTCCTGAGCAAAGAGCTGAATCAGCATGCCAGGGTGCGTGCGCGACAAAACGATCTGTGGACCCCGGCTGGTAATTTCTACGCTCACGATATAGGCCCGGATGCGGTCGCCTTGGCGGTAGCGTTCTCTCGGCACTTGTTCTTTCTCCGGGAGAATGGCGTCTGTGCGGCCGAGATTGACGATGATGTTGCGCTTTTCAAAGCGCTGCACGATACCGTTGACGAGTTGCCCCTCGCGTCCTTTGAATTCATTGTAGATAATCTCACGCTCCGCGTCGCGCAACCGCTGGACGATATTCTGTTTTGCGGCCTGTGCGGCGATGCGCCCGAAGAGGGTCGAATCGAGCTTGCACAGCAGCTCGTCGCCGATCTCGGCATCGGGATCAAGGTTTTCTTTCGCGTCTTGCAACGTAATCTCGGTCGCCTCGTCCTGAATGTCTTGGACCACGGTTTTGGCTTCGAACAGCTCGACTTCCCCAATCTCGGGGTTAAATTGCGCTTCGATTTTGCGCTGATGGCCAAACTTTTTCTTCGCCGCCGAGACCATAGCGTTTTCCAAAGCGCTGATGAGAATCGTTTTGTCGATTCCCTTTTCCTTACTGACCTGTTCGATAACTCTATTTAGATCCTGCTGCATATTCGGCACTCCAGTCGTGCTCGTAATTCGACTTCTCGATCAGTGTAAACGGTATTTCGCATCGCGTTCCGTCTTGATTCAAGGTAATCTTATCTGCGGAAACCTCCAACAACGGCCCCATAAACGATCGTCGACCCTTGATCAACTCGCGGGTGCGAACGCGAACGTTCTTACCCACGAAGGGCAAGAAATGCTCCGGCCGCTTGAGCGGACGATTGACCCCTGGCGAGGAAACCTCCAACGTATAGGTGCCGTCCACGACTTCGTCGGCGTCCAGAAGCTCGCTCAGGTCCCGGCTCATCCGGCTCAGATCGTCCACGTTTGGACCGCCCTGCTTATCCAGATACAGGCGCAATACCCGACCGCCACGGCTTCCCTCGTGCCTGAACTCGATGTCGATAATCTCCATTCCCTGAGTTTCTGCCAAAGGCGCAGCGAGCTGCCAAATTCGGGCAATGGTCGCATCCATGCTTGCGGCCCAGAAACAAAAAAAGCGGGCAAAGCCCACTTCAAGTGCTGACTCCTAAAGTGTAAGAAAATTACTACCATGTGCAACCTCGTCATTGCAAGGCCCGGGGTCGGTTCGCGCCGTTGCACCATCATCCGTATTTGCTATCATTCGGTCTTTAAATTCTCTTCCTTACCATGAACGTACTGCCTTCACGTAAACGACGCTCCCCCAGGCAGATATCGTGGGAACAGATCCTTGCAAACCTCGACGACGGTGTGATCGCACTCGATGTCGATGACAAAGTTATTTTTTTCAACGAAGCCTCGGAAGTGCTTACCGATATTTCATCGGGGTCGGCAATGGGGCAGTCGCTGGAGCAAATTTTCAAACGCGAGCCGTGGCTGGTCGACCTCGTGAAAACAACCCATCCGCCGCGCCAGAGACGGGCCCGCGGCGAGGGCGATTTCATCAACCGGTGGGCGCGAAAGATTCCCGTGGGCGTCACCGTTTCTTCTCTACAGGATCGGCACGGTCATTTTGTCGGTACGATTTTGCTGTTGCGCGATATCAAACGACGCAAGGAATTGGAAGAAGATCTCAAGCGCGCCGATCGACTCGTCTTGATGGGCACTCTCGCCGCAGGGCTGGCCCATGAGATTCGCAACCCCCTTGGCGGCATTAAAGGTGCCGCGCAGTTGCTGCGCCGCTCCGCCGACGGTAATCCTTCGGTACGAGAGTTTACCGGCATCATGATCCGCGAGGTGGATCGGGTCGATCAACTCATTGAACAACTGCTCGATCTGTCGCGCCCGGCGCAACTGACGCTAGGCCCTGTCAATATTCACGAGATATTGGAAGAGGTATTACTGCTCGAAGGCCAAACTGTCGGGGCCAAAGAAATTCACGTAAGAAAGTGGTTCGATCCGAGCCTGCCGCCCATCCGCGGCGACCGCGGCCGGCTCACGCAAGTCTTTCTGAATCTGGTGAAGAACGCCTTTCAGGCGATGGTTGGCGGCGGCGTGCTGACGGTGACAACTCGGGTGGAAACGGATTATCATATACGCGAGCATGGCACGGGGCCCAACCGCTTTATCTGGGTCGATCTCGCCGACGAAGGACGCGGCATCACCGAAGAGGATCTACCGCATATCTTCTCGCCGTTTTTCACGACCAAAACCAACGGCACCGGGCTCGGCTTGGCAACCTGCTATCGCATCATAAAGGAGCACGGCGGCATGATCCGCGTTGAAAGCACCGAAGGAAAGGGAAGCATCTTTAGAGTCTCATTAGTGGTAGCCGACTAAAATGGATCAAGGAAAAATTCTCATTACCGAGGACGAAGAGTCGCTCAGATTTGTCTTGCAGAAAGCCCTTGAGACCGAGGGGTATTGGGTTCAGATCGCGGCCAACGGCGCGAGCGCGCGGCGACTTCTGACCGAAAGCCACTTCGACGTTTCGCTGATGGACATCAAGCTGCCCGATATCGATGGCTTGGAGCTGCTCAAGGAAATCAAGGAGACCGGCGTCGACACCGCGATGATCCTGATGACCGCGCAGAACACCATGCGCAACGCCATCGGCGCGATGAAGAACGGCGCCTTCGACTACATCACGAAACCTTTTGACCTGGATGAAGTGCTGGTGCTGGTCAAGCGCGCCATGGATAGCCGCAAGCTGACGCGTGACTTTCGCGAGCTCAAAGAGGAAGTCAAAAAACGCTTCGAGCCCGGCGTCAACATCATCGGCACCAGTCCGAGCATGCAGGTCGTCTACAAAACGATCGGCCAAGTGGTCGACACTCAGGCGACCATTCTGATCCTTGGCGAGAGCGGTACGGGCAAGGAACTGGTGGCGAAAACGATCCATTATAACTAGCTGTTCGGCCATGAAAAAGGCGCCTTCACCGGCGCTCTTGACCGCCGGCTGGGTAAGTTCGAGTTGGCCGACAGCGGCACACTGTTCTTGGATGAAGTGGGTGACATTCCCTTGGATCTGCAGACCAAATTGTTACGCGTCTTGCAGGACCATGAATACAGTCGGGTCGGCGGGCGGGACGTCATGAAAGCCGACGTGCGCATTTTAGCCGCCACCAATCAGGACTTGGATAAGGCCGTCAAGGAAAAACGTTTTCGCGAAGATCTTTATTTCCGACTCAAAGTAATTCCGATCTACCTGCCGCCGTTGCGCGAGCGGCGCGGCGACATTCCGCTTTTGATCGGCTATTTCGTCGACAAGATCAACCGCGAAATGGGCATTCAAATCTCCGGGGTTTCGCCGGAGGCGCAAAAACTTTTGGAAGAGCATACTTGGCCCGGCAACGTGCGCGAGCTGGAAAATACATTGATCCGCGCCGCGGTGTTGTCCTCGGGGCCGATCATGTTCCCCAAGGATTTTACGTTACAAAACAAACCGGCGACGACGACTCTGGAAGTCGACCAGCTGTCCTTGGAAGAGATCATCCGGCACAAGCTCGAGGATTATTTTCGCAGGACCGAAGGCGTCGACGTGGACAATCTCTACTCGCTCGTCATCGAGCGGGTCGAACGCCCGCTCATCGAGCTCACGCTCAAGAAGACCAAGGGCAATCAAATCCGCGCCGCGCAGATTCTCGGGATCAATCGAAATACTCTGCGCAAAAAGATCACCGACCTGCGCATCGAGCTCAAGAGAGAGCCATCCTAAAGATTCATGCCGTCGCTCACAATTCCGCCGCTCTACGCCATTCTCGATCCCGAACAAACCAAGGGCCGTTCCACCGAAAGGATTCTTCACGATCTCTTAGAAGGCGGCGTCAAGTTCCTCCAACTCCGGGTCAAATCACTTCCAAGCAGTGATTTGTTTGAGCTCGCGCGGCGCGCTCGAGCAGCGACCCGATCCCATGAATGCAAGCTGATCGTCAACGATCGTGTCGACATTGCTCTGGCTTGTGACGCCGACGGCGTGCATCTCGGTCAGGATGACCTTCCACTCGAGGTCGGTAGAAAACTCATGGGGCAAAAAATCGTCGGCATTTCGACGCATGACCTCGAACAAGCACGGGAAGCCGAACAAAACGGCGCCGATTACATCGGCTTCGGCCCGATGTTCGGCACGACCACGAAAAATACCGGCGTCATGCCTCGTGGCGTCGAAATGCTCCGGCAAATTCGCGCTGCAGTAAACCTGCCCATCGTCGCCATCGGCGGCATCACGGAACAAAACGTCACGCAAGTTTGGCAAGCCGGAGCCGATTCCGTAGCGATCATTAGCGACATCTCAGGCGCGGATGACATTGTTTCGAAAGCCCGGCGGATCATCTCAGCGCACAGTCGCGCTTGACGCTGCAGTCCAACGGCAAGTCCGCCATGACAAGCAAATTCAAGACGGCGCCCGATGACCGCTATTTTGAAGACTACATCCCAGGCGCCGTGCATGAATTCGGCTGCATCAGCATCGACGAGCAAGAAGTTCTCGAATTCGGCAAGCGCTATGTGCCGCTCTCCTACCACATCGACAAAGAAGCCGCGAAAAACAGCATCTACGGCGGCGTGATCGCCAGCGGCTGGCACACCGCAGCCCTTATTATGCGCGTCTACGCGGAAAACTATCTCTCCAAATTAGCCAACCTCGGCTCACCAGGCGGTGACGAGCTGCGCTGGGACAAGCCTGTGTTTCCCGGCGACGTCTTGTCGGTACGTGCGACGGTTCTCGAGGCGCGGCGCGCTGAATCCCGGCCCGATCGCGGCATTGTCCGCACATTTATCGAAGTGTTAAATCAGAAACGCGAGGTCGTGATGAGCATGAAGATGGTAAACTTTGTCAGAAGTCGCGATGCGCAGGGGTAAAGTAAAACGCTCGCGATGCGTACTCCCGCATCCCGAGCGATAATCCCCGGCGCTAAACGACGAGTTCAAACCCGGCGCTCACGGCGACGCACCGATATTGCCCAGGAGGACCTTTATGGAGACCAAAATCATTTTCAACGGCAAGACCTACACCAAAGTCGAAGACATACCGGAAGAAGTGCGGCAGGCTTACCAGCAAGCGCTGGCACAATTTGCCGACGCCGATAGGAACGGGATTCCCGATATCTTAGAAAGCCGCACCCGAGGCAACGTGATCGCGATTCAGCAGTTCGTCGATCAGCTTCAACGGCCGTGAGTATAAAGGTGTGGGTGAAATGCCGGCGATCGTGCGCCGACTGTTCGAAATGGCGATGGGCCAGGCGGACGCAAACCGCAATGGGATTCCGGATGTGTTTGAATCGGCATTGGGGGTAGCGACTCCGCCGCCCTCTGGCGGAACCGATCAGGCCGAGTCTGCGACGACCGCAAACGTATCAATTGCCTATCCGCCGCCGGAAGACAAACCCATCATGACCGCGATCGACAAGGCGGCAAACTCACTCGATACTTTTCTGCGAATCCTCCTCGGTATCGTCTCGCTTGCCATCCTGGCGGGCGCGATCTTTCTCATGGTCAAATTGGACAGCGGCTCGCGCAGCCAAGGCGGCCGATTCTATGTCGCGATCGCCGCACTTGTCATCCTCGGCGCCGTCGATTCGCAATTTCGGCAACTGATCGAACGCCGCGCGCCGTTTAGCATCGCGATGACGGAAACGGAAAGCCGCTATGCCATGGCCAGTCTTCTTCTAATGCTGATCTCGACCGTGGTCCTGTTCGGCGCAGCGTGGTTTTTGCCCTGACGCTTGTGGGACACGGAGACCATTCGGTTGCACCATCTCGTGCGACGTTAGTCGGTCCGAATAGTACTCGATCGCTCACAGCTGACGCGCAACCGCACATTTTAGAGCTGAATCAAAAATTCTCGCGCACCCGTAAATAACTCGCAAAGCGCGGCAAACCCGTTTGTGTCAGGCCGCGATAAGTGTAAGTTACCGCCGTTCCCAACGGCGGCGGATTCTTGCGCACTTTGTCGCTGAATCCAGTGCCGATCAGAAATTTCTTGCCGTCCGCCATTTGCACGCGCAGGGCACCGAGCATGCCACGGTATTTGCCCTTGCCGGGCACATGTTCGATCACCACGGCCTCGGTGTCTTGCAACGGCTTGAGCTTGAGCAGAACATCGCTGCGGCCGGTCACATAACCCGCGTCTGCCAAATGCAACATGAGGCCTTCGCCGCCGCCGCGCACGACTTGGTCCAATTTGCGTTTCAGCGCCGCGCGGTCACTCACACGAAATTGCTCCACCGCAATCAACTGCAGCCAGTGCGTGCCGGCGAGAATTTCTTCAATGCGCTGCGCGCGCTCAGCGAACGTGCCGGATGCATTCGGCAGCTCGAAGATCATGTACTTGATCTGGCGCCATTCGTCGTCTTGGGGCTCGGTCTTACGCACGATCCCAGAGAGCGCCTCGAAGCGTCCGCGCGCCAACCAAAGCTCGCCGTCGAGAGCTTGGGCAGGCAGTTTAGCGATAAACCACGGCGGTGCGTTGACGGCACGACCGCTGCGAAAACGCAGCACCTGGCCATCCCAAATAGCGCGCACTCCGTCGTATTTTTCGCTGACGAGATACTTGGCCGGATCAACCTGCGGCCCAAGCTCGTTGGCCAACAGCAAAGCCGGCGTGGCACTCGAGGCTCCGGCGCTGACAACGCTGTGCATGGGCGTGATCAGCACCAACGTCAACAGAATAACGGAGAAGCAGTTATAAACGATCTGCACAGGATAGCTGTGTTAGCATTGAATCAGCCCGTCCGGCCACGGCACAATTCCACGCCAAGGTCTGCGCGATCCGCAACCTCAGCTTTCGACGATCGAAATATTGGATGTGAAATTTGTAATTTGAAATGCGCGCAACACCTAAGCTTCGTCAGCGTCGTCGAAACGAACGTCATCCCGTTCCGTATAGTTCTCGAAGCGAGTGTACTCGGCAAGAAACGCGAGGGTTATCGTTCCGGTGGGGCCGTTACGCTGTTTCTCGACGATGATTTCCGCCTTCCCCTTCACATCCTCGTTGTTTTTGTCATAGAGCTCTTCTCGGTAAATGAACATGATCACGTCTGCATCTTGTTCAATGGCGCCGGATTCGCGAAGGTCCGACATCTGCGGCTTTCGCCCGGTGCGATCTTCGACCTTGCGATTAAGCTGCGATAGGGCGATCACGGGAACGTTCAACTCTTTCGCCAGCGCCTTTAGGGATCGAGAGATTTCGGAGATTTCCTGCTCGCGGTTGTTCGCGTTGCCCATGCCGCGCATCAGCTGCAGATAATCGACGACGATCAAGCCGACTTTCTTCGACCTGTCCCGCAGCAGACGACGCGCCTTGGCGCGCAATTCTAAAACGGAAATTGCCGGCGTATCGTCGATATAAAGCGGCGCTTCGTGGAGTCGTCCCGCGGCCTTGGCGAGCTGCGGAAAGTCACGCTCGCCCAGATAACCCGAGCGCACCTTCGAGCTGTTGACCCGTGCTTCCGAACAGAGCATGCGCAAAACCAGCTGCTCCTTGGCCATCTCCAGAGAAAAAATGGCGGCGCCGACGCCGGAATAGGCGGCATGTGCCGCGATATTGAGAGCGAATGCGGTTTTGCCCATGCCGGGCCGACCGGCGACGATGATCAGCTCCGCAGGCTGAAGGCCGGCAGTGATCTTATCGAGATCCTCGTAACCCGTGGGCACGCCGGTGACCATCTCCTTGCGCTGGTAGAGTTTGTCGATGGTCTTAAGCGTGTCGGTGATCATGTCGCCGACGGCGACAAAAGAGGCTTTGATTTTCTTCTCGGAAATATCGAAGATGACTTTTTCCGCGCTGTCGAGAAATTCTTCGACGCTGCCCTGCTCCTCGTAGCCCCGCGTCGCAATTTCGGTCGCGGTGCTGATCAGGCTGCGAAGAATGGCCTTTTCGCGCACGATGCGGGCGTAGTAAGAAATATTCGCGGCCGTCGGCACGAAATCCGCCAGCGCCGCCAGATAGGCGCTGCCGCCCACCGCTTCCAACTCGTTTTTGCTCTTTAAGAAATCGCTTAGCGTGATCAAGTCTACCGGCTCGTTCCGGTCGGTGATCTCGATCATGGCGCGAAAGATTTTTCGGTGCGACTCGCGGTAAAAATCTTCAGGGCGTAAAAGCTCCAGGACCTGATTGATCGCTTCGTTGTCGAGCAAGATGCCGCCTAGGACCGAGGACTCGGCTTCCAGGTTCTGGGGCGGAACTTTGCGCAGGTTATCTTCTAACGCGGCCATGGCTTCGACGGAAGATTCTTATGTACGAGACCGACGATACGGACATGATCAGTTCAGACGAGCTGTAGGTTACGGGAATGTAACCGAACGAAATCAAAATGCAAGAAAATTTTCTGTCGGAAGCAAAAAAACTTTTTTGCCAGCCTTCAAGAAAATTTTTTTTCCGCAGACGTCGCTAAGGAATATCGCCGCAGGCGCTGTCGTTTCAACAAGGGAAGCAACAGCTTTTACACAGCTTATTCACATGCCGTCTGAAATTCCGGAAATCATGAAACTGAGGCGAAACCAACTGTCCTCCACGTGATAAAAAATCAGGACTTCGTGTAGGTCGCGGTCACTGTGGTATGGATCCCGCCGCGCACGTTGAAGTCACCGACCACGGTCATTTTGCGCGGTTGACACGCTCGAACGAGATCGTCGAGAATTTTGTTGATCACGGCTTCGTGGAAAGCGCCTTCGTCGCGATAGGACCACAAATAGAGCTTCAACGATTTGAGCTCGACACAGAGTTGATCGGGAACGTAATGGATTCGGATCGTGGCAAAATCCGGCTGTCCCGTGCGCGGACAAACACAGGTGAACTCGGGACATTCCATGTTAATTTCATAGTCGCGTTCCGGCCGCGGGTTGGCAAAGGTCTCGAACTGTTTACTCGGTTGGGCTGCCATGAACGCATCCTAGCGCGCCGCAAAACCATTTCCAAATCGGCGAGTTAGCTTGACTTGCCAGGGGGGCGATGATAACCGCTAAAAAATAGGACGCGATTTTTGGGAGGATCATCAACGTGAGTAGCCTAAGAGAACCCCGGGCGGGAGAAAAGCTGAGCGAACCGGAAGCCAAGGCTTACGTCGATCATCTCTATTCGACGCTTTACAAGTACGCGCACGAGAAGATTTACAAAGGCGCATTTATGACCCAACTGCGCGAAGGCAAGCTGCCGCTGCCGGTGATGCGCCAGTTTTTTAAGAATTGGGGCCATTTCTCCTTAGAAGTAAACGCGCTTAACGCAGTCTCCTATTACACCCACCTGCCTTTTTTCGTTCGGAACTTCGATCTTTTGGGGCCGTTCTGCGCGAAGATCGCCGACGAGCTGATTTCGCCGAGAGCGCCGGGCCATGTTTTGGTGTTGCTCCAGACCGCTGAAAAGATGAGCCTCAACAAAAAAGAAATGTTGGAGGATCCGTATCTACCCGCGGCCCGCGCGATCAATGATTTTTGCCACAAGATTTTTATCGACGGTTCGATCGTTGAGCTGTGGGGACTCCATGTATTCGAAGAGTCGCTCTCGATGTGGTCGGGACAATGGTACACCGCGCTCACCACCCATTACGGTTTTTCCAAGCAGGACGCGGTCTACTTTTCTACACACGAAGAAGCGGACATGGATACGCACAAGCTCGGCGAAGACGGCGAAGAGGCGATGGGCCACGGCGCTTTTAACCGCACCGTGCTCACGCGCGCGCTGCAGGAATGCGTCGAATTTCGCGCCGGCTACTCGATGGAGTACTGCGCGCTGACTATGGTCGATCTGCACGCGCAGATGAAGCAAGCCGCGCTCGATAATCCGTACCATCCTTGACCGAAAACATCCGACAACGGCGGCGCTCACAGATCAATGCGCTCCGGCGCTGTCGAGCCGTATCCCGCCTTCACGTTTATTCACTGTAAGTCATGGCTTGCAGACTGCTTTCAGGTAGGGCACGATTGTTATCGAATCGTATCAACCAGGTCGCTCCTTAATAAAAACAGGCAACGATAGAAACCGACCCCGACGCCTGGAACGTCAGATGACCGATAGCGAACTCGATCCCCTGCGCTCGATTCTCGCCGAGTTGGCGCCGCAAGGCCGCGCCGCGCTTTTGCCGGCCTTGC
>WNGI01003579.1_pt1 | contig 16625 bp, 9 predicted proteins | sample 5400621 | NCBI WGS metagenome assembly WNGI01 (sample SAMN13153374, study PRJNA577476) | soil metagenome | isolation source: 20 cm soil or saprolite under Garry oak tree replicate 1 | place: USA:California | collected 2016-06-15 | reverse complement strand
TATGGATCGTCTTCGACGACGATCGCGTCGTGGCTCGCGGCGAGAGCGAGCAGGGACTCGCGACGCGCAAGCGAGAGCGTCTCGCCAGATGGATTTTGGAAATTCGGGACGACAAAGAACATTCGCGGGCGCGCACCGCTGCGCCGGATGAGCCGCGAGGCTTCACCCACGTCGAGGCCTTCGCCGTCGACCGGCACCTCGAGCACCGTCGCGCCGTGATTACGGAACGCGGACAGGGCGTTCGCGAAGCCCGGCGATTCGACCACCACTGCGTCGCCGGGGCGGAGATAGACGCGACACGCGAGATCGATGGCCTGAAGCGCACCGGCGCTGATCAGTACGTCGCTCGCGTCCGTCTCGAGGCCCCGTGCCGACGCGCCGGCCGCGACGACCGCGCGGAGCTCGGGCTCGCCCTCGGTGATGCCGTAGCCGAGCGCGCTCGCGCCCTCGCGCTGGAGCACCGTCGCGGTGAGGTCGTCGGCGCCGACGAGCTCCAGCGCCTCGCGGGACGGCGATCCCACCGCGAAAGAGACGGTGTCCCGCGTCTGCCGCGCGACGATGCCGATGGTCTCGTCGATGAACGAGCCGAACACCTCGTGCTCGCGCCGCGCGCTCTGCTCTGGAAGCGGTGCGACCGCACCACCGCTCATGGCGGGGAGGATCTCGACGGTGCGCTTGCCGCTGAGGTCGCCGTCCGCGGAGAAGAAGCGGACGTCCTCGCCGTCGATGAACACGTTGACGAAGCGACCGAACTCGCCGTCGCGGAGCACACGCGCGGCGAGCTCGGGGTACCGATTCGCGATTTCTCGGGTGAGCGTCGCCAGGTCCGGGGCATCGATCGAGAGCGTCGCGTTACCGCCGGCCGCGGCGCGAAGTGGCGTAGCGAGACGAACGGTGACGCTCACACGGCACCCGCATACGCGCCACGGAACTCGTCCACATCCGCGGCGATCGCGGGGCCGAGCGGCGGCGAGTCCAGCGTTCCTTTGTAGGCGTTGCCGGTGATGTAAAGGACGACGGTCTCATCGTCGCCGAACGCGCCGCGCCGGGCGAGCGCTCGCGCGGTGGCGACCACCACCCCGCCCGCCGGTTCCGCGAGGACGCCTTCAGTGCTTGCGAGGAGAGCGCAGCCCTCGAGGACGTCGGCATCGCTCACCGACGCGGCCGACCCGCCGCTCGCGCGGATCACCGCGACCGAGCCGTCGCCGTCGGCAGGCGTGCCGATCGCCAGCGACCGGGCGACGGTGACCGGATCGCGGACCGGCCGGACATCGCGATATCCGTCGATTACGGCGTCCGAGACCGGGGCACAGCCTGCGGGCTGGGCGGCGTGAATGCTGCAACGCGTGTCATCGACGAGGCGCGTCGCGCGTAGCTGCGCGACCGCCGTCGCGGTCCGCGTGAGGAGCGCCCCGGATCCGACGGGGACGATCACGTGGTCGGGCAGGCGCCAGCCGAGCTGCTCCGCGGATTCGAAGAGCAGCGTCTTCGAGCCTTCCGCGTAGTACGGACGGAGCGTGAAGTTCACAAAGCCCCAGCGCTCCTCGTCGGCGAGGCGGGCGCAAAGGCGATTGACCTGGTCGTACGTGCCGCGGACGCGGACGACCGTCGCACCGTATGCGGCGGCACCCGCGATCTTGCCCTCATCGGTCGTCGCCGGGACGAATACGAATGCGCGCAGGCCATTGCGCGCGGCGGCGGCCGCGACCGCGCCGGCGAGGTTGCCGGTCGAAGCACACGCGAGCGTGTCGAGCTCGAGCTCCTGTGCGCGCGCCAGCGCGAGCGCGACCGGACGGTCCTTGAAGGAGAGCGACGGGTTGCGCGAATCGTCCTTCACGAAGAGGCGCGATATCCCGATGGCCTCGCCGAGTCGCGGCGCCTCGAGAAGCGGCGTCCAGCCGACGGCGTAATGGGACTTGGGCTCCGCGACCGGAAGCAGCGGCGCATAGCGCCAGAGCGAGCGCGGCCCGCGCTCGATCGCGAGGCGGAGCGTCTCGGTGTCGAGGGAAGCGAGGTCGTACTCGGGCTCGATCGGGCCGTAGCACTCCCCGCAGACGTAGCGCTCGTCGGCCGGCGACAGCACGTGGCATGACCGGCAGCGGAAGCCGCGCAGCGCGGTGCCTCGGATCGTGGTCGCCATTTCAAGCCTCCTCCAATGAACTACGAAGGCCCCCCTTCCGGGAGGCCTCTTTCAAAATGAGCGGTGGTGGAAAGTGGTGCGGCTAGCCTCCCGGACGCGCAGAGAGCCCCGGCATCGGGGCGATCGGCATCGGCGGGATAAGGACAAGACGCATCACTGGGGAGGCTACGGACCCGCTCGCCGCCCGGTCAAACCGGGCGATGCACTCTGCACAGGTGCGTCACCATGCGCCTGTGGACGCGGACGTCATCGTCGCCGGGCTCGGTGCGCACGGTAGCTCGGCTGCTTACGCGCTCGCGTCGCGCGGCGCGTCGGTGCTGGGCATCGATCGTTTCCCTCGCGGCCACACGCTCGGCTCGTCGGGTGGCCTCTCCCGGATCATTCGGCTCTCCTATTACGAGCATCCCGACTACGTGCCACTGCTGCGCAGCGCGTGGGAGCTCTGGCGCGAGCTCGAACGGGCGAGCGGCGAGCGCCTTCTGACGGAGACCGGCGGGCTCTACGCGGGGCCGCCGGACGGCCAGCTCGTCTCGGGCGCGCTCGATAGCGCGCGCGGTCACGGCCTTGATCACGAGGTCCTCGACACCCGAACGCTTCGCGAGCGCTATCCGCTCTTCGCATGGCTCGAAGGCTGGACCGGCGTTTTCGAGCGCCAGGCCGGATGGCTCGCACCCGAGCGGTGCATCGAGACGCATCTCCGCCTCGCCGAGCGCGCCGGAGCCGCGCTCCGTTTCGAGGAGCCCATCTGGACGGCAAAGCTCGTTCCGTCGCTCGCAGCACAGCTCTCGGTCGAGCGCAGCGTGCTCTTCTGGTTCGAGCCGCGCGCCGATCGCGATGCCTTCGCACGCCTTCCGGTCTACATCGTCGAGGACACCGACCGGATCTTCTACGGATTCCCCTACATCGAAGGACAGGGCGTGAAGGTCGCCGGGCTCCACTTCGGCGATCCCGCCGATCCGGACTTGCTGGATCGAACGCCCTCTGCCGACGACGAAGAGCGGGTCCGCGGATGGCTGCGCCGGCGCATGCCGCTCGCCAATGGCGAACGGCGCGACGCGAAGGTGTGCATGTACACCAACACCCCCGACGGGCATTTCATCATCGATCACCTCATTGAGGACAGCAACGTGATCGTGGCGTCGGCCTGCTCGGGCCACGGGTTCAAGTTCGCGAGCGTGATCGGCGAGATCCTCGCCGATCTGGTGCTGGACGGCGAGACCGCGCACCCGATCGGTTTTCTCTCGTCGGAACGGCTTGGTTGGGACCTCGCCTTGTAGCCCGCGGGAGGAGAATGAGGCCTTATCCAGCCGCGCAAAGGAGAGCGACCATGAGGGGCACCCGCTTCATCGGTCTGACGCTCGCGCTGGTGGGTCTCGTCGCTTCCGCCTGCGGTGGGACGACGACTCCGGGGGCGACGACATCCGCCGCTCCGAGCCAGGCGACCGTCACCAAGGACCTGATCATCGGCTTCACCGCGTCACAGACCGGCGCGCAGAACGTCACATCGAAGCGTCAGACCGACGGCATCCAGCTCTGGGTCGACGACGTCACGAAGGTCGGCGGCATCAAACTGAAGGACGGCACGGTCCTGATGCCGAAGGTGAAGTTCTACGACGACGAGAGCAAGACCGACCGTGTCCAGGCCCTCTACACGAAGCTCATCAACGATGACAAGGTCGACTTCCTGCTATCGCCGTACTCCAGCGGCCTCGTGAAGGCGGCCGCGGTCGTCACCGAACAGAACGGCCGGCTCATGATCACCGCCGGCGGCGCGGACGACGTCACCATGGAGCAGGGCTTCAAGGGCGTCTACCAGGTCTACGCCCCGGGCTCGAAGTACCTCGTGGGCGCGATCGACCTCATGCTGAAGCTCGACCCGACCATCAAGAAGGTCGCGATAGTGAACGAGAAGGACAGCTTCTCGGCCTCCGTCGTCGCGGCGGCGAACCCGTACGCGAAGAGCAAGGGCCTCGACGTGGTCGTAGCCGAGGGCTATGACACCGGGACGACCGACTTCAACCCGTTCATCAACAAGATCCAGGCCGCGAGTCCCGACGCGATCATCGGCGGCGGACACTTCGAGGACGGCACGACGTTCGCGAAGCAGCTCTTCGAGAAGCGCGTGAACGCGCGCTTCGTCGCACTCCTCGTGGCGCCGCCCGAGCCAACGTTCAAGGACATCGGCGACGCCGCACAGTTCATCGTGGGGCCGAGTCAGTGGGAGCCCGCGGCGAAGTACAGCGCCGAGGCAGCGAAGACGGCGAACGTCACCTACTACGGTCCGACGCCGAAGGAGTTCACCGACCGGTACGTGGCGAAGTACAACTCACAACCCTCATACCAGTCGTCCGGTGGCTACGCTGCGGGCCTCGTGCTGCAGAAAGCGCTGGAGGATGCGGGCAGCACCGACCCCGCGAAGATCCAGGCGGCGCTTGACAAGATCGACCTCATGCTCTTCTACGGCCGCGTGAAGTTCTCGCTCGACGCGAAGACGCACGGCAAGCAGGTCGCGCACGACATGGTCTACGTGCAGTGGCAGAAGGGCTCCGACGGCAAGCTTGCGACGCAGATCGTCTGGCCTTCGGACGCGGCGACCGCACCCGCCCAGCTTCGCAAATAGACGCACGCGAACTGCGATAGGTAACGCGACGAGCCGAGCATGAGCCTCGAGGCGCTGCTCCCGTCGGCGATCGACGGGCTCATGCTCGGGTTCGTCTACGGCCTCGCGGCACTCGGCCTCACGCTCATCTTCGGTGTCATGAAGGTGATCAACCTCTCGCACGGGCCGATCATCGCGCTCGGCATGTTCGCGGTCTTCATCCTGTTCTCGAGCTTTGGCGTCAACCCGTACCTCGGCGTTGTCGCGGCGGCGCTCGTCGGGCTACTGCTCGGGATCGCGATCTATTTCGTCGCGGTGGACCGGGTCATCAACGCCACCGAGCTCACGACGCTCCTCGCGACGTTCAGCGTGAACCTCATGATCATCGGAGTCGCGACCGTTATCTTCACGACAAGCCCGCGATCGATCGACATCGACCTCGGGGCGCTGCGCGCCGGCAACGTCACGATCCTCGGCACGCACGGTGTTGCGGTCGCCGTCGCGGTCCTGGTCGCGGCGGCGCTCTACGGCTTCCTCTTCCGCACCCGCACCGGCAAGTCCATCCGCGCGGTGGCGAACAACCGCGCCGCGGCCGAGCTCATGGGGATCGACTCCCGGCGAATGCTGGCGCTCGCGTTCGGCATCGGCACGGCCCTCGCGATGACGAGCGGCGCGCTCCTCGCGACGCTCTTCAGCTTCACGATCCTCTCGGGCGGAACGTACGAGCTGAAGAGCTTCGTCATCGTCGTGCTCGGCGGGCTCGGGAACCCGACCGGCGCGCTGGTCGGCGGCCTCGTGATCGGCTTCCTCGAGGGCGTCCTCACCGTGTTCCTGCCGGTCGCCTGGGTGCCCGTGGTCGAGTACGTCATCTTCGTAGCCGTGCTGCTCCTGCGGCCGGCCGGGCTCCTCGGAGCGCGTGCGTGAGGGACCTGCGCGCTCCGTTCCTGCCGGCGCTCCTCGTGTTCATCGCCGCTGTCGCCGCGATCCCGATCGTCTCCAATAACCCGAGCCTGCGCGAGGAGCTCTTCCTCGTCCTGATGCTCGTGACACTCGCCTCGAGCATCAACATCATCATGGGTTACACCGGGTACGTCTCCTTCGGGCACATCGTCTTCTTCGGCATCGGTGGCTACATCGCGTTCTGGCTCATGCAGACGTTCAACGTCCACTTCCTCCTTGCGGCGATCGCGAGCGCGATCCCGGCCGCACTCATCGCGGCCCTCATCGGCATCCCGATCCTCCGCCTGCGTGGCGCGTACTTCGCCCTCGCGACCGTCGGCATCAACGAGGCGATGAAATCGTTCATGACGAACTTCGAGCCCTTCGGCGGCGCGATCGGAATGTTCTTCAGCTTCTCGATCTACCTTCAGTACGGCGGCGCGCGCGAGGCCGCGTTCCTGGCCTACTACACGATGGCGGCGATCGCGCTCGCGACGGTCGCCACGTCGTACGTCATCCGCCGCTCGAAGTTCGGCCTCTCGCTCATGGCGATACGCGAGGACCAGGACGTCGCGATGCTCGTGGGCATCGACCCCGCGCGCGCGAAGGTCATGGCGTACGTCATTTCGGCTTTCTTCCCCGCCCTCGCCGGCGCGACGTTCTTTTTCAAGAACGGGATCATCGAGCCGGGCCCCGCTTTCGATCTCCTGCGATCCATCGAGTCGCTCGTCATGGTCGTTCTCGGCGGGATCGGCACCGTGGCCGGGCCGATCGTCGGCGCGGCGCTCTACGAATGGCTTCGTGGTTTCCTAATCACGAACCCGACGTTCGCGAACTTCCAGCTCGCGATCGCCGGGCTCTTGTTGCTTCTCACCGTTCTCTTCGTGACCGCCGGGCTCGTCGGGTCGCTGCGCAACCGGTTTCCGCGGCTCCGGGCCTACATCCAGTGATCCTCGACGTCGCGGGCGTCACCGTGAGGTTCGGTGGCCTGGTCGCCTGCGACGCCGCGACCCTGAGCGTCGACCAGGGCCAGATCCTCGGCCTCATCGGTCCGAACGGCGCCGGCAAGACGACTCTCCTCAACGCTATCAACGGCGTGTACCGGCCGCTGGCGGGCCGGATCGAATTCCGCGGCGAGGACATCACCGGCCTGCGGCCCTTCCAGGTGGCGCGGCGCGGGATCGCGCGCGCGCATCAGGTCGTACGCCCCCTGAGTGACCTCTCCGTGATCGCGAACGTCACCGTCGGCGCTTGTTTCGGTCGCGAGAACCTCGGCCTCGGCGCGGCGCGGAGGGTCGCGCAGGAGGTGATCGCGTCGCTCGGGCTCGCCGACAAGAGCGAGACGCCGGCGGGAAAGCTCAACGTCGCGCAGAAGAAGCGGCTCGAGCTGGCCCGCGCCCTCGCCGCGCGGCCGATGCTCCTCCTGGCCGACGAGGTCCTCGCGGGCCTCAACCCGCAGGAGGTCGCGGAGATGCTCACGGTCTTCCGCACGCTGCGCGAGCAGGGGGTGGCCGTGATCATGATCGAGCACCTCATGCACGCGGTCATGAACGTATGCGACCGCGTCGTCGTGCTCGATTACGGAAAGAAGATCGCCGAGGGCACCCCGCAACAGGTCTCGAGCGATCCGAAGGTGATCGAGGCGTACCTCGGCGATCCCAAAGTCGCGGCGAAGTTCCTCCAGGAGGAAGGCGCATGACCAGCCTCGCGGTGCGATCGATCGAGTCGGGGTACGGCGAGGTGCAGATCCTGTGGGGCGCGAGCGTGGAGCTCGGGCCGGGGAAGCTCACGACGATCCTTGGCTCCAACGGCGCCGGAAAGACCACCCTCCTGCGCACGATCGTGGGACTCCTGCCCGTATGGAAGGGCACTGTCCTGCTCGACGATCGCGACGTGACCAGACTTTCGCCGCACGACAAGGCCGAGCTTGGGCTCGTGCTCGTCCCCGAGGGACGTCAGCTCTTCTCGACCATGACGGTCCTCGAGAATCTCGAGATGGGTGCCACGCCGAAGCACGCGCGCGCCGGGATGCGCGCGACGCTCGATCAGGTCTTCGTGCTCTTCCCCCGTCTGGCGGAGCGGCGAACGCAGCTCGCGGGCACGCTCTCCGGCGGCGAGCAGCAGATGCTGGCGATCGCGCGCGGTCTCATGTCGAAGCCGAAGATCCTCATGTTCGACGAGCCATCGCTCGGGCTCTCGCCGCTCCTCACCATGAACCTCTTCGAGATCATCCGGCGCCTCAAACGGGAGAGCCTGACCATGCTCCTCGTCGAGCAGAACGTGCAGATGGCGCTCGCCGTGAGCGACCACGCATACGTCCTCGAGCGCGGGAGGGTCTCGATCGAAGGCCCGGCGCGCGAGGTGCGCGGCATGGCGCAGGTCCGCAGGGCGTACCTCGGCCTGTAGCCATGCGGGTAGACGCGTTCACGACGACGCTCGCGATCGAAGAGGCTGGGGAGTACGCGAGCGGCCTCGAGGCAAGCGGGTTCCACGGCCTCTGGGTCGCGGAAACCCAGGTCGATCCACTGCTGCCGCTCGCCGCCGCGGCGGTCCGCACGAGCACGCTGCGGCTCGGCACCGCGGTCGCCATCGCCTTCGCGCGCAGCCCCATGGTCACGGCCATGGACGCATGGGCGTTACAGCGCGCGAGCCGCGGCCGCCTCGACCTCGGACTGGGCACGCAGGTGCGCGCGCACGTCGAGCGCCGCTTCGCGATGTCCTACGACCGCCCGGCCGCGCGCATCCGCGAGTACGTCCTCGCCCTGCGGCACATCTGGGGCGCGTTCCAGAAAGAGCACCGTCTGCGCTTCGCCGGCGAGTTCTACCGGTTCGACCTGATGTCCCCGTTCTTCGATCCTGGCCCGATCGCCCACCCGCGCGTCGCCGTCTATCTCGCGGCCGTGAACGAGGGCATGTTCGCGGTCGCGGGCGAAGTCGCCGACGGGATCGTCGCGCATCCCTTCTCGACCGCCTCATACCTGCGCGAGATCGGCGTGCCCGCGATGGCGCGTGGCCTCACGCGGGCCGGCCGCGCACGCGCCGACGTCACGGTGGCGTGCCCGGTGTTCACCCTCGTCGAGGAGTCGTCCACGCTCGCAGCGGACGAGGCGTATGTCCGTCAGCAGATCGCCTTCTACGGCTCGACGCCGACATACCGCGTCGTGCTCGCGCACCACGGATGGACTCAGGTAGGCGAGCAGTTGAGCGATCTGGTGCGCGCCGGTCGCGTCGACGAGATGCCGCGCTTGGTGACCGACGCGATGCTCGACGCCTTCGTTACGCGCGCCGCGACCTACGAGGACCTGGGGCGACGACTCGGGGAGCGTTATGGCGGCATCCTCGACCGCGTCGGCCTGTACGGCGACGCGAGCCGCATCACCCGGTCCGAGGTCAATTCGCTCCGGCGGGGACTCGAACCTTCGCTGGCGGTGCGGCCAAACTCATAGCGATGGCGTAGTACTTACGACGGTCGGCTCGGACGCCAACCGGCCCAGCGTCGGCGATTCTTCAGTTATGCGCGCGCAGCTCGCACGCGGCGTCGTCATCGTGCTCGGCTTCGCGTCGCTATCGCTCGCGGGCTACGCGCGCTTCGCTCCTCTCTCCGCACCCGAAACGCAACTCCAGCTTCCGGGCACGGTCGTGCTCGACGCCCATGGCAACGTGCTCGAGCGCGACGGCCGGTCGGGCATGCGGATCCCCATCGGGCTCGGATCGGTCGCGCCGCGGATGCTGCAGGCGACCATATCTGCCGAGGACCGCCGCTTCCAGCAGCACCCCGGCGTCGATCCGCTGGCGATCGCTCGCGCGGCGCTCACGTCCGGCTCGCAGCCGTCGGGCGCGTCGACGATCACGCAGCAGCTCGCGCGGCGGCTCTACCTGGCGGGCGACGCGTCGCCCCTCGCGGTGCGCAAGGCGCGCGAGGCCCTGGTCGCGCTCCAGCTCGAAGCGAACCGCAGCAAGCGCGAGATCCTCGAGCTCTATCTGAACGACGTGTACTACGGCCGGGGCGCGTACGGCGTCGAAGCCGCGTCGCGCCTGTACTTCGGGATCGGCTCCGGCAACCTCGACCTCGCACACGCCGCCTATCTCGCGGGTCTCCCGCAACGGCCATCGGACTACGACCCGGCGAACGACCCCACTGCCGCGCGCACGCGACAGGCCTACGTGCTCGGCCGCATGGTCGAGGACGGCTGGATCTCAAAGGGCGACGCGGACGCCGCGTCCGCCACAGCGATCGACATCCTCCCGGCGGTCGCGCCTCCGATCGCGCATCAGTTCGTCGGCTTGGCCCTCGCCGAGCTCGCTCGCGTCCGGCCCGATCTGGCCGGCCACGACGGCCTCGTCATCGAGACCACGCTCGACGCCGGGCTGCAAAACGAGGCCGAGCGCCTCATCCGCATCCGGCTCGACGAATTCCAGGGTCGGAACGTCACCAACGCCGCGCTCGTCGCGATCGAGCCCGGCACCGGCCGGATCCTCTCGTTCGTCGGGAGCGCGACCGACGGCGATCCCCTCCACGGCGGCGAGATCGACATGGTTCTCACGCCGCGGCAGCCGGGCTCTGCGCTCAAGCCCTTCCTCTATGCCGCGGCGTTCGAGCGAGGGTTCACTCCGGCCACCGCGCTTCTCGACGTCGCGACGAGCTTCCCGACCGAGGACGGTCCGTACGCGCCGCTCGACTTCGACCGCTCGTTCCACGGCGTGGTCCCGCTCCGCGTCGCGCTCGCCTCGTCGCTGAACATCCCGGCGGTGCGCACGCTCGACACGCTCGGGCTCGACGCGATGCTCGAGATGACGCACCGCTTCGGGCTCGGAACGCTCTCGGAGGTAGAGAGCTACGGCCTGGGTCTGACGCTCGGCGGCGGCGAAGTGCGGCTTCTCGATCTCGCGAACGCGTACGCGGCGCTCGGCGCGGGAGGGCGGCTCGCGCAGCCCTTCGCTGTCGCGCGGGTTCGCGACGCGGCCGGCCGCATTCTCTACGAGCGCTCCGCGTCGCCACCGGTGCGTGTTCTCTCCGATCAGCGCGCGTACCTGCTCGCGGACATCCTGAGCGATCCCGACGCGCGCATCCCGGGCTTCGGTGGCGTCACGCCATTCGAGCTCCCGTTCCCCGCGGCCGTGAAGAGCGGCACGAGCACCGGGTTCCGCGACGACTGGACGCTCGGCTACACGCCCGAGATCGCGGTCGGAGTCTGGGTGGGGAACGCCGACGGCTCGCCGATGCTCAACGTCGCGGGCGTCGACGCGGCCGGTCCGATCTGGCGCGACACGATGATGGCTGCCGCGCTCGTTCACCCGATGAACGAGTTCGTTCGTCCGGCCGGGATAGTGGAGACGACGGTCTGCGCACCGACCGGTCTTCTCCCCGGGCCCGACTGCCCCTCCCCGGTGCGCGAGCTCTTCGTCGCGGGGACCGAGCCGACTGCGCAGGAACGCTATTACGCGCGCGACGCCGACGGCCGCATCACCGTCGATCCGCCGATCGAGGCACGCGACTGGGCTCGCGCGGCCGGTCTCGCCCTCAAGACGGACGGCGTCCCGCCCGCGCGCGATCGGCTGCGCGTGATCGCGCCGGTCCCCGGGAGCACCGTCTACCTCGCCCCCGAGCTGCGCACGAAGGAGCTGGTGCTGCGCGCCGCGGCGGCGAGCGGGATCGATCGCGTCACGTTCGCGATCGACGGCGTGACCGTCGGCACCGCTCCGGCCGCGGCCCCCTGGACGGTCTGGGTGCTCGAGGTCGGCCTGCACACGCTTGGGGTCAGCGCGCTCCTCCCCGACGGATCGACCACGACGGCAACCGCGATCTTCGAGGTGAAGCGATGAGCGCCCTGCGCGTGCTCGGACGGCTCCGCGAGGCGCGGCCCGCGATCGCCACGATCATGGCCCTGGCGCTCGTGGTCGGCCTCATCCAGGTGGTCGGTAAGGTCGATCTTCGGCTCGGCGAGCCGAGCGCGTTCACGATCCTTCCCGACGGCAATGATGTCGCGCGGCTCGCGCCGATCACCGTCACCTTCCCCAGCGCTCCGGCGGAGCGCGGACCCGAGAACCTCTTCCGCGTGTTCCCCGAGATCCCGGGCACGTACGCCTGGATGAGCCCGCGGACCGCGCTCTTCCAGCCGGACTTCCCGGGGCTCCTCCGCGGCTCCACGTACACGGTGAGCGTCCCCGCGCGGCCCGACGCGGGCCTGCCCCAGAACGCGAGCAAGAAGTTCACGGTCACCGGCCAGCTCATCGTGCAGCAGGTGATCCCGGGCAACGGCGACACCGAGGTCCCGACCGCCGCACAGATCTTCGTTCAGTTCAACCGGTCGGTCGCGGCGCTCACGACGCTCGCGGCGCAGCGCACCGATCCGGTCATCACGTTCGAGCCGGCCCTGCACGGGGCCGGCGAGTGGCTCAACACGTCGATCTACCGCTTTGTACCGACGGACCTCGCGCCGTCGACCACCTACCAGATGAGGATCGCCAAGGGCCTCAGCTCGGCTGCGGACGGTGTGCTGCAGGACGACTTCCGTTGGTCGTTCGCGACTATCACCCCATCGGTCGATTCGATCCAGCCCGACACGAATTGGATCTACTGCGGACCGTGGCAGCAGGTCGACGTCGGCTTCAACCAGCCGATGGATCCATCGGCGGCGAACGGCTTCAGCATCAAGAGCGTCGCGACGGGCGCGTCGCCGGCGGGCAAGCTCAGCTGGAACGATGACCACACCGTCCTCTCGTTCAACCCGACCGAGCGTCTCGCGGTGCATACGCAGTACACCGTCACGCTCGAGAAGGGACTCAAGGGCGCGCACGGCGGCGTCACCGCGAACAGCCGGACGTCGACGTTCACCACCATCGCGCCCCCGTCGGTCGGGTCGACCTACCCCCCGGACGGCGCGAAGGACGCGGGACGGTTCGGGTTCAGCATCCAGTTCGCGACGCCGATGGATCCCGCCACGCTCGAGAACAAGATCCGCATCTCCGGATTCACCGCGGCGGATCTCGAGAACCGCGTCTACACGAGCGAGCAGCAGATGGGCGTGAACGTCTCGTTCAAGGCCTCGACCGCCTACTCGGTCGATCTGCTTCCCGGCGCCACCGACCGCTACGGTCAGGTCATGGGCGGCTACCACTTCTCGTTCACGACCGGTCAGCTCGCGCCGATGGTGTCGCTCGCGCTACCGGGGTACAGCCCGACCGTCGTGTACTCGTCCTCGAAGGAGCCGACGCTCTACTTCCAGGTCACGAACATGCCGGCGGTCGAGTTCACGCTCTGGCCGCTCACCGGCGAAGAGGGCCGGCGCCTCATGCACGACTGGGCGCTGAACAGCCAGAACTTCAAGCCGTCGCAGGCGGCGCTGCGCACCTGGACCGAGACGGTGCGCGGTCCGAAGGACGACGTCCTTCTCGGATCGACGTCGCTCTCGGGAAGCGGTCCGCTCGCCAAGGGCTACTACTTCGTCCGGACCAGCGGGGCGTACGGGTCACAGTTTGTCTTCGCTGTCGTGGATTCGGTGCTCGTCACCAAGCTCGCGAACGACGAGCTCGTCGCGTGGGCGCTCGACCACGACACCGGCGCGCCGCTCAAGGACGTGCTCGTCCGCGCGACGGGTCCGGGCATCTCGCCGGCCGAGCAGCGGACCGACGCGAGCGGTCTCGCCTCGTTCCGGGTGCCGGTGCCGCTGCTCGGGAATTACGGCGACCGCGGCTACCTGGTGTGGATCGACGGCGGCGGCCGCAGCGCGGTGCTGAGCACGCACTGGCCGCAGGGGACATCGCCTTATCAGCTCGGGCTCCCCGGCGAGTACTGGGCGCGCGAGTGGGTCGGCCAGGTCTATCTCGATCGGCCCATCTACCGGCCGGGCGAGACCATCCAGTACAAGGGGATCGTCCGCGCGGACGACGATGCGCGGTACAGCCTGCCGTCGACCGACGCGACCTTCCAGATCACGGTCATGAATCCGCGCGGCCAGCAGCTGCGCAAGGAGAGCTCGCACCCGAACGAGTTCGGATCGTTCGCGGGGAGCTTCTCGCTCCCGGAGGACGCGCCCACCGGGAACTACTACGTGAACCTCTCGTACACACGCGGGCAGGAGTTCAGCGTCGCCTCGAACAGCTTCCTCGTCGCCGAGTTCCGCAAGCCCGAGTTCCAGGTGGACGTATCCGCGGCGAAGGAGTCGTACGTCGACGGCGACACGATCGATGCTCGCGCGACCGCGACGTTCTTCTTCGGCGGCGGCGTGACCGGCGCGTCGCTCGACTGGTCCGCGCTCGCATCGCCGTACTTCCCGCAGGTGAAGGGCTACGAGCGCTACTCGTTCACCGATTACGACTGGACCAAGCAGGCCGTGTCGCGCGACGCCCTGCGCGCCAAGGGGACGACGAAGACCGGAGCGGGAGGCGTGGCGAGCTTCGGCGTGCCGGCCGCGCTGCAGACCGCGGAAGGCCCGCAGCAGTTCACGCTCTCGGCGGCGGTCACCGATCAGAGCGGTCAGGTCGTCGCGGGCAGCACGACCGTCACCGTGCATCCGGCCACGTTCTACGCCGGCATCCATCCGGCGCAGTTCGTGGCGAGCGAGAACGCGAACGCGCGGATCGATCTCGTGACCGTCGACACCGACGGCAAGGTCGTCCCGAACCGCCCGGTCGTGGTGCGCGTCTACGACCGGCAGTGGGTCACCACGAAGCAGCTCATCCCGGGCGGCGGGCGCCGCTACCAGAGCGAGGTGAAGGACACGCTCATCGGCACGCTCTCGACGACCACCAACGCGAAGGGCGAGGGCAGCGTCTTCTACAAGCCGGCGAAGGCCGGGACGCTGCGCCTTGTCGCGGAGGTGACCGACGGGAAGGGCCGCGTCGCGCGCTCGGCGACGTATCTCTGGGTCTGGGGCACCTCATACGCGAGCTGGCAGATCACCAACGACGACGCGATCAAGCTCGTCGCGGACAAGGAGCGCTACGAGGTCGGCGACACCGCCGAGGTGCTCGTGCCCGCGCCGTACCCCGGAGCGACGGCGCTCGTCACCGTCGAGCGCGGCAAGGTCATCACGCGCGAGGTGCGCAAATTCGCGACGAACAGCGAGCGCCTCCGAATCCCGATCGTCGACCACTCGGTGCCCGACGTGTTCGTCTCGGTCGCGATGTACTGGCCACCCACATCGGGCGATCCCGTTCCGCGCTACAAGGTCGGATACGTCGAGCTGCCGGTGTCGACCGCGACGCGCGTGCTCAACGTCGCCATCAAGCCCGATCGCGATCAGGCGAAACCGGGCGACACGGTTCACTACGACATCAAGGTCACCGACCGCGGCGGCAAGGGCGTACGGAGCGAGCTCTCCGTGGCCGTCGTCGACCGCGCGGTGCTCGCGCTGGCGGACGAGCGCGGTCCGGACGGCCTCCACGCGTTCTGGTTCGAGCGTGGGCTCGGCGTCACCACGGGCTCGTCGATGGCCGTCTCGGTCGATCGCTGGAATGACGTCGTCGCGGAGCTGCCGAAGCAGGGCAAGGGTGGAAGCGGCCTCGCGACGCAGCAGCTTCGGCAGGACTTCCGCAACACCGCGTACTGGAGCGCGCAGATCACGACGAAGGATGACGGCACCGCGAGCGTCGACGTGAAGATGCCCGACAACCTCACGACGTGGCGGATGGCAGCCCGCGCGATCAGCGGCGACACGCTGGTCGGCGAGGGCACGAACGAGCTCCTCTCGACGCAGCCCCTCCTGCTTCGTCCCGCGCTGCCGCGCATCCTGCGCGTCGGCGACACCGCCGAGCTGCGCGCGCTCGTGCGCAACGCGACCAAGGCCGACGCGAGCGTGAACGTCACGCTCAAGGCGGAGGGCGTCACGCTCACCGATCCGTCGGCGAAGACGATCACCATCCACCCCAGCGAGTCCGTCGCGGTGAGCTGGCCCGCGAAAGTCGAGGTCGAGGGCACGGCGAAGCTCACCTTCACCGCGACCGGGCCGGGCGATCTCGCGGACGCGGTCGTGCAGGAGTTGCCGGTGCTGATCGACATGACGCCCGAGACAACTGCGACCGGCGGGATCGTCACGAAGGACGGCGCGCTCGAGGCGATCTACCTCCCGCAGTTCGCGGACACCAAGCACGGGACGCTGAACGTCTCAGTGCAGTCGGCGCTCACCGGGTCGATGGCGGAGGAGCTGCGCACGCTCGTGCCGTACATCTACGAGGGCGCCGAGCGCGTCGCGAGCCGCCTCATCGCAACGATCGCCGTACGGCGCGCCGAGAAGAGCGCGGGCGTATCGGCCTCGCGCGACGGGGAGATCGCGCGCGATCTCGCCGGACTGCTCGGCCGTCAGCGACCCGACGGTGGCTGGCCGTGGTGCGACCATCCGCAGTGCCTGACCGATCCGAACGTCACCGGCTGGGTGCTGCTCGCGCTCGGCGAGGCGGAGCGCGACGGCCTCTCTGTGGACGCCGGCGTCGTGCAGCGGGCGACCGGGTACGTGTTCAGCTACGTCAACCGCTCGACCGACGTTGCGCACCCACCGGACATCAATCAGAAGGCATTCCTGCTCGCGGCACTCGCGGCCGCCGGCGGATTCGTCGCGGCGGCGACGCCCGCGCACGCGCTCTTCGAGCAGTACCGCAGCGCGCTCGGTAACTGGGGCCGCGCGTACCTGCTCCTCGCGCTGACCTACTCGACCGCTGCGAAGGACGATCCTCAAGTAAGGACCCTCTTCGACGACCTCGCGGCAGCGACGGTCCCGAGCGCGAACGGCAACCACTGGGACGAGGCGCCCGAGGGCGCGTTCTGGACAAGCATCTCGACGACCGCACTCGTGACCCTCGCACTCGCTCGCGTGCAGCCCGACCACGCGCTCATCGCGCAGACGGTCCGCTGGCTGGTCGTCGCACGGGGCGCGAATGGCTGGTCGACGTCGATCGATCGCGCGATGGCGATCCTCGCGCTCTCGAGCTACGCGGTGCAGACCGGCGAGC
>WNGI01003610.1_pt1 | contig 16626 bp, 11 predicted proteins | sample 5400621 | NCBI WGS metagenome assembly WNGI01 (sample SAMN13153374, study PRJNA577476) | soil metagenome | isolation source: 20 cm soil or saprolite under Garry oak tree replicate 1 | place: USA:California | collected 2016-06-15 | reverse complement strand
AGTCGAGCCCGCCCGAGAGGCAGCTCCCCACCCGCACGTCGCTGATCAGGTGGCGGCGCGTCGTGGCGAGCAGCAGCTCGCGCAGCGCGGCGATGCGAGCGCCATCGCCGGTCCCGTTTCCGTTGGTCGGGTGGGGGCGCAGCTCCCAGTAGCGCCGCGTGGACCACGCGCCGCTTGCGAGGTCGAGCGTGAGACAATGGGCCGCGGGAAGCGCCTTCACATGGCGGAACAGGGTGCGCTCGCCGTAGTCGCAGTTGCCGTGCGTCAGGAAGCCGAGCACCGCCGCGTCGTCGAGGGTCCGGTCGAGCTCGGGGAACGAGAGCACCGCCTTGATCTCGGAGGCGAACACCAGGTGGCGCGGGGTCGCCGCGTAGTAGAGCGGCTTGATGCCCAGCCGGTCGCGGGCGCAGAACAGCCGGCCGGCGCGTCCGTCCCAGATGGCGAAGGCGAACATCCCATCCAGCCGGTCCAGGCAGGCCTCGCCCCAGCGGCGATAGGCTTGCAGCAGCACCTCGGTGTCGGTGCGGGTCGTGAAGGCGTACCCGGCGCCCTCGAGCTCGGCGCGCAGCTCGAGGTGATTGTAGATCTCGCCGTTGAACACGATCCAGACACCGCCGGCGCCCATGGGCTGGATGCCGCGATCGGAGAGGTCGAGGATGGCGAGGCGACGATGGCCCAGGGCCAAGCGAACGGGAGCGGCGCGGTCCCGCGCGGAGGTGTGGCGCACGAAGACATCGTCGAGCAGATAGCCCTCACCATCGGGGCCGCGGTGCGCCTGGAGATCGTTCATCCGCTGCAGCGCGGCGACATCCACGGGCGCGCCGTGCAGGCCGACGATCCCTGCGATGCCGCACATTACGGGCTCGCTCCCGCAGAGCCCTCGGCGGGGGGCGGCGCGGGGTCGCGGATCGAGCGCGCCACGTACGCGCGGTACAGCGGGCCCATGGCACGCTTCGCGAACACGGTCAGCTCGCGGCGCGCCCGCGCCCGCGTCCAGCCGCGGAACTGCGCCAGGTTCGCGACGCGCGCCGCCGGCGTGGTCACCTTGGGCGCGAACCGCCCCAACACCCAACACCCGTTCACGCGCCGTGGGGCGAGCCACGCCTCCGAGGTGAACAGGTAGCGCAGGCCGGCGTCGGCGGCGGACTGCAACACGGCGGGCGAGATGTCGCCGCCGGGCACGGCGCCGGCGAGGCACGGCTCCCCCAGCAGCTGGGCGAGCCGATCGCCGCTGACGCGCCACTCTTCGATCATCCGGGCGACGGGCAGGTCACGGAAGATGTCGGGATGCGTGTGCGAGTGGCTCCCGACCAGGTGCCCGGCGACGCGGAGCGCGCGGATCTCGCTCACGTCGAGGAAGGCCGGGTCCCCGATCTTGTCGGTGACGATGAAGAAATGGCCCCGCCAGCCGCGGCGGGACAGCTCGTCCGCCGCCCAGCTCGCGCTCTTGCCGCCGTCGTCGAAGGTGAGGCACAGGTTGCGGCTGAGGCGGGTCCAATGGACCTCGGTCACGAGCGAGGGTTCGTACGGGCCCGCGGCGATCAGGTCGAGCTGCTCCCGGAAGGCGCGGCGACTGAGCACGTAGGGGAGGGCACCCGCCCGCTGGAACCCGGACGTCGTAGGCTGGTCGGTGACCTCGTGATAGGTGATCGTGGCGATCTCGGCTCCTGCGACCACGGGGGCCTCCTTGTTCACGGGTTAACGAGACAGCGGCAGGGTGCTGCCACGCCGAGCCCAATGCGCCGCCGGTTTGTGGATGGCGGCGAGTCCGGTCAGGAATCCGAAGCCGTAGCTCACGTGCACGACGGGAAACACAGCGGCGAGCATCGCGCCGCAGCGCACGCCATGCCGGGGCACGGCGGCCGCGGCGACCGCGAGCGCCATCGCGCCGTAACTGGCCAGGACGACGGCGAGCAGCAGCCCGGCTCCGCGAACCCACAGGCCCGCGATGGCGCTCACCGCCAGCGTGAGCAGAAACAGCGGGGGAACGAGCTGCCGCAGCGTCATGACCCGCCCCGCCTTGCGGGCGACGAGCGGCTTGAAGGTGCCGTACTGATAGAACATGCGGGCGACCTGCCGCAGCGTCTTGCGCGTGCGGTAGTGGCACCGCACGGTCGGGACGAGGAGGATGCGCCCGCCCTGGTTGAGCAGCCGGAAGTTGAATTCGTCGTCCTGATTGCGCGCCAGCTCTTCGTCGAACATCCCGATGCGGTCGAACACCTCGCGCCGGTAACACCCGAACGGCACCGTGTCCACCCAGCGCCGCTCCGCCGTGCCGATCCGGTAGTACGAGTTGCCGACGGCCAGGGGATGCGACAGCCCCAGCGCGATCGCGCGTGCCGTAGGACTGTCGTCCGCGGGCTCCGCGACGAACAGGCCGCCGACGTTGTCCGCGCCCGATTGTCGCAGCTCCGCCACCAGGCTGGGGACGTACTCCGGCGGATAGGTGGCGTGAGCGTCCATGCGCACGATGACGTCGCCCCGCGCGGCCCGGATGCCGGTGTTGAGCGCGGCCGGCGTGATGCGCGCGGGGTTGTCGAGCAGCCGGATGCAGGGGTGGCGCGCCGCGTACTCCGCCACGATGCGGCGCGTATCGTCGTCACTCCTCCCGTCCACGACCAGCACCTCGAGGTGCTCGTGCGGGAAGCGCGTCGCCAGGATCGAATCGAGGCACGGGCCGATGTGGCGCGCCTCGTTGCGGCACGGGACGACGATCGAGACCTCGGGTCGCCCGTTGGTGGCCGCGGCGGCAAGTCGCGCGGGCTCCGCGGGTCGAGGCTTGGGCGTGGGGATGCGCCGCGGCGGCCAGCGACCGAACGCGTAGTCGGCCAGGCCTTTCAGGTACCCCGCCCCGTAGCTGAAGTGAACCAGGGGCGGGACGGTGAGGAACGCGAGGCCGCAGCGCCACCCTTCCCGCAGCGCCACAGGGACGGCGCAGCCCACCACCAGCGTGGCGTACGTCCCGGTGAGGGCGAGGCACACGATGGCGGCGGGGGCCGACCAGAACGCCGCCACCGCGGAACCCACGAGACCCAGGACGTAGAGCGGGGGCACGAGCTGCCGGACCGTCATCACCCGGCCGACCTTCCGCGCGACGATCGGTTTGTAGTAGCCGTACTGGTAGAACATCCGCGCCGCGCGCCCCAGCGTGGCACGAGCGTAATAGCGGCACTGCACCGTGGGGACGAGCAGGATGCGGCCGCCCTGGCGGCGCAGGCGGAAGTTGAACTCATCGTCCTCGTTGCGGGCCAGCGTCTCGTCGAATCCCCCGATGCGGTCGAACACGTCGCGGCGGTAGCAGCCGAACGGCACCGTGTCCACCCAGCGCCGCCGGTTGGTGCCGATGCGGAAGTACGCGTTCCCGACGCTGAGCGGATGCGCGAGGCCGATGGCGATGGCGCGTGCCGTGTGCGTATCGGCCCCCGGCATCGTGACGACGAGGCCGCCCACGTTGTCCGCGCCGCTCGACCCCAGCTCGGCGACGAGCGCGGGCACGTAGTCGGGCGGATACGTGACGTGCGCGTCCATCCGCAGGATGATCTCGCCGCGCGACTCGTGGATCGCCGTGTTCAGAGCGGTAGGCACGATGCGCGCGGGGTTGTCGAGCAGGCGCACGAACGGCAACCGCGCGGCATAGTCCGCGACGATCGCGCGCGTGCCGTCCTCGCTCCGCCCATCCGTCACGAGCACTTCGATCCGGTCGGTCGGGTACGTCGTGGCCGCGATCGAGTCGAGACAGGCCGCGATGAAGCGCTCCTCGTTGCGACAGGGGAGCACGATCGAGACGAAGGGCCGGGCGCCGTCAGACATCGGGCTGAAGACGGCTTGCGCCGGCGGTCGTAAAGCCGAGCACGAACCAGAGCGGCTTGTGCAGCAGCATGTCGATGCTCAGGTTGGCGACCAGCAACACGCTGAGCAGGGCGAACGGCAGGATGCCGTAGTCGCCGCGCCGCCCGCGCCAGGCGGCGGCGACGCACAACCCCAGCGCCACGAAGAACGGCACGGTGCCGACGAGGCCGGTGGCGGTCATCACTTCGAGAAACAGGTTGTGCGAGTCGCGGTACTCCTTGGCGATGTACGGGGCGCGCAGTGCGATCTCGTGGTGGTTGAGCTGCGGACCCCAGCCCGTGAGCGGCCTCTCGAGGAACATGTCCCACAGGGCGGGGAAAATCTTTTCGCGGCCGGCGAGAGACCCGCCCTGCGTGGTCGCCTCGACCCGACCGCGCATCACCTCGGTGTTCATCGCGCCGAAGCCGAGCGCGGCGATCGCCAGGACCCCCAGCAGCACCTGCCGCATGAGCGCCGTCACCCGTTCCGTATAGCGGAGCATGGAGCCGAGCAACCCTGCCGCGAGCGCCAGCATGCCCCCGCGCGATCCGGAGTCGAGAATGGCGAGCGCGATCAGCGTGACCGCGGGCCACGTGAGCAGGCGCAGCCAGCGCGGTGTGCCGGGGCGGGCATGCGTCAGCCAGATCAGCGCGATCGCTCCCGCCGACAGCAGGGTCGAGGCGAAGTTCGGGTCCTGCCCCCAGGCGCTGACGCGCTCGCCACCGGTCCAGTGCTCCTGATACGTGGTCCGCCCGATGCCCAGGAACGGGAGCGCCGCCCGCACCACCGAGGCGGCGGCGAACGCCCACAGCACTTTGCGGGAGACCCGCTCGTCGGCCAGCAGGTTGGCGGCCGCCCAGAACACGAAGATGGCCTGGACGAGGAACAGGATCATCCGTCGCATGTCCCAGGCGATGTTCCAGCCGTGCAGCAGCGTGCAGGCGCAGTACGCGAACAGGAACGCGATGGACCAGAGCAGTGCGGCGGGCAGCCGCCGGTAGCACACGCGTGGCTGCAGAGCCGTACAGGCGGTGAACAGCGCCGCAGCCATCGACGGCAGCTGGTAGTGGAACCGTCCGTCGGGCATCTCGAAATGGAATGAGGCGACCATCAGGCAGAACGACGCCACGATGACGCGGTTGGGGGCGTTATCCAAGGGAAGACCGCCCCAGCGCCAGACAGCGCCGCACCACGGTGCGCCGCGCCGGGGCCGCGAGTCCGGCGACGAGCGCCACCGCGACGAACACCCCGCCGCTCACTGCCACCACCCCGACCCACTCGATCCAGTGGTGCACCACCAGTCGCTCGCCCAGCGCGGTGGCGAGCGCGAACAGGGCGAGCGTCGTGACCAGGGGCCGCAGGATGCGCCGCAGCGGCACCGTGCGGGGCTCGTGCAGGACGGCCGCGACGAGCAGCGGGTACGCGAGGAACTGCGTGGTTCGTCCCGCCACGATCCCGAGGCAGAGGCCGACGATGCCGAGGTGTCGGGTCAGCAGCAGGGACGTGACCACCATCACGACCGCCGACACGGCGGTGACGACGACCCGCGGCCGCGGTCGCAGCGAGGCGTCGATGATGTGCTGATAGCTGCGGACGAACGCCACCTCTCCCGCGATGCACATGATCAGCAGATTCGCCCACGTGCCCGCGTAGTGCTGCGGCCCGACCCAGAGGTCGAGGAACGAGCGGTTCCAGACGAGGATCGTCGCCCCGGCTCCGGTGACGAACAGCCAGGTCAGCAGGATCAGCTCGGTGCGCAGCCGACCTGCCCGCTCGTACTGGCCCGCGCCGATAACGCCGGCGACGCCTGGGATGGCCGCACCCACCGCGAAGTCGAAGATGCCCAGCACCGTGCGCGCCGCGGCGCAGGTGAGCACGTAGGTCGCGACCACGGCCGGCGACAGCACCACGCCCAGGATGATGACGTCACTCGACGCGAGCAGATGACTGATGATGGTGCCGCCGGTCAGCCAGGCGCTCATGTTCAGCAACGACTTCACCTCGGGCCGCGCCGGACGGGCCACGCCGTACGCCGGGACGTATTGCTTCACGAGCACCCAGAAGCACACCCCAGTCAGGACAGCGACCAGGAGCTGGGCGGCGCCGAGTCCCTGCAGGCCGAACCCAGCGGTCACGGCGCCCGCGAACAGCAGCCCTCCCACGAGGCTCAGCGAGGCCTGCAACCCCATGCGCTTGTAGCCGAGGTTCATGCCGCGCAGCACCGCCTCGGGCACCGACCCGAGCGTCGCGACGAGGAAGCTCAGCACCAGCAGCGCGCACGTGACGCGGACCGAGCCATGGAACGCCGGCGCGAGCTTGGTGATGCGTGGCGTAACCCATACCAGAATCCCGCCGCCCACCAGCATCAGCGGCAGGAACAGCACCCACACGACGAGCGCGGCGCCGACGTAGCGTCGCTTGGCGGCGACGTCCTCGTTCGCCTGCTGATTCGCGATCATCAGGCGCAGCGCGTCGGTGGGCCGCCCGTCGGTCGCGGTCATGTAGGTCACGGACTGGCGCAGCATCTCCCACACGCCGTACAGCGACCGGCCCAGTGCCGTCACCAGGATGGGCGTCACCACCAGCATCGCGACGAGCTGCGCCGCGTAGTCGAGCAGCGACGCGATGGCGGTGAGGGCGGCGCTGCGGGTGAGCGACTGCCGAGCAGGCCGCTCGGATCGGGGCGGCGTGGCGGGCAGCGCGTCGAGCGTCATCGGTGTGGCGTCAGGCGTCATGGCGATGCCCCGCGAGCGTGCCGAGCAGCTGCGCCGCGATCTCCGCTGTCGTCTGGCGGTCGGAGCGGAATGACAGCACCGCCGGGCCGTCCAGCGCGGCGAGATCGTCCAGCACGCGCCCGTACGCGGCGCGATAGCGGTCGAGGAAGGCGAACAGCTCGGCGTCGGAGCTGGCCTTGAGCGGATGCGAGTGCGCGCGCGCGCGGATACGCTGCGCGAGCACGGCGTTCGGCGCGTCCACGTACGCCACGACGTCCACCGCCCGGGCCCATTCTCGCAAGCTCCCCGGCCACCACGCGGCCAGGCCGCCGTTGGTCGCGCTGTGGTGTGCGTCGGCGCGCAGCCAGCTCAGCGCGAACACCGGACCCTCGTCGAACACGACGGCGGAGTAACGGGAGCGGCGCTGCAGGCGGAGCTGATGGCCGAGGGCGCGCAGCTTGATGACGTACTTGGCTTCCTCCCACAGCGGCGCGCCGGCGGCGCGGAACAGCCGCAGGATCGTCGGGACGCGCTGCGCCGCGCCCGCGAGCAGCAGCGAGCGCGGCAGGGTCCACACCCCCATGTCCGCGCGGATGGAGCCGTCGCGGCGGGTCAGAAGCTCGAGCACGGAGCTCTTGCCGGCGCCGCCGGGGCCGAGCAGCTCGACGACGAGCGGGCCGGTTCGCGCGCTCACGCGGCGGGCTCCTCTCCCATCGCGAGCGCATGCTCGGGCCGCGCCGCCCGCCGCGTGGCGCGCAGCGTGTCCGCGAGGCGCGCTCCGTTGGCCCACATGTCCAAGGTGCGCTCGGCGTGCTGCCGGGCGCGCTCGGCATAGCCACGGCGCAGCAGCGGGCTCGCCAGCAGGGCCCCGATGGCGTCGGCCAGCGCGCCGACGTCGCCCGGCGGCACCAGCACGCCGCCTCTGCCCTGGTCCAGCAGCTCTGGGGCTCCCTGGCCGTTGGAAGCGACGACGGGGATGCCGAGCGCGATGGCCTCCTCGATCACGGTGGGCAAGGCATCCTCCCGCGACGGGTTCGCCAGCAGCGTGGCCCGCAGCATCGCCTCGCGTACCGCTTCGAACGGCAGCCAGCCCCGGAACGTCACGTGGTCGCTGATCCCGAGCCGGCGAGCCAGGGCCCCCAGCGCCTTCCGTTCCGGGCCGTCGCCGAGCAGCTCCAGCTCGACTTCCACGCCCCGCCCGCGCAGCTGGGCGATCGCGCGGAGCAGGAGGTCGTGGCCCTTCTCCTTGTGCAGCCGCCCCACCGCGAGCACGCGGTGCGGCATCCGGCCGTCGGGCCGGTAGGGAAGCTCGCCCAGATCGAGGCCCCGGTAGTTGACGTGAATCTTCGGCGCGATCCGCTCGAAGATCTCGCCGTAATGCTCCTTGAGGAATCGGCGGTTGTATTCGGAGATCGAGATGATCGTGTCGGCGTAGAGCAGCTTCTGCCGCAGCAGCGCCTGCGGCCCGTACAGATCCGTGCGGGAGTGCAGGAACGTCGAGAACGGGATATCGCGGCCGGCGAAGCGATGAAACAGATACGCGCACGTTCCGGGGAAGCCGCCCCAGTACGCCAGCACGTGATCGAAGCGGTCCCCGAACTGTCTGGCCCAGGCCCACGCGAGCGGCACGGCGTAGAGGGTCTTGGCGAGCGAGACGGGCCCGCAGCGCAGGCCGGAATAGGCGATGGCGGCGGCGTCGCTCGCGAATCCGGGCGAGGCGAGCAGCCGTCCCGGGTGCGTGGCTCGCAGCGCGCGCCCCAGCTCGGGGTGGTGCAGGCGGGTGCGCGGCAGCACGCGCTCCCCCAGGATCTCCGGATTGAATGCCCAGAAGCTCGGCTCGAGGGGATAGAGCGCGAACACGTCGATCTCGATCCCCGCGTCGATCAAGGCCCGCATGTCCCGCGCGAAGAACACGTGCGACGGGCTGGGGAACATGTTGGTGAAGACGGCGAGTCGCATGGGGCGCCCCATTACGCGGTCACTCGGGCGGCACCCTCCTCCCGCATGATGCGCCGCGCTTCCGGCAGCTCGGGCGGGAGCGGAAAGTCCCGGCGGCCCAGGAACGCCGTACCGAGCATCCACGCGGTGCGCGCCATCAGCGCCAAGTCGTAGCCGAGCGAGACGCGGCGCACGTACACGAGATCGAGGGCGAGCTTTACGGGCAGCAGGCCCTCGGCGTAACTGCGCTCCGGGTCCGCGCGGTCGAGCTGCGCCTCGCCATGCGTATAGGAGTAGATGCTCCCCGGACAGGTGAGCCCGGGCAGCACGCGGAACGTTTCGTGGTGCAGGGGCGCGTAGAACAGCTCCACCATCCGCGGGTCTTCGGGGCGCGGCCCCACGATGGCCATATCGCCGCGCAGGATATTGAGCAGCTGGGGGACCTCGTCCAGCTTGACGCGTCGCAGCAGGGCGCCCAGCGGGAAGACGCGGGGGTCGCCGAGCGGCGTGATCGCGCTGGTCGAGGCCTGCGCCACGTGCATCGTGCGCAGCTTGTACATCGTGAACGGGCGTCCGTGCAGGCCGATGCGCTGCGCCCGGTACAGGATCGGCCCGGGCGACGCCAACCGGATCCCGAGGGCGGCGGCCGCGAGGACGGGCGCCGCCACGACCAGGGCCATCCCGGCGAGCAGCACGTCGACGACGCGCCGCACGCTCACGCCTGGTGACACCGGACGATGTCCAACACCGCCGCGATCACGTCGTCCACATCCTGGTCGGTGAGACCGGGATTGAGGGGCAGGCTGAGCATGCGCCGGTAGTTGCCGTACGCCACCGGAAAGCTTCCCGACGTGAAGCCGTACTTGTCCCGATAGTACGGGTGCAGGTGGATCGGGATGAAGTGCACGGACGTCCCGATGTTCCGCTCGGTCAGCTCCTGGATGAAGCGATCGCGATCGATGGTCAGCGCATCGAGGTGCAGGCGCAGGACGTAGAGGTGCCAGGCGTGCTCGATGTCCGGACGCATCACCGGCGCCTCGAGCGCGGGCACGTCGGCGAAGGCGCGGTTGTACTGGCTGACGACGTCCCGCCGCCGCTGCTGGAACCCCTCCAGCTTGCGCAGCTGGCACAGGCCGAGCGCGGCCTGGATGTCCGTCATGTTGTACTTGAAGCCCGGCAGCATCACCTCGTAGAACCAGCTCGCCCCCTTGTCGTAGCGCTTCCAGGCGTCCCGGCTCATGCCGTGCAGGCTCATGATGCGGGCCCGCGCGAGGAAATCGGGATCGCCCGTGAGCATCCCGCCCTCGGCGGTGGTGAGATTCTTGGTGGCGTAGAAGCTGAACGCGACGGGGTTCACCCCGGAGCCGATGGCGCGGCCCCGGTAACTCGCCGGGAGGGCGTGCGCGGCATCCTCGATCACGACCAGCCGGTACACTCCCGCCAGCGCGTGCAGCGGATCGAGGTCCGCCGGGTGGCCGGCGTAGTGCACCGGCAGGATCGCGCGCGTCCGCGGCGTGATCGCGGCCTCCACCTCTCCGGGATCGATGTTCAGCGTGTCCGGCTCCACGTCCACCAGCACGGGCTTGGCGCCGACGTGCTCGATGACGTTCACCGAGGCGGCGAAGGTCATGGGCGTCGTGATCACCTCGTCCCCGGGCCCGATGCCCGCCGTCTTGAGCGCGGTATGCAGCGCCGCCGTGCAGGAACTGAGGGCGAGCGTCGCGGGCGCCTGGAGGAAGGCGGCGAATTCGGTCTCGAAGCGCTTGGTCTTGGGGCCCGTCGTGATCCAGCTCGAGCGCAGCGTATCCACGACCGCGAGGATCTCCTCCTCCCCGATGGCCGGGGGAGAGAAGGGGAGGAATTGGCTGCGCTTCGCGCTGACTGCGCCGGCGGTCATCTCGGTCCACTCCCGGGCTCTCGCGGCCCGATGCCATGGGGGTGCGGCGGACTACGACTGCGGCAGGATGGAACGCACGTCACATGCGCGGCTGGCACCAACCGTTCGGGCTTGCAGGGCAAGGACTTAGCGGGGGCAGCGGGACGCCGCCCCGTGGCGCTGACACGCGAATGTTACAGATGTGCGTAGCGGCTGCGACGCTTTACGCGGGACTGCCCTCAGCGCGCGACGATGGGGGGGAGGTCGAGGTCGAAAAAGAAGCGGGTTCCCCAGCTGCCCGTGTCGAGCTGGAGATCGGAGCCCATGGTACGGACGAGCTTCCGGCAAATCGCGAGCCCGAGGCCAGTGCCGGAGAAATGGAAGCCGTTGCGGCCGCGCGCCCGCCGGAACGGCTGGTACAGGCTGGCCAGCGCGATGGGGTTGATCCCCGGTCCTGTATCGGAGACGGCGAACCGGACGCCCGCGTCGCCCTGGGGCGAGCAGGCGATTTCCACATGCCCCTGGTCGGTGAACTTCAGGGCGTTGGTCGTGAGGTTGAGAAGCACGCGCCCCAGCGCCACGGGGTGCCCGAGGCGGCGATCGGGGTCCATCGACGCCACGCCCATGCGCAGGCCTTTTTCCTCGGCCATGGGCCGCGTGATGTTCGTCACGTCTTCCACCAGCCCGCTGAGCGACAGCGGGACGGGCTGGTCCTCCACCAGGTCGCCGCCGCCGCGAGCCAGCTCGAGCGCATCGCTCACGAGCCCGCTCAACCCGAGCGCGGCACTATAGATGAGGCCGAGCTGGCGGTGCTGGAGCTTGTTGACCTCGCCGCTGCGCTCGCGCTGCAGGGTGTCCGCAAGGCACAGGATGGAGGTGAGGGGACTCCGCAGGTCGTGGACGACTTCGACAAACAGGTCGAGCGCGTCCGCGCCGGTGGGGAGTCGCTCCTCGGGTGCGCCGGCGTGGCGGTCGAGCGCCTGGCGCACCTGCTCGAGGGCGCTGATGGCGTCGAGCACCGTGGTGGGAGCCGGACCGGAGGCGCGGTCGCCGGCCCACCCCCGCAACAGCTCGACGCGGAGCAGCTCGACCAGCCGCTGGCCCAGCTCGGGCGGGGGCTGGGGCAGGAGCATCGAGACGTAGTCGGGATGGCGGCGGTCCACCGCGAGGGCGATGGCCGCGAGCAGCGCGGAGACGACTTCGGAGTCCGCGTGGTCCTTCGACTCCTCGCGCAGCAGCCGTGCGACCCGGCGGGTCGCGGCCGTCACGAAGCGCGATTGCACTCCGGCGAGCGGCTCGGGAGCGCCGCCGGGCGTGCGATCGCCGGGCAGCGCGCGCAGGCGCGCAGCGGGGTCGGGAGTGCGATGAGCGAGGGTCATTCGTTCGACCTGCTGGCGAGCGAGTCGCGGTGCAGTCCGTAGCGCTCCATCAGCCGGTAGAACGTGGTGCGATCGACTCGCGCCATGCGGGCGGCCTTGGACAGGTTGCCGCCGGCGCGAATCACGACCTGGGTGAGGAAGCGGCGATCGAACTTCGCGAGCAACGCCTCGCGGGCCGCGTAGTAGCCGCCGTCGGCCAGCGCGGCGTCGGCGGCCGCTTCTGGCTCCGCCTCGCCCTCGCCTCCGCCTTCGCCGATGAACGGGATGTTCTCGGGGCGGACGTTGGCGCCGGGCTCGAGCAGCACGGCAGCATGTTCGATGACGTTCTGGAGCTCGCGCACGTTACCGGGCCAGGCGTAGGCGCGCAGCGCCCAGACCGCCGTCTTCGTGAGCTTGGGCAGCGGCAGGTTGGGGCCGCGGTGGGCCTTCCAGAAGCCTTCGAGAAAATGGTTCGCGAGGAGCGGGATGTCCTCCGGGCGCTCGCGCAGCGGCGGCACGTGAATGGGCACCACGCGCAGGCGGTAGTAGAGGTCCTTGCGCAGGGCGCCGGCGCGCACCGCTTCCTCGGGGTCGCGGTTCGTGGCGGCGATGAAGCGGACGTTAACGACGGCGTCGGTGCGCTCGCTGCCGACGCGGCGAACCACGCCGTCCTGGATCACGCGCAACAGCTTCGCCTGGATCGACGGCGCCATCTCGCCCAGCTCGTCGAGGAACAGCGTGCCGCCGTTGGTGGCCTCGAGCAGGCCGGGCTTGTCGCGGACGGCGCCCGTGAACGCCCCCTTCACGTGGCCGAACATCTCGGACTCGAGCAGCGGCTCGGGGAGCGCCGCGCAATTGATGGCGACGATGGGGCGCGCGTGGCGGCGGCTGTGCGCGTGGATGAACTGGGCGATGAGCTCCTTGCCGGCCCCGCTCTCGCCGGTGATGAACACCGACGCGTCGGTCGGGGCGACCTTGCGCGCCAGCTCGATCGCGCGCCGGAACAACGGCGCGGTGCCGAGCACCGTCAGCTTGTCGCTGTTGTCGGCGGCGGACGAGGACCGCTGCTCCCGCGCGCGGCTCTCCCGTGCCACGAGCACCGCGTGGGCGGCGCGCCCGATGAGGATCTGCAGCTGGGTGCCGGTGAACGGCTTCGGCAGGTAGTCCCACGCCCCGGCGCGCAGCACCTCGAGGCTCGACTCGACGCTCGGCTTGCCGGTGATCACGATCGCGATCGTGTCGCGGTGCGTCGCCAGCGCCGCGCGCAGCAGCTCGATGCCCGGCACGTCGCCCATGTAGAGATCGATGAGGACGATGTCGAAGGCGCGACGCTTGAGCGTATCGTACGCTTCCTGCGCGCGCCCCGCCGTCGTCACCTGATATCCTTCCGCCCCGAGCACGGTGGCGCAGCTCTCGCGCAGCGCGCGCTCGTCGTCGATCACCAGAACGCGGATGCTCTGGCGAACGGCGCTGGAGACGGAAATGAGATCGGTGATGTCCGGCTGGTCCGCCGCGGCGCGCGGCGCGCGCGCGACGGGAAGGTTGCTCTCCGGAGTTGCCACGTGCATCTACTCCCCCTCGCTGTCCGATCCCCGACTCGCATCGCCTACCACGTCTGACGTCGAGGAGGCGTGAGACACGTCACTTAAAGAACGGTTGCTTGGGTCGCATGTCAAGGTACTCACGCCGGGCTCCGGGCGCAGCGATCTAGCACACATGTTGTGGCAACTGTGTAACAGATTCTCGCCCGTGGTGGGACGGGTGGGTCCGGGCGCCCCGTATCCGGAAGCGGCGGAGCAGGTTGCGTGGGCACCGCTCGGGTTACTCCGCGGTATCGGCCTTGCTATCTCCGCTTGCACCGCAGGTTCAAACGCCCGACGACTGGGAGCGCGTCTTCGCCGCCGTCCGCAACCGCAAGTGGCTGGTCGCGAGCGTCGTGCTGCTCGGGACCGCCGCGGGCGTCGTGGGCGCGCGCTTCGTGCGACCGACGTACGAGGCGCGCGCCATCGTCTGGGTGGCCGTTCCCGATCGCACGCGTCTCGCCAGCCAGGGTCCCTTCGAAGGCGGGCAGCTGCTCGGCGCATCGTCGGGATGGCTCGAGGTGCTCCGCTCCGACGTGGTGCTGCGCGACGTCGTGCGCGAGCAGCGCCTCTACCTGCGACTCAAGTCCGCCGCCGACTCCGCGGCCCTCGCATCGTTCGCGTTGAAGGACCCGGTGCGTCCGGGAAAGTACCGCCTGGAAGTGGACCAGACCGGGCAGCGCTTCGCCCTGATCGACGCCGAGACGCGGGCTACGCTGCAACAGGCCGCCGTGGGCGATTCCGTCGGCGCCGCCGTGGGATTCGCCTGGGTCCCGGGCCCGGGATCGCTCGCTCCGGGGCATGCGATCCAGTTCACGATCACGTCCCCGGGGGACGCGGCGGTGAAGCTCGCCGAACAGCTCCGCGTCAAGCAATCGGACGACGGCAGCTTCGTGCGGGTCGAGTGGCGGGCGCACGATCCGGGCCTGGCCGTGGCGACCGTCAACGGCGTGGTGGATCACGTCGTGGCGGTGGCGGCCGATCTGCGGCGCCAGCGCCTCAGCGAGCTGAGCCGCATCCTGGCCGATCAGCTCGACCACGCGCAGCAGAACCTCCGCGCCGCCGAGGCGGCGGTCACGACCTTCCGCGTACACCACGCGACGCGTCCCCCCGAAGTGCTCGCGGCGGCGCCTGGGGCTGGCGCCGGCGCGCCCCCCGATCCCACGCTCGCCAGCTACCTCGACGCCCGCGTGACGGCGGGCCAGGTGGCGCGCGATCGACAGGCGATTCTCGACGTGCTGGCGCAGGGCGCGGACTCGGGGGTCTCGGTGGATGCGCTCTCCATGATCACGGCCGTGCAACGCTCCGCCGAGCTGAACGACGCGCTTAAAGAGTTGACGACGAAGCAGGCGGACCTCCGGGCGCTGCGGTTCCGGTATGCGGACACGCACCCGCCGGTGCAACGCCTCGCCGCCCAGGTGGACACGCTGCGACGTCGCGTGATTCCCCGGCTCGCCCGCGTCCTGGCGGGCGGGCTCGAGGTGCAGGAGCGCCAGCTGAGCCAGCACGCGGAGGCGCTGACCGCGGAGCTGCGCGGCGCTCCACCCGTCGCGCTGGAAGAGACGCGGCTGCAGCGGGATCAGGTGAACGCCGCGCAGCTGTTCTCCAACCTGCAGCAGCGCTACGACGAGGCCCGCCTCGCCGAGGTCTCGAGCCTGCCGGACATGCGCGTCCTGGAGCGCGCGGCGCGGCTCGAGAAGCCGGTGGCGAACCTCGGGCCGCTCCTGATCCTGCTCGCGTTCTTCGGCAGCCTGGGCGTGGGCGCGCTCGGGGCGGTCGCCCTCGACCGGGCGGATCCCAAGGTTCGCAACGCGGAGGCCGTGAGCCGGGCGATGGGTGTGCCGATCCTGGGCGCGGTGCCGCGCGTGCGGAACGGCGGCAAGCCGGGTGAGCCCGGTGAGGACATGACCAAGGCGATCGAGGCGCTGCGGGGGCTGCGGCTCAGCGTGCAGCACGCCTACGGGGCGGCCGGACCGATCCTGTTGACGGTGTCGAGCCCGGGTCGCGGCGAAGGCAAGTCGTTCGTCACGTCGAACCTGGCCCAGGCCTTCGCCGACGTCGGCTTCCGGACCCTCGTAATCGACGGCGATGTGCGGCTGGGCGCGCTGCATCGCTCCCTGCGCACGCAGCGCCGGCCGGGGCTCACCGACGTGCTCGCGGGCAACATCCCGGCCGAGACCGCCGTACAGGCGACGTCGCACCCGCTGTTGTTCTTCATGGGGTGCGGATCGCGCATGCACCGGGGGCCGGAGCTGCTCAGCACGCCGGCCGTGCCGCGGCTCCTGACCGGCATGCGCGGCGCCTACGACGTCGTGCTCGTGGACAGCGCGCCGCTCGGGGCCGGCGTCGATCCCTACGCCCTCGGCACCGCCACCGGCAGCATGTTGCTCGTGTTGCGCACGGGCGTGAGCGATCGGGTGATGGCCGAGGCAAAGGTGGAGGTGCTGCACCGCATGCCGATCCGGCTGCTCGGGGTCGTCTTAAACGACGTGCGGCCCGGGCCGATCTACAATTACTACTCCTACGCCCTCACCGGTTACGAAATCGAGCAGGAGGACCCGGACGGCGCGGCGGGCGAGATCCTGCTGCCCGATCGCTCGTGACGGCGTCGCCTGCCGCGCGGATGGCGCCGCAGCGGGCGGCGCGCATCGCCCGCTACGAGCCCGGACACGAAGCCGCGGTCCGCGCGTTCAACAGCCGTCTGGCTGCGGGCGGCAACGGGTGGCGGTTCCCCGAGGCGTCCGTTCCCGACTGGATTCCCGAGACCAACGGCGCGCGCGTGTACCAGGAATTCTTCCTGTTCCTCGAAGACGACGCGGTCCGGGGAGGGTACGCGCTCAAGCGTCAGGACATGTCGCTCGACGGCGTCCTGCAGCGCGTGGGCACCTTCTTTCTGCCCCTCTCCGAAGGGGCCATCAACCCGGCGTACCCGCTGGTCGCGACGCGCCTGCTGCGGGACGCGATGCGACGCGAGCCGCTGCTGTGCGGCCTCGGGATGGGCGGCACCGATACCAACCCCGCGCGGATAATGCGCGCGCTGCGGTGGCGGCTGCAGCTGGTCCCGTTCTACTTCAAGGTGCGCCACGGCGCGCGCTTCCTGCGGGAGATCCGTTACCTGCGGCGGGGTCGTGCCGTCAGCGCGCTGTGTGACCTCGGGGCGGCGTCGGGGCTCGGGACGCTTGCCGCGCGCGCGGCCGATCTGGCGCTGACGCGGCGCACGTGGGAGCGCGGTGACCGGGCCGAGCAGGTGGATACGTGCGGGACCTGGCTCGACGACGTGTGGTCGCGCTGCGCCGGCCGCTATTCGTTCGTGGCCGTACGCGACAGCGACA
>WNGI01002254.1_pt1 | contig 16626 bp, 15 predicted proteins | sample 5400621 | NCBI WGS metagenome assembly WNGI01 (sample SAMN13153374, study PRJNA577476) | soil metagenome | isolation source: 20 cm soil or saprolite under Garry oak tree replicate 1 | place: USA:California | collected 2016-06-15 | reverse complement strand
GACTCCGAATGCTCGCCAATACCTGTTGAATCCCCAGTGGCGCGCGGCGTATGGACACGTGACATTGAGGCATTGTGTCGCGCGCTTGAGGCTCAGCAGCGAGCGCACTTCCCAAGTATTGACGCAGAGGAAAAGTAGCGCGGCCTTTCGCGCTGTACGGCGTGCGCCGCGAGAGTGTCTCTCTGCTCGTTGGGATGGTCTCCTGTTCGTGGCGCACCCAGCTCGTGGGAACGCGTCCAGTGCAAGGCAAAGCCCGTTGGTCAAGTTCCATTGACGGTGGTGGGACCTTCGCGAAGGTCGCAAGACGACCCATTGCTGACCTTCTGCCGGTGAGAAGCAGTCGTTCCGCCAACTTCGATCTCCGCTGTGGTGAGAACCGCGTGCAGCCTCAGCCGCACTAGCGAGCGAAAACCAAAAGAAGTTTTGCCATCGATGACGCTGAAAACGATCGGCTCAGCTTGGCGACCACTCGTGTAAGGGGATTCTTGAAATAGCGCTCATGCAACTGCCGATGGCAGCCCGCCTCAAACCCGGATGTCCCCGCGAAACTGGGCAATTCAATACAATGCGCGGAGACGGACGAAGAGACAGGGAGAAAACGATGAGAAACCTGACCATCGCAAGTCTGCTTGCCGCGTTGACCGGGGTGACGGTTGTACTAGTCGCGGGTTCCAAGGCGGCCAATATCGGCGATCCCCCTTGCCCCGTCGTCAGAGACAAGGATCAACGCGCTCCCTTTTGGCCGGGCATCGACAGCAAGAGCATCGTAGACGAATGGTATTCGGACGTTCCGTGGCATCAAAAGCTGGGTACGTTCGCCGGCAACGAGATCGTTGCACCGCTGATCATCCCCTACGACGCGTTGAGCAACGAGGCGAAAACGTTTTGTGCGACTCATGATTTCCAGCGAGACCGCTGCATGCTCGAAATGGGAGTCGTCAACGTTCTTGGCATGCGCAGGATCGACACGCCGTACAAAAAGGACGATCCGAGAATCATGGCGGCCACGGAATGCAAGGATGGCACCTGCGTAGAGGTCAGGTTGGAGGTGTCCAGCTTTCAATCCAAGAGCAAGGGCCCCAGCCAAGGCTGCGACATCGAAGCGCGCACGCTGGGCAACGAACCTCAACACCAAAGAGGCGGATTCAAGGATTATTACGGGGGGTACGTCATCACGGACGGCAGTACCTACGCCCCCCAGATGCCGTGGTACATGGCGCACTACTGCGATGCAGGTTTCCAGGCAGGGCTCAAAGACACCCAGGATCCAGTCTGTTACGGCGATTATTTATCCCCGTTCAACGACGGGTTCGCTCCCCGGAATGTCCCCCTGAGACCTTCCCTGGTGTGGCCGGAAGCGCAGGCATGGTCGGTCTTTCCGGCTGCCCTGCCCCCGACGGTTTCCAACCACTGCTTGGGGGCGAAGGACCCCACGACGACGGACCCCCCGCCGCCTTCGTCCCCCCCGACCAAGTGCACCTTGGCCATGGCGAGATTCGATCTCAGCAAGCCGGTGTCGTCCGCGTTGGCAAGCCTTCAGTATCCGAAATACAACGGCAATTTGTTTACGTGGTTCAACAACGCACTGAAGGCGTTTGCCGCCGACTTCAGCGAAGCTGATCGTCTACGCAAGTTTCCCTGGGACGGAACGCCGGTCTCCTGGGAAAATTTTCTGTATCCCCAGGCCGTGCAAAACCCCTTTCTGGGTCAGTTCGACGACGCAGTGGTCGAGCCCATCAAGAACTGCGAAGTCAACCTGGATGGAAATGATCCCCCCAACTGTCCGGAGACTACGCTGCGCCGGGCAACCAAATTTCTCTATCCGAGACAGTGCAATCTCGGCGATTTGGCCGGCGGGGACGTAGCGAGGCTGCGCCAGTGCGGCCTCAACTACGAGCTCCATCACAATGGCTATCTGGAGCAGTGGCCGCAATCATTTTGGCAAGACGTCAGCAACGCAGGCATCCTCGCGAACCAGTACGGCAGGACGTCCTTTTTGTTCGCCGGCGTTCCCGGGATGCAGGCACCGGTGCCCTTCAACAAAACTGCGGACGGGGACAGCGGCCTCAATGTCTATGAGCAGGTGTACAACGCGAGCATCTTCAGCCTGTATCTGCCCATCGCCAACGAAGCCGATCGCAAGCGCGCTTTCAGCGGCCGCAACTACACGGACCTCCAGTTCTACCATACGTTGCTCATGACCAACCATATGGAGTCGGATCCGGCGGAATTCGCGGGGGCCATCCGAGGGAAGGTGCTGTGGCACAACGAATACCGGACGCAGGGGATGTACGCGCAGTCTCTCCCGCCCACCAGCAATCCGAAGTTCCCCACGCAGATGTTCGCGGCGTCCTTTGACGGCACGAATGCAAAGGCACCCTTTCACAACAACACCTGCGACGGGTGCCACCTGCGCAATGGCAGCGGCGTACCGATCAACACCGCAAACACGCTCGACCCGGCGCTCCAGCAGTTCATGAAGAACGAGCCGTACAACCCGTATCCGCTCAAGGACTACACCTTTACCGGGCAAATACGGCCCATGAAGCTGGTCTTTTTCGACTTGAAGCGCAGTACGGTCCGTGTCGATGCTTCACGCTATTCCGAACCGCTGTCATTTCCCGCCGACCTGAGGGTGCCGGGGGTTGCCCCGGTCGACACGCTCTACTACAACAACAAGGTCATGAATTTCTACGGAGACAGCTTTCACCTGAACAGGCCGGGTTACGGCTATGCCTGGAACTATGAAAAGGCGGATCCGAATCGATTGGTCGTGACCGCTGATCGGACGAATGCCGAGCTCGGCAAGACTTATGAGTTGCTGCAGGTCGCCCTGAAAACATTCCAGACGGATCCGTCGTGTCAACTGCTGCCAGCTCCCGGGGTTTCAAATCCGTGGCCGAGCACTTGTGCGGACATCAACGACGCTGCCATCCATGACGCAATCGACAAGAAAGGCGAAGTGGGGTTCATGCACCTCAATGGCAAACGCCTCGGCAATTTGAGCGCGATCGAAGCGATACCCAACAAGGCCATTCAAAAATTCCAGGCCGATCAGGCAGGCGTACTCGGGCAGGCGATGGCCGGGGAAATCGTCTGGAACGCGGGGTCCCGAGACGGTGTCGGCGGCAAGGTTGAGAAGCATTGCGTAACCAACAGTCTGAAGGATTGCTTCATCGGCCGATTCGGATTTTTGGGCGACCGCGGCTCCCTCGAGGACCAGGTTGCCAATGCTGCTTTTGTCGAGATGAATCTGCTGACGAACGAAGGCTACAAGAAGCTCTATTCCAACGAAAAGACGTTGTTCCCGATCCGGTACGGATATCCCAATTGCGGACCCGCCGACAAGGCGTGCATGGCTGCGACGAAGGGCAACGGGGATTTGTCCGAGTCAGACGTCAACCGGATGGCCGCGTACGCGCGCTGGCTCGGCAATCCGACTCGCTCCGAGTTCCAAGCGGCCCTCCCGGACGTCGTCGCAGGCGAGAAAGTGTTTCGACAAGTAAAGTGCGACAGCTGCCACGTAATAAGGAAAATCGACATCGATCCCGAAGATACGGTGTTGAGTCGAGAATTTCGTGACCGCTTGCAGACGCGCGTTACGAACACGGCCAAGCCATTCCTGTCGTACATCGGAACAGATTTGCTTATGCATGACATGGGGTACCTGTCTCAGGTCGGCTATGCGAGCCAGTCGATCAGGGACAGCAACGGAATCGTCCTTCCTGGCTACCAGAACTACGTACAAAAGATCCGCACGCCGCCGTTGAAAGGTCTGCGGTTCAACCGCTTCGTCACCGAATCCCACAAGAATGTGAAGCCGGCGGATCCACCCAACCCAGCCTGTGACTTCTTGTTGCACGACGGCCGGGCTTGCGATGCCATCGAGGCAGCGTTTCTGCATGACGGTCCGGCGATCAAGAAGCTGGGCGTCATCGACGACTTGATCGGCTTGAGCAAGACGCAGCTTCGCCAACTCCGAGCGTTCTTGTATTCGTTGTGAGGTATGCCGGAAGTTTGCGGGCGGAGTCCAGATGATGGACAAGTGCCGCGATCGCGTGCCCCATAGCGAGCACAACGATCGCCCAGCTGATCCAGTTGTGGAACTCCTCCAACTGATGGGCCGACGACCTATCGGGCGCGATCAAAGCGGGGATCGATAATGGCCCTAGAACGCGAATGACTCGCCCTGAAGCCATCTCAGTACGAATCCACTGACCGCTTCGGCCATGAGGAGGATGTAGAGCACTAGGTACATGGATCGAGAAAGGACGCCGGGAAGTCCGACCATGCAGGACGGGCCCATGGACGTGAGATGCATGATCAATCAGCCAGCGAACACACATCGCAACTGATCTCTGACCTCTCAGCCATCCGTGGAGCTATATCCGCCGTTACCGAGCGCGAGTTCAACGGACTCGCGCAAACGGTCGACCATGCGCCGCCAGATCTCGCGCCGCGGCTTTTCGCCTACCTGGCGCATGCCAGCGACCACGAGCGGGCTCGTCGCACTCGTTGCCCGCTGCCGCTGCGCACATTGCAGAAGGCGATTCCGCACGATCAGCCGCGTGTCAAGACCGATGAGCGACCGCTTACGGCGCTGTGCCTGGATGACGCCTTGTGGCCGAGACTGTGTAAAAACGCGAAAGTTGGCTAGACTGAAGAATCTGGTTTCTTCGTGGCGGGAGCATGAAGCGATTCATCGAGGGTCAGGACCGAGCGCAGATCACGTTGCTACCTGAGTGCCTGGATGACTACATCGCCGAGGACAACCCGGTCCGTGTGGTAGAGGCTTTTGTTAACCAGCTCGATCTTGCAGCGCTCGGATTTGAAGGCGTCGATTGGGCGGCAACGGGCCGGCCTTCGTACCACCCCTCGGCGCTGTTGACGATTTACATCTACGGTTATCTCAATCGCATTCAGTCTAGCCGCCGTTTGGAGCGCGAGACGCAGCGCAACGTCGAGCTCATGTGGCTGACTGGACGTCTGATGCCGGACTTCAAGACCATTGCTAACTTCCGCAAGGACAATGGGCCCGCGATCCGCAACGTGTGTCGCCAGTTTATCGTGCTGTGCCGCAGACTGGATCTGTTCTCGCAGGCGATCGTGGCCGTCGATGGCAGTAAGTTCAAGGCGGTGAACAATCGCGACAAGAACTTCACCAGAGCCAAGATGCAGCGTCGCATAGCGCAGATCGAAGAGAGCGTCGAGCGCTACTTGACCGCCATGGACACGGCCGACCGAGCCGAACCCGAAGTGGCACTGCTGAAGAAAGGTCAACTGCAAGACAAGATCGCAGCCCTGAAAGACCAGATGCAACAGCTCAAGGTGCTCGAAGCGCAGATGCTCGCCAGCCCCGATCAGCAGCTGTCGCTAACCGACCCTGATGCGCGCTCGATGAAGAGCCGAGACGGCGGCATCGTTGGCTATAACGTACAGACAGCGGTAGATGCCCTACACCATCTAATCGTTGCGCACGAGGTCATCACCGCTGGTGTCGATCGCGATCAGCTGAGCCGGATCGCTGAACAGGCACATCAAGCCACGGGTGTCGAAGAACTCACCGTAGTCGCGGACCGCGGCTACTTCAAGGGTGAGCAAATCCTGCAATGCGAACAGGCCGGCGTTATCCCAATCGTGCCGAAGACGCTAACCTCGAACAGCCTAGCCGACGGACGATTCGACAAGCAGGACTTCATCTATATCGCTGCCGATGATCAATATCGCTGTCCTGCCGGGCAGCGAGCAATCAAGCGTTTCACGACCGTCGAGGCCGGGTTGACGTTGGACGTCTACTGGAGTTCAGCGTGCTCACGCTGCGCGATCAAGGCACAATGCACCACCAGCGATTACCGGCGTATCAGACGCTGGAAACACGAGGCGGTTCTCGAGGCGATGCAAGCGCGGCTCGATCGCCAGCCCGAGATGATGAGAGTGCGACGACGGACGGTTGAGCACCCGTTCGGAACGATCAAGCACTGGATGGGTTGGACCCACTTCTTGACGAAGACGCTCGCCCGCGTGCGCACCGAGATGAGTCTTCATGTCCTTGCCTACAACCTGAAACGCGTGATGAGCATTTTGGGTGTCGGCGAAATGATCCGAATGATGAGGGCTTAAGCTGCGAACCCTCTTTTTTCGCTCGACAAGCCGCTGTTTTCGGCCCACGCGACCCAAAACTGATCGACGGCCCTAAACAAGGTGCCCAGATGGCGATGACGGTCATCATGAACCTCGGAGGGTCGGCGCGACATCATTCATCGATTCCGAATGCTCGTGTAGGTCTTTTTACACAGCCTCGGCCAGAAGCGCACCGAGGGAGCAGCGCGCGGTTCAGCGCTTCTGGTACGGGTGGAAGATGTAATCCTTCGCCTTCACGGCCACATGGCACGCGTGTCCGCAGTTTGAAGGGCTGGGATCGGTCGTGAACTTGTCGGATGCGGCTTCGTAGTTGAACAGCGCGTATCCCCATCCGCCGCTATTCGGGAATCTTGCAGATGACCGACGAGAGGGGACACGTCTCATACGGCAGGGCCGCCCACGGGCAGGATGCGAAAGTTCTCCACCCGGTACGGGATGAAGGCGACGCCGCTGACGAGCGGGGAGTGGAGCGTCGACGAACAACCTGGGCGCCGGCTCGTTCTCGATGGGCACGACGAGCGACGCCGCGCTTTGGGCTAAGGCGCCCGTTGCGAGCAGCGCGCCAGCGGTAATGGCAGCAAGTGTGTTGGCGAGGATGTTCATTTCCTTCTCCTCGATTCGGTACGCGCAAGAATCTAACCAGACGCAATGCGTGCGGTCGATTGGACGAAGGTGTCGGCCGATACCTTCGTGTAATGCCTTGTCTGCCGTGCTATGAAGGCCTGATCCGTATACGAGTGTTTGGATCGTCCGCAGCAACAACGTGACTCGCTGCGTCAGTCTAAGTAGCCGTGCGCGTGCTGCCAGCACTGGTCGGCACGCAAGCAACCGCGCAGACGACAGCACGGCGGTATGTCCTTGCAACACGGCACGCGTCGCACGATGTGGCCGATACCATTGTGTAATCGACTCGCCGCGACGAATTTGGTGAGATTGAGGCGCGGATTGGGGTGCTTCGCACCCGAGTCCGCACCGACGTCCCCGACCTAGGTCAACTCTATTGGTGGCCGACTGCGTACGGAGCAGCGAAGACAGGAGGTTCAACACATGATCACGAGCAAGTACACGGGAGCGGTCAACGATGAACGGATCGACGGTCGCCGTCGTGATCTTTTTTTCAGCGCGGCGATGACTGTCGCTGCGGCCCAACTTGGTGTCGTCGGGCGAGCCGACGCACAAGGCGCCCGTACGACACCGCCACAGGCATTGGTGATGAAGGCGGGGACGAACACGTCGTTCGGTCCGCTGAAGCAGATTGACGCCGGAGTCCTGAACGTCGGATATGCCGAGCTTGGCCCCGGCAACGGCACTCCCGTGCTATTGCTGCATGGCTGGCCCTATGACATTTACAGCTACGTGGACGTCGCTCCGATTTTGGCCTCGGCAGGTTATAGGGTTGTCATCCCGTATCTGCGCGGGTATGGCACCACGCGCTTTGCTTCAAGTAGCACTCCACGGAATGGTCAACCGTCGGCGATCGCTGTCGACATGATCGCGTTGATGGACGCGCTCAAGATCCAGAAGGCCACGATCGGCGGATTTGATTGGGGTGCGCGCACAGCGAACATCATGGGCGTGCTCTGGCCAGAGCGCTGCAAGGCGATGGTTTCGGTTAGCGGGTACCTCATCGGAAGCCAGCAAGCGGGCAAGGTCCCCTTGCCGCCGAACGCCGAGCTCGAGTGGTGGTACCAGTTTTATTTTGCCACCGAGCGTGGGCGGCTCGGTTACGACAAGTACCGGCATGACTTCGCGAAGCTAATATGGAAGATCGCATCGCCTCAGTGGAACTTCGACGATGCCACGTTCGAACGAAGCGCGGCCGCCTTTGACAATGCGGATCACGTCGACATCGTGATTCACAATTATCGTTGGCGAATGGGGCTCGCAGAAGGCGAGCGAAAGTACGACGAGTTCGAGCGACGGCTCGCACAAATGCCGGTCATCGCCATTCCGACGATTACGCTCGAAGGCGACGCGAACGGGGCGCCACATCCGCCGAGTGCGGCCTATGCCAAGCAGTTCTCAGGCCGATATGAGCATCGACTCATCGAAGGCGGCGTGGGGCACAACCTGCCTCAGGAAGCGCCGGAGGCCTTCGCACAGGCGGTGATCGACGTGGATGCTTATTAACCGACCGTGTCGGCGTAATCCTTATTGGAGAGCGAAATGGATGACATCGAAGCTGGGAATGAGATCGTGTTCAAAGCAGTCCTACCGGAGGACATAAAGTGGATGAGCTCCCTTCGTTGCCGCCGTCAGCGGGCCTCGGCGACATCGTCGATCACCCATCGGATCAGGCTCCATACGTGATCCGCGTGAAGGTTGCGGCCGGTACTCGGGTCATGCCGCACGCACACAGCGAGCATCGCATCTATACCGTTATGTCGGGCGTCTTCTATATCGATCTGGGTGAGCAATTCAAGGAAGAAGATCTTCGGGCGTATCCACCCGGGTCAGTGATCGTCCTTCCTGCCAATACCCCCACTACCACTGGGCGAAGTCGGGGGAGTACGTGAGCCAAATCTTCGCGGTTGGAGCGATTCCCCTCCACGCGGCGTAGGTGAAATCTACGGCAGAAAACGCCGTCGATTCTTCTGATTGGACCATGGTCCGAGCGGTTTCCAACTCGAGCATCGCTGAACCCTTGTCATTCCTCGCGCAAAGAGCAGAGGCGACGTGGATGCGAATACAGGCTGCTTCTGCGCGAGGCACCGTGATCGCCAAAGTGACATGCCACAAGCAGATCACTGCGCTCCCCGTGATCGATGCCGCAACCGGGCGATATCGTATCGAGCAATACCATCGTCCAATCGACTCGACGCCAGGCATCTGGTCTCATTCCCTTCGCGCGTAATGTATCGATTGAATCGAATCGCACGCGCGGCAGACAGACCTCTTCCATACGCGAAAGCGTCCATGACGTTCGTCACAGGAGAAAGGAATCGCGATGACCACACACCCATCGACCGCAGCTTCGCAATCCAAACCCACTCAGGACGCGTACCGGATCGCACAAGCCATGGCCGCGCAAATAGGCAGCGAGGCGGCGGCCGGCCAAAATGCGATTCGTCCGTTTCATGTCAACGTTCCGGAAGCGGAACTAACCGAATTGCGCAGCCGCATAAACGCGACCAAGTGGCCCGAACGGGAAACGGTCGCGGATCAATCGCAAGGCGTGCAGCTCGCCACGGTTCAGGCCCTCGCGCGGTATTGGGCGACCGAGTACGACTGGCGCAAGTGCGAAGCGAAACTCGACGCCCTGCCGCAGTTCATTACCGAAATCGATGGGCTCGACATTCACTTCATTCACGTTCGTTCGAAACACGAGAACGCGTTGCCGCTCATCGTCACGCACGGCTGGCCCGGCTCGGTCGTCGAGCAGATGAAGATCATCGATCCGCTGACCAATCCCACCGCACACGGCGGAAATGCATCCGATGCGTTCCACCTGGTGATCCCGTCAATGCCGGGCTACGGATACTCAGGAAAACCGACAGCGACCGGATGGGACCCCGCCCACATTGCGCGGGCTTGGACCGTGCTGATGAAGCGCCTCGGATACACGAAATTCGTGGCGCAGGGTGGCGATTGGGGTGCGATCATCACCGAGCTAATGGGCGTGCAGGCGCCGCCGGAATTGCTGGGCATTCACACCAACATGCCTAATGTGATTCCACTCGACATCGACAAGGCGGCTTTTTCCGGCGCGCCGGCGCCAGCGGGTCTCTCGGCCGACGAGAAGCTCGCTTACGAGCGTCTGAGCTTCGTCTATGCAAAGGGCATCGGCTACGGCTTCCAGATGGGGCTGCGACCGCAGACGCTGTACGGAATCGCGGACTCACCCGTCGGGCTGGCGGCTTATTTCCTTGATCACGACGCGCGCAGCTATGAGCTCATCGCGCGCGTCTTTAACGGACAGTCCGAGGGCCTCACGCGCGACGACATCCTCGACAACATCACGATCACCTGGTTGACGAACACGGCGCTTTCTGGCGCCCGTCTCTATTGGGAGAACAAGGGGGCGTCGTTCTTCGCTGTCAAGGGCGTCGGCGTCGCCGTCCCGGTTGCCGTGAGCGTCTTTCCTGACGAGCTCTATCCAGCCCCGCGGAGCTGGGCAGAGCGGGCGTATTCCAAACTGATCCATTACAACAAGGTTGAAAAAGGTGGCCACTTCGCGGCTTGGGAACAGCCGCAGCTCTTTTCAGAAGAGGTTCGCGCGGGGTTCAGATCACTCCGCAACTAGCATCGCCAACGTAGGGAATAACGCGTCGCGGGGAATAACGTGCGAAGGGGAAGCGGGGAATGACTTACTGCTCCGCGGCCCCGACGCCACTCAACAAAGGCCCTCGGAGGTCACGATGATCAGCACACCGATGCACAGTGAGCACGCAGATGCGATCTCGAGTGCGGAGATCCTCGATATGAAGCTCGAGGTCGTCGTCATTCCGGTGTCCGACGTCGATCGCGCCAAGCGCTTCTATGGGGGCCTTGGATGGCGGCTTGACGCGGACTTCACCGGCGAGAACTTTCGTGCCGTCCAGCTGACGCCTCCCGGCTCGCCATGCTCGATCCATTTCGGCAACGGTGTCACAACGGCCGTGCCGGGTTCGGTACAGGGACTGTTCCTCATCGTCGACGACATCGAGAGGGCACGCGCCGACCTCATCGCAAAAGGCGTCGACGTGAGCGAGCTTTTCCATTACGCGGCCATCAGGGGACCGCGCGTGCCGGGGCCTGATCCGGAACGTCGCTCGTACCGCTCATGGGCGTCGTTCAGCGATCCGGACGGCAACGGCTGGCTGCTCCAAGAGATCAAGACGCGGCTACCCGGACGAGGGCTCAGTCTGGACGTCGTGTCGCTGACGGACCTTCTGCGAGAGACCGAGGAGAAGCATGGCGGGTACGAAGCGACCGCCCCGAAGCATCATTGGTGGGATTGGTACGCCGCGTACATCGTCGCCCGCGAACGCGGCAGAAGCTCCGACGACGCAGCCAAAGATGCTGGCCTCCACATGGAAAGTGTCCGCCGGTGAGACTCGGTCTCCATCCCTCATCTCCTTCTCGCAACAACTGCGTTCCTTTGAACGGATAGCCGAAGGCCGCGCGACATCGGTCGAGAGATCGCTGGACGAAGCCGGTCTCCAGTCATGAGTCGTCGCGATGGCAATAGCCCGGCTCGCCGCGTCAGGCATCGCCCGATGACGAGAGCCGCGCCGCCATGTTCACGAGTCAGGCAGGGACCGCGCGTGCATCTTTCGCATCATCTTGCCGCGATGCGCTTGCACGGTGATCTCGCTGATCCCGAGTTCGCCTGCGACTGCTTGCAAAGCGAAAGTCGAGTCTGACCCCCATGCGAAGACTGAAGCGCGCCGACCTTCCGGTCGATACCGCCGCGCTCGCGCGCTTTCTCATCGGCAAGACGCTCGTGCGCGATGCCCCCGAGGGCCGCACGAGCGGGCGCATCGTCGAAGCCGAGGCCTACGTGCCCGGCGACGCCAGCGGCCACGCCTACGTCGGCGAGGTGGATCGCAACCGCTCGCTGTTCCTGCGCCGCGGCCACGCCTACGTCTACTTTATCTACGGCATGCATTTTTGCGTCAACGTCTCGGGCGAGCGTTCCGGGATCGGCGCCGGCGTGCTCCTGCGCGCGCTCGAGCCGATCGAGGGCGTGGCGATCATGCAGGCGCGCCGCCGCGTGCATCGCCTCGCCGACCTTGCGCGCGGCCCCGGTCGGCTGGCGGAAGCCATGGCCGTCGACCGCCGCCTCGACGGCATCGACCTGTGCTCGCGCAGCCCATTGTGGCTCGCCTCCGAGGTGCGGCCGCCGGGGCGCGTCGTCACGTCGGCGCGCATCGGAATCTCGAAAGAAACGACGCGCCTCCTGCGCTTCTACGAAGCGGGAAACCCGCACGTCAGCGGACCGTCGGCGCTTCGAAAGTGACTAAGCCGCCGGCTGCGGATTCACCACATTCACTGATGATGAGTTGAACGCGAAACTCGCTGCGTCGACCGCCGACTCGTCGCCCGCTCCCATGCGCTTTTTCTCTTACAAGGACCCCGAGCAGAACACTCGCGAACAGATCAAGAAGGTGAGATCACATCCTTGGATCGAAAAAGACGTCCTTGTGCGGGGCTTCGTGTTCGATATGGAAACGGGTCTACTCAGCGAAGTCGAGGCAGTCCCACAGCAAACTGCTGCCTGAAAGGGTTCTTTCAAGATCGAGTTCCAGATCGGTGACCACCCACGAGAGCTTTTGTGGGCCAAATCCACCTTCTTCTGCGACAGGAAATCGGTCTGGATCGAGTCTGTCGAATAGGCAACGGTTAGGTCAGCGGATTTGCCAAGCCGACAAGAATTCCCAGCACAAGCCGAGCGAAAGCTGCAGATGCTGGATAGCGCGAAAGATTTGAACGACTCCGAGTGACGTCCGGCAACCGATTGGAGAAGCTTGCCGCTGATCGGCGAGGGCAGCACAGCATCCGAATCAATGATCAATGGAGAATTTGCTTCCGATGGCGGGAAGACGGCCCCTGGGACGTCGAAATCGTCGACTACCATTGAAGGAACCAGCATGACGAGGAACAGAATGCGTCCGATTCACCCGGGCGAGATCTTGCGCGAAGAGTTTCTGGTGCCGTTGGGAATGTCACCTCACGCGCTGTCCCAGGCGATTCGCGTCCAGGCGACACGCGTCAACGATATCGTCAACGGCAAGCGTGGTGTGACCGCGGACACGGCGCTGCGGTTGGCGCGATACTTCGGCAATTCGCCTGAGTTTTGGCTGAGTCTGCAGGCAGCGCACGATCTGCGTGCAGGCGAACGCGATGCGGCCGCACGAATCAAGCGAGAGATATCGCGCGACGGGCAGCGTGATCGTGCATGGGCGGCAGGACCGATTTGGTCGAGGAGTTGAGTGCGTGAGATATCTTTTGTCGATGAATCCTGGACCGCCCGCGAGGACAGTGATTCCTGGTGTGCGAGTTGTCGCCATGATCTCATCCGCCCCATAAGGCGAAGGAGCATTTTCAGGAGGCGCCGGCGGCACAGGCAACTGGCGACTCGCTGATTTCCAAAATCAGCCTGTTATCGGGCCACCGAGCGCAACGCATCCACCACGAGGGCAAACGCCGGTGACGAGTGGCGGCGGCTTGGGTAGTAGAGGTGGTAGCCCGACGATGGATAGCACCAGTCCTCGAGGACGCGCCTGAGATGACCCGTAGCGAGGTGGGGCTCGATCATGCCCTCCGGCACACAGGCCAACCCGAATCCGGCCAGCGCCGCGTTGAGCATCTGCGGGGCGCTGTTGAGAACGAGTTGCCCGTCGACGTGTACGTTCAGCTTGCGCTTGCCTTTCTCGAACTCCCACGCGTACAGCCCACCATGACTCGGCAGGCGCAGGTTGATGCAGTTGTGGTCGGTCAGGTCCTGCGGCTTCTTCGGCGGTGATCGCGTCGCGAAATACGACGGCGTGCCCACGACCGCCATCCGCAGATCCGGCCCGATACGCACGGCGATCATGTCCTTCGCCACTTGCTCGCCCCATCGCACGCCGGCGTCATAACGCTGGGCAACGATGTCGGTCAGGCCATAGTCGACGATGATCTCGACCCTGATGTCCGGATACTGCGGCAAGAGTTTCGCGAGTTTCGGGAATAGGACCGAGTTGGCCGCGTACTCGGTCGCTGTGATGCGGATGGTGCCGGCAGGCTTCTCCCGAATCTCGCTGAGCGCTTCGAGCTCTGCCTCGATCTCCTCAATGCGGTGCCCGACGACCTCGACCAGGCGTTCACCCGCCGCCGTCGCCGAAACGCTTCGTGTTGTTCGACTGAGCAATCGAAGGCCAAGTCTTGCCTCGAGACCTCGAAGGGTGTGACTCAACGCTGACCGCGACACGCCAAGCTTCGCAGCGGCCTTCGTAAAGCTTTGGTCTCGCGCTACAGCGAGGAACGCCAGGAGGTCACTGAGGTTTTCTCGCCGCATTGTTGAATTGTACTCACCGGTCCATGCGAATTGTGCCATCTAATCAGAGGGGGGCCGAGTTGCTATCTTGTCTTCCATGGAAACTCAACGAACTGCACAAGGCTCAACCATGAATCCTATCTACGACTTCAGGGGCCAGGTTGCCCTTGTCACCGGCGCCAGCTCCGGCATGGGATTGGCTACAGCGAGAGCGTTCGCCGAGGCGGGCGCTGCCGTCGTGCTCGCCGACATCAACGAGGGGATGCTGCGTACCGCTACCGACGGGTTGACCTCAGCAGGACACCAAGCGATGGGCGTTACCTGCGATGTGTCCGACGAGGCGCAGGTCGCCGCGATGGTGGAGCAAGCTCGCGCAAGCTTCGGCCGCCTGGACATGGCGTTCAACAATGCCGGCATCCAGGTTCCGCCGAGTGACGCCGCCGATGAGCCGGCCGAGCACTTCGATCGCGTGAACGCCATCAATCTTCGCGGTGTGTGGACCTGCATGAAGCACGAGCTTCGCCACATGCGCGCGCAAGGCAGCGGCGCCATAGTCAACTGCTCCTCGCTCGGGGGCCTCGTCGGGCTGCCAAGCCGGGCGGCTTACCACGCATCCAAGCACGGCGTGATCGGCCTGACCAAGAGCGCCGCGCTTGAATATGCGCCGCGGGGCATTCGCATCAATGCGGTGTGCCCGGGAACAATCGATACGCCCATGGTTGCGGACATGCTTCTGAAGCAGGCCGACGCGATGAAAGAGATCATGCGGGAACAGCCGATCGGACGACTGGGACGGTCCGACGAGATCGCCGCGGCCGTCCTCTGGCTCTGCAGCCCCGGGGCCAGCTTCGTGCTCGGCGTGGCTCTGCCAGTCGATGGCGGCTTCACCGCGCACTAAAGCCCCCGCGAGCAGTCGATCGCTCGCGGAACGTTTTGAAAATCGATGCCGGGCATAAAGGGAGCGGCAGCACTTCGTGTTCACGCTCGATCGGATGAAGAGCGTTTATGTGAAAGATGGGAGTTGCAAATGGACACCAATGGCAGCGGTTCACAGCCGTCCGGCTTCGACTCAACACGACGAGAGTTGCTGAAGATTACCGCCGCTACCGGCGGTGCTCTCGCCGCAGCACCCTTCTTGTCCGACGCCGCGGTTGCGGCGGTCGCACAAGCCACCAACGCCGCGCCCGCTGTACTCAGCCAAAACGCTGCGGCGCCCGCTCCACTCAATGTTGTATTGCGTGTCAACGGAAGCGAGCGCCGCTTGACGCTTGATCCACGCACAACACTGCTCGACGCATTGCGCGAGCACCTGCGTCTTACAGGAACGAAAAAGGGCTGCGCTCTAGGACAGTGCGGCGCCTGTACCGTGTTGATGGACGGCCGGCGCGTCAAATCATGTTTGTCGCTCGCTGCGCTCGTCGAAGGCCGCGACATCACAACGATCGAAGGTCTCGCGCAGGGCGAAGAGCTTCATCCTTTGCAATCCGCCTTCATCGAGCGTGATGCTTTTCAGTGTGGCTATTGCACGTCCGGACAAATCATGGCGGGCATCGCATGCATCGCAGAAGGCCACGCTGGATCGGCGCAGGAAATCCGCGAGTGGATGAGCGGCAATCTCTGCCGCTGCGGAGCCTACGACCACATCGTCGCCGCGATTGCCGATGCGGCTCGCACCATAGCGCCTGCACGTGGAGGTTGAACGATGAATCCGTTCGTGCTTGAACGTCCGCGCACCCTGGCCGTCGCTCTCGCGTTGCGCGCACAGGCGGGGCGTAACGACGCACCCTTCGAGTACATCGCCGGCGGCACCGATATGGTTCAGCTGCTGCAGGAAAATGTACGCCAACCCGAGCGGTTGGTGAGCCTCGCAGGCCTTCTCGACAATGGCATCGCGGTTGGACCGCAAGGCCTCAGGCTGGGCGCCGCGGCGACGATGGCAGATGTGGCTGCGCACCCTGCAGTGATCGAGCAGTTTCCACTCATCGTGCAGGCGCTGCTGAATTCGGCGAGTCCGCAGGTGCGCAACCAAGCCACGATGGGCGGCAATCTTCTCCAACGCACGCGCTGTCCGTACTTTCGTGATGTCGCCCACAGTGCGTGCAACAAGCGCACGCCCGGCTCCGGCTGCGCCGCCATCGGCGGGGAAAACCGCTGGCACGCCGTGTTGGGTACGAGCGACAACTGTATTGCCGCACACGCTTCCGATCTCGCAGTCGCGCTCGTTGCGCTCGATGCGTCGGTTGAAGTGCGCGGATCCCGACGGCAACGGAGCATCGCGCTCACCGAATTGCACCGCCTTCCTGGCGCGACGCCTCACATCGAGACAGTGCTCGAGCCGGGCGAAGTGATCGCGGCGATCACCGTGCCGGCGACTCCCATGGCGCGGCGCTCGCATTACCTCAAGGTGCGCGACCGTGCGTCGTTCGAGTTCGCGCTCGTGTCGGCTGCAGTGGCGCTCGAGATGGACGGCGCTCGAATCCGACAAGCGCGCGTGGCTCTAGGCGGCGTGGGAACGAAGCCCTGGC
>WNGI01002252.1_pt1 | contig 16629 bp, 14 predicted proteins | sample 5400621 | NCBI WGS metagenome assembly WNGI01 (sample SAMN13153374, study PRJNA577476) | soil metagenome | isolation source: 20 cm soil or saprolite under Garry oak tree replicate 1 | place: USA:California | collected 2016-06-15 | reverse complement strand
CCTGCTCAGCCGAACCACAGACCTCGTTCCGATCTTTGATATCCAGGGGTGGACCGACCAGCTGTTCCCCGAGGTGGAGGGAGTCTCCATGGTCAACAAGCTTCGCGCCCACGGCTGGCCGGTCAAGGTCGCCGTCGCCGACATCGGCCACCCGATCGCGCAGAACAAGGCGGGCGTCTGGAGCGGGCTGAACGAGCAGGCGAACGCCTTTCTCGACCACTATCTGAAGGGCTCCCCCGGGGCGGCCCTCGACGCATCCGCGCAGGTCACGACCTGCACCGCCGGTGCCGGCACCATCTACACCAAGTCGGATTGGGCGAGTCTCGCGCCCGACCGTATGGTCTTCAGCGCCAGCACGACGCAGGCGACCACCTCCGCGACCGCGGACCCAATCGGTCCGCCGACGGACCCGATCACGGTTGCTGGCACGCACGGGGGAAACGGCGCCTGTGTCAGCCTGCCGGCCGCGGCGCAACCAGGCGCTGGCTGGGACTTTGCGATTCCCCGCGCGTTTACGCTGCTGGGTGAGCCGCTGCTGCACCTCGACGTGACCGTTACCGGCGTCGATGCGGAGATCGATACCCGGTTGTGGGACGTGGCTGACGACGGAAGCCGCACGCTGGTCACGCGCGGGACCTATCGCCTCACGGGAGGACCGGCGACGGTCTCGATCGACAGCTGCCTGCAGGGCAATGGATGGGACTTCGCGTCAACTCACCGCATCCGGCTCGAGGTCACCCAAAGCGATGCGCCCTACTTGAGGATGGATACCCATCCCATTCCCTCGGCCATCACCTACGGCTCGGTCACCCTGACCCTGCCGACGCCGACCGCCCCCTAGGCCACTCCCGGTCCGGTCACGCGTACCAGCGTCGCGCGAGCGGCGGCAGCAGAACGAGCACGGCCGCCGTGGCGAGGATGAGATCGAAGGCGCTCCAGATGCCGAAGTCCCTTACCGATGGGACGGGGCTGATGGCGAGCACCGCGAAGCCGGCCGCCAGCGCCAGCGCCGACGCGGCGATCGCCGGCCCGACCCCGGACGAGGCGCGCTTTGCCGCGTCGCTGGGCGCGACGCCGCCCGCGCGTTCGCTGCGGTAGCGCGCCAGCCACAGGACACCGAACTCGGTGGCAAAGGCGACGACCACGCCTCCCAACAGGATGGTGATCGGACTCGAACGCTGGCCGGATAGGCTGTCGACCAGGAACAGCAAACCGGTCGCCGCTCCCGCCGCGACCACCGTGGGGAGGACGGCGAGGATCGCGGGGCGAAGCCTTCGATAGGCCAGCAGCAGAACCAGCAGGATCAACCCGATCGAGAGCCCGGTGAGTCGTAGCTGTTCGCCCTGCAGCTCGCTCAGCGCGCGGTCGGCCACGACCGCCAGTCCCGCGGGGAAGGCGCGATACCCCGACGGCGGAGCGCCGACGTGGTCGAGCCCCGCGACCAGGACATGATCACGCTCGACCGACGTCACCTGCGTCAATCCGAAGATTGCCAGCGCCAGACCCTGCGACTTGTCGTAGACGGCGCCACTGAAATAACTCGGGATCCGGCTCAGGATCAACGCGGAGCGGTCGGGATCGGGCAACGTGCCCTGGTTGAACCCGGCGAGGAAGGCTGGAAGACTCTCCAGCGGCTTGAGATCGCCGCCCGACTGGGCGGCCGCCTGCCGGCTCGCCTGGTCGAGCCATTTGACGGCGTCGGGAGCGGCCGGGTCCGCACCCTGGACCAGGAGGTCGATCTCGCCCGTAAGCCCGATCTCTTTGCGAACGGCTTCGGCCTGGATGAGCGCGGCGTCGTTCGCGGGGACGAGCTGCGCGGGATCGGTTTCGATCTTGATCAAAGGAAGCGCGGCCCAACCGGCCAGGCCGATGACGAGGAGTGACACCGCCGCCGCCAGGGGCAGTGTTCCGATGCGAGCGAGGCGACGGCCCGCCGCCGCACGGAAGCCGCCACCCTTGAGTGCCCCCGGAGCGCGCCGGCCGAGCAGCAGCAACAATGGCAGGCCGACCAGGTAGTTCGCCAGGTAGGCCATCACCACGCCCAGTGCCATGAAGAGCCCGAATTGCCGGATCAGCGGGATCCCCGACACGACGAACGCCAGCATGCCGGCGGCGGTGGCGGCCGCGGCCACTCCCGTGGTCGGAAGGATGCGGCGCGCCGCCAGTGCGAGACGCTCCTCCAAGGTTCCCTCGCTTTCCATCACCCGATTCACCGACTGGATCAAGTAGTCCGCGGCCAGGCCGAGCACGACCGGCAGGACCACGAGCGTTGCGGGCGTGACCGGCAGGCCGAGGAAGCCGGCGATCCCGGCGGTCCACAGCGCGCCGAGGGCGGCAACCAGGACGGTGAGCAGCATCGAGGCGCCCAGGGCGAGGAGGGCGACGACCAGGACCGCGACCAGTGCCAGCGGCACGAGCAGCACGAGCGAGGACAAGATGGAATCCGCCACCGAGAGCGTGAGCGCCGGTGAACCCGACGCGGTGAATCGCAGGTCGTGAAGCTCCTTCAGGTCGCCGCTGGTCGCGGCGCCGTTGACGATGTCGAGGACGTGGCGGACCTGGTCGAGCGAGGCATTACGGTCGAGTCGCACGGTGATCACCGCGTGCTGCATGTCCGGCAGGGCCCAGGTCCAGAAGGGCCGGACGTGCTGGCCGTCGGGCTCGAGCAGCACGCCCTGGATGAAGGTCGGATTGTTCACCGCGGGCACGCCCAGCGATGGAAAGGCTTTGGCATATCGCTGGGCGCAGGCGCTCACCGCTTGCTGGAACGCCTGCTGACCGGCCTGGTCCTGCTGCGCCGCGGACTTTCCCGATGCGATCGCCTGCTGGCGGGCGGCGGCTTCCGCCGCCTTCCCCTCCTGGGCACAGACGTTGAGCAGGATCGTGGTCGTGCTGATAGCGAGCGTGTTGACCAGGGTGCCCGGCCCGTACACCTTCTTGACGCCGGCAGCCTGGTGAAGCTTCCCCTCGAGATGGGACAGGCCGACGATGTGATCGGGAGTGATCAGGCTGCTCCCAGGAGCGGGCTTTGCCATCACCACCACCGGGTCGGCCCCAAAGGTGTCGGCGAATAGCGCCTGGTCCTTGAAGGCCGCGGCATTGGGGTCGATGAGGAGATCGACACGCGCGTCCGGACGCAGGCGCGTTAGGCCCACCGCACTCCCCGCCGACAGAAGGAGCGCCAGCAGCAAGAGGAGAAGCGGCCAGCGCGAGGGGACCGTGAACAACGACAGGGGTTGACGCGGGGTCGCCCGCGGTGGCGAAGACGCTGCGTCCCTAGTTGCCAAGGAAGAGCGCAACAAGATCCTGATCATGAAGTGGAGGCGTTTGGGATGTAGGGGGTCCGCCGCAGTCGGGCCGTGGTGCTGTGCCGCTGGTCGCCACGACCTGCACGCGGACATAGTGGCCGTTGCCGTCGCGCCCGCCGAACGCCGACTTGGTTTCCAGGACGGCCTGCATCAGGCAGGGAAGGGCCGGGTTGACGCCGACGATGATGGCGTCGAGCTCGCTCGCAACCGTCCGCAAGTTGGCGACGGTCGCCGGTCCCTTGGAGAGGACATGAGCCAGGTTTTGCGAGTTGCCGCTCAGGACGGTGTCGAGTTCCTGGGTGACGGCCGCGGTGTGATCGATACCCGAACCGATCGAGTTCTCCACCTTGACAAGTGCGCTCAGCACCAGGTCGGTGTCCGCGATCTGCCGGTCGATCGGCGCATTCTGCAAGTCACGATCGAGCTGCTCGCTCGCGACGATCAAGGCGGCCAGGTCGTCGGCCCGATTGTGCAGGACGCCGGTGGTGGTGGACACGTCGGCGGACGATTGTCCCAGTGCCTGGAAGGCGCCATTCATGGCGGCGCCGCGCCCGTCAGCTGCCCGGCCGAGCTCGACGAAGATGGTCTTGAGATTCGCGCGCACGTCAGGCTGAAGTGAGTTCAAGACCTGGTCGAGGTCGGTCGACACCGTCGTGCGTGACAGCGGGATCAACGCGCCGTCGCCGAGCTGGCCCGTGGTGCCGCCCTGCAGGGACACGAACTTGGGGCCGAGCAGACCATGGGGCCGGATGGCGGCCGTGGTGTCGGCGTGCAAGAGGCCCGCGAAGCGCGGCTCGACCGATACCCGGATCAACGAAAAACCATTGCGAGATTCCACGCGGTCGACGGACCCTATCCGCGCGCCGTTGAGCTCGACCCAGGCGCCGGTGTTGATCTCACCGTAGGCGCCCGCCTGCACCTGCAGGTGCAGGCCCTGGTTCCAGGGCAAGGAGAAGGGAAGGAAGACCACGACCGCGAAGGCCGCGGCCGCGACGGTGACGAGCAACCCTAATAGCCGACTACCGCGGAGGCGCCGCGACCTCATTGCGGTGGCCCAAAGAGCAGGATGCTCAACCAATCGGGAAGAATGCCCAGCGGCGGGACCACTCCAGGCACCGATGGACACAGGGAGAGGCTCGGGCTCGGCGTGGGCAGCTTTGGTGAAGGCGGTGCCGGCACGCAGGGCGGGGTTGGAACCGCGGGTGCGGAAATCGTCGGACAGGGAAGCGGCGACAGCGTCGGTGTCGGCAGCTTTGGTGGCGACGGTGTGGGCAGGCACTTCGGCAGCGATGGCAGTGACGGCAGCGACGGCAACGCCGGTAGCGTCACGTTCTGTGGCGCCTGGCCCACGCCCGTTTGACATTGCGGGTTGGGCTGCGCACTCACCTGGTCGCAGGCGGGGTTGACGACGTAATACTGCCGGAGCAAGTGTTGTCCCGCCGCATCCGTCTGGGACACGGCGCTGACGAGCTCCGGCTGCAGCACCCGGTTGTTGGTGTTGATCGCGCCGATGCTGCTGTGGGTATCAGCGGCAACGATGCTGAGCGTGCCGTTCAGCTCGGTCAGGAGCGGATCGAGCGTGACGACGGTGGTGTGGAAGTTCTGTTCGTTGCCCGCCAGGGTGGCATCGAAGTCGCCCATGACATTGCCCAGGTGGGTGAGCAGGGCGGCGAGCGCCTGGTCGTTTTGCGCCAGCGTGCCGGTGACGTCACCCATGCTGGCGACCAGGTCGCCGAGTTGCTGGTGGCTCTGCGCCAGCCGATCGCTGGTCACTCCGAGGTTGGCCACGATGCGGTCGAGATCGGGATCGTGCTGATGAAACGTACTCAAGGGCGCGACCGATTCCTGCGAGAGCCCGTTGAGCTGCGAGAGCAGGTCATTGATGGTTTGCTGTTGGCCCTGTAATCCGCCACCGGCCTGTTGGATGAGGGTTTGCAGCCGCGCGCGCGTCTCCGGATCCAGCGCGCTGAGGAACTGGTCGAAGTCCACCGGGCTCAGCGTATTGTCGCTCTGGATGCTGCCGCCGCTGTGCAGCTCGGCCCCGCCATCGCGCGGCGCGATCTCGACGTACTTCTGCGCCAGCAGCGTGGAGTAGCGGATGCGCGCCGTGCTGAACTGGTGCAGAGGCGCATACCGCGAGGCGACCCGCATGGTGACCACCGCCCGCCTTCCGGAAAGCTCGACGCCCGTCACCTGCCCAACGCTGTGACCGGCGATGACGACGTCGGCTCCGCGGTTGACGCCGTTGGCATCGGTGAAGGCGGCCTTGACGGTGTAATCCTGCCCGGGCGGCAGCAGGCTCAGATTGAAGGGAATACCGAAGCTGACGTTGATGGCGATGGCGACCAGGATCAGAATGAGCACGCTCGCCAGCGTCACCACACCGGCCCTGAACGGGTTGCTCTTCCGGTTGCCCATCAGTGGCCTCCGCTGCAGGCGATGCGGGCCGGGTTGACGGATTCGGTTCCGGCGAAGACGTAGGGATGGACGCGCAGCAGGTTGCCGTTGGCGTCGCGATAGGATGTCGCGCTGCGCATCTCGGCGAGCGTTGCCACGATGTCGGCCATGCAGGGATCGAGGATGGCCAGCGAGGTGGCGGAATGGTTGGAGAGCTTCTCGAGCGCGTCGAGGACGGCCGGCATTTGCTTCAGCATCTGGTTGAGATCGCGTTCGTGGCCCTTCAGCCCCGCGGCCAGCGAGCCGAGGGCGCGATCCGCGTAGACGAGCTCGGCTTTGAGCTGTGCCTCGTGCGCGGCCGTCAGGTCCAGCAGACTGGCGCCGTTGGCGATGTCGCGACGGAATGCCTGGTCCTCGGCCGCCATCATCTGCGCGATCCGGTCGAACTCGACGTCGAGGGCGCTGAGCTGCTGATCCTGTGCCGCGATCTTGCCGCTGACGGTCGACGTGTCCTGCAGGATGCCGGGCATCGCCTGGAGGAAGAGATTGAGATCCGAGCCACGGTCAGCGAGCGCGGTGCCACCTTCCCGCGTCAACGTCTGGATTCGCGCACGGGTCTGCGGATCGAAGAGGTCCATCACCTGGTCGAGGTCGACGGGGGAGGCGGTGTCCTGCAACGGCAGCGTACCGCCCGAAGGAATCGCCGCGGCGCTCGCTGGGCCGGCGGTCAGCTCGACGAAGGGGTTGCCCAGCAGACCCTTCGGCCGGATGGTGGCGCGGGTGCCGCGATGAAGGGGGGCGGCGCTCCCCTCGACCTCCAGCACCACCTGGGCTCCGCCCTGGCTGGGGCCGTTGTCGGGCGCGATAGAGACGGAGGAGACCTTGCCGACGCGCGCGCCGTTGATCACGACATCGTTCTGGGGGGTCAGTCCTTCGGCGCTGAGGAAATAGGCGGTCACGGTGTAGGGATGATTGCCGAAGAGATTGCCCAGCAGCCCGGCCGTCAGCCCGCCGGCGGCAAGCAGCGCGAGCAGGAGCTTCATCGGCCGTTCCCCAGTGTCTGCAGCAGCAGGTCGGTGAGGTCCTGGGGTGCCGTCGGTGTTCCGCCGCCGAGGCCACCGGGCAAGGAGCCGGATGTCTGGTTCAGCGATGGAGTCAGGCCGGTGATGCGCAGCGAGTGATAGCCGGTCGCGTCCTGCTGGGAGAAGGCCGAAATCCATTCCGCGGCGAGCGTGAGCGATTCCGCATCGCTGATGTTCAGCTGGTCATTCGGGTAGCTGATCTGTCCCAGCAGGAGCTCGGGTAGCAGCTGGTCCACCTGCGGATTCGTCAAGCCCAGCGTGCGCCGTCCCGCGGCGATCGTGGCGGGGCTCTTTTGCAGCGAGCTCCGATCGGCCGAGGTCACACCGTTGAACGCCGCATCGAGCGAGCCGAAGACGGCGGCGCCGTTTCGCACCGTGCCGGCGAGCGCCTGGTCACGCGAGGCAATCCCGCTCATGACCGTGTCCCCGCTGTCGACGAGGTGGCCGAGTTGGTCCTGCTCATCGGCCAGCGCCTGCATGATGGTGTTGAGGTTCGTCAAAATCCGGTCGAGCTCCTGCTGCCGGCTTTCTCCGACGCGCGCTAGCGGCCTCAGGTTCGCCATAGTGGCGTCGAGCGGCGGCAGCGCGGCGCCGATGTCCTGCTGGCGGCCGTCGAGCGCGATACCCAGTTGGCGGAACGATTCCGACATCGCCTTTCGGGTTGGCGCGTCCATGGCATTGAGGATGTCGTCGATCTCGATCGCCTGTCCGGTCTGGGCCTTTGGAATCAGGGCACCGCTCGCCAGGTAAGCCTGCGAGCTTCCCTGCTGACGGACGAGCTCGACGAATTTCTCCCCGAGCAAGGTCTTCGGCCGGATGACGGCGCGGGTGTCCTGCCGGAGCTGGATGCCGGGTTGCAGGGCCATCCGCACCAACGCGTCGCCACCGCCGGAGTCGGTGATCGACGTCACGGTGCCGACGTGGACGCCGCTGACCCGAACCTCCGCCTGGGGCACGAGCCCATTGGCACTGGTGAACTCCGCGCTGAGGGCGAACTCGTTGCTCCACGGTCCGCGCAACCCCATGTTGAGCGCGATCAGGCTCAGTCCCCCCAGGCACACCGCCGCGAAGAGGACCACCATGGCGACGCTGACGATGGTGCGGCGTGGCCTCACGGCGCCCCCGGCCTGAAGCACTGGTCGGCGCAGTAGACGCGCCACATGTGCACCCAATCGTTCGGGTTGCTGCCCGGTTCATCGGGATGCCCGATGCCGCTCATCACCGACGCCAGCTCGCGAAACAGCTGCTGGATCCCGGGCGTGTCGTTCTGGACGACGCCAAACACCGTGGCGGCGTCGCCCAGATAGTGGTTGGCGTTGTCGATGGTGGCCGGCGCCTCGGCGAGTGCGCCGTGCAGCTGCTGGGCCGCGCCACCGCTGAGCGCCTGGTCGAGGATCGCCATCACCCGGTCTTGCTCGACGATCGTCCCCTTGAGGTTTTCTTCGCGCGAGGCAAGCGTCGCCATCACGTGGTCCCAGTCGGCGAGCATGGCCCTGAAGTCCGCATGCCACGCGGCCAGCGTCTCCATGACCTTGCGCAGGTCGGCGATCAGCGTGTCGAGGTGTTCGGAATTGCTGGCCAGCGTGTGGGCCAAGGTCTTGAGGTCCAAGGCGAGCGACGACAGATCGCCCGCGGCCGCATTCATGTCCTGGCCACGACCGGCGGTAGCCTGGCCCAGGCTGTTGATCACCATGTTCAACTGGTCCCGAACCTGCGGATCGAGCGCGTTCAGCACCTCGTCGACTTCGACGGGTGCCAGGGTGTGATCCTGATCGATGGTGCCGCCGTCCGCGATGCGGCCCTGGGCCGCGGTCCCGCGATTGACCTCCACATAGGTCTCACCGAGCAGGTTTTTCTGCCGAATCACGGCCCGGGCGTCGTGGAAGAGGGGTGTGAAGTCGCTGTGGAGCAGCATGCTGACCCTGGTCGCGCCGGCGATGGGGGCGAGCGACTCGATTTTGCCGACACGCAGGCCCGACATCGTGACGTCATCGCCCGCCACCAGGTCGGCGCCGGTTTTGAAGATGGCGTTCACCCGGTAGCCTCCAAAGACGAATTCGCCGCCCATCTGCAGTGCCAGCGCGGCCACGGCGAGCAAGCCGATCAGCACGTAGGCGATGAACACCGGCAGGTTGGCGCGGCTCCTCACTTCGCGCCTCCGAGGAGCACGCCGACGACGGCATCAAAGGCATCCGGAACCTTGAGCAATCCACCCACGCTCCCTGCCGGCAGCTTGCAGGGCGCCACGCTACAGCCGCCGGCGACGACGCTGATCCGAGTGGCGTAACCCTGACCGTCCTGGGCCCCAAAGACGTCGGTGCTGTATTTCATGCCGGCGTCGAAGGTGGCGAGGTCACCCACGAGCAGGTCCGTGTTGCTGGCGAAATCGCCCGTGAGCCCGTTGAGGAGGTGGGTGGTGACGGGTGCCTGGCGCAAGATGTTGTTGAGCTGTGCCGCGGTGCCGGAGAGCGCGGTATCGCTTCGGCCGAGCGCCGCGTTGGTGGCTTGCAGGGTTGCCTTGATCTGCGCGTCCTGCTGCGCCAGGGAATGCAGCAGCGTTTCCGAGTTCTTGATCAGCTCGCCAAGTTGCTGTCGGCGGTCGCTCCTGGCGAGCTCGGCGGTTACCTGGTCGAGCCCCTGGATGACCGTCTGCAGGTCCTGGTCGCGAGCCGATAGGGTCTGGGCGATCGCCGCGAGGTGGTCGAGGTCCTGCCGGCCGTAGTCGATGGTCTGATTGGTGTCGAGACCTCGACCGGCCAGGCCGCCACCCAGGGCAACGATGAGGGTGCGCAGCTTTTCACGAGTCGGCTGGTCGAGGCTGTTGACGACATCCTGGAGCTCGACCGAGCGCGCCACCTGTTGCTGCGGCAGCCGCGAGCCGGAGGCCAAGGCATCGGACGTCCCCGGGTCGAGCGCGACGTATTTTTCTCCCAGCAGGCTCTTCGGTCGCACCGTCACCCGCGCGTCGGCATGAAGCGGCGCATAGGCATCGTCGACCGCGATCGTCACGAGGGTCTGGGTCCCGTCGAGCCTGATGTCGCGCACCGTTCCCGCCTTGGCGCCCGCGATCAGCACATCACTTCCTGGATAGAGGCCGTCGGCCGAGTCGAGGGGAACGACCAGACGGTATTCGGTGATGCCGTTGACGACCCGGAAGGAGACGATGGCGAGGACCACGACGATGCCCAGGATGATGGCGACGCGAAACCTGGCGGCCCAGGCAAGAATGGCGCCCACTACTCCATCCCGAGCGGGCCTTCGACCGCGCCCTTGATGAATTGCTGAGTGAAGGGCTTCGTCGAGCGCTGCAACTCTTCCTTGGATCCCTGCTCGACCACCTTCCCGCCGTGCAACAAGATGATGTGGTCGCCGATGTTGAAGCACGACTTGATGTCGTGGCTGATCACGACGCCCGTCGACTGGTACTTGCGCTGGATCTGTTTGATCAGATCGCACAAGAGGGCGGTGCGCACCGGGTCGAGCCCCGAGTCCGGCTCGTCGAAGAGGAGAAGCTCCGGTTCCAGGACCAGCGCTCGCGCGAAGCCGGCTCGCTTGCGCATGCCGCCGGAGAGCTCGTTCGGCATCTTCGTGACGGCCTCCCGCAGCCCCACCTCCTCGAGCCGCTGCATGACGATTTCCTTGATCTCGCGCTCCGCCTTTTTGGTGTGTTGACGAAGTGGGAACGCCACGTTGTCGTAGAGGTTCATCGAGCTGAAGAGCGCGCCGTCCTGGAAGAGCATGCCGACGTTGCGGCGGAGCTCGAGCAGTTCCTCTTCGTTCAGGTCGGGAACGCTCTTGCCGGCAACCCGAACATCGCCTTTGTCCGGGTAGAGCAGGCCGACGACGTGCCGCAGCAGGACGCTCTTGCCCGTCCCGGATGGCCCCATGACGACCGAGATTTTTCCGGCAGGGATCTGGCAGGTCACGCCGTCGAGCACCTGATTCCCGTCGAACCCCTTGTGGAGATCGTCAACCTCGACCATGTACTCGCCGTTCTTGCTCGACGCCGGTGGATCGAAGTTGCCCAGCATGTTTATTCCTTTAAGAGGGGATCGGGAGATTTGGATTTACGCCCCAGAAGATCTGGGTCAGGATGGCGTTGACGACCACGATCATCACCAGGCTGATCGCCATGGTTTTGGCCACCGCCCGGCCGATGCCGACGGCGCCGCCTTTGACGTGATAGCCGTAATAGACGCCGACGCAGATCACGAGGAAGGCGAAGATGACGGCCTTGATCACCGAATAGCCGAAGTCCGTCAGGTTGGTGAAGCGCCAGAAGTAGGAGAAGTACACGCCGTTGGAGACCAGTCCGATCTGAAAGCGCTGCACGACCCAGCTGGCGAAGAAGCTGGTCGCCAGCGAGAGAACGTACATCAGGGGCAGGACCAGCAGGCAGGCGATCATGCGGGTCGATACCAGGAATGGAACCGACGGCACCCCCATCGTCTCCAGCGCATCGATCTCCTCGTTGATCCGCATGGTGCCGAGCTCGGCCACCAGGCCGCATCCCACCTTGGCCCCGATGGCGAAGCCGAAGAAGAGAGGAGTGATCTCGCGAAGATCGCAGAGCGCGTTGAAGATGCCCGCGTATGACTCCGATCCGCCGAGCTGGTGCAGCGTGTGATACGCCTCGACCGAGCACTCCGAGCCGCTGAAGTAGGTCATCGCCAGCGCGACCGGCGTCGACCCGACGGCGAGAAAAGCCGCGTACCACCAGATCTCTTTGCGGTAGCGCAGCGACCGAGGCATGGAGCGGAGCGCGCTGACGGCAAAGAGGATGATCTGGCCGAGGACATCGAAGAGGTCGAGGCCCGGCGCCCAGAAGCGGCGGGGTACGGGACCGAACTGCTGGGCGGGCGGCCGAACCGTGGTGGCGGCCATCAGCGCAGCACGTTCTGGCTGTGGAAGAGCGCCAGAACGGTGGGCGTGTAGAGATACTCGAGCGCCTGGATGCCGACGAAGCACCAGACGACGCCGGCGTGCACCGCCCGAGCGACGCCTTCCGCGCCCCCTTTGGCGCTTATACCTTTATATATGCAGATGGCGGCGACCAGCGCGCCAAAGAGGATGCACTTGATCTCGCCGCCGAAGAGGTCGACGAGCGTCCCTTGAGTGAAGAAGCTCGCGAGGAAGGCGCCCGGGTTGACGCCCACGACCGCCACCGCGATGAAGAACCCGGAGAGCGTCGTGAAGGCGATCATGGGGACGTTGTAGAGCGCGGTCATCACCATCAGCGCGAGCGCCCGCGGTACCACGATAAAGAGCACGTTGGAGAGGCCCATCACGCTCAGCGCCTCGAGCTCCTGGCGGACCTGCCGCGCGCCGAGGTCGGCGACGATGGCGGTGCCGCTCACGGCCGCGATCATCAGCCCGGTCGCCACCGGCGAAAACTCGCGGATGTTGGCCATCACGGTGAAGCCGCCCAGACGCCACTCGCTGCTGGCGCCCCGGAAAAAATGCCCGGCCTCGAGCGAGACGATGATGCCCCAGCCCACCCCGGTCAGCAGCAGCGGGATGAAGTTCGCCGTCAGGATGAAGCGGCACTGGTCGAAGAACTCCTTCCAGTAGAAGGGGCGGCGGACGGCCCCCCGCAGGGCCGCCCAGAAGAGCAGGCTCAACTCGCCCAAACCGGTCACGGAGCGTTGCATGCGACTGATCACTGCGTCACCGGCACCCCGAAGCCATCCGGCCACCCTACGGGTGGCGGCTCACCCATCCTTACAGTATTGTATACGCCTTTCCCCACAGTACCTTGACACCTGAACTCGGCGCCGGCGGTCGGAAGGGGCGCGGTCACGCTCGGGGAGGCGTCCCGTGGTGTCACATTGGACCCGGCGGCGGTGCTTGCCTGGTAGATGCTGCAGATGCAGGCGTGGCGCCCGACCGTAACCCACGCCGCGTTGGGCGCGATTAACCACCGCGTGCCCGATCCCTTCGAGCGGCTGTTCCTGCAGGAATATCCGAAGGTGGTCGCCATCGCCTACCGGGTGCTCGCCGACCGGACGGCGGCCGAGGATGTTGCCCAGGAGGTCTTCCTCAAGTTCCACCGGAGTCACTCCCCCGACTCCGAACGCGCCTCCGGGTGGCTCCATGCCGCCGCCGTCCATTCGGCGCTGAACATGATTCGTGGCGACCGCCGGCGCGCGCAACGTGAGACCGCTCACGCGCTCGACCCGGCGAGGCCGTCGACCTTAAGCCCCGAGCGCGCTGTCGAGGACGCCGAGGAGCGACGCGAGGTCCGCCGCGCACTGAAGCGGCTGCCGGAGCGGACGGCTGCGGTCTTGATGCTCCGACACAGCGGACTGAGTTACGCCGAGGTCGCTACCGCGCTCGGAATCAAGGTTGGAAACGTGGGAACGCTGCTGCGCCGAGCGGAAGAGGCTCTGCGCAAGGAGGTACATCGTGCGACACCTGAGTGACGGAACGCTGCGTCGGATCTATGACGAGCCGCTGGCGTTGACGGCGGCGGACCAGGCGCACTTCGACGAATGCCCGGACTGCAAACCGCGATTCGATGCCATCGCGAATGAGGCGCGCGCCACGACGGCACTGTTGCGGGTTCCGTCCTTCGAACCGCAAGCTCGCGCCGCGCTTTCGGTGGTGCAGGCGCGCATCACCCGAGAGGAAACGGCACGGCCCGCCCGCTGGTACCAGCGCTGGCTCGATCGGAACTCGCCACGCTGGCGACCCATGGCCACGCCGGCGATCGCCGTCCTGCTGGCGGCCGTCCTGGTCACCGGCCTCGGCGTCTCCGGCGTTGCGCAGAGTCTCATCCGGGTCTTCGAGCCGCGGCAGCTCCAGGCGGTGCAGGTCTCGCCGTCGGACTTTGCGCAGGGTACGGCCCTGCTCGATTACGGGAACGTAAAGTGGCAACCCGAAGCGCCCAAGCTGCAACAACTGTCGGATTCCGCGGCGGCGCAGTCGCAGTCGGGACTCCCGGTTCTCAGCCCGGCGTCTCTGCCGAAGGGCGTCTCCGGGCCGGTCAGCTATGGCGTCGTCTCGCACGCGACGGGATCACTGACCTTTGACGCGGCTCGCCTGCGGGCATCGGCCGCACAGGCCGGGGTGCGGGTCAGCCCGATGCCGTCAACCATCGACGGTAGCACCTTGGTCGTCAACGGGGGGCCGGCGTTGATCGAGGTGTGGGGCTTGGGCACGACGGCCGAAACCATGGGCATCCCGACTCTCGTGATCGCGCAAACCCGCGTGCCGACGGTCGACTCGAGCGGCGCCAATGTGTCGCAGCTCGAGGACTACCTGCTCTCGCAGCCGGGTGTGCCGCCCGAGTTCGCGGCACAAATCAAGGCGATCAAGGATCCGAGCACGACGCTTCCCATCCCGATCCCGAAGGGCCTGGCGACGACGGAGTCGAGGCAGGTTAATGGAACGCCGGCCGTGTTGATCAAGGCCGTCCTGGGTGCGGGCGTGGTGTGGGTGAAGAATGGCGTAATCTACGCGGTCGGTGGCCAGTTGACGCCCGACCAGGTGCTCGCCATTGCAACGTCCCTCCACTGATCGCAGCGATCTGAATCCGATGGAGGCGGCCGATGCCGCCTCGCTGGCTGTCCACACCCAGGACCTGGCCAAGCGTTACGGGAAGACCGTTGCCCTGAGCGGGCTGACGATGAGCGTGCGGCGTGCCGAGGTGTTCGGATTCCTCGGGCCCAACGGCGCGGGAAAGACAACGGCCGTGAAGCTACTAGTCGGCCTGGCACACCCGACCGCCGGTGAGGCCTGGGTTCTTGGCGCGCCGGTCGGCGATCTGCAGACCCGGCGACGCCTCGGCTACCTGCCGGAGCTGTTTCGCTACCAGGGCTGGATGAAAGCGCGAGAAGTGCTCGGACTGCACTGCGAGCTTTCCGGCATGCCGCGCTCCGAATGGAAAGCCGAGATCGCCAGCGCCCTCGAGCTCGTCGGCCTCTCGGATCGGGCCGACGACAAAGTGGAGGGCTTCTCCAAGGGGATGCAGCAGCGGCTGGGCCTCGGTGTTGCCTTGCTCGGCCGCCCCGAGTTAGTCTTGCTCGACGAGCCCACCTCGGCGCTCGATCCCGTGGGGCGTCACGATGTCCGCGAGATCATCCGCACCTTGAAGGCGCGCGGCACCGCGGTGTTTCTCAACTCGCACCTGCTGACCGAGGTCGAGCAGATCTGCGACCGCCTCGCCGTGGTCGACCACGGCCGGGTGATCGCGACCGGAACGATGGCGCAAATCCTGGGACAGGACGGCGCGGTCCGAGTCCGGGTGACGGGACTGCCCGCGGGCGGCCGCGCCGGGCTTGGCGAATTCGGGAACCTGGAGGACGAGGGCGAATGGTTGACGTTCCGCGGCCTCCCCAGCGAACGCGTGCCGCAACTCGTCGCGGAGATCGTCCGCCAGGGCGGCCGCGTCTACGCGGTCGAGCCAAGGCACGAGACGCTCGAGGATCGCTTCCTGCAGTTGCTCAAGGAGCAGGAGCAGTGAGGCAGGTTCTTACGATCGCCCGTCTCACCATCCTCGAAGCATCACGCCGCAAGCTGCTGCTTGCCCTCGGCGTGCTGACCGTCGTCGTCATCGTGGTCACCAGCTGGGGCTTCAGCCGGCTGCCGACGATGAACGGTGTTACGCCCGCCGAGGTTCGGCTGGCGTCGTCGCAGCTGACCATCCTGGTCGCCTTCATGTTCAGCGGCGTGCTCGCGCTCGGATCGACACTCGTGGCGGCGCCCAGCATCGCCAGCGATATCGAGTCGGGGATCGCGCTCGCCATCCTGCCGCGGCCGATCCGGCGCAGCCAGCTGCTGATGGGCAAATGGCTCGGGCTGGCAGTCCTCGTTGGGGTCTACGCGGCCGGTAGCGGGCTGCTGGAATTACTCGGGATCTGGCTCGCCACCGGCTACACACCGCCAAACCCAGTGGCAGCCCTGACCTTCGTCGCGGCGGAAGGGATCGTGCTGATGACCCTCGCCCTGCTGCTCAGTACACGTCTCGCGCCCATGACAGGTGGTGTGATCGCGCTGGTGCTCTTCTTCGTCGCCTGGATCGGCGGCATCGCGCTGGCGATCGGCCAGACGTTTGCCAACGACACCATCATCAACATCGGCGTCGGCAGCCGGTTGCTGATCCCGACCGATGGGCTCTGGCACGGGGCGATCTTCTACCTGGAGCCGACAGACTTCCTCAATGCCGCCCGCGCAGCGGGGCGCGCGCGAGCTGGGAATCCGTTCTTCGCCGACCAGCCACCGCCGGCGATTTACGTGGGCTGGGTCATCGCCTGGCTCGCCGGCCTGCTCGCCCTCGCCAACGTCAGCTTCGCAAAGAGAGATCTCTAGGCGTGCGTTCGGTAGCTGGCCGCGCCGGGCCCCATGGCCATTGACTTAGGCCTTCGCCGAACGTACATTTAGCTCGCCAAAATCGGCGATCTGAACTCAATGGAGGGGAAACATGGGAGTTGCGACCTACACACCTCCGGCGCAGCGAATCGGGGAGGAACTCGTCTATCCGGACGGCCGGCACGAGCTGGCCGACGACTCGGCGATCCGCAATAGCCCGCTCTACAACGAGGACCTGGCGCCCGTACCGATCAAAAGGCGGACCTGGAACACCTATAACTACATGGCGCTCTGGATCGGAATGGCACACAACATCCCGACCTACCTGCTGGCATCGGGGCTCGTTGCACTCGGCATGGCCTGGTACCAGGCCATCCTGACCATTGCGCTGGCAAACATCATCGTCCTGATCCCAATGCTGGCGAACAGCCATGCAGGTACCAAATACGGAATTCCGTATCCCGTCTTCGCCCGGGCATCCTTTGGTGTCTTTGGCGCCAACGTTGCGGCCCTGCTGCGGGCAGGGGTGGCGT
>WNGI01006747.1_pt1 | contig 16633 bp, 14 predicted proteins | sample 5400621 | NCBI WGS metagenome assembly WNGI01 (sample SAMN13153374, study PRJNA577476) | soil metagenome | isolation source: 20 cm soil or saprolite under Garry oak tree replicate 1 | place: USA:California | collected 2016-06-15 | reverse complement strand
AGGGGACGCCCGTCGTCGCGATCACCGGGTCGAGCGGCAAGACGAGCACCAAGGAGATGATCCGGGCGGCGTTGAGCGCGCGCTATCGCGTCCATGCCACGACGGCGAACCTCAACAATCTCATCGGCGTGCCGCTCACGATCCTCGGGGCGCCGGAAGACACCGAGGCGCTGGTCGTCGAGGCGGGGGCGAGCGTGCCCGGGGAAATCGCGCGCTTGCGCGACATCATCGAGCCCACGATCGCCGTCATCACGAATATCGGCTACGCGCATGTCGAGGGTTTCGGGTCGCTCGAACGGGTGATGGCCGAGAAGCTGTCGCTGCTCGATCGCGTGCCGGTGGCGGTGCTCGGCTCCGTGCCCGACGCGATGTGGCCGGAGGCCCGGCGGCGGACGCAGGTGATCCCGGCCGCGCTGCCGGGCAAGAGCAGCGACGACGCCTTGCTCGACCGGTATCTGGATAAGGACGGCCATCCGCGCCTCGCGCTGGACTCTGGAGAGAAGATCACGCTACCCGCGCTGGGCATTCATCAGCTCGAAAACGCCCGAATCGCGGTGGCCGTGGCGCGGCGGGCGGGTGTCGATCACGACGCTGCCGTGCGGGCGCTCGCGAGCGTGCAACTCCCCGAAGGGCGCGGGGACGTGCGGCAAATCGGCAACCTGGTCGTCATCGACGACACCTACAACGCCAACCCCGCCTCGATGCGGCGGGCGGTCCAGACCGGGAACTGGCTGGCCCAGCGGCAGCGGCGGCCGTTCGTGGTGGTGGTGGGGACGATGTTGGAGTTAGGAGCGGAAAGTGCAAGATTGCACGCCGAAGCGGCGCGCGAAATTGCCCGACGGAGGCCCGCGCTCGTTGCCGCGGTGGGCACGTTTGCGCGCGTCTTCGAGTCCCTGCGGGAAGCGCTCGGCGGCCGGCTGATTACCGCGGCCGACGCGGACGCACTCGGACCCAAGCTGAAATCCGCGCTGCGTGGCAATGAGCTGGTGCTGCTCAAAGCTTCACGAGGAGTCGCCTTGGAACGTGTCCTCAACTACCTGACCTGATGCTCTATCATCTGCTCGCGCCGCTCGCACGCCAGCACATCATCTTCAATCTCTTCAACTACATCACATTCCGCGCGGCGGGGGGGACCGTCACCGCGCTGCTGCTCGCCTTCATCGTCGGACCGTGGATCATTCGCAAACTCCAGGAACACAAGATCGGTCAGATCGTGCGCGCCGAGGGTCCCACCAGCCATCACGGCAAGCGCGGTACGCCGACGATGGGCGGCTTGATCATCATTCTCGCGACCGTCATCCCCACATTGCTGTGGGCCCGGCTCGACAGCCGCTACGTCATCGTCGCGGTGGTGGCGACGCTCTGGATGGGGCTGATCGGGTTCCTCGATGACTATCTGAAGATCGTGCGCGGCCAGTCGCAGGGACTCGTCGCGCGCTGGAAACTGGTCGGCCAGATCTCGTTCGGGATTGGCTTGGGCGCGTATCTCCTGCTGTTTCCCCTGACGAGCAGCGTCGACCCGAACGCCACGCAGCTCCCGTTATTCAAGTACATCGTGTGGGTGCTTCCGTGGCCGGTCTACCTCTTATTCGTGACGTTCGTGACGACGGCGAGCTCGAACGCGGTGAACCTGACGGACGGGCTGGATGGACTCGCGGCGGGACTCACCGTCATCGTCGGCGGCGCGTTCGCGATCTTCTCGTATCTGTTCGGCCGCGTCGACGCCGCGCGCTACCTCGGCGTGCTCCATCTGCCCGGCGCGGGTGAGCTCACGATCTTCTGCGGCGCGCTGATGGGTGCGTCGCTCGGGTTTCTCTGGTTCAACGCGTATCCCGCGCAGGTGTTCATGGGCGATACCGGCGCGCTGGCCATCGGCGGGGCGCTGGGCACCGTCGCGATTCTCCTCAAGACCGAGTTCCTGCTGCTGATCGCGGGCGCCGTGTTCGCCGCCGAAACGGTGTCGGTGCTGATCCAGACCAGCACGTACAAGTGGCGCAAACGGCGCTACGGCAAAGAGTACGCGGACGCGCACAAGGTTTTTCGCATGGCGCCGCTGCATCACCATTTTGAAAAACTGGGCTGGGCCGAGCCGCAGGTCGTGATGCGGTTCTACATCCTCGGCGTATTGAGCGCGATGATCGCGCTCGCCACGCTCAAGGTGCGATGATCGAGCAGGCTCGCGGCGGGTTGGTCCCAGACGATTGGCGCCGCGCCGGCAGCGTCGTCGCGATCATTGGCCTCGGCAAGAGCGGCGTGGCGGCGGCCCGGTTGCTCGCGCGCGAGGGCGTGCGGGTGTACGCGAGCGACGCGTCCGACCATCCGTACGCCGGCGAAGCCGCCGAGGCCCTCAAGGGCGTGCCGCGCGTAGACGTCGAGATCGGCCGCCACGATCTCAACAAGATCCGACACGCCGCGGGCGTGGTCGTGTCCCCGGGCGTGCCGCCCGATGCGCCGGTGCTGGCCGCGGCCCGGCATGCCGGCGTCGAGATCGTCTCGGAGCTCGATCTCGGCTTTCGCGCGCTCGCGGCGCTGCAGCCCGGCACGCGCAGCATCGCGATCACGGGTACGAACGGCAAGACGACGACGACGGCGCTGGTGGCGCATCTGCTGAGCGCCGCGGGCTTGCAGTCGACCACGGCGGGCAACATCGGGCGGCCGGTCACCGACCTCGCGATGGCGAACGAGCGCTACCAGTGGCTGAGTGGCGGCGAGCCGTTGATCCCGCGTGACGAGCTGCACCTGCTCGGCGACCACAACGTGGCGAACGCGCTCGCGGCCGCGCTGGCCGTTCACGAAGCGGGCGTACCGCCGTCCGCCATCGGGGAGGGGCTGCGCTCCTTTCGGGCGCTGCCGCACCGGCTGGAGCCCGTCCGGGAGGTCGGCGGCGTATTGTGGATCAACGATTCCAAGGCCACGAATATCGCGGCCACGACGGTGGCGGTGATCGCGATGCAGCGGCCCTTTGTGCTGCTGCTCGGCGGCCGGCACAAAGGCGAGCCCTACACGAGTCTCGCGCCGCTCCTCGCCGATCGTTGTCGCCTCGTGATCGCGTACGGGGAAGCGGGTCCGCTCGTCGAGCAGGATCTCCAAGGGAAGGTGCCGCTCGAGCGTGGCACGACCTTCGACGACGTCATCGAGCGGGCGCGGCGCGCCGCGAAGCCGGGGGATGCGGTGCTGCTGTCTCCGGCCTGCTCGAGCTACGACATGTTCAAGAACTACGAAGAACGGGGGGCCACATTCCGGCGACTCGTCGAAGCGCGGTGATGTGGGAGGGCCGGCTGCTCGCCGTCGTCACAGCGGTGCTGGTCGTCTTCGGGCTGGCCGCGGTCTACGGCGCGTCGAGCCTGGTCACCGTGGCCGGCGGCCAGGTCGGCGCGAGCTTCGCGTTACGCCAGGCGGTCGGCGCGGCCGTGGGCGGCCTGCTCGCGATCGTGTTCGCGCGCCTGGACTACCATCGCTGGAGACAATGGGCCTGGCCGCTGCTGGGGGTCACCGTCCTGTTCCTGCTCATGCCCCTGTTGCCGTTCACCCATCTCATCACGCCCACGATCAACGGCGCCCGCCGCTGGGTGAACCTCGGCTTCCTCACGCTGCAGCCGTCGGAGCTTGCGAAGTTCGCCGTCGTGGTCTGGTGCGCGATGCTGGCCGCCAAAAAGGGCGAGCAGCTGCGCGACTTCCAGCACGGTGTGCTGCCGTTCGTGGTCATCCTCGTGCCGGTGATCGGACTCATCTTTCTCGAGCCGCATCTGTCGATGGCGCTGCTCGTCGCGATTCTCGCCGGCAGCGTGCTGTTTACTGCCGGTGCGCGTATCGGGCATTTCCTCGCCCTGGGGGTCGCCTCGACACCGCTGCTCTTCGGCGCCGTCGCGACCGCGCAGTACCGGATAGCGCGTGTCCTCACGTTCCTGAATCCCGGCGCCGCACCCCAGGAAGCGACGTGGCAGGTACAGCAATCGCTCACCGGGATCGGGGCGGGGCAGCTGCTCGGCGCCGGTTTCGGACAGGGTCAGCAAAAGCTTGGCTACCTGCCGTACGCGTACTCCGATTTCATTTTCTCGACGATCGGAGAGGAATGGGGCTTTCTCGGCGTGCTCGCGATCGCCCTGCTGTTCGGGACGTTCGTCTGGCTTGGCTTCCGCATCGCGCGCCACGCGCCAGATCCGTTCGGCCAACTCCTCGCGACGGGCATCAGCGTGATGATCGGTCTCAGTGTCGTGCTGCACATCGGCGTGAGCCTCGCCGTGATTCCGGCCACCGGCGTCACCTTACCCTTCATGTCATATGGCAGGTCCTCGCTGATCGTTGCACTGGCCGCCACTGGAGTGCTCGCGAGTGTTGGGAGGGCGCGACGTGTTACATGAACGCGGAAGTCGGAACGCTAAACGCGAAACAGTGCGTTTGAAGTTCGTTCCACGTTCCACGTTCCGCGTTCCGCGTTACTCGTGAAGCTCCTCATCGCCGGCGGCGGTACCGGCGGACACCTCATGCCCGCGCTTGCGCTCGCGCGCGTCGCTGCTGATCTCGGGCACGACGTCGTTCTCGTCGGTGCGGAGCGTGGCATCGAAGCGCAGATCCTCCCGCACCATCCATTTCGATTTCACCTGCTGCCGATGGAGCCGATCTACCGCCGCGCGTGGTGGCGCAACCTCCGCTGGCCCGTAATCGCCGTGCGCGCCTGGCGTACGGCCGGGCAGGTGCTTCGCGCTGAGCGGCCCGCAATCGTCATCGGCACGGGGGGCTACGCGGCGGGGCCGCTCGTCTGGCGCGCGCAGAACGCGCGCATTCCGACCGTGCTGCAAGAACAGAACGCGTTCCCGGGACTTACGCAGCGCTGGCTCGTGCGGCGGGCGCGACAAATGCATCTCGGGTTTCCCGAAGCCCGTCTCCAATTGTCTCCGGGCCCGCAGACGCAGGTCTTCGTATTCGGCAATCCGATCACGCCGCCGGGAGCGGTGGATGCGAACGCGGCGCGCGCCGAATTCGGTCTGAGCGCGGAGCGCCGCACCGTGCTCGTTTTCGGCGGCAGCCAGGGCGCGCGCGCGATCAACGAAACCATCGCGCGCGTGCTGGAGCGCGGACAGCTGGGTGACGTGAATCTCCTGTGGGGAACCGGCACGATGCATCTGGAGCGCTACGCCCCGCTCGCGGTACGAGGCCGCGTCGTCGTGCGCGGGTTCTTCGATCCGATCGGGGCAGCGTACGGTGCCGCGGATCTCGTGGTCGCGCGCGCGGGCGCGATGACCGTCTCCGAGTTGTGCGCGTGGGGGAAGCCCAGCGTGCTGGTCCCCCTACCGACTGCCGCGGCCGATCACCAGACGTTCAACGCGCGAGCTCTCGCGAACGCCGGAGCGAGTGTGTTCCTGCTGGAGCGGGAGTTCACTCCCGACGCCTTCCCAAAAACCGTCGTTCCGCTGGTCCACGACGACAAACGGCTCGACGCCCTGGCCCAAAGTGCCCGGGGCCGGGGCCACCCGAACGCGGCCCGAACCATCGTCGCAAAGGTCTTAGAGCTTTCGCAAGTTGCGTAGATTTCCTATATTAGCTCCCCACAGATGACCTTGTTTCGAGCCGGAGATCCCCGTCCCATCCACTTTATGGGCATAGCCGGGGCGGGGATGAGCGCCCTGGCGATGCTTGCGAGGCACCGGGGAGTCGCCATAACTGGCTGTGATTCCGACACTTCTGGGACAGGCGCCGATGACCTGGTCGCGCTGGGAGTTCCCGTTTGGAGGGGCCACGATCCGCACCATGTGGAAGGGGCTCGGGCCATTGTAGTTACGGCCGCGGTCCCGCGCGATCACCCGGAGCTGGACAAGGCCCGCGCCTTGGGCCTGCCGGTGGTGCGTCGGGCTGACGCATTGGGGGACCTGGTCGCTGGCGGCAAAGAGGGCGTCGTGGCGGTCGCAGGCACGCATGGAAAAACGACCACCACAGTCATGGTGACCGAGGCGCTCACGGCCGCCGGGCGAAATCCCACGGGACTCGCCGGCGGCCGTGTCGCTGCGTGGGGCGGCAATGCCCGCATCGGCGGAGAGAACCTCTACGTCGTGGAGGCCGATGAATACGACAAAGCCTTCCTGTCGCTGCGGCCGACGGTCGCGGTCGTGAACAACGTGGAAGCGGATCATCTCGAGTGCTACGGCAGCATGGAAGCGCTCGAGGACGCGTTCGCCGAATTCGCGAACCGGGCGGGGCGCGTGATTGTCGGCGCGGACGACAGCGGTGCCGATCGCGTCGCGTTGCGTGTGAGCGCGCCCGTGTGGCGCGTCGGTCACGGCGCGACGGCGGACGTGCGCATTCGCGCGGTGCGCCTGGAGCCGGGCGGCTCGCGCGCCACGATTTCGCTGCCGAGTGGCGACACGGTCGAGCTCGCGCTGGTGGTGCCCGGATTGCACAACGTGCGCAACGCCGCGGCAGCGCTGGCCGTGGTGCACGCACTCGGCGCGGACGTACAGGCCGGCGCGCGTGCGCTGTCCGAGTTCCGCGGTGTCGGCCGGCGGTTCGAGCGGCTGGGGGAGGCGCGTGGCGTGACGATCGTCGACGACTACGCGCATCACCCGACCGAGGTCGCGGCGACGCTGGCAGCGGCGCGGCAGGCGTTTCCGGGCCGGCGTCTGATCGCGGTGTTTCAGCCGCACCTGTTCTCGCGGACGGCATTGCACGGTGAGGCGCTCGGCAAAGCGCTCGCGGCTGCGGACGTGGTCGTCGTCGCACCGATCTACGCGGCGCGAGAGCAGCCGCAGGCGGGCGTGACGCATCACCTGGTCGTGCGCGGCGCGACGCGGGCCGGTGCGGCGACGGTTGCCGTGCGCGAGCGTGCCGGGCTGACGAATCACGTGGTCCGCGCAGTGCGCGGCGGCGACGTGGTGTTCACGCTCGGCGCCGGCGACATCACGCGAGTCGGACCTGAGCTGCTGGACATACTGGCAGCCGGGAGCCGCGAGCGGGGAGCGGTCGCATGAAGTGGAAGATCCGGATGCCTCGGCGCATGCGGCTGCCGCGCGCTTCGTGGCGTGTGCTGGCGTGGGCGGGTGCGGCGATGATCGTCATGGCCTTGTGGATGACGGCGCCGCTCGGGCTGCGCCGGTTGCGGTTTTTCCGCGTCCGTCAGGTCGAGATCGTCGGCATCCGGTATCTCGATGCCGATCAGGTCCTGGCGGCGTTGCGGTTGTCGCCCGCCGCGAGCGTGTTCGACGAGACCGGACCGCTCGCCGAGCGCTTGCGCGGACTGGACGGTGTTGCCGATGCTTCGGTCATACGGCGTCCGCCGGGTTCGCTGAAGGTGATCGTGCGTGAGATCGAGCCCGTCGCGCTGACCATGAATGAGCGCGGCGCGCTCGCGCCGGTCGATGCGGATGGCCGAGCGCTGCCGTTCGACGTGACGAGTCTCGACCTCCCCATCGTGCGGTCGGGAGGGGGAGGGGTTGCAGACTCCGGGGTGTTCGGTTTGTTGTCGCGGGTGCAGGCGGTCGATCCCGCGCTGTTTCAGACGATCGATGCCGTGCGGCGGACCGAGACGTCCCGCGGCGACGTGCTGCTCGAGCTCGGCGGAGGCGCTCATCGCGTGTTGCTCAACCGCGATGCGGGGCCGGAGGTGATTGCGGCGGTGGTATCGGTGGCGAGAGACCTGGCGGCGAAAGCGCGCCCCTATGCCGAGCTCGACGCCCGCTTTGCGGGACAGGTCGTGGTGCGGCGCCGAGGCGCGCGACTCTTGGCGGCGGCGTTCTGATGAGTGAACGCCGCCTCGTCGCCGGCCTCGACCTCGGCAGCACCAAGACGTGCGCCGTGATCGCCGAGCTGGCCGGCGACTTGCCGCGCGCGCCGCTCGCCAAGATTCTCGGCGTCGGTCTCGCGAAGAATACCGGCGTGCGCCGCGGCATGGTGCGCGACATCGACGAGACGACGCGCTCCGTCGCTGCCGCCCTGAAGGACGCCGAGCGGATGGCGGGCGCGCGCGTGACGGACGTGACGTGCGGTATCGCGGGCGAGCATGTGTCGGCGCGCGGCTCGACCGGCGTGGTCGCCGTCAGTGCGGAGGAGATCAGCCCGCACGATGTGGCGCGTGTGAATGAGGTCGCGCGTGCCGTCTCGCTGGGACGCGATCACGAGCTGCTGCACGACATCCCGCAAGAATACGTCGTCGATCAGCAGCACGGCATCTCGGATCCGGTGGGCATGACGGGCACGCGGCTCGAAGTGGAGATGTATCTCGTCACCGTGCAGTCCACGGCGGCGCAGAATCTCCGCAAGAGCGTGCAGCGCGCCGGCTATCGCGTCGCCGATCTGGTGCTCGAGCCGCTCGCGGCGTCGTACGCGGTGCTGACCGATGACGAGAAAGAGCTGGGCGTCGCCCTCGTCGAAGTCGGCGGCAGCTCGACCGGTGTCGCGATCTTTCACGAAGGCAAGATCCGCCACCTCGCGTCGCTCAAGTATGCCGGCTCGCACGTCACCAGCGACCTGGTGCAGGGGCTCGGCGTGACGCAGTCGGACGCCGAGCGATTGAAGGAACGGCATGGCGCCGCCTATTCGCCGCTCGTCGATCCGGGCGAGATGGTCAGCCTGCCCTCCACGGCGGGTCAGGGCGCGCGGACCGCCCCGCGCGAAATGGTCGCGCACATCATTCACCAGCGCGTGGATGAGATCTTCCAGCTCGTGGGCCGCGAGTTCGAGCGCGCCGGGTACGCGGCGGGCCGGTTGCCTGCGGGCGTGGTGTTGTCCGGCGGCACGGCGCATCTGCCGGGGATGGTCGAGCTGGCGCGCGAAGTCTTCGCGGCACCGGTACGCGCCGGTCATCCTGAGCTGGGGATCTCCGGACTCGTCGACAGTGTCCAGGCGCCGCGGTACGCGGTGCCCGTCGGGTTGGTGTTGTACGCGGCGCGCAAGAGCGCCCAGGGAGGGGCACCGGGGGTGTTGTTCGGCGGTCGCCCCGACAAGCTGTTTGCGCCACTCAAGAGATGGTTACAGGACTTCTTCTGAGCCCTAGGGGAGAACCATGATCTTCGAACTCGAAGAAACCGTTACGCAGAACGCGCGGATGAAAGTGGTCGGCGTCGGCGGGGGCGGCGGCAACGCCCTGAACCGCATGATCGACGAGCACGTGAGCGGAGTCGAGTTCATCTCGGTGAACACCGATGCCCAGGCGCTCCTCAATAACAAAGCGGACGTCAAAGTCCAGATCGGCAAGAAGCTGACGCGCGGGCTCGGCGCCGGCGCTCGACCCGAGATCGGGCGCCAGGCGATTGAAGAGAATCGCGACGAAGTGCTCCACACCCTGCAGGGCGCCGACCTGGTGTTCGTCACGTGCGGCATGGGTGGCGGCACCGGCACCGGCGCGGCCCCGATCATCTCGCAAGTCGCGCGGGACCTGGGCGCCCTGACGATCGGGATCTGCACCAAGCCGTTCCTGTTCGAAGGCCGCAAGCGCATGCGTCAGGCGGAGATGGGCATCGCCGAGATGCGCAAGCACGTGGATACGATGATCGTCGTGCCCAACGAGCGGCTGCTCGCGGTCGTCGGGAAAGGCATTCCATTCCAGGACGCGCTCAAGAAGGCGGATGAGGTGCTGCTCCACGCCACGCAGGGTATTTCGGCGCTCATCTGTGTGACCGGCCTCGTCAATGTAGATTTTGCGGACGTCCGCACCGTGATGCAGAATGGCGGCGCGGCACTGATGGGGACGGGCCAGGGACGCGGCGAGAACCGCGCGATGGAAGCGGCGCAGCAGGCGATTTCGAGCCCGCTGCTCGACAACATCTCGATCGCCGGCGCGACGGGCGTGCTCATCAACATCACGGGCGGCGAAGACATGACACTCGGTGAAGTGACGCAGATCAGCGAGGCGATTCACGACGCCGCGGGTGACGAGGCCGAGATCATCTTCGGCGCGGTGAACGATCCGGCGATGCACGGGGAAGTGCGCATCACCGTCATCGCGACAGGGTTCGACAAGACGGGGGCGATGGCCGATGCTCTGGCGGGCGTGCAGCGGCCCGCCGCCGGTGTGCTGCCGTTCCGCGATCGCGGCGCGCGGCCGACGCCGGTGCCGCCGCCGGGATTTGCCAAGCCGGCCGAAACCCAGCCGAAGCGTCCGGGCGGACCCGCGCAGGCGCCGCTGAATCCAGAGTTGAATGAAATGGAAATTCCGACCTTCATTCGGAGACAGATGGACTGATGACGTGGCGGGCGAGTCATTACGTTGCTGCCGGCGCGCTCGCCGCGGGTATGCTGGTCTGGGCTGCGCATGAAGCATGGCCGTCGCGCGAGATTCCGATTGCGCTACCGATTGTCGTGACGAGCGCCTACGACGAATGGGCCGACACCCTCGGCCGCCGCGAAATGCTCTCCGACGTGCTGGCGCGGGGCGGGATCACCGGCCGCGAATACGTCAGGTTCATGAAGGCCACCCACGCACTCAATCCGCGGCACCTGCAGCCGGGGTTGATCTTCGAGCTGCGGCGCTTGAAGGGCGGCACCGTCGCCAATCGGCTCGGCGTGCGACTCGATCCCGAGAGCCATCTGGTCATGTCCCGCCGCGGTGGCGACTCCGGGTGGACGGAGACGGTCGAGGAGATCCCCTGGACGACCGAGCGACTCCGCACCACCGCCGTCATTCAATCGAACCTGTATGACGCGCTCGACGCGGCGATTCCCGATTCGTTCCTCCCCCCCGGCCAGCGGGTTGCGTTGGCCTGGAAGATCGCCGAGGTCTTTGACTGGGAAGTCGACTTCACGAAGGACATTCGCCCGGGCGATCGGGTCGAAGTCCTGATCGAGCGGCTGCAGTCACCGGAAGGCGAGAAGCGCTTCAGTCGCATTCTGGCCGCGCGTGTCGACGTCGCGCGCGCGCCGACGTTCGCGTTCGCCTTCGAGTTGCCGGACGGGCAGACGGGATTCTACGACGAGAAAGGCCGATCGCTCCGCCGCGCGTTCCTCCGCGCGCCGCTGCGCTTCAGCCATATCTCGAGCCGGTTCGGCGGGCGCTTTCACCCGATTCTCAAGCGGTGGAGAAGCCACCAGGGGACCGACTACGCGGCGGCGTACGGCACGCCCGTGCGCGCCACCGCGGACGGGATCGTCACCGAGGCGGGCCGGAATGGCGGATACGGCAACCTGGTCGAAATCCGCCACGCCAACGGCATTCGCACCCGCTACGGCCACCTCTCCCGCTTCGCGTTGGGCGTCCATGCCGGGCAGCGCGTGGCTCAGGAGCAGATCATCGGCTATGTCGGCGCGACCGGCCTGGCGACCGGCCCGCACCTGCACTACGAGTTCCTGGTGAACGGCCGGCCGACGAATCCGCAGCGCAAAGACGCGGGTGCGGGCGTGGCGGTGCCCGCGAAGCTGAAGTCGGCATTCGATGATGTGCGTGCGCAGCTGCTCGCGGAGCTCGAGCCCTCTGGTCTACCCGCTGCGGCACCGGCGCTCGGCGCCGCCGCGGCTCGCGAAGACTAGCCCCCCCTTCCACTCTCGCCAACAGATTCCGTGGAGCTCTATCCCGCCGTCGACATAGAAGGCGGGCGCGTGGCGCGCGCCCACGGCGCCATGGCCCAGCCGCTGGCGGCGCTCGACGCGTTCACGCGCGCCGGCACGCACTGGATCCATCTGGTCGACATGGACCGCGCGTACGGCCGCCCCGACAATCACGAGCTCATCGGGGCGGTGCTGCAGGCAGCCGCCGTCCAGGTTCAGGTGGGCGGCGGTCTGTTTCGGGAGGTCGACATCGATCAGATGTTCACGCTCGGCGCAACCCGCGTCGTCATCGGCCCACGGGGCGCGGTGGACGGCGGGCTCGTCCGGCGGCTCGTGGCGCGCCACGGCACGACGCGGCTCGCCGTCGGGATCGACGCCAAGGACGGCCGCGTCGCGCCGCGTGGCACGGACGACATTCTCGATCTCACGGTACGGGAGCTCGCGACCCGAGTCGCCGGGCTGGGCATCCGCACGATCATCTACAACGAAGTCACCCGCGACGGCAAGTTGACTGGTCCCGACATCGCCGGTGCCACGGCGCTCGCCGCGCTTGGACTGGATGTCATCGTCTCGGGCGGCGTCGGCGCGCTCGATGACCTGCGCGCCGCGCGCGCGGCGCAGCTCGCGGGTGCATGCGTCGGGCGCGCGTTGTACGACGGCAAATTCACGATCGCGGAGGCCCTCGCGTGCCTCTCATGATTCTCCGCGGCATCGCGGTGTTGTCGTTGATCGTGCTGCTCTGGAATCCCGCCAGCTCGCGGCTGCTGCCCTCGGGTGATCAACCGCTCGTGCTGCTCGACGCCTCGCTCAGCATGAGCGACGCACCCTGGCGCGCCGCGCTCGACACCGTCCGTGGCTACGCCCGGCGCCGGGGGGGCGCGGTCGTGTGGCGGTTCGGCACGGCCGTCAACGCCTTCGACACTGCGCCGCCAGCCGCCGGCGCCAGTCATCTGGCCGCGGCCCTCGAAGCGGCCGCCGGCCGGGCAGGCGAGGTCGTGGTCGTGACCGATGGGGAAATCGACGACGTCGCCGCCATCCCGGCCGATTTGTTGCGGCGGCCCCGCGTCGTTATCACCCCGCGCCGCAGTTTTGCCGATGCGTACGTCGCGGGGGTTGAAGGGCCGAGACATGTGACTCGCACCGACACTCTCGGCCTGAAGGTCAGCTACGGTGTTGGCGGGAAACGAGAACCGGGAAACGGGAAACGCGTGACTCTGGTGGTGAAGATGGCGGATCGCGTGCTCGCATCGCAGCGGGTCACGCTTCCAGACAACGGGACTCAATCCACTGAGGTCACGTTTCCCGTTTCCCGCATCCCGTCTCCCGGATGGACGGTGCTCCAGGTCAGCCTCGATGGTGTGAACGACGCTGAGCCTCGAGACAACAGCCGTCTCTTTGCAATCGACGTCAGCCTCGAGCCCGCCGCCGTGATCTTTGCGTCGCCGCCCGACTGGGAAACCCGCTTCCTTGGCTCCGGTCGCCACCAGCGTCCTCACGAGCGCCGCGGCAAATGCGCGGCTCGTGATCGCGATGGGTGAGCCGGCGCGCGCGCGCGCGTTTACCGGCGGATCGAGAAACGCGGTGCTGCTGTGGCCCACGAACGGCCAGCCGGGCGATTGGTATGTCGAAAGGCCGCTCTCGTCGCCGTTCACCGCGGCGCTCGCGGGCGTGAATTGGGATTCGTTGCCGCCTGCAACCGCCGTTGTCGCGCAGACGCGCGATTCGAGTCCAACGACGACGGTTGCGCTTGTGGCCCGGCTGGCCCGGCGCGGCCAGCCGCGCCCGATCGTCACACTCGAGGAGCGGAACGGAGAACGGATCGCGACGGTCAGGGCCGCGGGGTTGTGGCGCTGGGCGTTTCGTGGGGGTGCGGCACAAGAAGGCTATCGCAGTGTTGTGGCCGCGCTGGTGGATTGGTTGCTGCGGGAGCGGGGAGCAGGGAACCGACAGCGGGCGGCTCCGGTGGCGCTCGAAGCGCCGGACGGCCTGCCGATCGTCTGGCGCTGGACATCTCCGGATACGTCGCGCCCGCTCGCCATCACGTTGCGGAGCGACGACAGGACGCGTACGGACACGCTGCGCTTTGATGCCGCCGGCCGCGCGGAGCTGTTGCTGCCGCCCGGCGTCTACCGGTACACGTTGAGCGGCGGACCGGAGCAGGGCGTCGTGGCTGTCGAGACATACTCCGACGAGTGGCTGCCGCATACGCCCGCACTCAGCGCGCAGCCGGGAGAGGCGACGTCGCGATTCGCGTCGATCGGTCTGCGCGACCGCTGGTGGCTGTTCGTCATCGCGATCGCGGCCCTGGCGACCGAATGGGCAATGCGCCGGCGCCAGGGGTTGCCCTGATGGGACTGTGGAAGAAGGTCGTGGACACCGTCACGCTCGAAGAGGTACAGCGCATGCTCGTCGAGGCGGACTTCGGCGTGGCGGCGACCAACGAGACGGTCGAAAAGCTGAGTCGCGCCGACACGGTCGATCAGGCGAGCCTGGAACGCATCGTCGCCGAGCAGCTGGGTCCGCCGGCGGCACCGCTCGCACGCGCCCCGGAGCCACCGACGGTTATTCTGATCTTCGGCGTCAACGGCACGGGAAAAACGACGTCCGTCGCGAAGCTCGCCCGGCGACTACAAGGGGAAGGGCGGAGCGTGCTGCTCGCCGCCGCCGACACATTCCGCGCCGGCGCCACCGAGCAGCTCAAGGTCTGGGCCGATCGCCTCGGCACACCGTTCGTGGGAGCATCGCATCGCGGCGATCCGGCCGCCGTCGCGTTCGATGCCGTCGAGGCAGCCCTGAGCAGAGGCGTCGACACCGTCCTCGTCGATACCGCCGGGCGGCTCCACACCGATGAGCGCCTGCGCGAGGAGCTCAAGAAGGTGGTGCGCGTGGTGGGAAAGCGACGGGCCGGCGCGCCGCACGAGTCGCTGCTCGTCCTCGATGCCACGATCGGACAGAACGCCGTCCGCCAGGCCGAGGTGTTTGCCGCGGCGGTGCCCCTCACGGGACTCGTGATCACGAAGCTGGATGGCACAGCGAAGGGGGGGAGCGTGGTGGCGCTGCGTCGCGCCGTCCCCGTGCCGATTCGCTTCCTCGGGACTGGCGAGACGGTCGAAGACCTCGAGCTGTTCGATCCTATCCGGTTCGCGCACCGACTGGTGAGCGGGTGAAGCTCCAGCTCAACTCCCCGGTCAAGTTCCTCAAGGGCGTTGGCCCCAAACGCGCCGAGGCGCTGCAGCGCCTCGGCATCCGCACCGTCGGGGATCTCCTGTATCACGTTCCCCACCGCTATCTCGATGCCACGACTGTCACGCCGCTGGCGCGTGCCGCGATCGGGCAGGACGTGACGTGTGTCGGCCGCGTTGTCAGCACGGGGGTGTTGCCCACCCGGCGCGGACTGCGCGTCTTCCGTGCCGTTTTGAAGGACGACAGCGGTCTCCTCGAGTGCGCCTGGCCGGGCCGACCGTTCCTCGAGCGGCAGATCAAGAAGGGACAACTGCTGCTCGTAACCGGACCGGTGCGCTACTACCATGGCAAGCAGCTCGTGCCCCGCGAGTTCATCGTGCTCGCCGAGCCGGACGACGAGAACGAGAGCAATCCGGGCCTCGTGCTCCCCGTGTATCCGGCGACCGAAGGTCTCACCCATCGGCAGATTCGCGCGCTCGTGCAGCAGCACCTGAACGAGCTTCTGCCGCTCGTGACCGATCCTCACCCCCCCGCGTTCCGTGCTGCGCACAACCTGATCGAGCTGCGTCCCGCGCTCGAACTGATGCACAGGCCCAAGAAGGTCGAAGACGCCGAGCTGGGGCGACGCCGGCTCGCGTTCGACGAATTATTCGATCAGCAGCTGGTGCAGGCACGCGCGCGGCATTTGGCGAAGCGGGCCCGCGCGGGCATCACCTTCCAACTGAAGCGCGAGCTAACCACACGGCTCAAGGAACATCTCCCGTTCGAGCTGACGGGCGACCAGCGCCACGCGGTCCGCGAAATCACGGACGACATGACGGCGCCGCTGCGCATGCACCGGCTGCTGATGGGCGACGTGGGGACGGGGAAGACGGTTGTCGCACTCTTCGCGATGCTGCTGGCCGCGGAGAACGATTATCAGGCGGCGATCATGGCGCCCACGGAGCTCTTGGCGGAGCAACACGGCGACACGTTGACGCGGCTGCTCGGGCCGCTCGCGATCCGTCCGGAGCTCTTGCTGGGCCGCATGAGTGCGGCGGAGAAGTCGGCCGTCCGGGAGCGCATCGCGAGTGGTGCGCCGCGCATCGTCGTCGGGACCCACGCGCTGATTCAGGAGTCGGTCACGTTTCGCAAGCTGGGTCTCGCGGTGATCGATGAGCAGCACCGCTTCGGTGTCGAGCAGCGCGCCGCCCTGGTGGAGAAAGGCGACGCCCCCGACGTTCTCTTGCTGACGGCCACGCCGATCCCGCGCTCGCTCGCGCTCACGCTCTACGGCGACCTGGACGTGACGCAGCTGCGGGAGCGGCCGCCCGGGCGCGGCACGGTCAAGACCGCGCTCCGCACCGACGCGGCGCGGTCGAAGATCTACGAGTTCATCCGCAGCGAGTGCGCCGCGGGGCGTCAGGCCTACGTGATCTATCCGGTGATCGACGAATCGGAGCGGGCCGACCTCAAGGCCGCCACGACGATGGCCGAGAAGCTCGCGAAGACGTTTGCGGAGTTTCGCGTGGGATTGGTGCACGGGAAAATGAAAGCGGAGGAGCGCGATGCCACGATGCGCGCCTTTCGCGACAACCAGGCGCAAATCCTCGTCGCGACGACCGTGATCGAGGTGGGCATCGACGTCGCGAATGCCACGGTGATGCTCATCGAGCATGCCGAGCGATTCGGCCTCGCGCAGCTGCACCAGCTGCGCGGCCGCGTGGGGCGGGGGGCGGCGGCCAGCCACTGCATCCTGCTCTCCGATTCTCCGGAGGCGGCGCCGCGCCTGCAGGCGTTCTGCGAAACGACGGACGGCTTCAAGATCGCCGAGCTGGACCTGCACGAGCGCGGCATGGGCGAGCTCGCCGGCGCTCGGCAATCGGGCGGCGTGCCGCTACGCTACGCGAATCTCGAGACCGACCTGCCGCTGCTCGACGCCGCACGCACCGCTGCCGCCGCGATGATCGCCACCGATCCCGCGCTCGAGCGGCGCGAGCAC
>WNGI01005640.1_pt1 | contig 16634 bp, 14 predicted proteins | sample 5400621 | NCBI WGS metagenome assembly WNGI01 (sample SAMN13153374, study PRJNA577476) | soil metagenome | isolation source: 20 cm soil or saprolite under Garry oak tree replicate 1 | place: USA:California | collected 2016-06-15 | reverse complement strand
GGAGGAGCCCCGGCGCGCTGAGCCGCCGCCCCCGCGCGCCGAGCCGCGCCGTGAGGCTCCCCCGCCGCGCAGCGAGCCGCGGCGTGAGACTCCCCCGCCACGCAGTGAGCCGCGGGCCGAGCCAAAGCGTGAGCCCCCGAAGGAGAAGCCACGCACTGAGCCCGAGCTCAAGCGGCGCAAGCCGTAACCGACACAGCAGCGCGAGCGCGCCCGTCCGTAGTCCCCCGCGGTTGGGCGCGTTAGCTTTCGCTTCCTCTACCTCAAGGCTGTCAACGATGCAATACCGCCTGGCGCTGCTGCTCGCGGTGCTCCCCGGACTGGCCACCGCGCAACGCCAGCGACCGGCCGCCCGCGGCGTGGCGTCCATCACGGCCGCGGACGTACAGCGCCGTATCGGGATCATCGCCGACGACTCGATGCTCGGCCGCGCCACGCCGAGCTCGCAGCTCGACGCCGTGGCGGCTTATGTCGCGGGCGAGTTCCAGCGCTTCGGCCTCAAGCCGGGCGGCGACAGCGGCACCTACTTCCAGCACTATCCCCTGGAAGTGCTGCGGTTCGACCCCGAAAGCTCGATCGTCCGCATCACCGGCCGCACGCCCGGGATTTGGCGTGCCGGTCAGGACGTACTGCTGGTGGAGGGACAGCCGCCCCCAGGGGCGGCAGCGGCCCAGGCCGTGGTGATCACCGGCTCGGCCGACGCCGGGGGCACGCTCGATTCCACCGCCGTCACGGGCAAGGTCGTCTTCCTGGCCTACGGGCCGGGGCTGAACGCCATCGCGCCGAAGGTCCTCCCGCTCCGCCCGCTCGCCATCGTGCTGGTGGCCGGGTTCCCGGACTCGATCTGGGCAAAACTCCCCGGTCACGAGGCCAGCGTGAGCGTGCGCAATCCCAGTGTGGAGAGCGGGCCCGCGATCCCCGCCGTGTTCGCGGTGCGCACGGCGACCGCCGGGACGCTGTTTGCGCAGGGGGGCGTGAGCCTCGACTCGCTGCGGGCCTGGGGCGACAAACCCCTCGCGGCTCGTCCCCTGACCGACGTCACGCTGCAACTGGATGTCCGCGAGCGGGTGCTCCAGCATGCGTCGGCTCCCAACACGATCGGAATTCTCGAGGGCAGCGACGCGACGCTGAAGAAGGAATACATCCTGTTCACCGCGCACATGGATCATATCGGCACGCCGAGCGCCGGGGAGGGTTGCGCACCCCGGGGCGCCGACTCGATCTGCAATGGCGCGGACGACGACGGCTCGGGCACGGTGGCCGTGATCGAGCTGGCGGAGGCGTTCACCACGGCGCGTGAGCGACCCAAGCGCTCTCTGGTATTCATGACCGTGAGTGGGGAGGAGCGGGGCCTCTGGGGAAGCGCGTACTTCGCCGACCATCCCACGGTGCCGCTCGGGGACGTCATCGCCGACTTGAACATCGATATGGTCGGCCGCAATGCGAAGGACACGGTCGCCGTGATCGGCCGCGAGCACTCCAATCTCGGCGTGACGCTCGACAGCGTCGCCGCGGCACACCGCGAGCTCAACATCAAGCCGGTCGGCGATCTCTGGCCGCAGGAAGGGCTCTTCTTCCGCTCGGACCACTACAACTTCGCGAAGAAGGGCGTGCCCATCCTCTTTTTCACGACCGGATTGCATCCGGACTACCACCAGGTGAGCGATTCCCCGGAGAAGATCGACGCCGAGAAGGAGGCGCGGTTCGCCCGACTGGTGTTCTATTTGGGCACGGCCGTCGCGAGCACGGCCCAGCGGCCACGGTGGAACCCGGACAGCTACAAGCGGATCGTCGGTGGTGGGAACTGACGGCTAGCTGACGGCGACGAGCAGCTCGGCGTTCGTCTTGGAGCGTCGCAGCTGCGCCAATAGCACATCGATTGCCTTCTCCGGCGGGAGTCCGACCAGGCCCCGCCGGAGTTGTTGTTTCGCGGCCACGGTCGGGGGGTCCGCGAGCAGCTCCTCCCGTCGGGTACCACTCGCGGCGACATCCACGGCCGGGTAGAGGCGCCGGTCCGCCAGCGCGCGAACCAGCCGCAGCTCCGAGTTGCCGGTGCCTTTGAACTCTTCGAAGATCACGTCGTCCATCCGGCTCTCGGTCTCGATCAGGGCAGTCGCGATGACCGTAAGGGAGCCGCCTTCCGGCACCGCGCGCGCGGCGCCGAACAGCCCTTTGGGCTTGGCCAGCGCGTTGGCGTCGAGACCACCCGACATGGTCCGTCCGCTCCCCCGCCCCGTCGTGTTGTGGGAGCGCGCGAGACGAGTGAGTGAGTCGAGCACGATCACGACGTCTTTGCCGAGCTCCACCTGGCGGCGGGCGTGCTCGAACACCATGTCGGCCACCGCGACGTGTCGCTCGTGGGACAGGTCGAAGCTCGACGCGATGACCTCGCCGCGGCCCCAGTCGATCATTTCGCTTACCTCCTCCGGCCGTTCGTCCACGAGCAAGATGAGGAGGGTGGCGGTGGGATGATTGAGGGCGACCCCTTCGGCCACGGCCTGGAGCATCATGGTCTTGCCCGCCTTGGGCGGCGACACGATCAGGGCGCGCTGCCCGAAGCCGAGGGGGCAGATCAGATCGATGACCCGTTGGGTCTCAGCCGTGCGCGGGCTCGAGGCCTGAGGTGTTTCGAGGCGTAGCGGGCGCGACGGATGCACGGCACCGAGCTTCGCGAATTCGGGCCGCTCGCCCAGCGGGCCGGGCGGCAGGCCGTTGATGCTCACCACGCGCCCGTTCTCCACAGTGACGAGATCACCGCGCCGCAGTCCGGGGAGGCGCACGCCGGGATCGCCCTTGGCGGGCAAATAACTGTTGGCGGCGAGCCGTACGGCGCCGCCGTTGGAGGTGGGGTCGAACCAGCCGGTGATGGGAGCCAGGAGAGTTCCTCTCGGAGTATACCGCCTTCGCCGTCATTCGTCATCCGCAAGCGACGGGCCACGACGGATGGCAGACGACGGATGACTATATTTTAGCCCCACATGCGCCAAGATCACATCCGCAACTTCTGCATCGTGGCCCACATCGACCACGGGAAGTCCACCCTGGCCGACCGCCTCATCGAGCTCACGGGCACGCTCGACAAGCGCCTGATGCGAGAGCAAGTGCTCGACACGATGGACCTGGAGCGCGAGCGCGGCATCACGATCAAGCTCAACGCGGTGCGCATGAACTACCATGCCCGCGACGGGGGGGTGTACGAGCTCAATCTGATCGACACGCCGGGGCACGTGGACTTCACCTACGAAGTGTCGCGCTCGCTACAGGCGTGCGAGGGGGCGATCCTCGTGGTGGACGCGTCGCAGGGGATTCAAGCGCAGACGCTCTCCAACCTGTTCCTCGCGATGGACGCCGGGCTGGAGATCATCCCCGTGTTGAACAAGATCGACCTCCCCGGCGCCGAGCCGGACCGCCGGGCGCAGGAGCTGCATGAGCTCATCGGAGCGAAGCCCGAGGAGATCCTCCGCATTTCCGCCAAGGAAGGCACCAACGTGCCCGAGCTGCTCGAGGCCGTGGTGCAACGCATCCCTCCGCCCCGGGGCGTGGCGGACGCACCGCTCCGCGCCCTCATCTTCGACTCCTATTACGACCGGTACCGCGGCGCGATTCCCAGCATCCGCGTCGTGGACGGCACCATCCGGCCCGGCATGAAGATCGCCTTCGGGGCGCACAAGGAGGATGTCTACGACGTGGACGAGGTCGGGTACCTGCAGCTCGGGCGCAAGCCGACCGAGCAGCTCGCAGCCGGCGAAGTCGGCTACGTCGTCGCCAACGTGCGCGGCGTGCGGGAAACGCGGCCCGGCGATACGGTGCTCGACCAAGACCATCGCGCTGTGCCGCTCCTGCCCGGGTACCGCGACATCATGTCGATGGTGTTCGCCGGCCTGTACCCGACGAACGCCGAGCAGTTCGAAGAGCTGCGCGATGCGTTGGGCAAGCTGCAGCTGAACGACGGATCGCTGCACTACGAGCCCGAGTCTTCGGTGGCGCTGGGGTTCGGGTTTCGTTGCGGGTTCCTCGGCCTGCTCCACATGGAGATCGTGCGGGAGCGGCTCGAGCGGGAGTTCAATCTCGATTTGATCAGCACCGTGCCGAACGTGGAGTACCACGTCCACAAGACCGACGGCACGGTGGAGCTGGTCGAGAATCCCAGCCTGATGCCGCACGGCTCGGCGGTCGACCACATCGAGGAGCCGTACGTCAAAGCGCGGATCGTGGCCCCGGCCGAGTACATCGGCGCCATCATGAAGCTGGGTCAGGAGCGGCGCGGCGTGTACCAGGGCATGCACTACGTGGACCCGACGCGCGTCGAGTTCACCTGGGAATTCCCACTGGCCGAGATCATCCTCGACTTTTACGACAAGCTGAAGACCATCTCCCGCGGCTACGCGTCGCTCGACTACGAGTTCCTGGAGTACCGCCCGGCCGACCTCGTCAAGCTCGACATGGTGCTGAACGGCGAGGCCGTGGACGCGTTCTCGGTCATCATCCACCGCGACAAGGCGTACGAGTGGGGCAAGAAGATCGCCGAGAAACTGAAGGAGCTGATCCCGCGCCAGCTGTTCGAGGTCGTGATTCAAGCCGCGATCGGGACCAAAGTGATCGCCCGCGAGACCGTCCGCCCGTTGCGTAAGAACGTGACCGCCAAGTGCTACGGCGGCGACGTCACGCGCAAGCGCAAGCTGCTCGAGAAGCAAAAGGAGGGAAAGAAACGGATGAAGCAGGTGGGGACGGTCGAGATCCCGCAGGAGGCGTTCTTGGCGGTCTTGCAGGTTGACTAGCCTCGTCATCCAAACCGCCTTTCTGGGAGACGTCGTCCTCACGACGCCACTGCTCGAGGCGCTCGCTGCCCGCCACGGGCCTGTGGACGTGGTGACCACCCCGGCTGCGGCGCCGCTGATCGAGCCGCACCCCGCGGTCCGACGGGTGATCGCGTACGACAAGAAGGGCCGCGATCGCGGCGTGCGGGGCCTGCTGAGACTGGCCCGGGCCCTGCGCGCGGAGCAGTACGAATGCGCGTATCTTCCGCATCGTTCCCTGCGGACCGCGTTGGCGGCATGGCTCGCCCGCATCCCGCGGCGGGTCGGCTTCGACGACGGCTGGCGGTCGCTCTACACCGACGTCCGAGGGCGGCCGAATCAGGGTCACGAGATCGACCGGTTGCTCGCGCTCGCCGGCGGCGCGGTGCACCGTGCCCGCCCCGGACTGCACGTCACCCTCGCCGATCGCGCGGCGACGGAGGGGTTCCTGCGGGAGCACGGCATGCGAGAACCGTTCGTCGCGCTCGCGCCGGGATCGATCTGGGGCTCGAAGCGCTGGCCGTACTATCGCGAGCTGGCGGAGCGGCTGGCGGCGAGCGTAGCAATCCTGGTCGTCGGCGGACCCGAGGACGCGGGCCTGGCCGCGGAGATCACCGAGTCGGTCGCGCGGTCGGGAGGTCGGGCGGTCAGTGCGTGCGGCCGACTGAGCGTCCGTCAGTCAGCCGAGGCGATCCGGCGGGCGGCGGTGCTCGTGACGAACGACAGCGCTCCGCTCCACTTCGCGCAGGCGGTCGAGACGCCGACGGTGGCTATCTTCGGGTCCACCGTGCCGGGCTTCGGGTTCGGGCCGCGGGGACCCCGGGACCGCGTGGTCCAAGTCGACGGCCTGCCGTGCCGTCCGTGCTCGGCGCACGGCCCGCCCAGCTGCCCGCTGGGGCATCACCTGTGCATGAAGTCACTCTCGGTGCAGGACGTCCTTCAGGCGATAGAGGAGACCGGTGCGCTACGTCGTCGGGATTGACATCGGCGGAACGAACGTCGTCGCGGGCACCGTGGCCGAAGACGGCTCCGAGCTATTGGGCCTCGTCTCGGAGCCGACCTTCTCGGAGCAGGGCGCGGACGCGGTGTTGACCCGCATCGTGAAGCTGACGCGGGCGTCGATGGCGGCGGCGCGCGGCAAGGAGATCGCGGGCGTCGGCATCGGATCGCCTGGTCCGTTGAACACGAAGACCGGCGTCGTGCTGCTCACGCCCAACCTGGGGTGGACCAACTTCCCGCTGCGCGACCGGCTCACGCAGGCGCTGGGACTGCCCGCCACGCTCGACAACGACGCCAACTGCGCCATCTTCGGCGAGTGGTGGCGGGGCGCCGCGCGCGGCACCGACCACGTGGTCGGGCTCACGATCGGCACCGGGATCGGCGGGGGCATCGTGCTCGGGGGCGAGGTCTATCGCGGCGCGTCCGACATCGCCGGCGAGATCGGGCACATGACCATCGACTCGACCGGACGGCTCTGCAAGTGCGGCAACTACGGCTGCCTCGAGGCCTACGCCTCGGGCCCCGCGATCGCGGCGCGAGCGGTCGAAGGAATCAGACCGGGCGCCGACACGTCCCTCCCCAAGTATGTGAACGGCGATCTCTCGAAGATCACCGCCCAGCTGGTGTACGAGGCGGCGCACGACGGCGACGAGTACGCGCGGGAGGTCGTGAAGGACACGGCCAAGTTCCTGGGCGCGGGCGTCGCCAGCATCATCAACATCTTCAATCCCGAGGTCGTGGTCATCTGCGGCGGCGTGACCCTCGCGGGGGACCGCCTCTTCATGCCGCTGCGGGCGGAAGTGCAACGGCGCGCATTCAAGCCGGCCGTGGACGTGTGCCGAATCGTGCCCGGCGAGCTGACGGGCACCGCCGGCGTGTACGGGGCGGCCGCAGTGTTCATGAAGCACACGTGGGGACAGGTGTGAAGCGGCTCGGCGTCATCGGGTCCATGGTGTGGGACACGATCTACGGGCGCGACCCCGCGCAGCCGGCGGTCGAAGAGTGGGGCGGGATCGCGTATTCTCTCGCCGCCTGCGACGCGACACTGGGCGAGGCCTGGCAGATCGTTCCCCTCATCAAGGTGGGTCGCGACCTGGCCCCACGCGCCGCGGAGTTTCTCGGTACGCTCCGCCATGTAGCGCCCGGGGCGCGGTTCGTCGAGGTGCCGGCGGCGAACAACCGCGTCACGCTCCGCTACTACCAGCGCGAGCGCCGCTGCGAGCAGATGTCGGGCGGCGTGCCGCCCTGGACCTGGCCCGAGCTCGGGGCCCAGGTGACCGACCTGGACGCGCTGTACGTCAACTTCATCTCGGGCTACGAGATGGACCTGGAGACGGCGCAGCTGTTGCGCCGCGGCTTCCGGCGCTTCCTCTATGCCGATCTGCACAGCCTGTTCCTCGGGAAGGAGCCGGACGGCACCCGCGTCCCACGGTTGCTCCCGGACGCTCCCGCCTGGTTCGGCTGTTTCGACACGGTCCAGCTGAACGCCGAAGAGATGGAACAGCTCGGACCCGACCCGCTCGCGGTCGCGGCAGGCGCGCTGGCGCGGGGGTGCGGCACGCTGGTCGTCACGCTCGGTGCGCGGGGCGCGGCGTACTTCACCGGCGATCCGGTGCGGACCGAGCTGATCCCCGCGGAGGGGCTCCCCCTTCCCGAGGGCGACCCGACCGGCTGCGGCGACGTGCTCGGCGCCACGGTGGCGGCGTCGCTCGTCGCCGGTGCGGGCCTCGAGGACGCGCTGCGACTCGGCACGCGCATGGGCGCGCGTAACGTGACCCACCGCGGCGCTACTGGATTGCGCGACCACCTGCTGGGCAGACTCTCGGCGGTGTGACCCGGCTCGTCGAAGTCCCGACGCAGTTCGACGATCGCTCGTTCGACCAGTTCGCGAGCGGGTTCGCCGAAGCGACGAAGGACGGCGAGCGGCTCCTGTTCGATGCGCATGCGGCCGAATGGGCGTCCCCCTACGGGCTGGTCGGCCTGCTCGCAGCGGGGCAGGCGGCGCAGGGCCCGGGCCGGGCCAGCGGAGGAACCGGGGAGCGACCGCTGCTTACCGCGCCGACCCACGCCGACGTCCTCACCTATTGGACGCGCGCCGGATTCTTCCGCGAAGCAGCCGAGCTGTTCGAGATCCATGGGAAGGTGCCGCGGGTGAAGCCGGCGGAGGAAAGCGACGTGTTGCTCCCCGTGACGCCGGTGCGCGCGGCAGAGGACGTGCACGCCGTGGTCTCGAACATCCAGCAGCGCGCGTCTGCCATCCTGGCGTCCGAGCTGAGGCTCGATCCGAAGGCGACGATGGGCTTCGCTATGGCGCTTTCAGAGGCGTGTCAGAATATTGTAGAACACGCGGGCACGGGGGGCTGGGTTGCGGTGCAGGCGTACCACTGGCGCCGCAAGCTCGCGAAGCGCGTGGTCGTGATCGCGGTAGCGGACGCGGGGGTAGGGTTTCGCCACTCCCTCGAGCCGACGCAGAGCAAGCGCTTCGGGACACGCTGGGGAGACGCGGCCGCGCTCGAGGCCGCGCTGATCCAGGGCGTGAGCCGGTTCCGCGATCCGGGCCGCGGCCAGGGGCTCGCCGGGATCCGGCGCTACCTCACCCGCTGGGACGGCAAGATCGCGATCCGCAGCGGGACGGCTCGCATCGCGATCGTGCCCAAATGGGACGACGACGTGCCCTTGAAGGACGGCCTCCCGGCGTTCCCGGGTGCCCAAGTGCTCATCATCATTCCCGAGCAGGGGTCCACCAAGCGGTGATACAGCACATCGACGTGCATGCGGTGCTCCAGGAATCGGTGTCGGGCGTGTACACGGACCTGGTCACGCGTCCGACGGGGCGCGTCGTGCGCGAGTGCATCGAGCGGGCGATGGCGACCGCCGCAGCGGACGTGGCCGTCGCCCGCATCGATTTCACGGGCGTGGGATGCATCGACTACTCGTGCGCCGACGAAATCGTGGCGAAGCTGCTGCGGAGCCGGCCGGGGGTGCTGGTCCTGATGGGTATTTCGGACGGCCACCGCGAAGCGATCGAGCCCGTGCTCGCAGGGCATCGCCTCGCGGTGCTGATCGAGCGGCCCGACGGCACGCTGGAGGCGGTCGGGTCCCCGGACGCGGCGGCGGCGCTGCTCCAGGAGCTGGTGGCACGGCGGCTGGCCGCGCGCTCCCCCGGAGGGACCCTCACGCTGACGTGAAGCGTCGCCTCGGTTTTTCGACCCGCGCGGTGCACGGCGACCCGGAAGCGCGCCCCGACTGGGCGCCGGTGGTGGCGCCGCTGTACCAGAGCGCCACCTTCACCAATCCCGTCGGGTCGGCCCAGGAAGTCATCTACGCCCGCTACGGCAACAACCCCAACCATGTGGCGATCGCCCGGCGCCTCGCGCTGCTCGAGGGCGCCGAAGCGGCGCTGTTCGTGGGCAGCGGCATGGGCGCGATCGCGCTGTCGCACCTGGCGGTGCTGCGGCCCGGCGACCACCTGCTCTCGAGTGAGTGGATCTACGGCGGCGTGTACCGGTTGTTCGCACAGGAGTTCGGTCGCTTCGGTATCGAGGTGTCGTTCGTCAACCCGCTGGAGCCGCGCACCTGGAAGCGCGGGCTCAAGAAGAACACGCGGGCCATCTTCGTCGAGACCCCCACGAATCCCCTGCTCCGCGTGCTCGATCTCGAGCCGATCGCCGCGCTGTGCAAGACCGAGGGGCTCGCGCTGCTCGTCGACGCGACGTTCGCCACGCCCCTCAACTACCGGCCGCTCGAGCACGGTGCGGACGTCGTGATCCACAGTGCCACGAAATACCTGAACGGCCATTCCGACGTGCTCGCGGGGGCGGTCGCGGGCAGCGAGTCGGTGATCGAAGAGGTGCGCAAGCTGCTGCACGTCTGGGGCCAAGCGCTGGACCCGATGGCCGCCTGGCTGATCGAGCGCGGGATGAAGACCCTCGCCGTGCGCGTCACGCGGCAGAACGAGACCGCGCTCGCGGTGGCCGAGTGGTGCACCAAGCAGGCGCAGTTCGCCGCGGTGCACTACCCCGGGCTGCCGTCCCACCCCGATCACGGCGTGGCGAAGCGGATCCTCAACGGGTTCGGGGGCATGTTGGGCGTCGAGCTCAAAGGCGGGGCGCGGGCGGCGGAGCGGTTTCTGCGTGCGCTCACCATCGCGACCCACGCGCCCAGCCTGGGCGGCGTGGAGACGCTCGTCTCCGAGCCGCGACTCACGTCGCACGCCATGCTCACGCCGGACGCCCGGGCCCGGGCTGGCATTGCCGATGGCTTCCTGAGATTTTCCATCGGATTGGAGGACTCGGACGACATCATCGCGGACTTCGCGCAAGCCCTGGCGCAGCTGTAAGTGATCAAGTTCACGAATGTCTTTAAGGCCTTCCCCAAGGGGGGGCTCGCCCTGAAGGACGTGTCGTTCCACATCGCGAAGGGCGAGTTCGTGTTCCTCACCGGTCATTCGGGCGCCGGCAAGTCCACGGTCCTCAAGCTGATCTACGCCGACGAGCCGGTGACGAGCGGCGAAGTGCGCGTCTCGGGCTTCAACGTGGCGGAGCTGCGTCCCCGCGACGTCCCGATGCTGCGCCGCCGGCTGGGCATCGTGTTCCAGGACTTTCGCCTGCTCGAGGACCGGACCGCCGAGGAGAATGTCGCCTTCGCGCTCGAGGTGACGGGCGCGCGCCGCTCCTCGACCCCGGCGCGCGTGATGCGCGTGCTCACGCAGGTGGGTCTCGCGGCCAAGGCGCAGGCCTACCCCCGGGAGCTGTCGGGCGGCGAGCAACAGCGGGTCGCCATCGCGCGGGCGCTCGTGAACGAGCCGAGCGTCCTGCTCGCCGACGAGCCGACGGGCAACCTGGACGAGCGGGCCACGCGCGGCGTGTTCCAGCTGCTGCGCGACATCAACGCCAGCGGCACCGCCGTCGTGATGGCCACACACGACCTCGATCTGGTGCGCCAAGCGCCCTACCGCGTGATCGAGCTCCAGGAGGGTGCGCTGGTGTACGATTCCGCGGTGGACGAGCCGCGCGACCAGGCTGCGACGCCGTGAATCTGACGATTCGCGAAGCCCTGCTGGCCTTCCGGCGCGCCCCGCTGCTCTCAGCGCTCTCGGTGACGACCATCGCGTTCTCGCTCTTCGTGGTCGGCCTGTTCGGGCTCGTGGCGGTGAACCTGCAGGACGCGTTGCGCGGGGTGGCCGAGCGGGTGGAGATCGTCGCCTACCTCCTCCCCGGCACGCCGATCGAATCCATCACGCTCGCCGAAAAGGACATCGAGGCGTTCCCCGAAGTGCACTCCGCCGTCTACGTGAGCGAGGACTCGGCGCTGGCGCGGGCGCGCGCCGAGCTCGTCGAGTTCCGCGACGTGCTGCAGGAGCTCGAGCGGAATCCGCTCCCCGCGTTCCCCGCGTCCATCGAGGTGAAGCTCAAACCCCGATTCCGCGACGCCGAGCACGTGAACGACGTCGCCGACCGGCTGCGCGGGTTCGGGTTCGTGGACGACGTGCGGTTCGGACGCGATTGGGTGGAAAAGCTCGACCGCCTGCGGCAGATCGCCGCGGCGGTGGGGCTCGTGGTGGGGGCGGCCTTCGCGGTGGTGGCGATCATCATCATCGGCACCACCATCCGCATGGCCGTGCTGCAGCGCAGCCGGGAGATCGCCATCATGCGACTCGTGGGCGCCACCAACGGCTTCATCCGCCGACCGTTCCTGCTACAGGGGGCGATTAAAGGAATGCTCGGCGGGCTGGTCGCAGTCGGGCTCTCCTACGGCGCGTACACCCTCATCAACCGCTGGCTCATTCAGGCGGCGTTCTTCTCGAACGTGCAGGCGCTCGCCATAGTCGGCTTCGGCACTCTCATCGGATTCTTTGGAAGTGCTGCATCCGTAGGCAGACATCTACGACGGGTATGAGGCGTCACGGAAAGACGTCGCGAAGACACGTCGCGGAGAGGCGTAACTGCTACCACGGTTTTTCGCGACGTATTCTCGCGACGTCTCTCTGCTACGCTTTTTGCGTGACGTCTCTCGCCTCTCAACGTCCCCAACCCTTCGACCAGCAGTTACGAGACAACCAGCAGCGTCTCGAAAGCATCCGGCGCGAGCGGTCGGACGTCGAGCAGGAGCTCGAGCGGCTGCGTACCCAGGTCCACTCGCTCTCCGACGAACTCTCGAACATCGAGCGACAAAAGGAGACCACCAATCGCATCGTGAACGAGCTGGACCGCCAGATCTATGCCCTGTCGGACCAGATCGACCGCACTACGGTCGACCTGCTGCTCGCCCAGAACGCCCTCGCCGAGAAGCGCGCCGTGCTCGAGCGGCGCCTGGTCGACATCTCGAAACGCGGGGCGCTATACGGGTACCAGGTGCTGCTCGCGGCGGAGAGCTTCGGCGACCTGCTGTCGCGCTACAAATACCTGTATCTCGTGAGCCGGCAGGATCGGCTGCTGGCGAACGACATGTCGAAGCTGCAGCGGCGTATCGGCCGGGAGCGACAGACGCTGGTCGACGCGCGCGACGCGCTGGGGAGGCGCAAGCACGAGCGCACCGAAGAGCTGGACCGCTACGTGGCGCTGGAGCGTGAGCGGCAGACGTCGCTACGCGAAACGCGGCGCAGTGCGCGCGAGGCCCTGCAACGCTTGTCCGAGCTCGAGCGCGACGAGAAGAGCCTGAACGACCGCATCGTCGCGCTCGAGCGCGCCCGGCGAGAAGCGGAGGCCCGCGGCGCCGCCACTGCCGCCGCCATCACGACGGCGGACCTGGGCCAGCTCGACTGGCCCGTGCAAGGACGCATCGTGTATCAGTTCGGCACCGCCACGGGCCCGAACAACACCCGCATCCCGTGGCATGGCATCGGCATCGCGGCGCCCGCCGGCACGCCCGTTCGCGCCATCGCGGGCGGCACCGTGAGCCTCGCGGGACCGCTCGGCACGTACCTAACCTCCGTGCTGGTGGATCACGGTGGCGGCTACTACAGCTTTTATGGCTATCTGAGTGACGCGACGGTGGCCCACGGAGCCCGGATCACCAGGGGGCAGGTCCTCGGCCATGTGGGGGGCGGGTCGAGCGATCAGGGAGCCCACCTGCACTTCGAGATCCGAGGCCAGGGCGGCATCGCCCTGGACCCCGTCAACTGGCTGAAGACGCGCCGCTGACGCCGATCCGGTCCGGCTCGGCCTTCTTGCCCCGCTCCAGCGCCGCCTCGACCTGCGTGAACAGATCCTCGGGCCGCAGCACCTCCGTATGCGGGAACGCGACCACACCCGCGGTCACGCTCGGCACCTGCCCGCGCGGGAGGTCGGGGAAGGTGTGGCGGGCCAGCACCTGCCGCAGCCGCTCCACGAACTGCCGGCCGCCCTGCGTGTCGGTCTCCGGGAGCACCAGGGCGAACTCGTCGCCTCCGTAGCGCGCCACGAAGTCCGGCGCGCGGATCTCGCGTTGCATCATGGCGCCGATCTCCGCGAGCACGCGGTCGCCCGCCTGCTGGCCCAGCCGCTCGTTGATGTCCCGCAGCCGGTCCACATCGATCACCACGAGCGCGAACCGCAGGGAATAGCGCCGGGCGCGCTCGAACTCGTCGCGCAGACGGCGGTCCAGCGCGTCGAGGCTGGCGCAGCCCGTGAGCACGTCGGTGACGCCGGCGCTGATCTGCCGTCGATAGATCGCCGCCCGGCGCTCCTCGTTCTCGAGCACCCGCGCCGCGGCCTGGGCGATCGTATTGGCGAACGCGACGTCCTGGGGGCGGAGCTGGGGATCCCCACGGACGGTGCGCAGGAAGAACACGCCCGCGGCGCGGCCTTGCACGAACACGGGCAGCGCCACCGCCGACTGCACGTTCACCTCGATCCGCTGCTGCAGCCAGCGTCGGCGAATCGACTCGAAGAGCGGGTGCTCGTGAACGTCCGGAATGAGGACGGGCCGTTCCGTGCGGATCGCTTCTTGAATCTCCGGGTAGCGCTCGAGCTCGACCCGCAGGTCGCGGATCGACGGGTTCTCGTACACCGCGACCACGCGTCCCTTGTCTTCTCCCGGCGCCGTGAGCACGAACGAGCAATGGGTGAGCCCGAATGCATGCCCGACCCGGCGGACCAGGGTCTGGAAGATCTCGTCGGCGCGCAGGGCGGCCGAGACTTCCTGGAAGATGTCGAACAGCAGGTCCCGGGTCCGGAGCGCGTCCTGGGCCTGACTCAGATCGTGCCGCAGACGCAGATCGGCGTCGATGCGGGCGCGCAGCTCGCCGAAGTGCACCGGGCTCGCGATGGCGTCCCGCGCCCCCGCCTGGAGCGCGTCCGTCACCGCGTCGGCCCCGCCGTCCGCCACCAGGACGATGACCGGGGCACCCGCGAAGCGCGCGGCCGTCGCCAGATCGCGCACCGCGTCCGCGAGCCCCGCCTCCTTGGCGGCGATGGAGAGGATCAGCAGGTCGGGAGGCTGTTGCTCCGACCGATCGGGGCCGGGCTGGGGATAGGCGGCCTCGGTGACCTGGAACCCGCCCCGCACCAGAAACCGCTCGAGCCCGTCCGGACGGGCCCCGGCGTCGCCGACGAGGAGGATGCGGTGCTTGGGTTGTTCCGGCAACGGTCCTTACCGCACGATGACGGGTGTCAAGCTATAGTTCACCCTATGGAACGGCAACCGCGGAGAGCGGTGGATGCGCGCTCCGGCGCCTGAGACGCGCCGCCAGCGGCGCCGCATGGTCGCGAGTCAGCTCGCGAGCCGCGGCATCCAGGACTGCCGCGTGCTCGCCGCCATGGCATGGGTGCCGCGTGAATGGTTCCTCCCTCCGCACCTCGCGCGCGAGGCCTACGAAGACGCCCCGCTGCCGATCGGGAGCGGGCAGACGATCTCCCAACCCCTGATCGTGGCATTGATGACCGAAGCCCTCGCCCCCCGGCGCCGGGACCGCGTGCTCGAGATCGGCACCGGCTCCGGTTACCAGACCGCGATCCTGGCGCGCCGCACCGCGCGCGTCTACACGATCGAGCGGCTGCCCGACCTGCTCGTCGAAGCGGAGGAGCGATTTCGGCGACTCGGCCTCACCAACATCGAGACCCGGCTGGGCGACGGCGCGGCCGGCTGGCCCGAGTGCGCGCCGTTCCAGGGCATCATCGTGACGGCCGCTGCGCCCGGCGTGCCGACGCCGCTCACGGACCAGCTCGCGCCCGGCGGCCGTCTCGTGATCCCGATCGGTGACCTCGCGTCCCAGGAGCTGGTCATCATACAGCGAGGTCCGGCCGGGCTGGTGGAGCGACACGCCGGCGGCGTGCGGTTCGTGCCCCTCATCTCCCGGCTCGCGTTCACGGAGGAGCCCTGGACGTGACGCGCCTACCTGACGACCTGCTGGGCGCTCACGTGTCAACGCAGGGCGGCGTGGCGGAGGCGCCCGCGCGCGGGAGCGCGATCAGAGCGACCGCGATTCAGGTCTTCACGAAGACGCCGAATCAGTGGCGCGAGCCCACCGTGCGGGACGCGGACGTAGCGGCTTTCCGTACGGCGCTGGCCGCGAGCGACATCCGCGCCGTGGTGTCGCACGACAGCTACCTCATCAACCTGGCGTCGCCGGATGAGGCGTTGCGCGAGAGAAGCGTGGCCGCGTTTACGGGCGAGCTGGTCCGTTGCCGGGCGCTCGGGATCCCGTGGGTCGTCTCGCACCCCGGCAACTTTATCGACGATCGGGCCGCGGGGCTCGCACGCAACGCCCGCGGGTTCGCCCAGTGTCTGGCGGCGGTTCCGGGGGAGGTGGGTGTCTTGATCGAAGGAACGGCGGGCGCGGGCACCGCGCTCGGGAGCACGTTCGAGGAGTTGCGGGCGCTGCGCGACGCGCTGCCCGGCGGGGTGCAAGCTCGGGTGGGGTTCTGCCTCGACACGGCGCATCTGCACGCCGCCGGCTATGATGTGGGCACGGCGCTCGAGGAGATGTGGGAGCGGTTCGACCAGGAGATCGGGCTCACGCAGCTCAAGTGCTTGCATTTGAACGACTCCAAGGGCGCGCCCGGGTCGCATCTGGACCGCCACCAGTGGATCGGCGAAGGGACGATCGGGCCGGAGCCGTTCCGGCGCATCATGCGGGACCCGCGCCTCGCCCGGGTGATCAAGATCATCGAGACGCCGAAGGGCGGCGATCCGATCCGGCACGACCGGCGGATGCTCCGACGGCTGCGCGCGTACGCGCGCGGGGCGAGCCGCAACGGGCGTGCGGCGCAAACCGTAGGCAGGGCGTGATCGCACTGACGACAACCCCCAATCGCTGGACCCGGCGCCTCGCCGCGCCGCTCCTTGTGCTCCAGGGGCTGGCGGGGGGCGCGGTGTCGCTGGCGCACGCCTCGGAGCGGCTCAGCGCGCCGGCGCACATCGAGGCGCAACATGGGGCGGGGTGCGTCGCGCTACACGACGGGCTGCGCTGCGGGCTGTGTCAATTCGCGGGCTCGCAGGGGTCGTCGCCGCAGGTGCGGACGCAGGGCCCGACGGCCACAATCGTCGAGCGACGTCGTCGCGAGGTCGACCGAGCGCCGCTGCGCCGTCCGGACCAGCGCACCGCCCAACCTCGAGCTCCCCCCGCCTCCCGTTCCTAGCTCAACGGCGGCCGGCCTTGCCGGCGCGCCGACTACGCGTGCCCGCCCAGCGGGACGCCTGCGTGGAACAACGGAACGGGAGATTTTCCAGCATGACTCGACATCACGAGGCTGTCGTGGCCGCGCTCGCCGCTGTGCTCGCGCTGGCCGCTCCGGCGTCGGCCCAGCAACCGGCGGACCAGCGTCGGGTAGACTCGCTCGCGGCGGAAGTTCGGGCGCTCAAGGCGCGGCTCGACAGCGTGCGGGCGCAGCTCGCTCATCGCCCGGTCGCCGCCGAGCCGGC
>WNGI01002249.1_pt1 | contig 16635 bp, 15 predicted proteins | sample 5400621 | NCBI WGS metagenome assembly WNGI01 (sample SAMN13153374, study PRJNA577476) | soil metagenome | isolation source: 20 cm soil or saprolite under Garry oak tree replicate 1 | place: USA:California | collected 2016-06-15 | reverse complement strand
CGAAACCATCGACTACGACGAGGTCGAGCGGCTCGCGAAGGAACATCGCCCCAAATTGATCATCGCCGGTGCGAGTGCCTATCCTCGCATCATCGATTATTCCAGGTTTCGTCAAGTCGCCGACCAGGTGGGTGCCTTGCTGATGGTCGACATGGCGCACATCGCCGGATTGATCGCGGCGGGCTTACACCCGAGTCCGGTGCCCTACGCGGATTTCGTTACGACAACCACGCATAAAACTTTACGCGGGCCGCGCGGCGGTCTGGTGCTCTGCAAAGCCGAGCATGCGAAGATCGTCGATAGCCGGGTTTTTCCGGGCATGCAAGGCGGTCCGTTGATGCACGTGATCGCCGCTAAAGCGGTGGCGCTCAAAGAAGCTTTAAGCCCGGAATTCAAAATCTACCAGCAGCAGATCGTCAAGAACGCCCAGACGCTGGCCAAGGCACTGATGCGCGCCGGATTTCGCCTCACGTCGGACGGCACCGACAATCATTTGATGCTGGTCGATTTGCGTAAATCCGAGCTCACGGGCAAGGTAGCGCAAGAGACTTTGGATAAAGCGCGCATTACCGTCAATCGCAACGCCGTGCCGTTCGACACGCGCTCGCCGTTTGTCACTAGCGGCGTGCGCATCGGCACGCCGGCCGTGACCACGCGCGGCATGAAAGAAACGGAGATGGACTTGATCGGTGATTTCATTTCCCGAGCGCTGAAACATGTGGGCGATGACGCCGCGCTGCAAGGAATTGCCGGTGAAGTCGGCAGTCTGTGCAGGAGGTTTCCCGTCTATCCGCATCGGTTGGGGAAAGCTTAGCTGGAGGGCTAGAAGATCGAAGATTGGGATGGAGGATTGTCCGTAGCGATCTTCTAACTTCGATCCTCTTTCTTCGATTCTTATTATGAAATGTCCTTTTTGCCACGAGACGGAAAACCGCGTCATCGATTCGCGATTGAGCAAGGATAGCAATATGATCCGGCGCCGGCGCGAATGCGAGCGCTGCACGCGGCGCTTTACGACTTATGAACGCGTCGAAGAAATGATGCCGTTGGTGGTAAAAAAAGACGGCCGGCGCGAAGCTTACGATCGGATAAAAATCGTCAACGGTTTGAAACGCGCGTGCGAAAAGCGTCCGGTCAGCATCAATACCATCGAGACGATCGCCGATCGCATCGAGCGCACGCTGCAAGAGCGCGGCGAAAAAGAAATCCCCAGTTCCGTGATCGGCGAAGCGCTGATGCGCGAGCTTCACGATACCGATCCCGTAGCCTACGTCCGTTTCGCATCGGTGTACCGCTCCTTCAAGGATATCGGCGAGTTTATGGTCGAGTTGGAGGAGCTGATCAAAGAACGCAAAGGTTTGCCGCTGGCCAAAACTGCCGAACCGGGACGCAGAAGGGAATAGCTCCGTTGTCCGGCGCCTCGTGGAGCGACTCCGATAAACGATACTTACGCGTGGCTTGCCGTCTGGCGCGCAGGGCGGCGGGCCGGACCAGCCCCAACCCTATTGTCGGCGCCGTGCTGGTGCGCGGCGGCCGGATCGTCGGCACCGGCTTCCATCGATTCGCCGGTGGCGATCATGCTGAAATCGTCGCGCTCAAGCACGCCGGTCCGAAGGCCCGGGGCGCGACACTCTATATCACTCTGGAACCATGCAACCATTACGGTCGTACGCCGCCGTGTACGCAGGCGTTGATCCGTGCCGGGATCAAAGAAGTGGTATGTGGCACGAGGGACCCCAACCCTCTAGTCGCGGGACAGGGCTTTCGCCGGCTACGGCGGGCGGGGATTAAAGTTCGCGTCGGCGTGTTGGAAAACGACTGCCGCGCGCTCATCGAGAGTTTCGCGAAATTCATTACTCGCCGGCTGCCGTTCGTAACTCTCAAACTGGCAGCTACTTTGGATGGCAAAATCGCCGCAGCTAATGGCGATGCGCGCTGGATCAGCGGTGAAGATTCGCGCCAAATCGTTCACCGGATGCGCAATGCGGTCGATGCCGTCGTCGTTGGCGTAGGAACTGTAAAAGCCGATGATCCTCAACTGACATGTCGAATTCCGCGCGGCCGTAACCCGTGGCGGATCGTCTTGGATAGCCGTCTAAGTATTCCGCTTTCTGCGCGCATTCTGCGCCAAGTCGATCCGGCAAAGACGATCGTCGCGACGGGGACTCGGGTTTCCGCAGCAAAGACGCGCGCGATCGAAGCGCTGGGCGCGCAGGTATGGCCACTGCCGCTTAAGCGCGGCAAGGTAGCATGGCGCCCTCTGCTGCGAAAGCTCGCGGCTTCAGGAGTCGTCACCGTGATGATTGAAGGAGGGGCGGGTATCGCCGCGTCGGCAGTCAAGGAAAAAATCGTCGATAAGATTATTTTTTTCTACGCACCAAAAATTCTTGGCGGGGATGGATGGGCAATGATCGAACGGTTGGGTATTAGACGGGTGAAACAGTCGGTGCCGGTCAAGAATCTGCACGCAATGAATTCCGGCGGTGATTTAATGGTCACCGGTTATCTGTAGAGGCGGCCGGTCATTGACGAGATTCGATCAGGAGTTGGAGATTGGGCGCATGTTTACCGGACTTATCGAAGACGTGGGAACAATTGGCGTGCTGCGACTGGAAAACAATGCGGCAGTCTTAACTGTGAAGACCAACCTGCCGGTGCATTCGATGCCGCGGGGCGCGAGCGTTGCCGTCAATGGTGCCTGCTTAACCGTTGTTAGGAAGAGCAGCAAGACGTTTACCGTGGATGTTTCCCCGGAGACGTTGCAGCGCACCAACTTGGAAACCTTGGCCGTCGGTAGTTCCGTCAACCTGGAGCGGCCGATGCGCTTGGCGGATCGGCTCGGCGGACATCTAGTGACCGGCCATGTCGACGGTCTCGGCACGATTGAGACGATTGAACCGGAAGGCGAGTTCACCATCGTTACTTTTGCGGTTCCCGCGCTTCTCGGCGCCTTGCTCGTACCGAAAGGGTCGGTCGCCGTCGACGGCATTAGCTTGACGGTCAATGTTTGCCGAAAGCGGCGATTTTCGGTGGCGATCATTCCATTTACCATGAAGCACACTAATTTGCGCGCTCGGAAGGTTGGTGATAAAGTCAACATCGAAACCGATTTGATCGGGAAATATGTGCAAAGCTTCATGCGACGACGCTAGAAGTATGTCGCGCATATGAATTCGAAACGCTCAGTTCCATGCCGCTCTCTACGATTGAAGAAGGTATCGAGGAAATCCGCAACGGCCGGCCGGTCATTTTGGTCGACGAAGATTCGCCCGATAGCGACGGTTTCTTCTGTCTCGCGGCCGAAAAAGTAACCGCCCAGAGCCTCAATTATTTGCTACAACACGGGCGCGGCATTATCTATGTGACGCTGATCGACGAGCGAATTCGCGAACTGGGAATTCCGATGATTGCGGAAGAGAACAGCCGACTGGCGGGTCTGCTTTGCGGCGCGTCCTTTTCCGTGAGATTGGAAGGCGTCCACGGAGTTTCAGCGCAGGGACGCGCGCATACAATCCAGGCGGCGATCGCGGATAGTACGAAGCACGAAGATCTCGTTATTCCCGGCCACGTGCAGCCGCTTCAGGCCCGCAGCGGCGGCGTGTTGGCGCGTTCGGGCCGCACCGATGCGTCGGTGGATTTAGCCCGCTTGGCCGGCTTCAAACCGGCGGGCGCCATCTGCCAGATTTTGGCCGACGATGGTTCGGTGGCGCTACTACCGGCACTCCAACGGCTGGCCCAGCAAGAGGGACTTAAAATCGTCTCGGTGGCAGACCTGATCGCTCATCGCTTGCGCAACGAAAGCTTGGTGAGGCGCGTCGCTGAAGAAGAATTTCCGACGATTCACGGCGGCATGTATCGGGCGATTGTTTTTCGCAACGAGGTTGACGGCCTCGAACATATGGCGCTCGTTAAAGGCGATATCAGTCACGCCGAACAGGTCTTAGTTCGGGTCCATTCCGAATGCCTGACCGGCGATGTGTTCGGCTCGGAACGTTGCGATTGCGGGGACCAGATCCGTCAATCGCTGCGGCTGATCGACGAGCAAGGGCGAGGAGTGCTCATTTACATGCATCAGGAAGGCCGCGGTATCGGCTTGACCAACAAGATCAAAGCCTACGCGCTGCAGGACCAGGGACGCGACACCGTCGAGGCGAATCTGGAATTGGGATTCAAAGAAGATTTGCGCGATTACGGTATCGGCGCGCAGATCCTGCGCGAGCTCGGCGTGGAGAAAATTTCTTTGTTGACCAACAATCCGCGCAAAATCACCGGGTTGGAAGTTTATGGCGTGAAAGTCGTCGAGCGCGTGCCGCTGGAGGTTCAGCCACGGGACACCACTATCCACTATTTGCGGACGAAACAAACCAAGCTTGGCCATTTATTGACGAATCTCGAGTCCAAACCGGCTAAGGGTTAGAAGCTGACCCCTCGGTGACGAGCGATGCCCGCATCGATCGAAGGCAAGAAAAACGCGCAGGGACTTAAGATCGGCATCGTAGTAAGCCGTTACAACCATTTCATCACGGAAAAACTTCTTGAAGGTGCTTTGGACGGATTTCAAAGCCACGGCGGAGAAGATAAAAATATGACGATTGTGCGGGTCCCTGGCGCCTTTGAGATTCCCCTGATCGCCGAGAAGATGGCCGCCAGCCGCCGTTTCGACGCTCTGGTGTGTTTGGGCGCCGTGATCCGCGGAGATACCCCGCATTTTGACTATGTTTGCGATGCGGTCACGCGGGGGATTGGCGATGCGGTCCGAACGCATAAGATTCCGATCGGTTTCGGTGTGCTGACCACTAACGACGTCCAACAGGCCATGGAGCGCGCGGGTGCGAAGGATGCCAACAAAGGCTATGAGGCCCTCTTGACGGTTGTCGAGATGATCGATGTTATTCGGCAGCTGTCGTAGCGCTCATTACGATTTCACCGCACTTACGTTTGAGTTGCCATTGTCAGAGAATCAGGAAACTTTTTCGCCTGGGCAGTCGATTAAGACCACGCGACGCAAAGGGCGTGAGCTGGCGCTCCAAGCGCTGTATCAAATCGAAATAACGGCCGATGCTTCGGTTGCGGCGGTGGATATGTTTTTGCAGCATTTCGAGGGCAACGCGCCAGCCAAGGAGTTTGCGCGCCGATTGGTTTCTGGAGTGGTGAGCCAGCGCGCGGAGATCGACCGCCTGATCGAAAAATGCACGGAAAATTGGAAGCTCGCACGCTTGGCGAAAGTCGATCTCGTGGTCTTGCGAGTGGCGACCTACGAATTGGTCTTTTGTCCCGACATCCCGTCGCGCGTCAGCTTGGACGAGGCCATCGAAATCGGTAAACGCTTTGGCAGCGCCGAATCGGCCACGTTCATCAATGGGGTCTTGGATCACGTGGCGCACGCGAGCGGCGATAAATCGCCATAATCGAAAAATTATGGAAGAGCGTTATCAACCCAAAGCCATAGAGGAAAAATGGCAGCGCCGCTGGGAAGAAGACCAGGCATTTCACGTCACCCAGAATTCAAGTGAGCCGAAATATTACGTCCTGGAGATGTTTCCTTATCCTTCCGGCCGCATTCACATGGGGCACGTGCGCAATTACTCCATCGGTGACGTAATTGCGCGTTACAAGCGCATGCGCGGTTTCAACACGCTTCATCCGATGGGCTGGGACGCCTTCGGCTTGCCGGCGGAAAACGCGGCGATCGAGCGCGGCGTGCATCCCGAAGCATGGACCCGGGAAAATATTCTTTACATGAAGACCCAGCTCAAGCGCATGGGGCTTTCTTACGACTGGGATCGCGAGATTGCCACGTGCGAGCCTGACTACTATCGCTGGAATCAGTGGATCTTTCTGCAGTTTTTCAAGAAGGGATTGGCGTATAAAAAAAGCTCCTTTGTCAACTGGTGTCCGTCGTGCGAAACGGTCTTGGCGAACGAGCAGGTGATCGACGGCGCGTGCTGGCGATGTGATTCGCCGGTCGTGCAAAAGGAGCTCGAACAATGGTTTTTCCGCATCACCGATTACGCTGAAGAATTGCTCCACGATTTGGACAAACTTACCGGGTGGCCCGATAAAGTGCTCACCATGCAGCGCAACTGGATCGGTAAATCGATCGGCGCCGAAATTGATTTTCCGTTGGTCGGCCGCGAAGGGGCGCTGCGAATCTTTACGACGCGTCCGGATACGATTTACGGCGCAACGTTCGTTTCCCTCGCGGCCGAACATCCGTTGGCGGGCAAACTTTCCGCCGGTACGGCGCAGGAAGACACGGTCAGAGCATTTATCGAGCGTTTCACAAGCGTCAGCCAAGCGAAGCGCGGAGCGGAAGAGGGAGAGAAGGAGGGCGTCTTCACCGGCTCCTACTGCGGAAATCCCTTTACCGGTGAAAACATTCCCATTTACTTGGCTAACTTTGTGCTCATGGAATACGGCACCGGTGCGGTCATGGCGGTGCCCGCACACGACCAAAGAGATTTTGAATTCGCAAAAAAATATCAGCTGCCGATTCGCGTCGTGATCCAACCGCGCGATCAGCCGCTGGCCGCAGATGATTTGACCGAGGCCTATGTCGATGAGGGCATCATGGTGAATAGCGCCGGCTTTTCGGGCCTGGCGAATACGGCAGGAAAAGAACAGATCGCGGCTCACTCGGAAGAAAAAGGCTGGGGTAAAAAGGCGATTCGATATCGCCTGCGCGATTGGGGTGTATCGCGGCAGCGCTATTGGGGGACGCCGATCCCAATCATTTACTGCGACCGATGCGGCACGGTAGCTGTTCCGGAAGATCAACTACCGGTCATGCTTCCGAAAGATGTTCCGTTTACCGGCAAGGGTGGCTCGCCGCTTAGCGAAAGCAAGCTTTTTTCACAAGTTGCCTGTCCGAAGTGCGGCGGCCCGGCCCGCCGCGAAAGCGACACCATGGACACGTTTGTGGATTCTTCGTGGTATTTTCTGCGCTACACGTCAGCCAGATTCACCGAAGCGCCCTTCGATGTTGAAAAAGCGCGCTACTGGATGGCGGTGGATCAGTACATCGGCGGCGTCGAGCACGCCGTGCTGCACCTTCTCTACGCGCGCTTTTTTACCAAAGCGTTGCGCGATTTGGGACTGGCGAAAGTCGATGAACCGTTTACGAATCTATTGACCCAGGGGATGGTGTCTAAAGAGACGTATCGGTGTGTCGAGCATAACTGGCTGTTTCCCAGTGAACTGATAGGCTCTGAAAAAGACGGCTGGAAGTGTTCGCAGTGCCATCGGCCGGTCGAAAAAGGCCGCGTCGAGAAAATGTCCAAGTCGAAAAAGAACATCGTCGACCCGGAAGATTTGATCAATCTCTATGGCGCGGATACGGCGCGGTTGTTTACGCTCTCTGCTGCGCCGCCGGAAAAAGACCTGGAGTGGAGCGATCAGGGCGTCATTGGCGCCTTTCGTTTTCTCTCCCGATTGTGGCGATTTGTTTATCAAAACCGGGGAGGTTGGTCGCCAATCTCGGCCAATGGCGGCGGTGAAATTTCACCGGAGCTACGCGATCTCCGGCGCATGATCCACCGGACCATTAAGAAGGTCACCGACGACATCGACGGGCGCTTCCATTTCAATACTGCGATTGCAGCGATCATGGAGCTGTTCAATGCTTTAAGCGCGGCGGCACAAACCGAACCCAAATCAGGTGCGGCAACGGCGCTCGTTAAAGAGGGCGTGAAGACGATGATCGTCTTGCTCGCGCCCTTCGTTCCCCACGTGGCCAACGAGCTGTGGGAAGAGATCGGAGAGGGAGATCGCTTGGATCAAGTTCCCTGGCCGAGCTATTCCGCGGCAGCGCTCGAAGAAGAAAAATTACTGATTGTCGTTCAAGTCAACGGCAAGGTACGGGGAAAGATCACAGTCCCGGCGGATGTGAGTCAGGACTATATCGAAACCAATGCGCTGGCGGATCCCAAAGTAGTCGGCTTTTTGGACGGTAAAAATGTGCGGCGGGTGGTTTACGTGCCGCGTCGATTGGTTAACATTGTCGTGGAGGGTTAAATCGTGCAACAGATTCGCTTGCTTTGGTGTTTTTTGGTTCTATCGATTGGGTTGGCGACCTTTGCGACGCTCGGCGGCTGCGGCTATCAATTTGTCGGAGAGAGCTCCTTGCTGCCCAAGGAAGCCAAAACGATGTATGTGGAGCCGTTCGTCAATCGCAGCCGCGATGTCGGAATAGAAAAGGAACTAACGACCGCGTTGCGGGGAGAATTCTACCGTCGCGGACAACTCAAGGTGGTCGAGAGCTCCGAACAGGCCGATGTGATTCTCAGCGGCGTGATTCGCTCGTTGGATAGCAGCGTGGCTACGGTGAACCGAGAAGATGAAGTACTCCAGTATGAGTCCGTGCTCATTTTAGACGTGACTTTACGGCGCCGCGAGCCCAATGAAATCTTGTGGCGCGGCCAAGGGGTGCGCCTCAACCAAGTGTACGGCGGTTCTCGATCGGCGGTGGTGACGACTTCTTCGGCGTTTCGGACAGGGACGTTGAACGCGCTAGATGTGCGGCGCATGACGGACATTCAATTGACCGAGGCCGAGCGCCGAGCGGTCAGAGACCAGCTGATGGAGCAATTCGCCAAGGAACTCCATCAGAGAGTTATGGAAATGTTTTAGGCCGTAGCGGAAATTTTTCTCGAGAGAAAAAACTGGCCGTGGCCACCCAGGGTGGGATTTAGCTGGATGCGGTTGGACGTTGCGCCGAGCGCGAGAGGCGAGACAGCCAGCGCGCTGCAGTATTCCCCTTGATAATGCCTTTGCTGACGGCCTTGCCGAGAGCTCGGTTGACGGCGCGGAGCTGTGTCTGAGAGTCTTCGCGGTTGTTCGCTTCGATCGCCTGCCGCGCCTTCTTGATCAACGTCCTGAGTTTTGATTTTGTCTCGATGTTGCGCGCCCGTTTATTTAGGCTTTGACGGTGTCTTTTGATTGCTGACGGGTGAATGGCCAACGGTTTCCTCCAAGTATTGAGCTAGCGAACTTTTTACCATCGACACTGTAAGGAGTCAACGCGGGTTCGCGCCGATTTCCATCGCTGCACGATATCAATGGAATAGATTCTGCCTCGATATCGTCGATCTGCGATTGCAGGTTGTCACTGCCATAACTCTGTACCGCCGCGAGGGCAAAATAGTTCGAGCGGGACAAGCGATGTTGCGTGGTTTTTCGATGACGGCGCTGCGGCGGACACCCGTTGATTCGACGGCACAACATAGCGAGATCGGGGGCGCACTCAAGAAATTCATAATTCGACGCTTAATCTTCCGCTCTGTATTTTTAAGTTCGTTTCCAAGTCATGGTAATTGAACGTTTTGATTCGCTTGGAATTTGGGCAATTCGCTAAGCTCCGCGACTTTTAGCCTCCCGCGCCAAGGTTCACTGCGGTTATCAACAAGTTATTAACATTTGATGTGGGTTATTTGCTCTATCCGCCGACTTCGCGACAGTGTGCAGAGAAAAGCATTTCCTAAAAAATTGTGTCTGCTCATCGATTACAACGCGGAGTGTGCAGAGAAATGTTGTTCCGGCCAATGCATTGACGGCGAAGTTGAGAGTCGGATCATTGCTAGGCGATGAAAAAGATCTTACGTAATGAGTTGACTTGTCGATCACGTCATGAACAAATCTATTAGACAATCCGCCGTGGCGAGAAAATCATAATCGTCTTCGTCCGACCCATTGGAGAATAGCCGACCGCCGGCCAGCAGGGCGAATACCTCTTTACGGAGCCAACGCTCAAGTGCCTAACATGCTTGAATCTTTAAATGACATGTGCGATACAAAATGCTTAATAGATGAAGATCTGAACACGTGTGACGGGAAAGGAGGTGAACTAAGGATGGGAAAAAAATTCGTATTGTTGTCAGCAGTCACCCTCTTCGCTTTTACTTTAACGTTTGTGGGCTGCGGTAAGAAGGAGGAACCAGCTCCACCTCCACCTCCGCCGGCCCCAGCAGCGCCAGCACCAGAACCAGCGGCGCCGCCAGCGGGTGATCAAAAAGCGGCTGAACCTATGAAGGATGCAGCACCGGCTCCTGATAAGGCGCCTGAGAAAAAAGACGACGCGAAAACCAAGTAAGGTTTAGCTAACCTTCATTGCGGTTTTCGGCAACCGAAAAAGGGGAAGGGATTGAAACCTTCCCCTTTTTTGCAATTTCGGTCTGTGTAGCGGTCTTGGCGAGCGATTCTCATATGACTCTCACGGAGCACCTGGAGGAGCTCCGCTGGAGTTTGCTTAAGTCGGTTCTGGCCGTCGTTCTTGCTTCGGGAATCAGTTATTTTTTTTCCGACGCGATTTTTAGTTTTGTCGTCGCCCCGCTTCGGCAAAACCTGCAACCCGGGCAGAATCTGATCGGCACCAGCGTCACCGAAGCTTTTTTTGTTGAAATCAAGGTGGCTTTAGGCGCGGGGGTTCTGTTTTCTTGCCCGTTTATCTTCTATCAGATCTGGCGCTTCGTGGCTCCGGGCCTCACGGGCAGGGAAAAATCCTGGGTTGTCCCTTTTGTTTTGTGCGCCACCGGCTTCTTTGTCGGCGGAGCGTTCTTTTGTTATAGATTCGTTCTCCCGGTGGCATTCAAATACTTTATCGAACAGTACCAAACCATGGGTGTGAACCCCGCTATACGGATCGGCGATTATTTTACTTTTTTCTTTCGAATGGTTTTAGCTTTTGGCGTGACCTTTGAGTTGCCGGTTTTTACTTTTTTTCTAGTCCGGATCGGCCTCTGGGATTACCGCTTCATGCTCAGATCGTTCCGCTACGCGATCGTAGGGATTTTTATCATTGCCGCGATATTGACGCCGACTCCCGACGTGATAAACCAAACTCTTTTGGCCGGTCCGATGCTGCTTCTGTATATCCTGAGCATCGGGGTGGCCTATGTGTGGCGCAAGAAAGAATGAATTTACGACCTGAATCAGGGATGAGGAGGAGTAATGATCTCGTTTGTTATCGCGATTAGCTGTTTGTCGTTGGCCTTTGCGGTCTATTTGGCCCGCTGGGTGCTCCAGCGGGACATGGGAACGCAAAAGATGCAGGAGATTTCTAACGCGATCAAGGAGGGCGCCGAAGCGTTCATGTCGCGGCAGAACCGAACGATCATCAGTTTGTCGGTAGCGTTGGCCGTGCTGATCTTTCTCCTCTATGCCTTTGTGCGCACGCCGAGCCCAGCCGATCCGGTGCCGCCGGTGGCGATGGCTTTCTGGACCACACTATCGTTTGTCCTGGGCGCCGCCTGTTCCGTGATCGCCGGCTATGTCGGTATGTGGGTATCCATTCGCTCTAATATCAGGACTGCGTCCGCGGTTCGTTCCAGTCTCAATGAGGGCCTTCGGATCGCGATGCGCGGCGGTGCGGTGTCCGGTTTGTTCGTCGTCGCCATGAGTCTGTTGGGAGTCGGCGGCCTCTACGCGTTGCTTGAGTCGTTGGGCCACGATCCGCAAAAAATTCCGTTTACCATCGTCGGTTACGGCTTTGGCGCATCCTTCGTCGCGCTGTTTGCCCAGCTCGGGGGCGGCATTTATACAAAAGCCGCTGACGTCGGCGCCGACCTCGTCGGTAAAGTTGAAGCCGGCATCCCGGAGGACGATCCACGTAATCCCGCGGTGATCGCCGACCTGGTCGGCGATAACGTAGGTGACTGCGCTGGCCGTGGCGCGGATTTGTTTGAATCCACCGCCGCCGAAAACATCGGCGCGATGATTCTCGGCGTCGGACTCTATCCTTACTTCGGAATCAAAGGGATCGTTTTCCCCTTGGTTGCCAGAGCCTTGGGGCTGATCGCATCGATCGTCGGTATTATGATTGTCAAGACCGAGGAAAAGGGCGATGCCATGGCGGCTCTCAACCGCGGCTACTACGTGACAAGTATTCTCGCGGTTGCCGGGTTTTTCGTGACCGCCAAATTGCTGCTCGCGGTCGATGTGTCGAGGTATCCTGAAGCTGAGTCCGCTTGGATCTATTTCTTCCTCTGCGGCGTTGTCGGCATTCTGATGGCCCAGGCGTTCGTTTACATCACTCAATATTATACTGAATATAAGTACCGGCCGGTCAGAGAAATTGCCGAAGCGTCTAAGACCGGCCCGGCCACTAACATAATTGCGGGCATCGCCGTCGGCCTCGAATGCACTGCGATTCCGGTCTTAGTGATTTCCGTGGCCATCATCACCTCATACTATCTTGGCCTGGCGAGCGGTGTGAAGAATGCCGGCCTGTTCGGCACGGCTGTGGCCACCATGGGTATGTTGGGCACCGCGGCTTACATCTTAGCTATGGATACTTTCGGTCCGATCACCGACAACGCCGGCGGTATCGTCGAGATGAGCGGCCAGCCGGAAGAGGTTCGTCAAAAAACCGATCGTCTCGATGCCGTCGGCAACACCACCAAAGCTCTGACCAAAGGCTACGCCATTGGTTCAGCGGCGCTGGCGGCGTTTTTATTGTTTTCGGCGTACCTCGACGAAGTCGCTCACTACGGCCATCCGTTGGAAGTGGTCAACATCGCCAAGCCGGAGGTGTTTGTCGGCGGGTTGCTTGGCGCCATGCTGGTTTTTCTGTTCTCGTCTTTCGCGATTCGCGCGGTCGGTAAAGCCGCTTATTATGTTATCAACGAAGTGCGCAGGCAGTTCAAAGAGAATCCCGGCATTCTCCAAGGCACCGTAAAGCCAGATTATCGCCGCTGCGTCGATATCGTCACTGTGGGTGCGCTCAAGCAGATGATCGTTCCCGGTGTTCTCGCAGTCACCATGCCCGTCGCCGTCGGTCTCGTTTTCCGAATGTTCGGTATCGGTGCGGAGGCGGTAGCGGCGTTCTTGATGGTTGGCACCATCGCTGGAATCCTGATGGCGACTTTCTTCAATAACAGCGGCGGCGCCTGGGATAACGCCAAGAAGTTCATCGAGAGCGGGCAGTATGGCGGCAAGGGTTCCGATGCTCACAAGGCCGCGGTCGTCGGCGATACCTTGGGTGATCCGTTCAAAGACACGGCCGGCCCGAGCTTGCACGTCTTGATCAAGCTGTTGGCCACGATCACGCTTGTGCTCGCGCCGCTGTTCGTTTAAGCAGAGCATTCTCTCCGCGAAGGCCTCTCCATGCGGAGGGGCCTTCGCATTTTCCGGCATAAAAGTTTGTGCTAAAAAACTAGTCTGCTACTCCGTTCCCCGCCCGGATGGTGGAATAGGTAGACACAAGGGACTTAAAATCCGACCTCGGGCAAAATTCAAAATTTCAGTTGAGACGGGGAGTTAAGCCAACTCCCCGTTTTCATTTGTTCTTTCGGCTTCTGTTCTCCTAAGTCTAACTGGTCAGATTGTTCAGAAAGTGCTAGAAAGAGCGGCTACCGTTGTTACGACGTTGTAACACGGACCGGGTGACGCGAGAAAGCGAGACTATGAGTGACGGCGAATCCAAATTTGGGGATCTTCTAGGCATCGCTCCCGTGAGTCGAGCTGTCGAGCGAGTTACTGACTCTGTTATGAGCGGCGCTGAGGCTATCCTCGGGCGGGTTTGTCTTCCTGCCGCCGAAGAATTAGGTCTATTATTCCGAGACAAAGTAAGCGCTTGGCGGCAACGGAACGCTATTGCGACTATTGAGAAGGCTAGAAATCGATTGGAGACAGCGGCCGCGGACAATCGTCACGCTCACCCGCGACTGCTTATGGAAAGCGTGAATCATGCGTCGTGGACTGACAACGAAGAAGTTCAAAACATGTGGGCGGGGCTGCTCGTATCATCCTGCACAGCGGACGGCAAGGACGAAAGCAACTGGATTTTCATCAACCTACTCCGCCAACTAACCTCGATGCAGGTGCATATTCTGAAATACGCCTGTGAACAGGCGGAGAAGGTTGTGCAAAATAATGGTTTGATCGCGGCAAATTCATTATTTCGAACCGATGCCGAACTTATCACGCTTACGCACTGCCAGGATGTTCACCGTATCGATCGCGAACTCGACCATTTGCGTGCGCTCGGTCTAATCGAGCGTGGTTTTTCTGTCCGTGGTGCCACTCCTCTTGCAGACATTGAACCGACAGCGCTGGGATTGCATCTGTACGTCCGCTCGCAAGGTTCATTACAAGGCCCGATTGAGTTCTTCGGCCTCTCGGCGCCGAAAGCAGAGTGAAATCTGTTTCCCTCTTCCCTATATGGGGCTAATACCGTCGCAGTTTTCTGCTGGAAAATGCTCGCAAAGCTGGGAGGTGAGATCATGCTGGCAATCGTACTTTTAATCTGGGGCGGCGTTGCGGGGTTTTTCGGCATGATGACGCTGATCGCCTCACGGAGCGCCATCCACGAGATCGAGGGAGCGCTTGGACCTTTGATCTGTACGGTCGCGATCAGCGCCGTGGCGATCGTTGAGCACTGAAAAAGGGACAAGCCAGGTCGCCCGCTGCGCCATCGATTTCCGATCCGTTTTACAAATAACCCCTCCGACCGCGAATCAAAAAAACCAATGCGCCGTCTAACCATCGTCGCCGCTCTGCTCCTAACCGCCTGCGGCCAATGGACGCGGCCCGACACCACAGAGGCGGAATTAAAGCGCGATTCCGATGAGTGCGACCGGGAGGCTAGGCTGATGAGCTTCCCGATGCCATCAAGTCCAGAGTTAAGAGCTCCGACGAACCCCGACGACCAGCCGTCAATGAGACGCTTGTTTGCAGATTGCATGAAGGCCCGCGGCTATTTCAGCAAGTACTGAAAAAATGACTCAAGAAAAAGAACTCACTCCAAGCGAAAAAGATGCACTTCGCGAGATCGGTCGTACTGGTTTATTGGAAAAAGCCGTCGACCCGAAAGTAGACGCTCGCTTAATCGAGTTGGGAGTCGAGCACAGAATCGGCGGTCTCGTGGCCACCGCAAAAGGAACCGCAAGCCTATAGGAGGTTAATCATGCACTACAAGCTCTTGGCAGCAAGTCTCTTAATGTGTTTGGTTGCATGCTCGACGGTTCGAAATGTAGTTCCGCCTCCGATTGCAGTTCCAAATAAACTCACGGAGAACGACGTTGAGCTGGCTATTCTGATGGCAATTGCGGATCGCGCAGTTCCACCTAAATTCACACCCGGTGAAAAAGTAACGGACAATCTTCTTAGTGCGGTAAATGATCCCGCCAGTAATCGCGCGCGTCGCCAAAGGGAATCTTGGTATTTTGAAGATCGTGAACCTCGCATAGTCTATGCTGGCTTCCAAGACCGTCAGTTCTACATGCGCGTTGCTGTTCGCTATGACGCGCGCAATGTAACCATGGAGATAGTTGACAGCCGTGGGCTAAAACAAAGCGAGGATAAAATACACAAGAGAGCGTTCGTCTGGCTTCGGCAACTCGAACAACGTGTGCGACACGCGCTCGGTACACTGGCCAGTCGCGTGTGAGGGAGCCATCGGGGCCTTAAAAATTAAACAAACTCATTACGATCACCCGAGAAAAGGGCTATCTCACAGTCATGAGTAAAAACTCATGTCGTACGCGCTTAAATTCTACCTGTTACTCGGCGTCGCCGAAGTCGTCGTTTTCCTTGTCGCTCGTTGGCTTTCTCCATGGGGTCTAGCCGTCAATTTGGTGTTTGCTCTCGCCGCGGCCTACCTGTTCATCGTCGTCGGCCAGCGGGTGCTTGGAAGAAAGAATCTGTAATCGACTTTTTATTGGAATAGTCCTAGTCGGTTTGATACGGTGACGGCCCATGACCATCAGAATCATCGACCTCGTTCCTCACGAAGACGAACGATCGCCGTAAACTATCCTTTGACACTGTGCTGTTCGAAGACAGAGAAAAAAACCGCACGATGGTTGCCACAGTGGACTCGATCGACTTCCATGAACCATTGGACCGGTTCTGCCAGGCTTTCGATGTAGAGACCTTGCGCCTCGGAAAACTTCGGCCGGAAAAATACGACGCCACCTTGCTCGTGGACGCGATCAAACGATACATACGCAATGAGATAAAGCAGCAAGCTGATGTGTAACCGCGTGCGCGCGTCTTTCGAGTTCCGCGAGATCAAGTTGCGCTGGGATTTGGTCAACGACCTTCCGCAGTTCAAGCCGATTTATAACGCCTCACCTGGCCGCCCGGACGCCGACATCCCGACAATCCTGCGCACCGGGACCGGGAACGAAGGCCGGCAGATGTATTGGCCACTGATCCCGTCGTACGAAAAAAATATGAAGCTTTCCTACAGTACGATGAACGCGAAGGTAGAACGGCTGAATCAAAGCCTGGTGTACAAACGACTTTTGCAAAGCCGGCGCTGCATCATTCCGGTCGATGGCTTCTATGAATTTACAGGCGAAAAGGGCTCCAAGATCCCATGGTTCGTCTATCTGAAATCCAAGGAACCTTTCGCCCTCGCCGGACTTTGGGACTCCTGGAAGAAACCGGACGGAGCCGTGCTGGAGTCTTTCAGCATCATCACCTTGCCTGCCAACGATTTCATCCGTCCGATCCATGACCGAATTCCGGTGATCTTACGTTCCGAAGACGAGGAACAGTGGCTCGACTGCAACGGGAATCCTTTCGACAAAGTCGCGCCCCTGCTCGTTCCCTATCCTTCCGACCAAATGGCAGCGCACATCACTTCGACTCGTGTCAACAACAGCAGATACAATGACCCAGATTGCGGTGCGCCGC
>WNGI01004108.1_pt1 | contig 16641 bp, 19 predicted proteins | sample 5400621 | NCBI WGS metagenome assembly WNGI01 (sample SAMN13153374, study PRJNA577476) | soil metagenome | isolation source: 20 cm soil or saprolite under Garry oak tree replicate 1 | place: USA:California | collected 2016-06-15 | reverse complement strand
GGGGATTGTTTTGATGATTCATGAGGTCTTGCCGGTCATGTTGGCGAAGCGCTCGGGGTCGATCATCAACGTGACCTCCGGTGTCGGCCGTCGGGGTAAGGCCCGATGGGGCGCCTACGCGGTGTCGAAAGCCGGGCTCGAAGCACTCACGCAAGTACTCGCCGACGAAGTCAAAGATGCGGGTGTCCGGGTGAATGCGGTCAATCCGGCGGCGACCAAAACGGTGATGCGGGCCGAGGCTTACCCGGACGAAGATCCCGCAACCCTGCCGACGCCGGAACAGATCGTGCCGATCTTTTTGTACTTGGCTTCGGATGATTCAGCGGCCGTGAACGGGCAATCTCTGGACGCGCAAGATTGGATCGGCCGCAATGATTGACGCGCACGACCGCTTCATATAAAAATAGCTGTACTTTTCCGCGGTTCGGCTAAACGGATTGACCACGAAAAATCCACCGCAAAATACTTCAATTCAAGGGGAGCTGCAGTCAATTCAAAAATGATCAGGGTCGTCGTTTTCTTGTTTGCCGTACTCGTTTGCGCGCCGTCCGTCGGCGCTCAAGAACTCAAAAAAATCAAAATCGGCTATCCGGCAATCGCCTATAATCAGATCCATATCTGGGTCGCAAAAGATGCGGGGTTATTTAAAAAACATGGCCTCGACGCGGAGATTGTGTTCTTCCGGGGCGGGCAAGTGGCGACTCAAGCGCTAGTCGCGGGCGACCCGCCGATCGTCAACATCGGTACGGTCGTCCAAGCCGGTCTCCAAGGGCACGACGTTGTTTTGATTGCATCGTCGGAAAACGCTTACAACTATTCGGTGGTGGCGCGTCCGGGAATTACGAAAATCGAACAACTCAAGGGCAAACGGCTCGGTGTCAGCGGTTTTGGTTCCGCTTCGCACAATGCCTCACTCATCCTGTTTAAGAAATTTAACCTCGAAGCCAACAAAGACGTCATGCTTGTGGTCGCCGGACCAACCAGCGACCGGCTCACCGCGGTCGAGGGGGCGCGGATCGACGCAACCATAGTTACGCCGTCGGAGCTGCCGCGCGCGCGCAAGCAGGGCTTGGTCGAAGTCTATGACATGCTCGATCTCGGCATCGAAGTTCAAGGCAACGGTTTTGCGACGTCGCGGTCGTTTATCAAGAGCCAGCGGGATACGGTATTGAACGCGCTGAAAAGTTATGTGGAAGCGATCTATTACATTCACCGCAACCGCGACGAGACGCGGAAAATCGTCGGCAAATATTTGCGATTGACCGACGCCGAAGCGCTTGACGCCACTTACGCGGCGTTTGTGAAAAGCGTGGCCAAGAAGCCTTATCCGACGCTGAAGGGCATTCAGTTCTTGCTCGACGAGGTGGCGTCCAAGTTGCCCAACGCCAAAAGCGCCAAGCCGGAGCAGTTTGTCGATCTTTCGCTCTTGCAGCAACTGGAAAAGGAAGGTTTCTTCGCTGAGATGGCGAAACGTTACCCATGATCTATCGGCGCTCAGGTCCAAACTTTTGACTGTCAGATAAAATGAGGTGTAATCATGAAGCTTAAAATCGGCGAGCGTTTCCCCGATATCGAACTGCCCGATCAAGACGGGCAGCAGGTAAATCTCTCGGAATTGGTCGGCAAATTTCCCTTCATCTTGTCGTTCTACCGCGGCTATTGGTGAGGGAAATGCCAGGTGCAGTTGCGCCATTATGTCGAACTACAGGAAGAATTGACGATTAATTACTGCAAGCTGGCGGTCGTGAGCGTAGACTCGCCGGAAGTGAACGACGCATTCCGGACCGGGCTCCGTGCCACGTTTCCCTTCTTGAGCGATCACGAGCGCAAAGTCGTAAAGATGCTCGACATGACCGAGACGTCCAAGAGCAGGGGCGTTACGGCCATGCCTTACACCTTTTCGCTGTTGCCGGACCTGACCATTCATAATCTTTACTGCGGTTACTGGTTTCTGGGCCGCCCGACGTTGGACGAGCTCAGGATGGACTTACGCGCGATGCTGCGGATTGTCCGGCCGGACTTCGAGGGTCCCGTCGGTTAACGTCGTGCCGGCGGCTAAAGGTGCAGTTGCAAGCGAGGTGGCGAACCGGTAAGATTTTTCCATGATCACCTCTGAGGAAATTAAGGCATCTTTAACCAAAGCACTTCCCGTTTCCTTGATCGAAACCCAAGACCTTACGGGTGGCGGCGATCATTGGCAGTTGATCGTCGTGTCGCCGGCTTTCGAGGGAAAGGGCCTGGTGGATCAGCATCGCATGGTTAATGACGCCCTTAAGGCTGAAATCGGCGATCAGCGCATCCATGCGCTTGCGCTCAAAACTTTTTCACCGGCGCAGTGGGAAAAACTCGGTTCTTGACGTACGAACAAGAAGGAGAAAATGTATGGCGGATGAAGTCCTTAGCAAGATCGAAGACAAAGTGAAGAACAACAAAGTCATGTTGTACATGAAGGGAACGCCCGACTTTCCACAGTGCGGTTTTTCGGCGCACACGGTGGAAATCCTCAGGTCCTACGGCGTCCCGTTTGCCACCGAGGATGTTCTCGCCGATCCCACGATACGGGACGGCATTAAGCGCTACTCGAACTGGCCGACCATTCCGCAAGTCTATATCGACGGCAAATTCGTCGGCGGCTGCGATATCGTTCACGAGCTGCACGAACGAGGCGAGCTCGAGCCGATGTTGAAATCGGCCCTCGGCAAGTAGGCTAAAGGCCCCGGTCTGCTAAGATTCGGGGCCTTTGTTCGTCTAAGTCTAAAAGGGAGGGATGAGAATTATGAAGAATAGAATTGCCATGACGTTCTTAGCCCTCGCCATGATGTTCACGACATCCTGCGCGTCGTTGGGGCGGTTCAGCCCAGGGTACGACAGTTTCGACCGCGGTCTGGCCTTGTTCAATCAGGGGCGCTTCGACGCGGCAATTCCCTATTTCGAAGACGCAACCCACGAAAACCCGGAATTCGGCCAGGCCTATTTTTATCTCGGGCGCGCTTACGTCAGCCAGAGCCAGTGGCGGGCGGCAATCCAGCCTTTGCGCACAGCGTTCCGGTTGTCGCCGCGCGAGGCCCAACAAGAGATCATGGATCTGATCCTCGATGCCACGTTCGCCGCGGCGCTCAACGATTTCAAGCTCGGTGGGGAGCGCACGCCGCCGCCGGCTCGGTCAAAAGAATTGCTGTAAGTTAAAATTGCAGCAGCGGCACGCTTTCAGACTTCAATCCAAGGTCCACCTTTTCACTCATCGTCAGGGGCAGCTCAATGATTCGACTATGGGCAGCGGCGTTCTTCCTTCTACTGGCGGTTTCACCGGCTTCGGCGCAGTTTGACAAAATGCTCAAAGGACTGGGCAGCCTGTCGGGTGGCGGCGGTAGTTTGAGCGACGCCAAAATAGGCTCCGGTTTACAGGAGGCTCTAAAGGTCGGTACTGAGAACGCAGTCGGACAGACCGGCACGGTGGACGGTTTTCTAAAGAACAAGGCAATCAAGATCTTGATGCCGAAGTCATTGCAGACGATGGAGAAGCCGCTGCGGCTGGTGGGCTATGGCCCGCAGATCGACGAGTTCGTCGTCGGTATGAATCGCGCCGCAGAGAAGGCCGTGCCTTTCGCCAAGGATATTTTTTGGGACGCGATCGGCCAGATGAGCTTTGACGACGCGCGCAAAATCCTCAATGGAAATGACACGGCGGCCACCGATTACTTCAAGTCGAAGACTTCCAAAAAACTTCAAACTGCCTTCCTGCCGTCCGTGAAAGATGTCATGGATCAGGTTGGGGTCAATCGGCAGTACAACGACCTTATCGGCAAGTACAAAGACGTTCCGTTTTCGAAAAATATCGCTTTCGATGCCAACCAATATGTTACGGAAAAGGCTACCGACGGACTCTTCTTTGTCGTGGGTCAAGAAGAAAAGAAAATCCGCACTAATCCCGCGGCGCGCGCTACCGATCTTCTAAAAGAAGTCTTCGGCAGTAGAAAATAGTTGCAGCTCGATTCCTGAACGAATACCGTGCAATCTAGCCGCTCTAGAGCTATTACCTCGAAAGCGAACGAGAAATCTCTGCCTAAGACGAGATCCTTCGCTACACGCGAAGGATGACTCACTCGTATATGCGAGCGAGTCAGTTCGATAAGGAAGCCATCAACCGGCCAAAGCCGGTTACCTCCTGTTTCACCTTGGCCATCTTCAGCGCGTGCCAAATATACGCTTGGCAGCTTGTGACCACCGGCTTGCCGATTTCCCGTTCGAGCAAATCGACATCCGTAATCGTCGGCCAGCGCGGGCAGGGGACAAAGACGCCGTCGGCTTCCGACGCCTGTTCGTAAAGCCGCTTGGCGATTTTATACGCGGAGTGCTCGTCCATGTCGGTCAGGTCGGCGTTTTTTCGCACACCGTAGCCTTGAATTTTCAGCACCTTGAAGCCCGAGGCTTCGAGAAACGCTTTCATCCGTTCGTTGAGCGTATCTTCGTGCGGTGTCGCCACGACCAACTTCTTCAGATTTAGAGATTTTAAAGCTTCGATTTCACCGGTGATGCCCGGGGAAACCGGCACACCGAATTTGGCGGTGAGCTTTTTGCCCATCTCCGCGTCGCTGCCATAACCCAACTTGGTAAAGAGCGGCGAGCCGCCGATGATGATCGAGTCGCACTTGTTGTCGACCAGATCCGCCGCAGCCTCTTCGATGCGCTGCAATTGGCGCTCGAAGTCGGCGTCGACCAGCTGCCGGATCGTGCCGGTGCTGTTCAGAATCATAAAGCCCGTGGGCAGCATCTGATAGAATTCGTAAACCAACGTGTCGCCGCGCGACGGCGCGACGTGACCGATTTTTGCTCGCCAGCCGTACATCTTCTTTCCTCCTTCGTCGGTGGTTCAAGGTTCAAACGTTCAAGAGTTCAAAGTGAATTCAGAAAACTCGTTTCAATCATTTAGCAGTTCCGATTATTCCAGGTTGCCGAGAGATCCTAATGTTCAAGCCGTTCGTGAAAAACGTTGAACCTTGAACCTTTGAACTTTTGAACGGCCTTTTCTTCACCAATTTAACCAGGCGCCGTTCACGTGGATGGTTTGTCCGGTGATGTACTTATTTTCGTCGGTGACGAGGAAGAGCGCGGCGCTGGCGATTTCGTCGGGTGTTCCAGTTCGGCCCATGGGAATTTGCGCTACGGCGGCGGCCCAAGCTTCATCACTGTAGTGTCCGCGCACCCGCGGTGTTTCGATCCGGCCGGGAGCGATGGCGTTGATATTCAGGCCGTCTTGGGCGTGTTCGAGCGCCAGAGACTTGGTAAAAGCCGCGACCCCAGCTTTTGCCGCGGCGTAGCTGGAGCGGGTGGCATTTCCCGTGAAACCGTAGATCGAGGAAATGTTTACGATCTTGCCGTAGTGTTGCTTGAGCATCGCGGGTAGAACCGCTTGAGAACAAAGAAAAACCGATTTCAAATTCATGTCGACGACGTGGTCCCAATCCGCCGCGGTCATGTCGATCACGGGCTTTCGTTCCGCGCCACCAGCGACATTGGCCAGGATATCGATACGGTGCCATCGGTCGAGCGTCGCTTGGACCATGTCGGTGACCGATTGTTTGTTGGTGACATCGGCGACGAGCGCTATCGCATTGCCGCCCGCCGCAGTGATGTTATTCACGCAATTTTTTGCCGCATCGCCATCGATGTCGACAATCGCCAGCTTCGCGCCTTCGCGGGCGAAGCGCCGAGCGATCGCGCCGCCGATGCCGCCGCCGCCTCCGGTGACGATCACGATCTTACCGTCGATAGCTCCCATTGGCGTCTCTATTTGTCGGACAAGTAATCGAAGAGTTCGTCGAGTTGCTGAATCCGACGAACTCTTGGGTGATCGAACGCTTGATTGTACGGCCGGTGCGGCATGAGAACCAATGCATCGGTTTCAGTGGCAACGTCCTGGCAATTCTCGTGGCGATCGTCGACGAAAAGTCCGATGTTCAACTCGCGCACAAGCACGGATTTCTTGTCCTGGGTAAAATGCACGATCGGATCAGCCACTCCGTGGTAATGGAGCCAATCGCAAGTTACCTGACTGATGTCGTAGGTGTCGCGCACCCAGCGATGGGTGATGAAGACGATGTCGTGGTCGCCGGCGATTCGATCGAGCGCCTGCCATTGCTCCGGAGTCGGCAGGGGCGCCAGTGTGCGCCAGAATTCCGGATCATAGGACACCGCTTCCATGCATTCCAAGACGATTTCTTTTGTCAGGAAAGGGTGCTGCATGAAATTTGGATCGGTGACGGATGCCGGATCGATGGAACCCCTGCCGGTGCGTCGTTCGAGCATTTGCAAGAAAGGCGTGATGAAATCCGCGAGCACGCCGTCGATGTCCAAGCCGATCATCATGAAAGATTCAATCTAGGCAAATATATGCGGGGCGTCAACTCGAATTGTTGTCACGAGTCGCGCGTGTGTGCTAGAAAAAAATCTCCACTTACAAATTTTACGCCAGAATGCAAAGGAGCGCTTGATGGAAGAAGTCCTAGAACAAGTCGATCGGGAGAGGATTGTTGAGTTGGCGTGCAATCTCGCTAACACCGTGAGTATTACAGGCGACGAAGAAAATGTCGCCAAGTACCTTGGCAGCGAGCTCGAGAAGCTCGGCATGCAGGTCGAGTATCAGTACGTCGAGGACGGCCGTCCCAATGTCGTGGGGACGCTCAAGGGCACCGGCGGCGGCGCGACGTTGATGTTCAACGCGCACATGGACCACTTCGACAATCCCCAGGAGACGGTGGTCGATGAGGACCGCATCTACGGCCGCGGCCTGGTGAATATGAAGGCGGCGTTTCCCTGTTACATCGAAGCGGTGGCGGCGATCCAAAAGGCCGGCGCCAAGCTCAAGGGCGACCTGATCATCGCCGGCGTGGTCGGCGAGATCGAAAAGGCGCAGATTGGCAGATTCCACGGTAAGACTTACCGCGGTGCCGGGGTCGGGGCGCGCTATCTGATGGACCACGGCGTGATGGCCGATATGTGCATCATCGGCGAACCGACGGGGTTGCAGCTGCAGATCGGCAACTCCGGTCTGCTGTGGGCGCGTGTCAGCGTCGACGGCAAGGCGACGAAGTTCGTCCTCGCCGCTTGCAAGGTGGCCCAAGCGATTCAAGATTGGGAAAAAGAATACCAGCGCAAGCATCCCCATAAATTTATGTTACCCACGGTGCAGATCGGCGCCATCGACGGCGGCAACGCCTTCAAGCCCGGCACGCGTCCGACGACGGACATCTTTGTCATCGTCAAGATGCTGCCCGGCGCGGTACCTCTGGCGATCAAGCGCGACATCGAACAAGTTTGTGAAAAGGTGAAAAAGCGCGAGAGCGATATTCTCGACGTTCGCGTCGAGCTCTATCTCACCACGCCCGGGTATGAAATTTCCAAGAGTGAGCCGCTGGTGAAAACGATGGAGCGGGCGCACAGGGTGGTTTTCAACCAACCGGTGCCTTACGCGAAACCCATTCGTTACGGTATCACCAGTGACGGCTCGCGCATCAATGCTTACGGCGTGCCGGCGATTACTTATGGCCCGGGATTCGGCACGCACCTGGTGGATCCGACGGAGACCAAAGCGGGAGAGGAATGGGATTCGCCGACCGGAATACGCCGCGGAGTGGGCATTACAAACATGGTGAACTGTACGAAAGTTTACGCGATGGCGGCGCTGGATATCTGCAACAGGAAAAAGGAAGAGGTGGCGAAATCTTAATGTCCAGTTCAAGGTTCAAGGTTCAAGGTCGGACCGGAGAGTTTTCTGTCGTTGAACTTTGAACCTTGAACTTTGAACGAAAGGCACAGATTTCTTCGGACTGTTCAATTACACATAAGGTCTCACTTTGGGGAGTGAAATGGATATTACATTTGCCCATTATCGCAACCGCTTTTGCATGTTTCGCACTTACTACGCGCTGGCCGTGGAAAAGGTGAAGCCGGACGGCATCAACATGAAAGTCATCGAGCTGCCGGATCCGCCGAGCAAGGATCAAGAAGAGGCTTTGATCCGCGGCGACGTGCAAGCGGCGAATCTCTACCTGCCGAATTTTCTCCGGCGCAAGCTGCAAGGCGCGCCGATCATCGGGCTGGCGACGGAGTGGAAGTCAACGATGAAAGGCAACGGCGTGTTCGTGCGCGCGGATGGCGCGATCAAGACGCCCAAAGATCTCGAAGGCAGGCTCATCGCGACGCATCAGGGGCTGCACGCGATTCACCAGTACTTGCTGCGGCGCGTCTATGGCGTCGACGATAAAACACTGCGATGGGAATCCTATCCGCAGGAAAAACTGCTGGACGTCTTACAAAGCGGCAACGCCGATGCGGTGGTGCTGCTCGACCATTTCTTTTTTCGTGGCGAAGTCGCGCCGGGGATACGCTGTTTATACACCGACGGCGAGGCATGGAAGAAGCTTCACGGCTTCGACGAGATCATCAAACACATAGTCGCGGCACGCGAGGATTTGTTGCGACAGCATCCGGGCATCAAAGATACTTTGCTCAAAGCGTTCCGCGAGTCATTTGCTTACAGTGAAGCTCATCTCGAAGAAGTCGGCGATGCTTTTATCGAGCGTTACGGCGGCGACAAGGAAGCATTGCTCGCCTCGGCGCGCTATCCCCGGATCGAATTCACCTTCACGGAAAAAGAGCAGCGCGTCGCCGAAGCGGAAATGGAGCTGCTCGTCGAAGTGGGGCAGATCCCGCGTAAAGCGCCGCTTTCTACGCTGTTCGCGATGTGATCCCGTCTAGCGTAAGTTTTGGAATGTTCCCGTCCGATGATTCGCCACGATACCGGCTTAGCGCTTTCGCCGGTATCGTGGCGGCAATTTCAGTCGTTCTCAGTCTTTCGTCTTGCTCAACGTTCCAGCCGGCCGACACGGGAACCGATACGCAATTGAGACAAACAGCGGGCCTCGTCGACGACGTCAAAGCGTTCGGTAAAACTCTAGGCATCGAGCCGACGCCGGCGCTGAGCCGGACCAGCCAGGAGGGTCCGGCGTTGTCGATGTTGTGGCTTTGGATGCAACGCGCCGGCACCCTGGCACTGCACAAACCCATCGACATTCACACGGCGATCGGTTTTAGCGCGGAAAAAGAACGACTCAAAGTCGAGCAGGTTTACCGTGTCGACGGGTATAGCGTTTACTATCGACAGGGAAACGAGTTCGCCGACTCTCGTTCGGTGGCGACCATCGGCTTTGCCGCTCAACCGATCGTGCGACGGGTGATGGTGGTGTTGCACGAGGACTTGCACGGCGATGTCAATTTCGCGCTGCCCTGGGAAGTGGAGGAGGCGATTGTGACGCCGTTGGGTTCGCTCTCCGCGGTCGCTTATTTTCGCCAAAAAGGCGATGAGGCGAATTGGCAAAACGCAGTCGAGTCGTTGAGCGTGGAACGCAAACTATCGCGCGAATTGAATGCGCTGGCGGCGGAAGCGGAGCCGATCTTCGCGTCCCTGCCGGCGGAGGACGCGAAACAGAGGGTTTTGGAACTGTTGTCACGTTACCCGACGTACCGTCGCCAGTTCGAAAGGCAAATACAGGGACAACACGCGCCTACGGTGCTCGAAGCGAAGTTAAGCCATGACCTGGCTTACTACCGGTTTTTCGATCGAATCGCCGCGCTCGCCGAGCTGGCGCCGACCTTAAAGCTCCTCATCGACGACTTGAAAACTCTGCCGCCGGATGCGACCGCTGATCTCACCGAAAAATTCTTGGTCGATTTGAATACCAAATATAGCGTCGCGTCGAAGTAGCCGAAACGCAGTCTCGCATTTCGCATGTTCCATCCAGCTCTAGGCAATCCCACTGTGCGCGCTCTTGGCGCGCTATATGCCGGTACGTTCCTTTCCGGCGCGTGGGCGATGGTCATTCCGACAATTCCCGTGCTGGCGACGCAGTTCGGTGTCTCGGCGGGAGCGGCGGCGCAGATCGTGACCGCCTTTGCGATCGGCAAGTTTATCGGTACGGTGGTCGCGGGAGTGCTGCTCGATCGGATGGGAACTCGCGTGGCCCTGGTCAGCGGGCCGCTCCTGGCGTGCGCAGCGGCATTGGCGGTCCTGTGGGCGCCGTGGTTGTCCTTGATTTTGCTCTTAGCTTTGCTCATAGGTGGCGCCGACAGTTTGTGGGGAACCGCGCGCGAGGTCGCGGGAATCGATTTAGCACACCGCAATCAACGCGGCCGGGTGATCAGCAGTTTACATGGCGTGTACACGATCGGCGCGGCTTTTTCTCCGTTTATCGGCGGCTGGCTCACAGATATGTTCGGCTTTGAGGCCGCTTTCGCCGGCTATGCCGTTGCAAGCGCGATCTCGGTGCCATTCGGCTTTCTCGTGCCTGACTCGCCGGTGCCTCCCGCGCCTGAGAAGGTGAAGAACGCATCGAGAGGCTGGAGCCCGGCATCGATCACGCGGAGACTTAGCACGCTGAAAAATCTTTATCACGAAATTCAGCCCAATCTGCGAGCAACCTATCGCGCGCTCGCCTTCGCGACACTAGCGAATCAATCGCAGCGCGTGATTGTGCAGAGCATGCTGCCGCTCTATGCGGGTTATTACCTGCAACTGACACCCACCCAAGTCGGAATGCTTTTTACAATATCCGGCATGATTGTCTTTGTCATGATCATCCCGGCGGGTTTTCTCATGGACCGCGTCGGACGGAAATGGTGTACGGTGCCGAGCACCGGCATTCCCGGTTTGATCTTTTTAGTTATTCCCATGACCAGCAGTTTTACGCAGCTTGGCATTCTCGTCGGCGTCGCGGGCGTCGCCCAGGGATTATCCCTCGGCTCCTTGGCGACGTCCACGTACGACGTCGTGCCGTCTCACGTGCGCGGGCGGTTGCAGGCATTGCGTCGCACGATTGCGGAAATGGGCAGCAGCGTTGCGCCGCTGATCGGCGGTTATTTAGCAAACGCGTTCAATCCCGGCACACCGTTTTTGGTCTACGCGCCCCTGTTGTTGCTGTCGGCGACGCTGCTCGCAATAGTCGGCAAAGAAACCCTCGAACGATGATTAAGGGCGAAAGTGGCATGCATGTATGTCAGTCCGTAATGTGGAAGTTTCCAGCGAGGAGTTTGTTGCTCCGAAGCCAAACACAAGGACGACTTATCAGTAGGGGATTATGTGCGGCTAGACTGGGATTCAGGCGGAGCGACGCGGAGTCTTCATGGATTGATATTGGCGGTGAGTCGCTTTTGACAGAATTTTTCAAACACGGTATGCGGAGGCTGCCATTCGAGTGAGGTAGACCTATGGATCATGTTGAAAATGAAATGCTCACGAAAGTCGCACCGGGCACGGCGGCCGGGGAAACGCTGCGCAAATATTGGCTGCCGGTCGGCTTGTCGAGTGAAGTCAACTCGGAGGCGCCCCAGCTCGTGCGCTGGCTCGGCGAGGACTTGCTGCTGTTTCGCGACGAGTTCGGCCGCGTCGGTGTGACCGAGCCGACTTGCCCGCACCGCGGCGCTTCGCTCGACTATGGTTGGATCGAGGCTGGTGGAATTCGCTGCTGTTATCACGGCTGGGTGTTCGACGTGAATGGGCGTTGTCTGGAGCAACCCGGCGAGCCGCCGGGAAGCAACTTCAAAGACAAGATTACGCTCAGAGCGTATCCTGCGCGCGAGCTGGGCGGCATGATCTGGGCGTACATGGGATCGGAACAACCGCCCGTCTTGCCGAACTATCATTTTCTCGCGCGCGACGATGGCGAGCGTCAGTTTTCCGGCTACGTGCGCGAGTGCAACTACATGCAGCAACTAGAAAATGCTCTCGATCCCGTGCACGCGACGATTCTGCATGGACGGGCTGTGCATGGTTTGCCCGCCGCGCCGGAATGGATGGAAACGCCGGACTTCAACGTCGTTGCAACCGAGACCATGGCTTATTACGTCGCGCGCCGCAAAGGTCCCGAGCCGGGCACCGAATGGCATCGCGAGGTCGCCTACGTACCGCCGATCATGGTCGTGCATCATGGCGGTTCTCTTCCAGGCGATCCACTGAGGGAGATGGTCGATGTCGCATGGCGTATGCCGATCGACGATTTCACGACGAGGACTTTTACTTTGAAGTTTTTCCCGCACGGTTCGGCGAAGCGTGGCAACGAAGAAAAACAGGCTAGGCCAAAGCCGCCGCCGCTCATGCGCGGCACGCGCAAGCAGTACGACATGGCGACGATCAACGGCCAGGATAACGCGGCGCAGGAGAGTCAGGGAGCGATCGTCGATCGTAGCCGCGAGCATCTTGCCTATTCCGACCGCGGCGTCATTCAAGTGCGCAAGCTCTGGCTGAGCACGATCGAGAAGTCCCAGCGAGGCGAAGCGCTACCGAACCTGATCCGCCAGCAAGCGCAAAACCGGTGGGTGCATGTCGACGTCATTGAAAGGTTGGTCAAGACTGGAGAGATCCGAGATCACGTGCCGAGCGTTATCTATGTCGAGTAGATCGATTCGCTTACTCCGAGCACTTGCACTTCTATTAATATCGTTCGGTTGCCTTGCTTGTTTCTCCGCCGCACAAGCGGCGGAGGGCTGGCAACAAGAATGGGAGCGAACCGTTCAGGCGGCGAAGAAAGAAGGTCAGGTCACGGTTTACGTGCATAGCACCTATGCGCCGGTGCTGGCGTCCGGTGCTTTCGATAAGGCTTTTCCCGACATCAAGCTCTCGGTGGTCAGCGGCATAGAAAACGATCTCGAGCGGCGCTTTAGCGCCGAGCGGCGCGCCGGAAAATATCTGGCGGATGTATTCATGGTCGGCGTGCTGCGCAGCAACGACTTCAAGCAAGCGCTGCTGCTTCCCGAAGTCGTCGACGAATCCAAATGGTGGCGCGGCAAGCACACCTATAGCGATCCCGAGAGACAGTATCTCTTCAGGTACGTCGCATCCGCTCAGCTCGGCCAGATTTCCTATAATACACAGTTGGTTCAGCCCAAGGAGTTCACGTCGTTTTGGGATTTTCTCAAGCCCAAATGGAAGGGAAAAATCCTCGCGCGCGACATCCGCTTGCCGGGCACCGGCGGCAGCGCGATCCGGTTGTTTTACTACAGTCGGGAAATGGGTCCGGAGTTTGTCCGAAAGCTATTCGGCGAGACCGACATCACGCTGTTTCGCGACCGGCGCCAGGGATTGGATTGGCTCGCGGCGGGCAAATTTCCCATCTGCATCTGGTGTGAAGGCGTCGAAAAGGCCAACAGCCAAGGACTTCCCGTCGATATGTTCGGTCGAATGAAAGAAGGCGCCGGCTTGAGCGCGGGACAGGCGATACTCACGCTAGTCAACCAGGCGCCGCATGCCAACGCCGCTAAGGTATTCATCAACTGGTTTCTATCGCGCGACGGCCAGCTCAATTTTCAAAAGGCGCTCGGCAAGGCTGACGAGGGCTCGCCGGATTCGCTACGCATCGATATCCCGAAAGACGACGTCGATCCCAAGAGCCGTCGGATCGACGGTGTCAAGTATGTCGATACCGAACAGTGGCAAGCGATGAAATCCATACTGGCGCTCGTCGACGAGGCCGTCGCCCAAGCGGGTAAAAAGTAGTCGTGCAGCAAAGAAATTCATGAAATGATCGGAGATCCATGAAGCTCGCTACGTGGAATGTAAACTCGCTCAAAGTACGATTGCCGCAAGTATTGGAATTTCTCGCGGCGCATAAGCCGGATGTGCTGTGCCTGCAGGAGACCAAATTAGATGATGCGAATTTTCCCATCGCCGATATCACCGGCGCGGGATATCAGGGGGTGTTCTCCGGACAAAAAACTTACAACGGCGTCGCCATCCTTTCGTCTCACTCGCCTCAAGAGGTGACGATGGGGATCGCCGCGTTCGAGGATCCGCAAAAGCGGGTGATCTCAGCCGTCGTCAACGGAGTTCGAATTGTCTGCGTCTACATTCCCAATGGCGAGAGCGTCGAATCGGCGAAATACGTTTACAAGCTCGATTGGCTGCGGCGTTTGAATGCCTGTTTGAAAGAAGAACTTGCCAGATATCCGCGTCTTGCGGTGCTGGGTGACTACAACATCGCGCCGGAAGACCGCGACGTGCATGATCCAAAGTTTTGGGCAGGCAAGGTATTATTCAGCGAGCCGGAAAAGGCGGCTCTTAGAGATATGGTGGCGTTGGGCCTGCAGGATAGTTTTCGGCTGTTCGAGCAGCCGGAGAAATCTTTCAGCTGGTGGGATTACCGCATGAACGGTTTCAAACGCAACCTGGGTCTGCGCATCGATCACATTCTGTTGACCGCTGAACTAGCAAAGGCTTGTAAGAGTTGTAGGATAGATCGGGACATGCGCGCCAAGGAGCGGCCGTCGGATCACGCGCCGGTAGTCGCCGAAATCGATTTTTTATAAACGGACTGTGCGTCAACCCAGCAGTGAGGTTTAAACATGATTGTCGTATCGAATCGCATCCAAGTGACCAAGGGACATGAGCAGGAATTTGAAAAACGCTTCGAGGGCAGAGCACGGCTTGTCGAAACCATGCCTGGCTTCGTGCGCTTGGAAATTCACCGGCCGATCAAGAGCGATTACTACTGCGTGGTGACTCACTGGCAGGACGAACCGTCGTTTCGCGCCTGGACCGACAGTGCGGAATTCAAAGAAGCTCACAACAGCCGCCCGCGCGCGGAAATTTTTGCCGGCCCAAACGTTTTTGAAATGCACGAGATCATCCAACACGTGGAGAAGTGTTAAGTGAATTGCCTGGGGGACGCATTACCTGCTGCTTGCTGAGTCCGTCATTCCCGAATGCTTCTATCGGGAATCCAGGCGAGATCCTAACCGGTGCAGCTTGTGACGAAGTAGTTCATAAACCTGCAGCGCGTTTCCATCCGCGTCAGTCAAAGTTATATAGCCGCGCGCAGTTGTCCCACAGGTATTTCCTCTTGGTCTGATCGGAAAAAGGCAGTTCCAGAAACGTATCGATGGCGTGGGGATATTTCACGTCGAGGTGCGGATAGTCGGTCGAAAAGACCATGTTATCCTCTAGGCCGTACTCGGGAATATGCTTGGCGGTGATTTCATCGCACTCGACGGCGCCGTAGCATTGGCGCTGGAAATATTCGAGCGGCGTCAGCGTGAGGTAAGGATATTCTGCTTTGCCGGTCGTCTCCGCGTATTCGCCCATGCGCCATAAGAGCCAGGGTGCCCACGAACAATTGCCTTCGAGAAATGCCACTTTCAACTTTGGAAAACGCTCCATGACCCCGCCGAAAATCATGTCGCCGCAGGCGAGCATGTTAGCGAAGGGAAAGCCGAAGGTGTTGAACATCGAAAAGGTCGAACAGATGTGAAAGAACGCCGGCTGCGGCAGATAAACGCGGCCGGCTTCATGAAAGCCCACCGGTAAATTCAATTTCTCGCATTCGGCCCATAGCGGATCGTAATAGGGATCACTCCATTTCTTGTTATTCACATGATTGGGTCGGAGAAAGATGCCACGAAAGCCGTATTCTTTAACCGTGCGACGAATTTCTTCGATCGACCCGCTGATATCGTGCGGCGCGACCATGGTGACGCCATACATGCGGCTGGGATCGGTTTCAGCGAAGTCGTGCAGCCAATCGTTGTAAGCGCGCGCGATAGCGGTGGCGAAGTCTGGATCGAGTCCTTCCATGCCTAAGACTGTCAGCCCACGCGTCGGAAACAGGACCGCCACGTCGAGACCCTCTTTGTCCATCGCTTGCAGTTGCGACACACCGTCGAAGTTACGCTTACCGGCTTCGCTGTACTTCTCCTCGAAAAAGTCTTGACGATATTTCGCCAACGCTGGATTCTCCGGGTTTCGTGGAATCGGCATGATCTTGCCCTCGATCTCTATGCCGAGGTCACGGAAAGAGCGATTGAGCCCTTTGGGCGCGCGTGCGGCGTACTTGGGATCGATATAGCGTTGCCACAAGTCGGCCGGCTCGAAAACGTGCATGTCCGAATCCATCGCTTTAAATCCGTTCTTGGCCATTGGGCTTCTCCTTAAATCCAATCTTCCGGCGGTTTATTTAACCGGTGACAGATATTTTAGATCTTCTTTCATTTTGGGCGAGATTGATAGGACTTCACTGACCCATTTCTCGCTTTCCTCGCCCGAGACATGATTGATATCCAATTTCAGCCTGTTCGCTTGGGCAAGAAAATCGCTGTCGTCCAAGGTCGCTTTAAAGGCCCGGCGAAGCACCGCCAACCGCTCTTTGGGCGTGCCTGGAGCGACCGTGAGGGGACGCGAGTATTCCATCTGCGCCATGTAGACGCGATAGGCGTGAATATTGGCTTCATCCTTGATCGCTTCGTTGACGACTGGGATGTTTTTCCCTTCGGGATCGCTGACTCTGGAATGAAGCAGGAAAGGGATCATGCGCTCGTCGCCTTTGGCATCGAGCAAGTCCTTCTGCGTCGCCATCACGGAGTCCCAATTGGTGCATTGGCCATCGACCTCTCGGCGCTGCATGGCGATTTTGATCTGTGCCGTGCCTAGGTAGCCGGAGACGACGGTGAACTTGGTGCCGAGCATTTTGTTCAACATCAGCGGCATGTCGATGCTGTGCGAGCCCGGTCCGGTGCCGCCCATGCGCAGGGCCTTTCCTGATTTTATGATCTCATCCATCGTCTTAGGCCCGGCAAATCCCATAATCAAGCAAACCGGAA
>WNGI01006505.1_pt1 | contig 16655 bp, 16 predicted proteins | sample 5400621 | NCBI WGS metagenome assembly WNGI01 (sample SAMN13153374, study PRJNA577476) | soil metagenome | isolation source: 20 cm soil or saprolite under Garry oak tree replicate 1 | place: USA:California | collected 2016-06-15 | reverse complement strand
TCGCGACGTTCGCGCCATTTTCCCGGCAATGTTCGCAACGTGTCGGACTATCCGGCGGAGAACGTCGTAGTGCGGCGGACCGATTACGCAGCGGCTCTGGCCGTGGGGGTCGACGACGAGCAGCTCGTCGCCTGGCTTGCAGAACGCGGGCGGAGGACGGTCTACGCGCCCGACACCTCGGTTTCGGAGGCGCCCGCTCCGCTCTTCTTGCCGCACCTGCGGGGAACGTGGCGTCATGCGCGGGCGCGCGGCGCCTCGGCGCGGCGCAGTCGCGCCGGCAGCCTCAGCGGCGCGACCCTGCTTTCGCTCCTTCCGGCGGCACTCGCAGCTGCGGGTGTGATCCTGATCGCGGCCGGGACGCATTCTGCCCGTGACGTCGGGATCGGCCTCGTAGCTGCGTACCTTGCGCTCGTCGTGGTGTCGGCGCTCCTGGCGGGCGCGCGGTTTCGCTCCGCTCTGACCGGGCTGCTCACCGTTCCTGCGCTGATTGCGACGCAGGCGGTCTACGTCGCCGGCTTCGTGCGAGGTCTGGCGCACCGCCGATGAGCCGGTCGCTCAGCATTGTCATTCCGGTGCACGACGAGGCGGAGCATCTGTCCGCGACCGTCGATGCGCTCGCAGAGGCGGCGGGGCGAGGTGACTTCACGATGGAGTTGATCGTCGTCGACGACGGTTCGACCGACGGCAGCGCGAGCATCGCGGAGGCCGCAGTCGCGGACAGACTCCCTCTGAAGATCCTGGCCCGTGAGCAGGCGGGCCGCTTCAAGGCTCGCCGGGCCGGTGTCGAGGCGGCGACATCCGACTGGGTGCTGCTCTTGGACGCGCGGGTGCGGCTGCATCGCGACTCCTTACGATTCCTTGGCGAGTGCCTGACACCGGACTCGCCCATTTGGAACGGTCACGTCGTGCCGCAAACGCACGGGAATCCGTTCGGTGCGTTCGGCAACGTGCTCGTGCACATCGCGTGGGCCCGGTACTTCGACAACCCGCGTCCGACGAGCTACGGCCTCGACGACTTCGATCACTTTCCCAAGGGCACCGGCTGCTTCGTCGCGCCGAGAGAGCTGCTGCTCCAGGCCATGGACGCCTTCGTGCCCCGCGTGTCCGACTGGAGGCTGGTGAGCGACGACACGCAGCTGATCCGCTGGATTGCGGCGCGCCACCGCATCCATCTCTCGCCCGAGTTCGGCTGCGACTACCAGCCGCGCACCAGCCTGCGCTCGTTCGTCGACAACGCACTCTATCGGGGCTCAACCTTTCTCGATGGCCATGGCAGAACCGAGTCGCGCTTCTACGCTCTGGCGGTCGGGTTCTATCCGGTCAGCGCGGCGCTGACCTTTTTCGTCCTCCGGCGGCCTCTCTTCCTGCCCATCCTCATCGCGGTGGCGGTGGGCGGCGGTGGAGCCGTAGCGTCGCGGGCCAGGCGGCCGGTCTTCGAGATTGCGTCGTTCGCGGCGCTGACACCGGTGTACGCCGTCGCACACGGCGCAGGCATGTGGCGCGCCCTCGCGGTGCTCGCCCGCCAACGGCTCGCGGGCGCACGCAAGACGTGATCCTCGTCGTCTTCGGGACGACCGGCGAGCTGATCAAGCTCGCGCCTGTGCTGCTCCGGCTCGAGGAGCGCGGCCACCGTTACGTGCTCAGCACCACCGGCCAGCAGGTGCAGCAGATTCCCGCGTTCCTGGATCAGTTCGGTCTGCGGCAGCCCGACCATTGGTTGGCGCGCGGCACGGGTGGCCGCGACCTCCGCGTCAACAGGGACATACCGCGCTGGTTCGCGAAAGTTGTCAGGTCCTATCTGCGCCGGCGTGCGATGCTGCGGCGCACGCTGAGGGAGGGCCCCGGAAAGCCGCTCGTCCTCCTCCACGGCGACACGATGACGACGGTGCTCGGCGCACTCGTCGGGCGGACCCTGCCCGCCCCGGTCGCGCACATCGAGGGTGGGCTGCGCAGCTTCGATCTGCGTCATCCCTTTCCGGAGGAGCTGAACCGGAAGCTCGCGACGTCGCTCTCTGGCATCCACTACGCACCGGGCGCGTGGGCCGCGGCGAACCTGCGGGGCTCAGGGATCGTCGACACCGGCTCCAACACGATCCGCGACAGCCTGGAGCTCGTGTCCGAAGGGGACATGCCGTTCCCGCTGCCGGCGCAGCCGTTTGGAGTCGTCTCCCTCCACCGCTTCGAGCTCCTGAACAACCGACGGCTGCTGACCGAGACGATCGAGACGCTCGCAGAGGCAGCACGCACGACTCCACTGCGTTTCATTGACCACCCTGTGACGATCGCGGCGCTCGAGAAGTTCGGGCTGGGCCGGTTCTTCGACCAGTCGGCGTTCGTTCGGATTCCCCGGTTGCGCTTCTTTGACTTCGTTCGTGTCGAGCGTCGCAGCGCGTTCGTGGTCACCGACAGCGGCGGCAGCCAGGAGGAGTGCTACTACCTGGACATTCCGTGCCTCGTGCATCGGGTGAAGACCGAGCGCCGCGAAGGGCTCGGCGAGACGGCGGTGCTCTCGAGCATGCGTACCGACGTCCTTCGTGGCTTCCTCGACGATCCGACACGTTTCCATCGCCGCGCGCCGCTGCCCGCGCATTCGCCGTCGGATGTGATCGTCAACGATCTGGAGCGTCGTGGCTTCGCCGCAGGGGACGCCCTGTGAGCTTCGAAGACGCTTTTCGTTCCGTCGAGGAAATCGACGGCTGGCTGACCCCCCAGCAGGCGCGCCTGCTCTACGAGCGCGCCGCACGCCTTTCGCCGGGCGCGCGGATCGTGGAGATCGGCAGTCACCACGGGCGGTCGACGATCGTGCTCGCGAAGGCGGCGCCCGAGGCCGAGATCGTCGCCATCGATCCGTACGCGAAGGGCGACGAGTACCGCGATGTCCTCACAGAGGAGGACGTGCGCACCAGCGATCTCGAGCGGTTCGAGGCGAATCTCGAGCTGGCGGGCGTGCGTGCACGCGTCCGGCACGTGCACGACTTCTCTACCGACGCGGTACGCGGCTTCGAGGACGAGATCGATTTGCTCTACATCGATGGCGCTCACGATCTCCGCACGGCGTTCGCAGACATTCGAAACTGGGGCGCGCTCGTCCGCGAAGGTGGAACGATGCTGATCCACGACTCGTTCAGCTCGGTCGGCGTCACGCTCGCCGAGCTCGTTGCGCTCTTCTTCGCCGGCAGGTTCCGCTACGTGGGACGGTCGCGGACGCTGGCCGAGTACCGGCGCGAGCACGTCTCGTGGGCCGGCCGCCTACCGAATGCGGCCCTTCAGGCGGCGCAGCTGCCGTGGTTCGCACGCAACGTGCTCGTCAAGGTGGCACTGGTTGGCAGAGCACGACCGCTCGCCCGGCTGCTGGGTCACCAGGACGAGGTCTTTCCGTACTGAGCTCAGAAACCGGGATCTCGTGAGACGAGATCCGCATGCAATGATGCCGCGCCCGATGCTCGCTCGGCGCGGGGCGTCGACAGGACGATGGCATCCGCTTCGGAGGCCGGGGGTGGGTCGGTCTTCAGCAGCAGCTGCGAGACACCCCGAGGGATCTGGACGACGACCGAGACAGTCGTACGGCCCGCGATCGCGATCTGCTGCTCGCCGTGCGAGTCGGCGATGCGCAGCGTTTTCGCCGCGCCCCGCGGAGGAACAGCGTCGAATACGACGCGTACAACGCCCGCCGTCTTCGCGGTGAATTGAATGACGCCCACGCCTGACGGCGAAGTGAACGGGAAGCCGGCGCCGACGTCCGCGGTCGGTTTTGGTTTTGCGAAGCCGCCCGGCAGCGTGACGAGCGCCGGGGCCGGCTGAGCGACGACCTGCCAAACGGACGCGTTGCCCGGGTACCAGATCGAGCCACGGTCGGGGAAGCTTCCGATGAGCTTGTAGCCGGGATCGTGAGCGGGGGCGCGCGGGGGAACCTCGGCGTCAACATGCGCAAGCGGATGGATGGAGATGGCGGTCACGCCGAGTAGAGCAAGTGCTTCGGCCGTGCCCGGCTGGGCCGGGTCGAGGAGAACGAGCCGGGCATAGTCGGCCGGGGTGTCGATCGGTGCCCCGTTTACGAGCGCGCGGCCGTGACGCGTCTGCCAGAGCCTGTAGATGTCGGAGTAGCCGAGCGGGTATTCGGCGAGCACCCCGCGCGGAGTGCGGTCGACGACGTTGTACTCGGGCGGCGATGGAACGGTTCGGAACCGGTTCTGCGCGGGGTGGATCGCCAGCTCGAGGAACGACGCGACCATCGCAGCCCCCACCAGACCGGCCGACAGTGCCAGTGGCCTCCCACCGCGTGAGAGCGTGCGCCAGAGTGCCTGGAGACCCAGAGCGGCCAGCGGCAGGAGCGCCGTCATGAGCAGCGGATCCCAACGCGAAGGCACCCGGAACGCCGGGACGATCTCCCAGAGCAGGCGAGACGGCGTCCACACCTCGTGACCGAGGATGAGCACCGGGCTCGGTATCGCGAAGAGGAAGCCGACCACGAAGGCGGTGGTCAGACCCGCGGTCGCCACGCGCGTTTCCTCCGAGAGAGCTTTCCGGCGGCGAATCACCGTAATGAGCCAGACAGCGGCCAGTGCAAACGTGAGCAGCCCGAGGTAATTCGTCGACTCAGTGGTGTTCGACCCGTGCAGATGTGTCGCCCAGAACGAGTCGAGCCGGTCGCCGGCCACGAGATTGTGCGCCGCGGGCACGACCAACTCGAGCGGGCGGAGGCCATAGACGGAGAGGTCGCCCGCCACGCGGTTGAGACCTGCGCCGGTGTTCGTGCCCGAGACCACAGCGCCGATGCCGATGAGACCGACCGCTACGAGTGCCCAGGCCGCCGAGACCGCGACGAGCACAAATCCGCGCCTGCGGTTCGAGGCGATCGCGGCTCCGAGCATGAAGGCGACCGTCGTGACGGTCGCCATCGCGCCGTAGTAACCCGATGTGAGCCAGCACGCGAGATTCGCCGCGCCGACGAGGCCAAAACGCAGCAACGACGGCGACCGCGCGACCGCCACGAGCGCCAGGACGAGGAGCGCGAGAACCTCGATGTGCAAGAGCGACGCGTGCTCGGCGCGAGCGAGATGCCACGGAAACACGATGTACGCGAGCGCGGCCCAGGCCGCCACGAGCGGTGCGCAACCGAGATAGCGCACCAGCGCATACATCGCAACGCCCGAGAGGACATAGCCGGACACGACCACGAGATTGAAGGCGGCAACGGCGCCGACGACCTGCGTCGCGAGGTACGCCGGGTAGTACGGCAGGAGCCACTGCAGGTTTCTCCCGTTGGCCTCGTCCCAGCCGAACGGCGCGCCGCTGAGCGTGTGGTGCGATGTACCTAGCAGGTGGTAGCCGCTCTCGTGCTGCATCCCCCACAACCACGCCACGCCGCCGGTTGAGTCCGAGCCGGGCACACCGATGATGGTCGAAGCCAGATGCAAGACCACCGGCCAGAAGAGTGCGCAGACGAACACGGTCGTCCCGACCAGGACGAGGGAGCCTTCCGTCGCCAGCCGGCGCAAACGGACGGCAGCCCCGCCCACGAAGTGTCGAGCTCCCGAACGGAGCGCCGGAAGGCTCGAGCCCACAAGCACCTCGTGCGCAGCCAGCATCAACCACGCCTGCCAGCGAAGACGGAATCAGTGCGAGTACTGCGACCTGAACGAGCACGCCGGCCGCGACGATCCAGGCGTAGCGGCTCTCGCCGCGTGAGAGGTGATAGCCCACGAGGATGTTGGCGACCGAGAACAACCCGATCTCGAGCGCGAAGGGAGCGAGCACGGTGCCTCCTTCGCGGAAGCCCGAGCCGAACGACGTCGAAACCAGCCCCACACCCGTGGCCCAGTAGAAGAGCGCGAGCGCCCCGCAGAACGCCGCAGTCGCGAGGATCGACCGCCCGAGGATGTCCTCCGTCTCCTCGCCTCGAGCCTGCCGGGCCGCAGTCCGCGGAAACAGCACCGCGAGGATCGTCGCGGGCAGGAAGAGGCCGACGCGAGCGAACGCTGACGCCGCCGCGTAGGCGCCTGCTTCGTCTCCCGTGAAGCGAGCCTTGACGATGCCTTGACGATCAGCAGGTCGATGTGGGTGAGGAGGGCGATGCCGACCAGGCCGACTGCGACCGGCGCGAGATACCGCAGAAACGGGCGCAGGTCGATTCGCGACTCCCTCGAGCTGTCGGCGAGCGGGGCACGGATCAGGCCGAACGCGAGCGCCGTGCCGACCAGCGCGCTCGCGGTCGTCGCCAGAACTGCTGCGCCGAGGCGATACCCCGCCGCGGCGGCGATCGCGAAGACCCCGAGGCGCAGCAGGAACGGGACGACGTACAGCGCGGCGAGCGCGTGAAAGCGCTGAGTGCCCTGGAGTACGCCCATCGCAACAGGCGCGACGAACGCTGTGACGAGGCCTGCCTCGGCCAGGACGACCACACCAGTCGAGTCGATGTTGAGCAGATTCGAGAGCGGCAAGGCCAGCACGAGCGCGAGCACGACCAGTGGCCCGGTCGCGATGAGAGCGAGGCGGAGCGTCCGCCGTGCGAACGCATAGGCGCTTGCGGAGTCGCCGGACGCGATGCGGCGCGACACCTCACGCGAGACCGCCATCTGCAGCGCCTGAGCGGGGATGAGGACGACTGCCAGCAGCCCGAGCAGCGCGGCGAGCGAGCCGTATCTGTCGCTGCCGAGCAACCTGCCGGCGGCGAGCAGGAAGATGTAGTTCGCGACGATCGCAACGCCGGAGGCAACAGCGAGCAGCGCGCCGCTTCGCGTCCCGCTCTGGCGCTCTCCGGCTTCACGCCGCGCAAGCCTGGATCGAGGGCCGGTTTGAAGCACCGACTCATTCTGCGCGAAGCACTGGCTGCTGGCGCCCAGGAACCTTCCGAACTGCCGCCCTAGTAGCCCGGAGACTGCGGGACCTCCAGACGAACGTCGCCGGCCACCATCGTTAGCCTGCCGGCTCCATACATGACAGAGCTTTCGTATCCCGTGTCACCGGCTCGAGCCACGAGCGGAATTCCGTACTACCTGCGTGTGCTGCGCGTCGTCGGCGTCATCGAGTTCAAGGCCAAATACGCGGGTGCCGCTCTCGCCTCCTCGTTTCGCGGCATTGCGTTTCTGGAAGGCCGCGCCAGTCGATCGGTCTACGGGGCCTGGCTCCGAAACTTGTCCTCCAAAGCCTGCCCCGAGCGAGCGCACAGGAGCCACTCATCTTCATTGATCCCGGAGCCGCATGGAGCGAGCGTCGGACGAGGAGCGCGTGGTTGAGAGGGAGGCGGTCGGCGCGACTCGAGGGAATCCAGCAGTTCTACTCGAGTCGGCGCTTGGAGGTCGCGACGCGGCGGATCGAGGACGCGCTCCGCCTCGAGTGAAGTCGGGCGCGCCCGCTTGTCAGGGCTGCGTGCGCCTCAGCGATCGTTGCGCTGTAGGTTTCCTTCATTGACCTCGACACATGGCACGCAGTACTTCGATGCCGTCGCTGCACTCGCGCAAAGGATGAACGGCGACGAAGTCGACGCCATGGTCAAGGGCCTTGTCGCCCTACGAGAACGCGGTGGCCGTTTGTTTGTGCTGGGCGTGGGCGGCGGGGCGGGTCACGCCTCCCACGCTGTCAATGACTTCCGCAAGCTGTGCGCGATCGAGAGTTACGCGCCCACTGACAACGTGTCGGAGCTCACCGCCCGCACAAACGATGACGGCTGGGAGACGACGTTCAGCGCTTGGCTCGAGGTCTCGCAGCTGAGCGCAAGAGACGCCCTCTTCGTCTTCTCTGTCGGTGGCGGATCGCGTGAGCACAACGTCTCCGTCAACCTCATTGGTGCTCTGGACCTAGCTCAGGAGGTGGGCGCCTCGATCTACGGGGTCGTCGGCAGCCCGGGTGGTGAACTGGCGCAGCGGGCCGACGTCGCAATCCTCATCGAGCCTCCGCCGGATCTCCGTACGCCGCTCGTCGAATCATTTCAGGCGGTGGTTTGGCATGCACTCGTCTCGCATCCCGAGCTCGCCGTTCGTCCCGGACATTGGGAGTCGATCACCTCAGAGTGAAAGCGGCCGTCTTTCTGGACCGCGACGGGGTGCTCACCCGTCTCGTCCCCGACCCGATCTCGGGTCAGTATGAGTCACCGCTCACTCTTGAGCAGGTCACGCTCCTTCCGGGTGCCGCCGCCGCAGTACGAAGGTTGCGCGACGTTGGCTACGTCGTCGTCGGGATCTCGAACCAGCCCGCGGCGGCCAAGGGTGTCGTCGAGCTCGGGGAACTCGAGAGAATCCAGGCTCGGGTGCTCGAGCTGCTCGGGGGCGAGAGCGCAGCCCCGGACGCCTTCCGTTTGTGCTTCCACCATCCTGAGGGCTCGGTTCCCCTGCTCACACTCGAGTGCGACTGTCGCAAACCCGCGCCGGGCATGCTCTTGGAGGCCGCAGAGGAACTCGAAATCGACCTCGGCGCATCGTGGATGGTCGGCGACACCGACGGCGATGTTCTCGCTGGGGCGGCGGCAGGCTGCCGCACCTTGCTGATCGACAACCCCGGCAGCGCGCACAAGCGAGCGGGCTTCGCGCACGCTGACGCAGGCGTGCCCGACCTTGCCACGGCCGTCGAGATTATTGTCGACATGGACAAGCGATAACCTTCGGCCGGTCCTGAGTGAACTAGTCGTAAAGATCTTCGCGGACGGAGCCGACCTCGACGGCATTCTTTCCCTCGCCGAAAATCCTCGTATCTCGGGGTTCACGACGAATCCGACGCTGATGTGGAAGGCAGGGTTAACGGACTACCAGGACTTCGCGCAGCGACTCCTCGAGCGGATCACGAGTCATCCAATCTCGTTCGAGGTCTTCGCCGACGACACCGACGAAATGCGCCGACAGGCGCGCCTCATCAACTCCTGGGGCGAGAACGTCTACGTGAAGATTCCGGTCACCACGACCTCCGGTGAATCGATGGCGCCCCTCGTGCGCGAACTATCCGAGGCCGGCGTGAAGGTCAACGTGACTGCCCTCTTTACGACCGCGCAGGTCGAGCTGATCGCTGCGGCCGTAAGTGAGGGCGCCCCTTCGCACGTCTCCGTTTTCGCGGGAAGGATCGCCGACGCAGGCGTTGACCCCCTCCCGATCATGGCCAAAGCAGTCGACCTCCTGGTCGAGGCTCCGCGAGCCGAACTGATCTGGGCGTCCCCGCGCGAGATCTTGAACGTCGTCCAAGCCGACCACGTTGGATGCCACATCATCACACTGACCCACGACCTGCTTCAAAAACTCGACTTCCTGGGAAAGGATTTGGATCAGTTCTCGCTGGAAACGGTCCAGATGTTCCACCGCGACGCCAAGACCGCCGGTTTTACCCTCTAAGGGCATGAGACGGGTGTGCATCACCGGTGGAGCCGGATTCATCGGCAGCACCCTTGCCGATCGTCTGAGCACCGACGGTGTGCAAGTTGTGGTGGTTGATGATTTCAGTACCGGCAGGCACGAATTCGTCGCCGAGCTCCTCGAACGGCCAGGCACGAGGCTTGTTGAGGGAGACGTGCTGGACCAAGCGCTGCTGGAGGAGGCCATAGCGGAATGCGACTGGGTCTTTCACCTGCAAGCGAACGCGGACGTTCGTCGCGGACCCGACCACCCGGGGCGTGACCTCGAACAAAACACGATCGCTACCTCGACCGTCCTCGAAGCAATGCGCGCTGTGGGAACAAGCAGAATCGCCTTTTCGTCCACCGGCTCGGTGTACGGCGAGCCGAACGTCTTTCCGACGCCCGAGGAGGCGCCGTTTCCCCTTCAGACTTCCCTCTACGGAGCGTCGAAGCTTGCCGCCGAGGGAATGATTGGCGCTTACGCGCACGCGTACGGTTTTACGGGCGTGGTCTTTCGCTTCGTTTCGATCCTCGGTGAGCGTTACACCCACGGACATGTTTCCGACTTCTTTCACGCGTTGAAGGCCGATCCGACCAGATTGCGTGTGCTTGGCGACGGCCGTCAGGAAAAGTCGTACCTCTACGTTCAGGACTGCATCTCGGCGATGTGCACGGCTGTCGCCGCTCACGAGAGCGATGCCGGGTCAACGCAGGTCTACAACCTCGGGACTGACGAGACGATCGTCGTCGACGAGTCGATCGCCGTGATCACCCGGCACATGGGCGTGTCTCCTACGATCGAGCACACGGGCGGCCGGCGCGCCTGGCCTGGGGACTCTCCCCTCATCCACCTCGACTGTGCTCGGATGCGAGCGCTCGGCTGGGCGCCGAAGCTGACGATCGAACAGTCGATCATCGTGACGCTGGACTGGCTCGAGGCCAACGCCTACGCGATGTCTGAACGCGCCGGCCTGCGATGAGTGTGATTTCGAGCAGGGCGCCCTTACGTGTTTCGCTCGGTGGTGGCGGAACCGATCTACCTTCCTACTACCGCGAGTATGGCGGGTTTCTCGTCTCAGGAGCAATCGACAAGTACGTCTACATGCTTACGCACACCGTCTTCCAGCGCCGCTACCTGATGAAGTACGCGCAGACCGAGGTCGTCGACGATATCTCGGAGATCCGACACCCGATCCTCCGCGAGGCATTGCTGCGCTACTGGCGTGGGGTCCCCCTCGAGATCGCTTCTGTGGCTGACGTGCCCGCCGGAACCGGGCTGGGGTCGTCCGGCGCATTCGCGGTCTGCGTCCTGAAGTCGCTGGCGCATGCGCGGTCGACGTCGATCACTCCGAGCGCGTTGGCGGAAGCGGCCTCCGAGATCGAGATCGACGTGCTCAACGAGCCCGTCGGAAAACAGGACACATATGTGGCCGCTCACGGCGGGATCTGCAGCTACACCTTCAATCGCGATGGGACCGTCGACGTGGTTCCGCTGGAGCTCGAGCCAGAGACGCTCCGAGGCCTCCGGGAGAATCTCCTCCTCTTCTACACCGGCGATGCTCGCGCGGCGTCCGCCGTCTTGGCCGATCAGGACGAGCGTTCACGCCGCGGAGACAAAGAGATGCTGGCGAACTTGCACAGAACGAAGGAGATGGGGTACCGCAGCCGCGATCTTCTGCTCGCGGGCGACCTCGACTCGTTCGGGGAATTGATGCACGAGCACTGGGAAAACAAGCGCGTCCGCTCACCGGGAATGCGCTCTGACCGCATCGACACGCTCTACACGCTGGCGAGACGGAGCGGAGCTGTGGGAGGCAAGCTTGTCGGGGCGGGAGGAGGGGGTTTCCTGCTCGTCTACACGCCACGGCCCGCGGACACCCGTCAAGCGATGGCCGCCGCCGGTTCGCAGGAGCTCGTCTTCGACTTCGAATTCGGCGGGGCGTACGCGAGCCTGCACGGATGAGTGAGCCGCTTCGAGTCGGAATCGTTGGGTGTGGGCTGGTCGGTAGCAAGCGTGCAGACGCGCTCAGGCAGCAGGACCGTCTTGTCGGTTGCGTAGACGTCCTTCCGGGGGCCGCTCAGGGCCTCGCCGCTCGCTACGGTGGACGCGCCTGCGCCGACGTCGGTGAATTGCTCGAGCTTGGCCCTCAGGTCGTGATCGTGGCGACGCCCCACGATCAGCTTGCAGCTCTGGCAGGACAGGCACTGGAGGGCGGGGCACATGTGCTGGTCGAAAAGCCGGCAGGTATGAGCACCTACCAGATCGATCAACTGAGCCGTTCGTCCGAAAGAAGTTCACAGGTGCTGAAGGTTGGCTTCAACCACCGTTTCTATCCGGGTCTTGCGAGAGCCGTCGAGGAAGTGCATTCGGGCAGCCACGGCGAGCTGATGCATCTTCGGGCTCGCTATGGCCACGGCGGGCGCCTGGGTTATGAGCGCGAATGGCGCGCCGATCCGTTACGTTCCGGCGGTGGTGAGCTGATCGACCAGGGCATGCACCTGCTCGATCTGGTCCACTGGATCGCGGGCCCTCTTCCGTTGCACTCTTCACTTCTTCGTACGCAATTCTGGGATGCACCGGTTGAAGACAATGCGGCTTTGCTTCTCGGTGCCGACGAGAAGAAGGCACCGTGGGCGATGCTTCACGTGTCTTGGACCGAGTGGAAGAACACCTTCTCGCTCGAGATCTTTTGCCGAAGCGCAAAGTTGCAGGTCGACGGGCTCGCCCGGTCCTACGGTCCGCAGACTCTTCGTATTTATCGCGTGAAGCCGGAATTGGGGCCGCCCGATGTTGAGGAGGTCACATTTCCAGCGGAGGACGTTTCGTGGCGCGCGGAATGGGAGCACTTCGCGGCGGCGGTCGCCGGCGAGGTCGAGTTGCTCGGCTCTCTGGCGGACGCGCGCTACGCCTGGGCGTGCGTCGAGGAAGCGTACGCGGGCGGCCCCTACACGCGGATGCGCAAGGAGTTTCCGTGAGCCGCGTGCTTGTCACGGGCGGCTCGCTCGGGATCGGGCTTGCAGCCGCGCAGGCGCTGGCCGCACGGGGGCACGAGCTCTTGCTCGTGGCACGCGGGGCGGAGGACCTGCAGCGCGCGATCGAGTCGCTCGAGGGAGAGGGGCACGCGTCCTACGCGTTCGACGTCAGCGACGAGCAGGCGTGGGGAACGATCGAGCTCGAAGAGCTTCAGGGGCTCGTGTGCGCCGCCGCCGTCATGAACCCGATCGGACCCGTCGGCGGGTATGCGCCGGCGGAGTTCGCGCGTACGCTCGAGATCAACGTCGTGGGAATGCTGCTCGCCGTTCACAGCTGCCTACCGGCTCTGCGCGCGGGCAACGGACCTGTCGTCACGTTCGGCGGCGGAGGCGCCACGGCCCCGCTCCCGCGCTTCGACGCCTACGCGGCCTCGAAGGCGGCGATCGCGCGCCTGACTGAGAACCTGGCAGCGACACTGGCGCCGTTGCCGATCAACTGCGTCGCTCCGGGGTTCGTCGCCACTCGGCTCCACGACGCGACTCTCGAGGCGGGAGCCGAGGCCGCGGGAACCGACTTCTACGAGAAGACCCGTGCGAACGTTGCGGCCGGCGGCTTTCCGGTGTCCGAGGCCGCCGAGCTCGTAGTCCTGCTTCTCGGCGACGTGCCGTTCAGCGGCAAGCTGATCTCTGCACAGTGGGATCCATGGCGCGACCGGTCGTTCCACCGGCGGCTCGCGGACGACCCCGATCTCGCCACCGTTCGCCGTATCGACGGCGAGCTCTTTGGAAGGGTGACCAATGAGTGACCTCAGCTTCAGCGTCGTCGTCCCGGCGTACAACGAGGAGGCGAACATCGAACGCGTCTACACCCGTCTGCGAGACGTGCTCGATGGGCTTGGTCTGCGCTGGGAGTTGATCTTCAGCGTAGACCCATCGACCGATCGCACGGAGGAGCTGATTCGTGCGCTGCACGAGACCGATCCGCGCGTGAAGCTCCTGCGCTTCTCGCGGCGGTTCGGGCAGCCGATGGCGACGCTTGCGGGGCTCGAGGCGTCCTCCGGCGACGCGGTCGTCGTGATCGATTGCGACCTACAGGATCCGCCCGAGCTCATCGCGGAGCTCGTCGCCCGTTGGCGGGAGGGATACGACGTCGTCTACGCCCAGCGTCGCAGCCGTGAGGGTGAGACGCTCGTCAAGCGCATCGTGTCGTACGTCGGCTACCGCGTGATCGCGCGTGTCGCAGACGTGGACATTCCGGAGAACGCCGGCGACTTCCGGCTCATGAGCCGGCGCGTCGTTGACAACGTTGTTGCGCTGAAGGAGAGCCACGGCTTCCTACGCGGGCTCGTCGCCCTCGTCGGCTTCCGGCAGACGAGCATGTTGTACGACCGGGAGCCGCGCGCTGGGGGGTCGGGCAAGTACAACCGCTTCCTCGGCTCGCTCGTGATCGGGCTGAACGGTGTCTTCGGCTTCTCGGTCTACCCGCTGCGCCTCATCTCCGCGGGCGGGATCATCTTCTCGGTCTTCGCATTCTTACTGGCGATTGCCGACTTCATCTTGAAGCTGGCCGGTTTCCCGTTCCCTGTCGGCAACCCCACCATCGTCATTCTGGTGACCTTTTTGGGCGGGATCCAACTGCTGTCGCTCGGCGTGATGGGCGAGTACATCGGCCGCATCTACGACGAGGCGCGCGAGCGGCCGAAATACATCATCGAATCGCGGCATGGTTTCGACTAGCAGCCGTGATTCGCTACCGCCGGTCTGCATCCTCGCCGGCGGCATTGGTGCCCGGCTCGGCGATCTGGTGGCCGAAACGCCGAAGCCGCTCCTCGAAGTTGCCGGCAAGCCGTTTCTTCTTCACCAGCTGCGACTGCTCGCCGCGAACGGAGCCCATTCGGTGGTGCTCTGCACCGGCTATCTCGGCGAGCAGGTCGAGGAGCGGATCGGCAACGAGCGGTTCGGAATTCGCATTACCTACAGCCACGACGGGCCAGAGCTCGCCGGCACGCTCGGCGCGATCCGCCGCGCGCTCCGGCTGCTACCGGAGCGGTTCCTCGTGCTCTACGGTGACACGTACCTGCAGCTCGATTACCGCGGCGCCGCCGACGCCTGGGACGCGAGTGGTCTGGCGGGGCTGATGACGGTCTTTCGCAACGACGGAAGGTGGGACACATCGAACGTCGTGTACCGAGACGGCCGCGTCGTCGCCTATGACAAGGGCGCGCGTACGCCGGAAATGCATTGGATCGACTACGGCCTCGGCGGACTCGATGTGAGCGCGCTCGAGCTCGTCGACCCGCTGGAGAGCGACCTCTCCAAGCTGCAACGGCGGCTCGCGGCAACCGGTGAGCTATGTGGATACGAGGCCACAGAGCGGTTCTACGAGATCGGTACCGCCGCGGGACTTACCGAGACCGACAAGTTCCTCAGAGGCGCTCGAGTGTGAGCCCAATCACGAGATTGGGGGGTATGAAAGTCACGCCTATGCCGAGCGGCCCTGGCAACAATGCCGTCGCTGCCGCGGTCGCGCTATATCGAAGTGCAGCGACGGCGAGGTAGCGGCCTGCCTGATGATGGGCGGACAGCGCGTAGCCGGCCGGGTGCGTCCAGACAAAGGTCCTTTGCAACGTAGAGTGTGCGGCAACTGCGGTCGCGAAGCCGCACAGGAGCGCGACCTGAAACGGGACGCTGAGTGCATCGTGCAGGCCCGTCGTGACGAGGAGATACAGCAAGGCCACCGCGGCGCCCGCGAGCGCGAAGCGAATCCCTCGCTTGCCAAGGGTCGTGTGCATCAGCATTTGCCTCAAGACCGTCTTACGCACCTGCGAGTCCCCGGTAAGTCCAGCCGGCATCCTCAGCCGCTCTGCGGTCGACACCCATGCATCCGTCGATCACGAGTCGGCGCGCGGGGCGCAGCGCGCGCCAGTCGACGTCGCTGAGCTGGGGCAGCGCGGTCATGACTGCGAGTGCGTCAGCGTCCTCGACGGAAGCCTCGAACGAACGCTCGCGGGTCAGTCGCGCGCGCGGCTCGAAGGGCTCGGCAGTCGGGTCCCAGGCAGCGACCGTTGCTCCGCGCTCCAGAAGTTGCGAGACGACCTTGAGCGGGAGCGAGTCGCGCAACGTCGACGTGCCGGGCTTGTACGTCAGCCCGGCGACAGCGATCCGCCTCCCATCCAGTGAGCCGAGTGACTCCTCGAGCCAGCCGAACGCGATCTCCGCGTGGCGCTCGTTCGCCCGGATCACGGTCTCGAAGAGCTCCGGCCGTCCACATCGCTCTCCCACGTCTCGGAGCGTGATCAGGTCGCGTGTGAGCGTCGCGCCCGAGAACGCCGTGCCCGGCCACAGCGGCGCGGAAGGCGAGACTCGCGGGTCGGCGCGGAGCGCGGCCGCCACTTCCATTGGATCGGCTCCCACACTCAGCGAGAGCCACGCCAGATCGTTCGCGAACGCGACACAGAGCGCGAGGTACGCGTTCGTCGCGTGCTTCGCCATCTCCGCCGCCGCGAGTCCGAGCCGCCTCGGCTCTTCCGAGAAGGGAGCAAGGGCACGAGCAGCGCGCTCGAACGCCTCTTCGTCATCAGCACCGATGAGCAGGCGCGCAGGGTGGAGAAAGTCCTCGAGCGCACTCCCAAGGCGAAGGTTCTCCGGCGCGTGGGCAAGCAGAAGATCGCGCTCCTCGGCGTGGAGCAGGTCGCGCCAGCGTCGGCATGTGCCGACCGGGACCTGGGAACCGACCAGCAGGAGAGCACCGCCGGGGGCCTCGTTGGCGAACGCGCGGACTGCATTGTCGAGGCGCGGATCGGCAACATTCCCCACACCGTCTACCTGGGTGTCGTAGGCCAGGTGCACCACACTTGCTTCGGCCATCGCCGTCGCGGGATCGTCCACGATCGAGAGGATGCCGCCGTCGAGCGCCAGCCGTAGCGCCTCGTCCAAACCCGGCTCAGACACCGGGCCCGAGGCCTCGGCGATCGCCGACCGGAGTTGGGAATCAGGGTCCCAGCCCAGAACGCGTCGTCCGCAAGTACTCCAAGCGGCAGCTGCCACGCTGCCGAGGTGCCACAGTCCAACAACCGCTACCGCGTCTCCCTCACGGCTCATCCTGTCACCGGACGCGAGGGAACCTTCGCTCTCGAAACCGCTCTCACCGTAGGCCGACCAACGGACTCCGCGCAGCCGCGACCATCGCGAGAAGCAGCAGCGCCCGCTTCGCCTCCCGTGAAGTGGGCCTTGACGATCAGCAGGTCGATGTGGGTGAGGAGGGCGATGCCGACCAGGCCGACTGCGACCGGCGCGAGATACCGCAGAAACGGGCGCAGGTCGATTCGCGACTCCCTCGAGCTGTCGGCGAGCGGGGCACGGATCA
>WNGI01002243.1_pt1 | contig 16660 bp, 16 predicted proteins | sample 5400621 | NCBI WGS metagenome assembly WNGI01 (sample SAMN13153374, study PRJNA577476) | soil metagenome | isolation source: 20 cm soil or saprolite under Garry oak tree replicate 1 | place: USA:California | collected 2016-06-15 | reverse complement strand
CGGCGTAGGACTTCGTGAACATCGCCGACTTGATGTGCTTGCGGACGAGGTCGTCTACTTCCTTCGCCGTCGGCCAGACGTCACGTAGGTACACCGGCTTGCCGTCCTTCCCGGTGCCGAGGGGATCCGCGTGGAGATCGATGTCGATGCGGCCGGCGAGCGCGAACGCTACGACGAGCGGCGGCGAGGTGAGATAGTTGGCACGCACCTCCTGCTGGATGCGGCCCTCGAAGTTGCGGTTGCCCGAGAGCACCGAGCAGACGACGAGCTCCCCTTCCGCGATCGCGGCGGAGACGGGCTCAGGGAGGGGTCCCGAGTTGCCGATACAGGTCGTGCAGCCGTACCCGACGAGGTGGAAGCGCAGCGTCTCGAGAGCGGGAGTGAGCCCCGCGCGGTTCAGGTAGTCGGTGACGACCTTGGAGCCCGGGGCGAGGCTGGTTTTCACCCAGGCCTTCGTCCGGAGCCCCTTCTCGATGGCTTTCTTCGCGAGCAGCCCCGCCGCGATCATCACCGATGGATTGGACGTGTTGGTGCAGCTGGTGATCGCCGCGATCACCACCGAGCCATGCCGCAGCTCGCAATCAACGCCCTCGAGCTGCAGGTCGACGTGCGTGCGGCGCGGCGGCGCGGCGACCGCCGCCCCGCCGCCGAACGGCTGGCCGCCCTCGGCCTCCCAGTGATTGCGAACATCGGGCGGCGGGGCGATGGACGACGTCGGCTTGACGAGTGTCGGCAGCTCCTGGAGGAAGTTGCGGCCCACCTCGCTCAGGGCGACGCGGTCCTGCGGCCGGCGCGGGCCGGCGAGGCTCGGCTCCACGGTGCCCAAGTCGAGCGCGAGCGTGTCCGAGTACGCGGGCTCGGGCGCGTCGGGCGTGTGAAACAGCCCCTGCTCCTTCGCATAGGCCTCGACGAGCGCCACTTGGGGCTTGGGCCGGCCGGTGAACTCCAGGTAGCGGAGGGTCTCGTGATCCACGGGGAAGATGCCGCAGGTGGCGCCGTACTCCGGGGCCATGTTGCCGATGGTGGCGCGGTCGGCGAGCGGCAGCCCGGCGACGCCGGGGCCGAAGAACTCCACGAACTTCCCGACCACGCCCTTCTTGCGGAGCATCTGGGTGACCGTCAGCACCAGGTCGGTGGCGGTCGCTCCCTCGGCGAGGCGGCCGGTCAGGCGGAAGCCCACGACCTGGGGGATCAGCATCGACACCGGCTGGCCGAGCATGGCGGCTTCGGCCTCGATCCCCCCGACGCCCCAGCCGAGCACGCCCAGGCCGTTGATCATCGTCGTGTGGGAGTCGGTGCCGACGAGCGTGTCGGGGTACGCCTGCGGCGCGTCGCCCTCGGTGGTGAACACGACGCGCGCCAGATACTCGAGATTCACCTGGTGGACGATGCCGGTGTCGGGCGGGACGACGCGGAAGCCGCGGAAGGTCTGCTGGGCCCAGCGCAGCAGCGCGTAGCGCTCGCGGTTGCGTTGGAACTCGAGGTCGGCGTTGACCTGGAACGCGGTCGGCGTGCCGAACTCGTCGACGATGACCGAGTGGTCGATCACCAGCTCGGCGGGGAGCAGCGGGTTCACCCGCTTGGGGTCGCCGCCCATGGTGCGCATCGCGTCGCGCATCGCGGCGAGGTCCACGACGGCGGGGACGCCGGTGAAGTCCTGCATGAGGACGCGCGCCGGCATGAAGGCGATCTCGTCGTCGGGGACTTTTTTCGGATCCCAGCGCGCCAGCCTTTCGACGTCTTCCGCGCGGACGATCGCGCCGTCTTCGCGGCGCAGCAGGTTCTCGAGCAGGATCTTGAGCGAGTAGGGGAGGCGGGCCACGGGCAGACCACGCCGCTCCAGGGCGTCGAGGCGGTAGATCTCGTAGGTGCGGCTGCCGGCGCGCAGCGTGGCGCGCCCGCCGAAGCTGTTGGCGGTCATTCGACGACGCGGATGCCCGTGACGAAGTACTGGGTTTCGCCGAAGCAGCTCGTCGGGACGCCCCGGTGCTGGTGGTAGGTGAGGGAGACGCGCTTGCCCATGTCGGCGTTGATCAGGTGGGCCACGCTGTCGCTGCGCACCGAGAAGTAGAACTTCTCCGGCATCGCGCCCGGGAGCGAGACCATGGCGAGCTCGCCCTCCCAGGTTTTGCAGATCCAACCCTTCTGCGAGAATTTCTGGACGTAGCCGGCGCGGTCCCCGACGGAATAGCTCCAGGTGAGAGAGGCCCAAGTGTAAAGGATGAAGGCCACCATGGGCAGCGCCAGCGCGGCGGCGATGATGAGCTTGGTGCGGGAGATGTTCAGGGGCACGGGGGAAAGCTAAACGCGGAAGGGGGAACGCGGAACGCGGAACATCCTCTGGAAGCTCGGCCCCTTTGTTCCGCGCTCCGCGTTCCGAGTTCCGCGTTTATGGCGTCTCATAAGTCTCAGTCTTATAGGCTCGAAAGCCCCTTGCCACGTAGTTCGGCAGCGCATGGGGGTGATCGAGCGTGCAGGTGTGCAACCACACGCGCCGGGGGCGCAGCGCCCAGGCGTCCCGGACGGCGCAGGAGAGCAGGTGCTTGCCGAAGCCGCGCCCGATCGCCTCGCCCACGATGCCGAAGTAGGCGATCTCGACCGAGTCGTCGTCGGCGACCCGCCGCAGCTCGTACCACCCGGCGAGCCGGCCGTTGCGGCGGGCGACGTACAGGGAGATGTCGGGATCCGCGAGGTGGCGGCCGATCTCGGCGTCGCTCCAGTCCCAGCGGTCGCGCCAGTGGTAATCCTCGCCGACGGTGCGGTAGCACTCCCGGTACAAATCCGGGGTCGGGCGGGCTTCCCGCGCCACCGTGACGTCGGCGAAATCGCCGAACGCTGGCCGGAAGTCCGGCGGGGAGGTCACCTGAAGGTAGGTTCGCGTCGCTTGCACCCTGAGCCTCTGAGCCTCTAGCTTTTGACCATGAACCCTAACCGCCTCGGGACCGTTCCGCTGCCGCTGGCGCTGCACCTGGCGAGCTACACCGTCGTGGGACTGTTCTGCCTGCTCGCGGGTGTGATGAACCTCATCGATCCCGGGCACATTCTGCGGCTCGGCGTGCCGCTGCTCGCCGTGTGCGTTTTCAGCTGGGGATACGTGTTCGGAATCCTGATGGGACGCAAAGAGGTCCTGGCGCTCGGCTTCCTGGCGAGCGCGGTGTACCTCGCCGCGGGGCTGTGGCAGTTCGGGGCCGACTGGCGGTTGGGGGCGTTGCTGGGCGGCATCGGCGTGTACGGGCTGGGCGCCCTGGCGTACTACCGCCGGCAGATTCTCACCTAACCCACTGTTTCTGAATCGACGCGGTCCGGCGCGGCCGGCAGTTCGACGACGAACTTCGCGCCGCCCAGCTCCTCGGAGTCTTCCACCCACATCTTACCGCCGACCTCGGCGACGACCCGCTGACAGATCGACAGCCCCAGGCCCGTCCCCTCATCCGGACTCTTGGTGGTGAAGAACGGATCGAAGATCCGGCCGCGAATGTCTTTCGGCACGCCGGGCCCGGAGTCCTCGACCGTGAGCCGCACCCAGCCTTCGCGAGCCTGGGTCGTCAGCTGGATGACGGCCGGCTTGAGGCCGCGCACCGCATGCTCGGCGTTGGTGACGAGGTTGATGACGACCTGCTGCAGGTCCTGGCCGAGGCCCAGGACGGGCGGCACGCTCAGGTCGAGCTTGGTGCGGACCTCGACGTTGTCCGCGCGGAGCACGCGCTCGCGGATCTCGGCCACGTCGCGGACGAGGTCGTGGACCTGCACGCGCGTGGGATCGGTGTCGGCGCGGCGCGCGAGGCGCAAGAGGCTCCGGACGATGCGCGCGGCGCGGTCCACTTCACGTACGATGGTCGTCGCCGCGGCCTCGGTCTCGGCGTCGCGGGTGCCGCGCTTCAGGAGCTCGGCCTCCATGCGGATCGCGGCGAGGGGGTTGTTGACCTCGTGGGCGACGCCGCTCGCGATCTCGCCGACGGTGGCGAGCTTCTCGCGCGCGATCAGCTCGCGTTGGGCGCGCAGCTCGTCGGTGCGGTCGTAGAGCGCGACGAGGATGTTCTCGGCGCCGAGGCCCGAGAGCACGGTGACGGTGCAGTCGCAGATGCGGCGATCGCCGGCCTTCGCGACCGCTACCCGCCCGTGCCAGGGCGGTTGGAAGGACGCCCGGGACAGCACGTCCCGGAACGCCACTTCGCTCGACGACAGCCCGAGCTCCTGCAGGGTGGTCCCGGCGGGCGCCCCGGGCTCCGGGACGCCAAAGACGGCGCGTCCCGCCGCGTTCAGCTGCAACACGCGGCCGTGCGCGTCCACGAGCGCCATCGGCAGGGGGCTCGCGTTCACCATCGCCGCGGCGCGCTGCGCCGCTTCGCGGCTCGACTGCACCGCGTGGGCCAGCTCCATGCCGCTGGCGATGTGCGCCGCCACGGCGGTGCAGTAGTGCAGCTCCGCGAGGGAGAACGGCGGCGGGGCCGCTGCGCCGGGTTTCCGGTAGCGGATCACGCCCGCCGCGCCGACGACCCGCGCCGAGGTCTGGAGCGGCGCGAGCATCATGCTGCACGCGAGACCGGAGGAGTCGGCCGGCGGATAGACGTCGGGCTCGGCGAAGATGTTCGCCGTGACCAGCGGCTGGCCCGAGCGAACCACGCTGCCCGTGGTACTGGCCGCCAGGGGCAGCGTCATTCCTTTCTTGTCTTCCGCCATGCCGAGCGCGATCACCACCCGCAGGTCTTCCTCGTGCGACTCGCGCAACGCGACGTACGCCCCTTCGGCGCCGACGAGGCTCATCAGGCTCTGCATGGTGTAGCGGAGCAGCAGGTCGCGGTCGGGAGTGGCGAGCAGCCAGCGGGACAGCTCGATCAGGAAGGAGCCCAGGCGCCGCTCCCGCTCCAGCTCGGCGCGCCGGCCGACCATAATGGCGAGCTGGGAGGCCACGTCGAGGGACGCTTGCAGCTCGCTCACCGTGACGCCGGGCGGCACGCTCGCGAACGTCGCCTGGACGCGGCGCTGCCCATCCTCCCAGCGCACGACGACGGCGTCGCCGGACTGGCCGACGGGACCGGCCACCAACGTGCTTGCCTCGTTCACCCCCTGGTAGACGAGCTCGAGGCCGACCCCCCTCGCCTGCTCGCTCAACAGCCGGGCCACGGTCTCCCAGTAGGCCCGCACCTGCTTGGCGCTGCCGGCTTCGGTGAGCAAGCGACGAGCCGTTTCCATCATGAGGCGTCCTCCACGTCCAAGGATACAGTCTTGCCGAACCTCCCGTAACAACCCGATGTTGTGTAACGCAATGAAGGCCATTCGAGTCCAGACGCCCGGCGGTCCCGACGTCCTCCAAGCCGTGGAGATACCGCAACCCACGCCCGGCTCTGGCGAGGCGCTCGTCAAGATCGACGCCGCTGGGGTCAACTTCATCGACGTCTACCAGCGCACCGGACAGTACAAGGTCGCGACGCCGTTCACGCTCGGGCAGGAGGCGGGCGGGACGGTGGCCGCGCTGGGTCCGGGGATCAGCGGGCTCAAGGTCGGTCATCGGGTGGCGTACGCCGGCGTCTTGGGCGCCTACGCGGAATTCGCCGCCGTCCCGGCCGACCGGCTGGTCGTGCTGCCCAACGGCGTCAGCACCAAACAGGGTGCCGCCGCGATGCTGCAGGGAATGACCGCCCAATACCTCGCGACCACGACCTACCCGCTCAAGGCGGGAGACACGTGCCTGGTCCACGCGGCGGCCGGCGGCGTGGGGCAGCTGTTGTGCCAGGTCGCGAAGCTGCGCGGGGCGCGGGTGATCGGGACCGTCTCAACCGAGGAGAAGGCCGAGCTGGCCCGCGAAGCGGGAGCCGACGAGGTGATTCTCTACACGCAGCAGGATTTCGAGGCTGAGGTGAAGCGCCTGACGGACGGCGCGGGACTCCAGGTCGTCTACGACTCGGTGGGCCAGACGACGTTCACGAAGGGGCTGAACTGCCTCGCGCCGCGCGGCATGATGGTGCTGTACGGGCAATCGAGCGGCCCGGTGGGGCCGTTCGATCCTCAGGTCCTCAACCAGAAGGGTTCGCTGTTCCTCACGCGACCGACGCTCCACCACTACATGGCGTCGCGAGAAGAGCTGGTCCTGCGCGCCGAGGAAGTGCTCGACTGGGTGCGAGAGGAGAAGGTGCGGGTGCGCATCGCGGTGGAGTTGCCGCTCGCGCAGGCCGGGGAGGCGCACCGCCTGCTCGAGGGGCGGCGCACCACCGGCAAGGTGCTGCTGATTCCCTAGGCTCGGATCGCCCCCGGGAAGCGCGCCGGGTCCGGCGTGAATCCCGGAAAGACGGCGGCCAGCTCCCGGGCGCCCAGGTGGCGCGTCAGGATCTCTCCGAACAAGTCGCGGAAGTCCGTCGTCACGGCGAGGTCGCGTCCCTCGAAGCGGGTGGCGGGGTCGAGCCCCGGCCATTTGCCGAGCACTTTGCCTCCGTTCACCGGCCCGCCCAACGCGAACATCGCGGTGGCGTGGCCGTGATCAGTGCCGACATTGCCGTTCTCGCGAATGGTGCGGCCGAACTCCGACATCGTGAGCACCACGACGTCGCGCATCTTCTCTCCCAGGTCGGTGGCGAAGGCGGCGAGCGAATCGCCCAGCTCCTTGAGCCGGACGGCGAGCTGGCCTTCACTCGCGCCCTGGTTGACGTGCGTGTCCCAGCCGGTGCCGTCCAAGAACGCGATTTGCACGCCGACATCCGCCTTGATGAGCTGGGCGATCTGCAGGAAGGCGCGGCCCAGCCGTCCGCGCGGATAGTCCGCGCCGTGCGCGGGCTGGTATTGCGTGGGGTTGGCCTGCTGCAACTGCCGCACCGCGTCGAACCCTTCCTGGGACGACGAGGCGAGAAGACCGGTCGATGCGCCGTCATACAGCGCCTCGAACGCGCGGGTGAGGCGATCGCGCGCGGCTGGCTGCGGGACGCGGAGCCCGAAGGCCTGCAGGTCGTCGATCGCGAGGGTGGGGGCGGAGCCCGCGAGGATACGGGGCAGCTGCGGCCCGAAGGCGACGGCGCGGAAGGGCGTGTCGGCGTGCTCCTGGTCGTGGCGGCAGTAGCGGTTGAGCCAGCCGTCGGGCGTCGCTTTCAAGCCGGGCGTCCCCGACTCCATGTAGTCCTGCGCGTCGAAGTGGCTGCGCGTGGCGTCGGGCGAGCCGATGGCGTGCACGGCGGCGAGCGACTGGTTGTCCCACAGCGGCTTCAGCGCCGCCAGCGCGGGGTGGAGGCCAAAGTGGCCGTCCAGGTCCACGACCTGCGCGCGCGGGACGGCGATGCGCGGCCGCTCCCGGTAGTACAGCTCCTCGCCGTGCGGCACGATCATGTTGAGGCCGTCCACGGCACCGCGCTGGAAAAGACAAACAAGAATGCGGCGGTCAGGCGGTCGGGCGGTCGGGCGGTCAACGGCATATGCGGCCCGGGCCAGGAACAACGGATCGAGCCCCAGGCTGAAAAGGGCCAGTCCGCTGGACTTCACGAATACGCGTCTGCTGATCGTCATAGCTATTGCCTCTGAAAGTCCGGGCCGCCGAGCGCGAGGCCGATCGCGAGCGCCCGGGCTTGTTTCGGATCGCTGATGTCTGACAGCTGATCTCTGATGACGGTCTTCGTATGCTCGCTCATCGTGCCCGCGAGGAGGCGGTCGTTTACGGCTGCGATTAAAGAGTCCTTGTCCGCCGTCGCGGGAACGAGCGCGTCGAGATCCACGGCGGCGCCGGGCAGCCGCCCCGCCGCGATGGCCACGGCGGCATTCATGCGGGCGAGCAGGGCGCCGCTGTTCAACCAGTCCTCCTGGCGCTCGGCGTAGCCGTCGGGCGCGACGTGCAGGTACAGCGGCTCGCCGAGCCGGGCCACGACCTGCGCGAGCCGGGCGGTCGAGTCGGGGTCGGCACCGACGGCGCGCGCGGCGCTCACCACGAACTCGAGCGGCGTCTTCACCTTGGCGCGCGCGTTCTGCGGCGCCCAGAAGTCGGGGGAACGGAAGATGGCGCGCAGCACCTCGCGGATGTCGCCGCCCGAGCGCTGCCACGCCGCCGCGGCCGCGTCGACGCAGCCATCCGGCGGGTCGTCCGCCACGAAGCGGGCGCACAGCTGCCGGCTCACGTGGTGCATCGTCGCCGGGCTGTTAGCGAGCAGGGCCAGCAGACGCACCGCCTCGTCCTCGCCGTGCCCCGGGGCGAACGCGACGCCCAGGACCGTCTTGGCGCCGCGATCGTGCGCCCAGTCGTGGAACTCGAACCCGCCGCCGCGCGGGGGGGGCGCGATGCTCCAGCCGGTGAAGATGCGAGCGACCGCGATCACGTCCTGCTGGGTGTAGCCGCCGTCCACGCCGAGCGTGTGGAGCTCGAGCAGCTCGCGGGCGTAATTTTCGTTGATCCCCTTCGGCATGCGGTTCGCTGAACCAACGCGGAAGGCGGAACGCGGAAGTCGGAACAACGTGTTCCGCGTTCCGAGTTCCCCGTTCCGCGTTTGGAACGGCGGTTGGGAACCCGGCGCCACGCTTTCCCAGTTATCGAGGTAGAACAACATCGCCGGGCTGCGGGCCGTGGCGATCAGGAGATCCGAGAACTTGCCCAGGGCGCGCGGCCGGATCGTCTCCTCGATGTACGACGGCATCAGGAAGCGGTCCGCGCCCTTGCCGAGAAACACGTTGAAATGGTTGGTCCAGAAGTCGACCATCACCTCCTGCAGCTGGCGCTCCGAGAGCGCCGCGCGGACGACGGCGAGCTCCTGGAGCTCACCGGCCAGGCGCCGGGCGCGCAGTCTTTCAGGCGACTGGTCGGCCTGGTCCGCCGGAGGCCCCATCATGCTGTCGGCGCGCTGGGCCTGCTGCCGCTCGCGGCGCGCGCGCTGGGCATCGAGGTAGAGCCGGGCGAGATCGTCGCGGCGGTAGCTCAGGAGGTCGAAGCGCCGCTCGCGCTCGGCGAGACGGGCGTCGTCGATGCGCTCGGGCGCGAGCTGCTGCTCGATCCAGGTCATCACGCCGCCCTGCGCCACGCGGTCCACGTCGCCGGGCCGCGGCCCGTAGGCGAGGCGGTTCAGGGCGTGGACGGCGGAGTCGCGCGGGGAAAGAACTTGGGCGGTAAGGCGGTACGGCGGTATTGCGGTAAGCGCAATCGTGCTTGCCACCATCAGCCCTACCGCCTGACCGCCATACCGCCCTACCGCCTTCATATGCCTATTCCGACGCCCTCCCCGGTGCCAAGTTAAGCATCCGATGACCGCCCCCCGTTTCATCTCGCACGGTATCCTCCCGCGGGCCAGGAGCTTGCGGTCTCGCGACGGGGGCCCGCCGCCGACGTGGGGCGAGCGGCTCGCCGCGCTGCGCTACGTGCCGCCCCTCCTCAAGTTGGTCTACCAAACCCACCGCGGCTACACCGTGGCGATCCTGGCGCTGCGCGCCGTGCGCTCGTTCATCCCGTTGTCAGTGCTGTGGGTCGGCAAGCTGATCATCGACGGCGTGATCGCCGCGGTCCGCATGCATTCCGCGGGGGCGGCCGTGGACTGGTGGCACCTCGGCGGCCTCATCGGCCTGGAGCTCGGCTTCGCGGTGGTTGGGGAAGCGCTGGCGCGCTTCTCGTCCCTGCTCGAGAGCCTGCTCGGCGATCTGTTCGGCAACCGCATCAGCGTGCGCCTGATGCAGCATGCGGCGACGCTCGACCTGGCGCAGTTCGAAGACGCGGAGGTCTACGACCACCTCGAGCGCGCGCGCCGCCAGACGGTGGGGCGCATCGGCCTGTTCACGCTGTTGCTCGGGACCACGCAGAGCCTGGTGACGCTGATCACCCTGGCGAGCGTGCTCCTGCTGCAACAGCCGTGGCTGCTGCTGCTCCTCGCCGTGGCGGTGGTGCCGTCGTTCCTCGGCGAGGCGCACTACGCCTCGCTCGGCTATTCACTGCTGTTCCACTGGACGCCCGAACGGCGACTGCTCGATTACCTGCGGTACATGGGGGCGTCGGACGAGTCGGCGAAGGAAGTGAAGCTGTTCGGGCTCTCGGATTTCCTCGTCGACCGCTACGCCCGGCTCTCCGACGAGTTCTACGCGGAGAACAAGTGGCTCGCGGTGCGCCGCAACGTGGTCTCCACGGCGCTCGTGACCGTCGGGACGTTGGGCTATTACGCGGCGTACGCGGTCATCATCTACTTCACGGTACTGGGGCGCTACACGATCGGCGCCCTCACCTTTCTCGCGGGATCGTTCCGCCAGAGCCGCGACCTGATCCAGGGCGTGCTGCTGTCGCTGTCGCAGATTTACGAGCAGAGCCTGTACCTCGCCGACTTGTTCACGTTCTTCGACGTGCAGCCGCGCGTGACCTCGAAGCCGGGTGCCCGGGCGGTCCCGAAGCCGATCCGCGAGGGGTTCGCGTTCGAGAACGTGGGGTTCCGCTATCCGGGCTCGGACCGTTGGGCGGTGCGGCACCTGACGTTCCGCATCCGGCCGGAGGAGCGGGTGGCGCTGGTGGGCGAGAACGGGGCGGGGAAAACGACGCTCGTGAAGCTGCTCGCCCGGCTCTACGACCCCGATGACGGGCGCATCCTGCTCGAGGGCGTGGACCTCCGGGAGTACGACCTCGAGAGCCTGCGACGCAACATCGGCGTGATCTTCCAGGACTTCGTACGCTACGAGTTCATCCTCAAGGAGAACATCGGCGTCGGGCAGGTCGAGGGGCTGGGCGACGAGGCGCGCATCCGCGAAGCGGCGCGCCGCAGCCTGGCGGACTCGGTGGCGACGCGCCTCGAGAAGGGCTACGACCAGGTGCTGGGACGGCGGTTCGACGGCGGCGTGGAGCTCTCTGGCGGCGAGTGGCAGAAGGTGGCGCTGGGGCGGGCCTACATGCGCGAGGCGCAGGTGTTGATCCTCGACGAGCCGACCGCGGCGCTCGACGCGCGCGCCGAGTACGAGGTGTTCCTGCGCTTCGCCGAGCTGACGAAGGGGAAGATGGCGGTGCTGATCTCGCACCGGTTCTCGACGGTGCGCATGGCGGACCGGATCATCGTGCTGCGGGGCGGCGAGCTGGTGGACCAGGGGACGCACGAGGAGCTGCTGGCGCGCGGGGGGCTGTACGCCGAGCTGTTCAGCCTCCAAGCGGCGGGGTACCGCTAGGCCGTCGTCCCCCTCAGCGCGTCATTCCCGGCATCGGCACGCCGATCTTCGTGACGATCTCGAGCGCCTCGGCCTTCGTGAAGCCTTTGCGGATCAAAGCGTCGTAGTAGTTGCGCGTGAAGGTCGCAAGCTGGTCGGCGGTCTCGGGCTTGGCGAGCACACGCAGCGTGCCTTCCATCATGCTCTGCATCATCTGACCCATCATGGGGCCCATCATCCCTTGCATCGCTTCGATCTGCGCCTGGGTCGAGTCGTGCCGGCCCGGCTGGACCTGGGCGCGGGCCGCGGCGGGGAGAAGGGCGAGGGCGGCCATCACCAGCAATGCTGCGCGCATGGATACCTCCTTGGAGGGTTACACCAGCGCCAACCCACTCAGCACGAGCGCGATCACCGCGTAGCAGCCGAGCGTCACGCCCGCGCAGGCGACGACACGCGCGTGCCGCGGGCGATCCAGGTCCCAGGCGATCCGCCGGCACCACGCCGCGCCGACCAACCCGATCGCCATGGAAATCACGCCCCAGCTGAGCACCGGGATGCACAGACAGATCCCGATGAACACGTGAACCCAGCGCGGCTCGTCGTCCTGCTCCGGGGGTGAGGCTTCTCGTGGCACTGCGGAGAGGGGGCCAGGGGGTGAGGCCGCGGCCGCGCCGCCGAGCACGCTGCGATAGTCCTTCTTGGCCTGCTCGACGAGGAGTCGCAGCTTGTCGGCGTCGCCCGCCGACCGCTCGAGGATCGCGAGCTGGACCCGCTCGCGCTCGGGTTCCGACGGCCTGGCGCCGTAAAAGTTCAGCGCCTTGAGGACCGGCGTCCGCAGCTCGCTGGCAAAGCGGCGCGCGATCTCGGCGAGCACGTCCTGGCGACTGGGCGGGCTCATGACCCTCAGTCAGCGGTGCCGCGTCGTCACCGCGATCACGCCGTGCAGGTCCTGCGTGCCGTAGCGGGCCTGCGCCTCCGAGGCGCTCAGATAGCGCGCTTCCTGCACCACCAGGAGCGAGATCTGGCGGAGCGAGGTCGGGTCGCCGAATTGGACGCCGTCCAGGTAGACGAGGAGGCTGCCCTCGCCGCCTTGGCGGATGATCGTCGGCGACTGGCGCAGCCACTGAGGCCGCAGGATGCGGATCGCGTCGAACAGGTTGGACGCGGACGTGCGCTGCAGCTCCTCCTGGGTGATGAGGTTCCGGTCCGTGCTCGGCGTGGGACGCGCGTCGGCGCTCGATCCCGCGCCGGTGCTGCTGCAGGCGGAGGCGAGTACGAGTGCGGGGATGACCAGCACCTGTCGAAGAGTCTTCATCCTCTTAACATATCAGCTTCCCGTGGAGAACCGCACGGCGCCGAGCTCGGTGAGGCCCTGGAGGGTCGCCTGGAGCTCCGCGGGCCGCAGCCCCGCCTCGCGCGCGAGATCATCGAGCGTCTTGCTGCCGTCGGCCAGGTCCATGATCGAGACGATCGCGTCCGTCGCTTTCGCGACGGCGACCCGGCCGTGGCGGGACCGCGCCACGATCAGCCGCACCGGTCGCGCGGGGGCTTCGGGGACGGCGGTCCACGGCCGCAGCAGCTTCGGCAGGACGGCGGGGAGATCGTAGGTAAGATCTAGCAGGGCAGTCCCGGCGACCTTCTCCGGAGTCACCCACTCCCCACTCCCCACGGCTTTAGTCGCGCTCACCGTCGGCTCGCGCCATACCCGCGGCCCCGCCTCCACCACCATCATCGTCTCCTCGTAGCGCAGCAGGTCGTCGTGGTAGGGGATCGGCGGTGCGGACGCGCCGTTCTTCACATGCGCGACCACGAGCCCCGCCACGGCACGCGCCGAATCCCGGCTGCCGAGGACGAGCGACGGGAGGAGCGCCGCGAACGCCGGCTGGCCGAGGATCGCCTCGGGGCGGCGGCCGGTGAGCCGTGCCAGCACGGTCGAGTACTTGAAGAAGTGGACGATGCGCTCGAAGTAGAAATGCCGGGCCAGAAACCGGGCGAACCGCTCGACGCGCTCGGGGTCGGCGAGGGCGCGTTGCCGCCACTCGGGGGAGCGGCGGAACGGCGCGTCGGCGAGCGCGCGGATGACGAGATCCTGAAGGGCGCGATCGGTCACGCAAGCGCCGCGCGGATGCGCTCGACGCTCCGCAGCAGCGCCTCGGCGGTGAGCGACGGCGAGAACGCGTCGAACGTCACCGCCTTGGCACCCGGGCACCGCGTCACGGCTTGCGCCGCGAATGCCAGCATTTCCTCCGAGGGCTCCGCCGGGGCGATCCACGGACCCTGGAGGTCGGCGTCATCGACCACCCCCGCCACGTGCAGCTCGACCACGTGCTCCAGCGGAAATTCCGCGAGCCAGTCCGTCGGCCGCGCGCCGTGATAATGGGCTTCGAGCCACACGTGCGGCAAATCGAGGAGAAACCCGACCTCGGTCGCCGCGAAGAAGCGGCGCAGCCACACCGGCTCGGCCATCTGGCTGTGCCGCACGTCGAAGAAGCCGGGGATGTTCTCCATGACGAGCGGTTGGTCGAGGCGCGCCTTCAGCGCGTTGGCGTTGGTGACGAAACGCGTGAGGAATTCCTCGGTGTACAGCGGCGGGAAGACGTAATTGAGGTTGTACGTCCCGTCCTCGGTGTGGAGGCACTGGAAGTGCTCGGCGACCCACGGCGTGTGATACAACTCCGCGAGCGAGCGGGCGCGCTGAATGCTGCGCTCGTCCAACGGCTCGGAGAGCTGACCGAGATAGTCGTGGAGCAGGAGGGTGTAGCGCTCCTTGATCTTCGGCCACCAGGGATCGTCAGCGCGCGGCGGGTCGGCCATCGCGAGATGGTCGATGCCGCGGGCCTCGGCGAGCTCGCGGCCGAGGTGGGGATTGTAGAAGGCGCCGATCTTGAGAGGAGACATCAGACGTCAGTCCTCAGACTTCAGTAAGTGACTAGGCCCTGCTCGGCCAGCTGGTCGACGAACACTTTCACTTGCGCCGCGATGAGCGGCGTGTCGCCACGGTCGGTCCACGCGGCACCGATGCGCTCGTACGGCGTCGCGCCGTCGAGCCGGTCCACGATGAAACGCTCGCGCTCGCCCCAGGTGGTGGCAAGCTGGCGGAGCGCTTCCGATGCGCGCGGCGGACGAAAGGCGTCGGCGACGATGGCGTTGATCTCCGTCAAGGTGTCAGGTGCCAGGGGTCGGGTGTCAGCCGAGAATGCCTCTTCTGCCTGCTCCCGGTTCCGCACACCCGCGAGCACGACGGAGACCCCGGGCTGCGCAAGGAGCCAGCCGAGGGAGAGTCGGGTCAGGGTGGTGCCGAGGCGCGCGGCCACCGGTCGCAGGCGGTCGATCACGCTCCGCCGGCGCTCGAACTCCTTCCCCTGGAACCAGTAGATGCGGCGGCGGTGGTCGCCGGCGGAGAACGGCGGCGGCGCCGAGAACTTGCCGGTCAAGAGGCCGGAGGCGAGTGGGCGGTAGGCGAGAAACGCCACTGCGCGCTCCCGGCACAGGGGCAGCTCTCGTTCTTCCACGTCACGGTCGAAGAGGTTGTAGGGGGCCTGCAGGCCCACGACCGGCGCGATCTCCATGGCGCGTCGCAGCTGCAGGTGCGTGGCGTTGCAGATCCCGATGGCGAGCGCCTTTCCTTTCTCCTGGAGCCCGTGCAGTTGCTCGATCACCCGCTCCCACGTTCCGTGGGGTTCATGCAGCTGCACCAGGTCCACGTACTCGGTCTGGAGGCGACGCAGCGAGGCTTCGAGCGACGCGCGCGGGTCATCGTGCGGGCCGACTTTCGTGGCGATGGCGACGCGCTCGCGGTCGCGTTGCAGGGCGCGACCCAAAATCGTCTCCGACGCGCCGTCGCCGTAGGTGGGCGCCGTGTCGAAGAACATGACGCCGCGCTCGAGCGCCGAGCGGACCGCGGCGACGCGGTCCGCCTCGTTTGCGGGCGCGCCCCAGCCGCTGCCACCGACCGCCCAGGCGCCGAATCCCAGCGAGGCCTGCGGGCCGACAAAACGCGAAAGGGCCCCGACCGAGGTCCGGGCCCTTCGCTCCGTCTCCTGCGTCACGCTCAGGCGTGGCAGGTGGGCACGAGCTCGCTCGTCTCGACGATCTCGGGACGGTGACAGCTGGGCACGAGCTCCTGCATCTCGACGATTTGCATCGCTTCCCCCTTCGAAGGAGTAAGAACGACGGCTGTCGATTGAACCATACGGGTTGCCGTCATACCCGTCAACCGGTAACTCTTGAAGCCGTGATCGCGATTCAGGCGTTGCTCACCGAAAACGAATTGGCGGATGATTTCGTCGCGTCGTTCCGCGCGCGGCGGCTCGCCGAGCGGTTCTTCTACTGGTTTCCGCTGTCGGTGCGCGCCTGGCTGGCGCTGTGCTCCGACGGCGCCTACCGGAACTTCGTGCGCTCGCGCTCCCTGATCGCCCAGTCGGCGCGCGATCTCGCGCGCTCTACCCGGCCCGGTCCCCTCGAAGTGCTGAGCCTCGGCTCGGGGCAGGGGGACAAGGACCTGTTGCTGCTCGACGCCCTGCGTGAGAACGGCACCCGCGCCTCGTATGTTCCCGTGGATGCGAGCCAGGCACTGCTCGAGATGGCCTGCGGCGGGGCGCAGGGGGCGGGGTTCCCCGCCCTGGGGATCAAAGCGGACTTCTCGCGGGCCGACCACCTCGCGGCGCTCGCGGCCGACCCGGAATCACCCCCTCGTCTCATCATGGTCGTGGGGAACACGCTCGGGGCGTTCGATCCCATCGCCGAAGCGCGGGCCCTGCGCGGGCTGCTGCGTCGAGAGGACTTGCTGATCGTGGACGGCGAGCTGTACGCCGGGGCCCAGACCGTGGCGGGCTACGACAACCCCCTGAACCGGCGCTTTGCCTGGGCGCCGCTCGCGGCGGTGGGCATCGGCGAGGCGGACGGCGACATCGTGTTCGAGGACACGATCGACCAGCGCCTGCCCGGCCTCCATCCCTTGGCCAAGCACTTCCTGGCTCGTCGCGACGTCGGCGCGTTGCTCGGCGGCGAGTCCATGGCGCTGCGCGCCGGGGAGCGGGTCGCCATGAACCACTCCTACAAGTACGACGAGGCGGCGTTTCTGCGGCTGCTCGCGGAGGCGGGGCTCGACGTGCGCTGGCAACGCAAGAGCGACGACGGGCAATTCCTGATGGTGATGGCGGCGCCGGCGTGACGGCCGTTCTGGAGGTGCGCGGGCTGGGGTACGAACTGCCAGGGAAGGGGGAAGGCAGAAGGGCGCGTCCTCTCGTGCATGATGTCTCCTTTACCGTTGGCGCCGGAGAGACGCTCGTGCTGCTGGGGCGCCGCGGCCCGGGGAAGACCACGACGCTCAAGTTGATCAACCGGCTGCTCGAGCCGACCGGCGGTGACGTGCGGTTGCAGGGCGAGCCGACCAGGGGGCTCGAGCCGTACCGGCTGCGGCGGCGCATCGGCTACGTGATCCAGGAGATCGGCCTGTTCCCGCACTTCACGGTGGCGCAGAACGTGGGGCTGGTGCCGCGATTGGAGGGCTGGGCGGCTGACCGCATCGCCGCGCGCGTGCGTGAGCTGCTCACGCTCGTGGGGCTCGACCCCGGCGAGTTCGCCGATC